>Ga0247837_1009784_pt1 | contig 11304 bp, 10 predicted proteins | sample LaCtaG_2_FD_187115 | JGI IMG/M metagenome (GOLD analysis project Ga0247837, IMG submission 187115) | Freshwater microbial communities from meromictic Lake La Cruz, Castile-La Mancha, Spain - LaCruzMarch2015_14.5m | ecosystem: Environmental > Aquatic > Freshwater > Lake | place: Spain: Castile-La... | reverse complement strand
TGAATTTCGAAATTCTTATACGCACCGTGCCATGCACGCCGGAGACGATTCACTGCGACCACAATTGGTCTCAGCAGCAATGGGGGGCACCCGCAGTCCCGCTGCCAGATTTTGATTTCGCTGCATGCTGGATTTGCACTCAGGTTGTGCCCTGTAAAAGAATAGCTTGCCAGCGGAATCCGACAGGCATGGATGTTCTTGCGTGATTTCTGGAAGTAATCCATGAGCACGGAGTCGCCGATCACCTTCCACCGGGAATTCAACGGAGGATCAGGAAGGATCCGGCGTTTGAAGAACATCGAACAACTCAGCGAGTGCAGATGGTCAAGACGGGTATGCCAGCGGTTGGGAACCATGATCCGGCGGTAGCAGATTGGCTGAAGACGGGAATCCACAAGCAGCGCATCTCCCAGAAGGACATCAAGGTTCAGCCTGTGACTGAAGATGTCAGCCACTTTACTCAATGTCCCCTCAAGATACTGCTCGTCACTGTTCAGCCAGGCGCAAAGTTCACCAGATGACTTTGATAATCCCCGGTTGATAGCATCATACATTCCGCTATCGGATTCGCAGTAGATGGCGATCCTGTAGCGGGAAAGGCTGAAATCTGAAACCTGAGACCTAAAAACCAGATTTCCTTCTTTGTAGAAATCCGCACCGACTTCGCGGGCGAACTCTTCGATGCCCGGGGACCCGGCATCCTGGATGATGTGTTCCACGGAGAGACGTCGAGGGTCAGAGGTCGAGGGACGAGAGCTGGATATGGAGGAATCGATACTCGACGCTCGACTCTGGCAACTCGCCGCTGCTTCGACCTGATCACGGACGCTTGCAACGCAGAGGCGGAGCCAGTCGAGCTGATTGAAAGAGGGCGTGATTATCGAGAACGTCATGCTCGCGAGGTTATCATCGGTCTACTCAAGGTGCCGTGAAACAGGACCGGCACAATAGGAAAAATAGACCAGGGGTCGCTCAACAAAGCGCGGAGCATACTCTAATTAAACTTAACAATACGCCTGGCAGCACATTCAGTGGACCCGATGATTTTGGCAGCTTGTTTGACCAGCTTCGAGTATATGTTTGGTTTCTGGTTTCCTGTAGCCCAACAATACGACGCAACTTGATCGGGGCTTTTGTCATTAATCGGCGGGGGGGCCTCCCCGACATATATTGCTTTCAAGTCGGCTTGATAACAACACAGGGTCAGTAGGGATTGGTCATGCTTGTGCTCTACAAAATCATCGTGATCAGGCAATCCGATGTCGATCGGGTCGTCACTCACCATTTGTCTATCTGCGCACAATCTAGTCCAGTTCGATGTAAACTGCCTTGTTTCCTCTGTTGCCCGCCAAAAAGAAAAACTTGCTTGAATCACTGGCTTACTACAAATCAATTCATTATCCATCCCCAGCGCTGACAAAACACCGCGCTTTGTCCAAGCAGACACTGGTCCAAACCATGGAATTTCCACGCCAGGAACGGCATCTTGCGAGTTGTTGTCCATCCACGCCTGAAATGGCAAAGTATTATTTTCAAGCAGGATAAACGGGTATTTCCTACCCACGTCACAGTAAAAGACTACATCACCATCCGGAACCTCACAGAGTCGCCTGTGAATAATGAAAGGTTTCCACGAATAAAAGCCAGATCCCCGCTCTGTAAGCTGAATGTCATTTGCCATCTTCGGAAACCCGGTCTGCATCAGCGCCTTGGGTGACCATGCAGTAACCGTGTCCACGACATTGTTAACCTTCGCTGAGAGTCCAAGCAGAAATTGCCGGTGGGCAAAACGCGGTGTGCCATAAGTGACAAGATGTACTTTACGTTCAGGCATAAAAGGTGTTAGGTGAAAACTGTAAAAGATTCTACTCGCGCTAAGGAGACCTTATTGTAGTAGAGAGCGGGACAAGACTTATCTAAACAATTGACTTAGGATAGCCTTGGGCGAGTGGTTTTCTGCCCAGGTATCGCGATACATACCCAATAGCTCAGCAGTATCATATTTTTCGATAAGTGGCAGGATTTTGTGGAGTTGGGATCTGTTGGTGGCACATAGAGGGAGCCCCCCGCGCTGAAAATATTCAGGAATCGAGGCATATTCTGGGCCATACACAAGAATGGGCCGACCTGCGGCATAGTATTCAATAATTTTGCAGGAAAAAGATGTCGAAACCATCAACTTCTCCGCAATATGAAAACTATAGGGTAGAAAACATGCATAAGCCTCCCGCATCTGCGCCATTCGCTGAGCCAGTGGCAAGTTTTGGTAAATGGTAACATGCTCAGTGGAATGCAAAAGATTAAGAAAATCCTCTCCACTGCCGTAGGTGATTATATCAAGATGAAGCTTGTAATCAACTTCGGGCCTTTTATTGAACTCCATGATTTCCATATACAGATCCTGGAGAGCATCAAGATATAGGTGGTTTAAACTACCAATGAAGACAATCTTCCTTGAATCCGTTAGGCATGGAGCAAAAGCTGTGGGGTGATACGGGGGCTGTGAAATGGGGAGTGGAAGCCACCCTGCGCAGCAACCGAAGCGGGCAGTGAGATGCTCACTAAAACCCACGCTGATGGCTGAAACGCGGGTGGAATGCTTTAGAACGGTCTTTAGCAGGGGGTGGACCAATCGTTTTAGCGTACGATTATGCCCATACTGTGAAGAAGCTTCAAGTTCGTCTACCAAATAAATATGAACCTCGAATCCAAACTGTTGAACAAGCGCGACGGGAATCAAAAACCACACGTCGGCACCGCAGAGCACAAAAATCTCCCTGATCCCGCGTTGGTGAAGTTTTGTGACCAGAAAGAGAAGAAAAGCGATGAATAAAAGCAAATCAACAATTGCAGCGAGAGTGGGCGAAAATCGGCGAATGCCGGTGAAGCTTGAATCTGGATATAGTTGTAAAGGAATGCCACCAGTTGCTTGCCTAATCTCAGCAATACTAAACCGCCGCCGGTATTGCGAAGTCAGAAGCATTTGTGCCTTGCCCTGGAGTATTGAAGCAAACTCGCGAGCAATCCCGTGGTTACCGTGAGCCTGATCAATAAGAGGTGGAGCCTGGGTCCAAAAGCACAAGCCTCTTTGATTTATATGCGGTATATTATCAGGCTTATCATTTGATAGTGTTGTCATAACAATCGGCAGAATGGAAAAGCGCTGACACTTTACACGATAAATGGAACTGCCATTGCCGTTTCACGCAATACGTTGAAAAACTCTGTTATGGCCCACCTGTAGGATTTCCCGATATTGAAGAGGATCAATTTCCTGGGCCAAACGAGATGGCCCGGGGTGGCCCCCGGTGGCGAATGCTGGAGGGCGATATGACGTCGTGAGTCCCGCATCGTCTAAAACCAAGATCCCCCCCGCGGCTAGCGCCCGTGTGCAATGTTGAAAGTCCTGCTTTGCAATTTCATAATCATGATTGCCGTCAATGTAGATAATATCCCATTGGTGTGCACAAATTGCCTTAATGCCAGCTGAATCAGTGGACAGTGCTTTGACCAAGTCAGGCTTGGGAAGTTCAAGGCGGCTAAAAGACGCCAATGTATCACTAAAGTAGTCAATGTCGCTCCGATACTGGCTGACGCCATCACCAATCGGCTGAAACGGAGAGATTCCTGTTACAGATCCAGAAATCTGCATATTCTTTTGCAGGAGGGAAACAAGAGACAAGGTTTGTCCCCGGTAAACTCCGATTTCCAAAAAACTCTTTGGGCGGTATTCTCTTACTAGCAACCACCACATCACGTGGAAGGCATCTTCTCCAAAACCACGACCTGATTCGGAGAAATATCTGCGATGAACTTTGAGATAACCCGGAAACTGGTCGTAAAAGTAGCTGACGCAGTCTAAGTAGAATTTTGATGGGTTTTTGAGGCTCTGATCCCAATTTCCACGGCTTAAATCATCATCTGAAACCATCTGCTTTTTTCTAGTTGCATTGAAAAGTGCGAGTTTGGCTCGTGCACTGTGAACAAGCCATCCCAAAACGCTGCGCATTTTTTGAATCCAATTCTTGGCGAGGTGTTTTTCTCCTGTCATACAATAACTTGTGCCTTGAGTTGCTGATTAGTTTTCTACTAATTACATTTGATAAGCTGGGAACATATTGTAATGCAACCAAAGCGCTTTGGCATACATACCAAAATGGCTGGCGTACACTATGAAACGCTGCTCTACCATAACCGAACAAGGACAACGAGGACTTCTCGACTCAGCGGTAGGCATACACATAGATCGAGGAGCCCCACAACGTGACATGCTGCCTCGTGGCCGCCAAACATATCGCATGCAGAAACTTCTGCGCCACATACATTAGCGGATATTTCCACCATCTCTGTTGATGGATTGCTTTAAGTGTATCATCTGAGAAGCAGACTCTCTCAAAACCCGCAATCAGAATCAAAGCACGCAAGCACACCGTTGTGTAGGCCCACACATGGGTGATGTCGTTGTATAGGTTGAGGCCGACAAATGGGCTGTCGGCATTTGGGCCTCGCAAAATTAGAACGCCTCCTTTTCTTAACCGTGATGCGGCAATGGCCAAAAAGTCACGGAAGCGCTCCCTCGGAACATGCTCAAAGAAATCGAGCGCGATAATTGCCGAGAGGGAATCGGGCTGAAAGCGGGTTTCCAGATCTGCCACGGAATCACCATGGACCACGCGCGGATTCACTTCGCTGGCCATCTTCGCCTCATTTTCTGAAAAGTCACTCCCATCAAGATTTATGAAGCCCTGCGATTTGAGCCAGAATTGAAGAATTCCAGGACCTGTCGCGGCTTCGTAGATAGCTGCCGACTTTTCTGCAGGTAGAAATGGAAGCAGAAGTTCGGTATAACAACCTTCCTCCTGCGCAGCAAAGTGGGCAAGGTCACTCGTTGAGCGAATGCCCCGAGCCTCGGACTGATTTAAGTAATATGTGGAGCCGTCTAACATTGGAATTATTTTGCTATGTCAGCACTGTCTCCCGTTATTGACAATTCTTCTATACATTTTAAACAAAAGCATTTTAAGAAAAGAAAAGTTTCCTGGGTACGATCTAAAATACTTTGGTAGCTGTTTAATCCTTGATCCTATAGATATTCCGTGCTGGGGCAGTATACCCGATCCTGAGATAATAATCTGCCCGTCGTAGCCGCTAAATACATGAGTTACACATGATGTGTCATATCGAAGTTTCTCCGGAGTATTATCATCGATATCAAATAAACTATAATACTCTGTCTTAACAAATATTGCATTGAGTAATGTAATAGCCACGAGTTCATATCCTTTTTCTTTACCTAGTTCTGTGATGGATGAAATGCTTGAACCCCAATTAATAGCGGGATCCATTGGCTGCACAAAGCGCACCCCAGTTGCGATACTGGGATTATACTCGATACAGACCACCATCGGTTTCAATCTATTTATTGCTTTCCATACATGATAGTCGTTCCCGTCTATGTCAATTGATAGAATTGCAAAGTTAGTTGGAATGTCTATAGGTCTTAAAATCGAATCTAAATTGTCATTTTCGTGAAAGCCCACAAATCCATTTATGCAACAAACGTTATCATTATTGTCATATATTTTATTAAGCTCAAGAAAACGAGCCCTGTCAGCTTCGATGAAGACAGCCCTGAAGTCTTCCCTCTCAACTAGGCAACAAGTGTTGCTTAGGTATTTTCCGTCCCATGCACCGAATTCTACTGCCCATTTAGGCCTCGGTGGAATTATCGAAAATATTTTCTGGATAATCCCGTCTTCACCAGTTTGAGAATTTATGTTACCAGCAAAGTCAATCAGGTTCATTTGAAAGAATAGATGTGTACTAAACGGTTGTATTTAATTGTTTGTTAATTAATGGCAAAGGAAATCGTGATGTTTTTGGGGTTCTAGTTGTCAAAACAACGTCGCTTCATAAATACTGCATCAAGTGAGACAGGATTTCCATTCGCGGAGAATCCATGTTCTAGCACCCCAACAAACTCAAAACACGCTTTATCAAGAAGAGAAACAAGCTCCGGAAACGTCGTCTGGGAGTGATACAACCGTTCAATATTTACCTCTGTGATGACGACTTGGACGTTCAGCAAAGTTCTCTGCCCTCCTTGTAATATCGAGGCTTCGTAGCCCTGGACATCCATTTTTAAAAGGACATCCTCCTCAAGGACTGTGCTGGAATCGGATACCCACTCGTCCAGAGTAACACAACTCACCTCACTTTTGACTTTTCGAATGGTGGATGGAAAGAGTTCAGACGTGGTCTGTGTTGAGTCCAAGAATGATGATGACGAAAGATGGTCGACATGAACATTGATGTCGCGAACGCAGGTTTCAGAGGAAAGCGCTAGATTGTAGCAGTGCCAAAGCGGATCTCGCTGCGCTTTCGCTTGTAGACTGTGGTATGTTGTTTGAACAGGCTCAAACGAGTGGATTGTCGATGTCGGAAACTCTGATCGAGCCCATTCCGCAAACTGCCCGAGGTTTGCCCCTGCATCAAGAACCGTCCGGATGCTGTAATTGTTCTTCATGCCAAGAAGATTTTGTTTAGGTAGTGAAGCGGTTGCTTTGATTTCATATCCATACTTTCTAAAAATCTCGTTTATATATTTTGCTAATATCGCTTTCATAGTGGTGGTCTTGTGGATCGCTGAAGCCGGAAACCTTCCACAAAGCATTTCCTATAATTAAATGCCAAACCCGTCAAAAGGGTAGCAGTCGGCAACCCCGGCAGTCCGAGTATAGGCACAAGAAGGCAGGTGACTCCAAGGCTTGAGAAGCCGTTGAGAAGGGTCGGAACAACAAAAGGGTTCTTTCCTGAGGCCAGAACATATTGCCCCCAGATCACGGAACATCCCAAGATCAGTAGATCGAGAGTCATAAGCAGGCGGGTAAGTGGGTCGATAAAGTTCTCGTGATGCAGGAGGACCGATGCGGCAAGAGGACTGAGGAAGTAAAAAGCCAATGCCGAGCCGGCAACGAGAAGGCTAGTGCGAAGGATTGTCTTCTTCATGTTGCAAAAAGCTTGGATAGAATTGCCAGCCCCCCAAGCTCTTGTAAAGAACGGCAGTTGTGGGAGAGCCGTTTGCATAGCCAGCATGTTGCAAGCCATGGCGATCTTCTGTGCAAGATAGAACGGGGTAACCTTTTCTGGCCCAAGAAGGAAACCCAGCATTGGGGATTGGATTGTGTAAATGAGGGATGCGAAAATATTTACCCCGCCAATTGGAATGGCCGCCTTGGCCAAACGGATAAGACTTCCAGGAGGGAGCGGCAAAATGGGAGCTTCTTGCATAGGCTTTGTTGCAATTTTCCGGACAATCCCAACCGCTGCGCGATAAATCACGGCGGCCACCGCGAAGCTGACACCCATCGCCGGGAGCCCCCAGCCTTTCCAAGCTGCGAATGCTGCTCCCGCTCCAGCCAGGATCTGGTACAGCCCGGCTAGGAATCGGGTCTGATAGACCGCTCCCAAACCGTTAAGTAATGCCGACTGTCCGCCAACAAGAATGAGGAGCACGGAAGCAGCAGCCATGGCATACCAGCACCAACGGACACCCGGTGTTTCCGGAGGCATCAAGTTGCCAAATCGCGAAAAGATTTCAAAAGCAGCCAGCCCCGCCATAGCCGCCGCAACCGCCAGCCAGCGATAGAGGGATCTCGTTAACTGGAAAAGCTGAGCAACCCCAGTCCAACCGTGAGCAAGGGGAATAAAATCATCCTTTGCAACCGTCGATTCCCTCGCACCCAATGTAAACGCTGCCTGTCGGGAAATCGCGAATCCGAAGCCGAGATCCAGCATCCCGATCATCGTGACAAGCCCCTGAAACGCGAACCAAACGCCCGCCTCGTTGGGCGTGAGAAACCGCGTCACCACTGGGATCAGCAGAAGGGCCACCAGCATCCCGCAACCCTGCTGGAACCACCCGCCGAGTGCTCCAGCACGGGCCGGGTGCCTCTCTGGCCAACCAATTAAAGCCCTCCATTGGTGCATGGGTTAGGTAGTATTTTCCCTGATCCCACTCAAGTCAGGGCTAACTGGTGCATGCTCGATCTTGATGGAACTTTGGTTATCACGCGGTTTTTGCACGAGCGCGATAATGGCAAACCAGATGCAAAGTGACCAGATATTCGAGCCAGCAAAATGTGTATACGCAATCCAAAACATAAGGAAGACAGCTGCAATAAATGACCAAGCTCCGACTTGCGGGTCATTCCGCGAAGCTTTCTGATGGTGTAGAAGGAGACCGACAAGGAGGATGCTGGAGAGCATGACAAAGAAGTAGCCAATGAGTCCGAACCCAATAACTAAATCCATAAAGCCATTATGAGTGGAAAGACGTTTGATGGCAAACCACATCGTTACTGAATCGTTATAGTTCAGATAGCCGGCCACATCTTGCGCATCCATGCTGCCGACAGATCTGCCAGTAACCAATAATCTAGCATCCCCCTTTGACCAGTAATCCCAAGAATATTTCAGCCAGTCCAACCGCTTGTCGGTGCTCCCTTTGATCCCTAGAATGGCATCCGACTTGACATCCGGACGCAGCCATCCAACAGATCTCTGAGCATAATATGGCAATGATTCGATCATGGTTTCAGGCACTACTAAAACAGTAGCAAAGACCAGCACTGCCGCAGCGGCACTTGCCAACACAAACATTATTCTTCTGGAATAAAGAGCGCCCACGGAAATAAACACCAACGAAAACACAAGCGCGGCGCGACCACCACTGAGGAGCGAACCGAGAATGCCGCATGCGACGAGCGATAATGAGAGAATCGGCGGGCGATACCTGCCTTTTGGCAGAAAGAAAAATACCGATCCAACAAGACAGGCTGCGGGAGCCAGAACTCGCAGCGTGTATGGACTATCAACCAGATTGATGATGGGAATATGTAAAGCATAATTCAGAGCAGAATTGGCCTCAAATCTATTGCTGAATTCATCTTGGTAATCAGCAATGCTGCCACCGTAGCGAAAGAAAAGAACGCTACGCAATACAATAGCAAGAAGGAGCGAAATAAAAATAAAACCCATAAGAGTCTTATTCTTATATCCATCCCGCTTCACACCGATTCTTGAATCTAATATTGCAACGATCATCACAAATACTCCGAAAACTTGAGCGTAGACTTTGGATGCTGCATTCAGCCCCCAAGCCCCCTCGTCATACGGGAACATTCCATTGAAAGCAAAGTGAAGAACTGCGTAGCAGCCCATGAGAATCACACACATTCTAAACAATTTATAGACGTGATAATTAGCACATGCTGTGGGAACTGCCGCAATCACTTGTTTGCGCCAGAAAACGCTAAGCCATACAAGAAACGTCAATATTCCAGTCTGCTCCATTGCTCCGATCTTAAATCCCAAAGGTGCTATCGTAAAATCCAAACAAGCGATCAATAAGCACATGCCGACCAGATGTCGCTGGCCGACTGCGACAGTGAAGATCACTGAACATAGCGCCAAGCCCATGGCAAGGGGGAGCCAATCCGCTTTTCCGATCAACGCCCCGAATATCACGGAGGCAAGTATTCCGACTGTAGTAAAGGCAAAAACAAGGAGTCGGGGTAGAGAATGGCTAACGTTCATTCTCTTTGGGTCTGATACCCCGAAGCTTGCTTCGGGTTTGTGTCGTTGCTATCGGAAATCATATTCTTAAATTCCTCGGATCTTGCCTCGAGGATACTTTGCTCGATTGGGAATCGGCGATATAAAAAAAATATTAATGTCTGCAATCCACACAAAGAAGATTCCATTATGGGGATTTCAGAGAATCATATATTGAATTGACATGCGACAAATAGGAGTTTTTGCAAAACAACTCTTCTACTTTGTCCCCGAGGACTGCGGCTTGAACGGCCAACTTGGCTTTGTTTTCAAAACACCATTCGAGGGCGGTCGCAAGATTGAAAATTGTTTCAGGCACATTTAGTGCTTCGACCGCAATACCCCCACCCAATGCTGACAAAATTTCCCCTGCCGCACTTTGGTTGACAATAATCGGAAAGCAGCCTGCAAGGATGGACTCAAGTAAAGTAACGGGTGTAGTTTCCCTAAAACTTGGCATCAAGTATACATCGCTGGTTTGCAGCTTCTCAATATAGGATTGTCCGGAATAGCCGCTGTGAAAAAGAACGCTGGCAGTCAGACCCAACGACTGTGTCAGGCGCTGCAATCGAGCAACTTCAGGTCCACCCCCGGCAATTGTGTAATGACATGAAATCCCTTTTTTTTGTGCCAGAGCGAGCGCCTTCAATGCTAACGCCAATCCCTTCGACCCGATAAGGTTTCCCCCCGCAAATATTCTAAGCGGCTGTCCTGGAAGTGAAGCAGCGACTCGTCGTCCCTTTCTCAATGTATGAACCTGCTCATCCGAAAAAAATGCCACTGGAAGTTTGTGGATTGGAGCTGTTTTCCGGAATTGTCGAAGGAAAGTGATTGTTTCCTGATTGGCTGCGATGACCACTGTGGATTCTTGAACACACTCAAGAAACGCCTTGGATCGTGACGAGATCCAAGTCGAAATGTTTCTGGCAACTTCGAAAGCCACGGCAGATGGGCTGAGTATTTGATAAAATTGCAGGGGCATTTTTGCGGCTCCGCCGATGGGGCCCCAAACGAATGGGATCGGTAACTGCCAGAGCGGTGACGGCACCCTCCAAGTTGCGTAAGTCAGGTGATGGACAATATTGTAGTGGTGTTTTCGATGCAGCCTGATCGCGATATCGAGTAATCCACTTTGCCACTTGCGGTAGATCAGCCAGCTTTGAATTCGGGCAATGAGCCGGTTCGAATGCCAAGTGTAGTTTTCTCCGTGAAAGTGGAAAGTGACATTTGCCGCCATCCCCTCTCGTTGCACAGCGTGGATTGCATCTTTGGAAACAGAATGAGTAATCACATGGCATTCATGCGTCCCCGCGATTGCCAGGATGGCGTCCCACCCCACCTTGGCTTCAGATCCCAAGCCGGGTTGGCAGGCGATTGAGGAAATAAGGATTTTCATGGTGTCACGTTCGGCGCGAGAGTTGCAGAGATGGCAATTTCATCCGCAAGCCTGCCTCCGGTGACAAGATTCACGGGATGCATGGCAAAGTCGCAGGTCCTGTTGATCATACTCGGATTTTTCCACATGAACATGGATGCCGAGTCAACTTGCATGCCAACTCGAAGCAGATTCTGTTTCAGCGTGGAGAGGGAAAAGTAGTAGCAGTGATCGGGATGGACATGCTCAACGCCAAAAAGAGCTGCCGCGAAAAAGCGTTTTGCCGAAAATGCTGACGGCGTGGTTAGCAGATG
>Ga0247837_1009775_pt1 | contig 11311 bp, 5 predicted proteins | sample LaCtaG_2_FD_187115 | JGI IMG/M metagenome (GOLD analysis project Ga0247837, IMG submission 187115) | Freshwater microbial communities from meromictic Lake La Cruz, Castile-La Mancha, Spain - LaCruzMarch2015_14.5m | ecosystem: Environmental > Aquatic > Freshwater > Lake | place: Spain: Castile-La... | reverse complement strand
CCGCCCCAGATCCGCCTGCTCCAAGCACAATGCGATTGTTGCCCTCCAGAACCCGAACTGCCTCCACATCCTGCACGCCTGCAAAATCCGCGTCCGTCGCCGAGATGCCTGCCAGCTTGAAGGTCAGAGTATCCTGACCTTCGCCACCGCTGACAGCGCTTTTTTGCAACAGTGCGCTCGAACCAACAACCAGGCTGTCATCGCCCAAGCCACCGTCCAAACTCGTTGCCACCGTGTAGGCCGAGACATCCAGCGTGTCGCCTTGCCCAACCAGCGTCGCATCTCCACCGATCACCGTGCGAATACCCGCGGCCTGCGCTTTGGCGCCCAAGGTGAACTGGTTGCCGCCATCGACTCCGCCAATCAAAACCTCCACTCCTGAAACATTCGCCAATTGCGTGTCCACAAGAGTTGTCTTCTCCGCAAATCCCAGCGTGTCGACTCCCGCTCCACCGGCGATCGTCAGATTTCCCATGGCATTCTGGAGCGTGACCAAATCGGCTCCCGCTCCCGCATCCACCACCAATGCGCTTGTAAACGCCGACGCATCCACCGTGTCGCTTCCACTGCCGCCGAACACGCTGTCGAGCCCTACCGCCTTCGCTCCTGCTCCCAGAGCAATGAAGTTCGTTCCGTTGGCCGTGCGCAGTGCGTCCACTGCCTTAATGTTCGTGCTGAAAATTGAATCGCGAACAGTGAGTCCATCCTCGGTGAACGCAACCGTGTCGCTTCCCACTCCGCCTGTCACCGCGCTCGAGGCCAAGTCCGCATCGTTGCGGAACCGAATCTCAACGCCCGCTGTGGCCGAGTAGCCAGACACATCCACCGACGCGTTGCCTTCTCCTGCCACCACCGTGCGGATGCCCGCCTTCTCAGCGTTTCCACCCAGCGTGGCTGTGTTACCCGCACCCGAGAGTGAAAGCATTTCCACCCCGCTCACACGGGCAAGGTCCGCATCCACCAGTCCGGTCACCGACTGGGCAAGCGCCAGCGTATCGCTTCCTGCCCCACCCGCCAGACTCGCAGCGGCAAATCTTCCCTTGGTATCGAAAACGAACCGGTCGTCCCCGGCTCCCGCATCCAATGTGGCAGCTCCCAAAGCCACCGCCGAAGAAATCGTATCTCCTCCCGCGCTGCCCACCAGGCTCTGCAACCCAGTCGCGTTCCCGCCAAGCGTCACTGCTGCCTGACCAGTCAATTGGCTTAAATCGTAGGTCTCGACATTGGCGAAACCCGGGTTGTTGAGAACGGCATTCTCGCCCAGCACCCTCACGATGTCGGTTCCACCGCCGACATTCTCGACCACGCGGCCCGCACGCTCCCCATTCACCACATAGGTGTCGTCCCCGGCTCCGCCGGTAAGCGTGTTCACTCCCCCAGCGCTTCCATCGATCAGATTGGCAAGGCTATTGCCCCCGAGCGAGGCGTTCGCGCTTCCCGTGTATATCAGGTTCTCGACATTGGCCGAGAGCGTATAGCCTACCGAGCTTCTCACCACATCAACCCCGCCAGTCAGTGTCGAGGCATCGGTTTCAGATACCACATCTCCCGCGTTGTCCACCACATAGGTGTCGCTTCCCCCTGCGCCGACCAGGCTATCCACTCCAGCCCCGCCGTCCAAGACGTTCCCCGCCAAGTTGCCCACAATCGTGTTATCCAGCGCGTTACCTGTTGCGTTGATCGTATCGTCACCGGTTAGGGCCAACCCTTCGACATTTCCAGTCAATGTGTATGTGGTTGAACTCGTGACCCAATCGGTTCCTTCGCTTGCAGCTTCAACGATCGAATCCGCACCGTCGTAGAAATAACTATCGTTACCCTCGCCGCCCACCAGCGTGTCCACTCCCGCACCGCCGAACAACGAATCATTGCCGCCCAGTCCGGAGAGACTGTTGTTCATGGAATTTCCAAGGAGTGTATTTGAGTCGAAATTTCCAACACCGACAATAGCAACCGTGCCGGAAAGCCTTAAAATCTCCGTGTTCAGAGCGAGGGTGTGGTCGATACTGGCTTGAACCTCGTCCAAACCTTGACCAGCAAGTTCCACGACCTCGTCATTGGGATCGTTGATTATGTAGATATCATCCCCTTCGCCACCGAGCATGGAATCTACTCCAAAACCGCCATCCATGTAATCGTTGCCGGTTTCTCCAATGAGTGTGTCAGCCCCACCACCACCGCGCAGCGTATCATTGCCCGCGCCCCCCACGAGGGAATCTTTGCCACCGGAGTCGGCCAAGATTTCACCATTCCGGATCTCGAAGACATATACGCCAGGACGCCCCGACGCCAATCCCACGTTAGGAAGCATCTCCTCCAAACGGCGCATCCCAAATTCGTCGTAGCCGCTTTGAGGTAGCTCAATTTTTAAACCCGTTCCCGAGTTAAATCCCGCACGGGCCGATTGGCCGCCCAGCCCATTCGTGCCGCCGCTGGCATCGCCCGTGGTCCAGTCGATGCTCTCATAACGGAACACCACAAATGCGTTTCCATTTCCACTGGCGATCAGTTGCAATTGGAAGGCGTTGACCTTGTCTGTCTTGCGGCCAAAGTATCCAACATCGTCCCAAGTAGCCGTAAGGACACCATTGGCGGCATCAAGATCCCAGTAGATCAGGTTGGTTCCCGCTGAATTTCCCCCATCGCTGGGTTCCTCGAGAGCCCCCCCACGCGTATCTACATCCGCCCAAAACGGAGCGATAATTGGAATAGAGCCAGCATTGATCGAATCGGGGGTGTATGTGCTTAGAGCATTTTCAAAAGTGATGTTGCCGTTTGTGTTTATAAACACATTCTTAACTTGCCGACCGTAGAGGCTCAGGCCATCGGGGCCGAAAATCGAGGTGATGTCTATCGCAGGCGAGGATTGGTCATCGTTGCGGAAAAGCGATTGCTCACCAAAAGAGACATCACCGGGCAAATACTCGTTTTGGCCAAGTCCATTGACCAAGGAATTCGAGCTATTGAGCAGATACTCACGGGCCTTGTCGGATACCTGCCGACCGTTGAGATCGATAGGTGATAAATCCCCGTCGCCTTCCAAAACATCGTTCTCGATGCCGCCAACCACAGTGTCATTGCCTTGACCACCCATTAGACTGTTCGAGGCACTTCCACCCCGGAGAGTGTCGTGGCCCTCGCCTCCGGAGAGGGTCAAGGAACTGAATGCCATCGAGGCGTCCAGACTATCGTCTCCTTGGCCCCCGCTAATTGAATTAAAACCAGCGGCTAAAAACTGGCTTCCGACTTGGACAACATCTTTGTCATTGGAGAGCCTCAATACCTCGACACGGTGGACATTTGCGAAATCCGAATCCACAAGATTAGCGGAGTGATCAAAAGTCATGGAATCTATTCCCACACCACCATCCAGAGTGTCCGCGCCGGATGGATTAAAAAACACATCATACCCACCGCCGCCGACCAGCGAGTTGGCTCCCGAGCCTCCCGAAAGTGTCGCGCCCTTGGCAGGTGGACGCTCTCCGGTGAGCGTGTCCGCCTTCCCAGCTGCGTAGCCCTCCACGCTCAAGGTATCATGGCCAGCGCCGCCAAAAAGCGAGACGATTCCCGCCCCAGATCCGCCTGCTCCAAGCACAATGCGATTGTTGCCCTCCAGAACCCGAACTGCCTCCACATCCTGCACGCCTGCAAAATCCGCGTCCGTCGCCGAGATGCCTGCCAGCTTGAAGGTCAGCGTGTCCTGACCTTTGCCACCGCTGACAGCGCTTTTTTGCAATAGCGCGCTCGAACCAACAATCAGGCTATCATCGCCCAAGCCACCGTCCAAACTCGTTGCCACCGTGTAGGCCGAGACATCCAGCGTGTCGCCTTGCCCAACCAGCGTCGCATCTCCACCAATCACCGTGCGGATGCCGGCCGCCTGCGCTTTGGCGCCCAAGGTGAATGAATTCCCCCCATCGACTCCGCCAATCAAAACCTCCAAGCCGCCGGTCTGGGCGAATTGAGCGTCCACCAAGGTGGTAGTTTGCGCGAAAGCGAGTGTGTCGGAACCCTCGCCGCCCTGCAGGGTCAGGAGTTCGGCTCCGGCCTGCTGGAGCGTTATAAAATCATTTCCCCCGCCGACATTGATCGCAAGACCCTTCCCGAATCCCGACGCGTCCACGGTATCGTTGCCGCTACCGCCGACGATGCTTGCCAAGCCCGAGCGCGAGGCGTTTTCGGCAACCCGAATATAGTTGGTCCCGTTGCCCGTCTGCAAGGCCTCGACACCCTTGACGCTGTTGTTCAAGAGATCATCGGTAACCGTGATGCCATCCTCAGCGAAGCGGATGGTGTCCGAGCCAGCGCCGCCGAGAATCGAACTGGCGGCAAGAACTGCATGATTGTGGATCAGGAACGAGTCGCTCGCAAGTCCACCAACCAAGGTGTTTCCGACAAGCCCTGCTCCGGAGTTCTTGTTGCGACTCGCATCGATGGTGAGGCTGGCCGTGTAGGCGGAAGCATTGACAACATCCCCCCCCGTGCCGGTGATCACCGTTCTGATGCCGACCTGCTGGGCTCTGGAGCCGAGAGTGGCTGTGTTACCAGCGCCGTTTTGTTCGAGCACCTCGATTGTCGCGGTGCGAACTCTGGAAAGGTTGGAATCGACCAGCGTGCTAGGACCGGAGAAGGCGATTGTATCCTGGCCCGCACCTCCATCGACGCTGGCAGCTGCAACCTGGGTGGCGTCGCTGAACACAAATCGGTCATTGCCGTCGCCTCCAGCCAGAGTCGCCGAGCGATTTCCAAATGAAGACACCGCAGTGATGGTGTCGGCTCCGGAGCTGCCGATCAGGGATTGCAGGCCCGAGAAATTCGCGGCCAAAGTTGCTGCGGCTTGGGAGGAGAGTTGGGAGAAATCGAGAATTTCGGAATTGGAAATTGGCGTGTTGTCATCCAGTGAAACCGGCGAACTTCCCAAGAAAACGACAGTATCTGTGTCGGCCCCGCCATCCACTACTCCGATCACAGAGCCATCGACCAGAAGAGTATCGTTGCCAGCGCCACCAAAGAGGGTATTGGAGCCGATGCCACTGGCATCGATCTGGTTCGACAGGGAGTTGCCCACGAGAGTGACGAACGCGTCTCCGTATTTGACAAGATTTTCGACATTGCCCGCCAATGTGTGGGAAACGGCAGTAAAAACAACGTCGACACCGCTGTTGGAATTTTCAACAACCCTGTCCTCTGGATGATCAACGAAGTAGGAATCGTTGCCCAGTCCCCCCAGCATTGAATCGACTCCTTCGCCGCCATCCAAGAAGTCATTGCCCGCCTTGCCTTCAAGCGTGTCATTGCCTGATCTGCCTTCGATCGTATCATCTCCCGAAGCCCCGAAGAGGGAGTCGTCATTTTCCGTTCCGAGCGTCATTACGATCTCGCCACCGCCACTACCGCCACCACCGAGAGTGTCGACATAGATAATATTTTCTATGTTTGCGTATGTTTCAAGAGTGATCGAACGATCGGAAGTGATGATCGTATCTGTGCCGCCTCCTGCAGCTTCGATAACCAATTCGGAGGCGCTCCCGACATAGTAGGTGTCATTTCCCGCGCCACCGCTCATGGTGTCGATGCCAAGGCCGCCATCGAGTGTATTGTTCCCAGAGTTGCCGGTGATGACATTTGCACGGGCGTTTCCTGTGCCATCGATATTGGAGGCGCCTGTGAGAGAGAGATTTTCTATCGAGGAAATATTCGCCAGCGAAAAGGAAACCTTGGACTCAACGGCGTCTGCGCCGCCGTAAGGATCATCAATTGTAACATTCTGATCAAAAATAACAAATGTATCGTTACCTCGAGAGCCCACGAGAGTATCACCTGCACGCTTCTGCTCGATGCGAAGATTTCCATCCTGACTTGGCGGGAGCACGGCGGAACCACCGCCGCGGCTCGAACTCCCCGAAGATACAGGAACATTGCTGGGAGATGCCGAAGGCGTTCCACCTCCACCTCCACCTCCACCTCCACCTCCACCTCCACCTCCACCAAATGAGAAAACACTTTTGGATTTTTCTTTACGCCTGCGTCCAACTGACTTTCGGCCTGACCCCCTTTTGTTGCCGCCGGAGCTTTTTGCGCCTTCAACAAGCAGGGCTTGGCCGTTGCAGGAAACTTCAAACAAATCATTCTCGGAGTAAAAAGCCTCGCGCTGGAGTGGAGTGATCGGCAGACCAAGCACGGTCGCGGCGAATAAGGCGCCTTCTTCGCCGAGAGTTTCCTCCAAGCAAAGTTCCTGATCCAGAAAGTGGCCGATCTCTTCGATGAGAACAGCAGACAGGCTCTCTGCGGGGCATTCTGCAGAGAGAAAAATCTCGCGGGTGTCGCGGCTGTAGCCGCCCCAGAGGCCTGGCATGTCGGTGGCGGGAAGTGTGCGGACGGGTGGGAGGAGGGAAAAGTCGGCTCGGCGAAAGGCGTCGAGGTGTTTGAAGGCGGACGGCCAATTCAGGCGAGGGCCAAAGATCGTTTCCAGATCGGCTTCGGCGGATGCTTTGGTAGCCCAGAGCGAAAGGGCCTTCAGAAGATGTTTTAGGGAAACTTGGAGCATGGCCTCGGGGAAAGTGGGAGCAGACATGGTGCGTTAGAGAGTAGTATCGGAAAAATGTTCAAAAAGGAAAGGAGGAAATGGGATTTTTTGGCGAAATAATGGGCGGCAAAATGCTTGGGGTATGTGAAGCAGAGCAGACCTTGTGCCAAGCACAGCGGTTCCTGTCGCGGCAACTCTGTGAGCGCCGAGGGAGAGAGGGAGGCAAAATCATGGACAGCAAAATCATTTTTTTTGGGGGGGAGCAGGCGGTTGGGGGGAATTTCCCAAATTCTGTAAATTCTGTCCAAGAACGCTTCCATGGTTGGGCAGAGGGAGCGGCTCTCACGGAGGCGCGGGATCACTTGCAGGTTTTCAATCCCAGCGCTTCGTATTCAGGTAGAGCCGGCCGTCCTTGCTCAGAAACGTGAGATTTTCTCTGATTGCAGTCCATATGAGCAGCCTGTCAAAAGGGTCTTTGTGGCCAGGAACAATGGGAAGGCCATGGAAGGAAGCGACGGTGGAAGCTTGGAAATCGAGCAAATGCCAACCTTCGCGAGCCACGAAGTCCGGCATATCCTCAGGCGAGGCTCCTTCGATCTGAAGTTTTCCCAGCGCGAACTTCAAACTGATTTCCCAGAAAGAAACGGGTGAGACATGAATCGAGTTTTCCTCGCTTTGCAAAGCGCGCCTTGCCTTGGCCCCGAGCTTCTCAGGAGCTTGTAGGGCCCACAGCAGCGAGCAGGTGTCCAGGAGCAATCTCATGGATCCACGAACTCCTCGGCCGAGAGGCTCCAATCCTTGGCGATATGAAATTTCACTTTGCCGGCAAGCGTGCCGAGTTTCCGCTTCCCTGCTGGACGCGGAGGAGGGGAAAACAAAGCAACCGGCTTTCTGCTTCGTCCATAGGTGATGCAAACAGAACCGCCACGGGCGACGACCTCCAAAGCTTCCGAAAAGCGCGATTTAAATTCCCCCACAGGAAGTTGAAGCATTTCCATATTTGGAACCAAAAGCTCTGGCGGGAAACTTGTCAAGTTGTCATGATGAGAACGGCGCTCACGGGCGATCAACTCGAGAATGACATCGTTACCCCTACAATACCGAACTTATAAGAGACCTGTATCACAACATCTTCTGCAATGATTTTGCTGTCCATGATTTTGCCAAACCTTCCCGGCGCTCACAGAGAAGCCGCTACAGGATACGCTCTGCGATCCCGGCAGTCATAGACAGCCGCTACAGGAACCGGTGGATCATTTTATCCGAAGAGGGAGCGGATTTTTTTTCTTAGGAGGTAGCCGGCGCAGAGGAGGAGAATCGCAAACATGCTCCACGAGACAAAATGCGGCCGAGGGATTTTGCCGACGGAGAGAGGGAACTCGACAAAGCCGTCGCGCTCTTCGCCTGCCGCTTTCGAGATGATGCCTATGGCATGGTAGCCTGGCTTCAAACCGGGAACCCTGCCCTGCCAGCGTCCGTCGGGGAGTTTGGTGATGTTCGCCGATTTGGAGTCGATCGGAACCCAAAGGATTTTGGGATCGGGAGTCGGAACCGCTGAGGGAAGCGGGATCGATTTTTCAAAGGGATTTTTATCAAGAAAATTTTTACGGCGCACTTCAGGTCTGACCAGGGAAAACTCGACTGGCTCTGGTCCGTCGTATTGCCAGGTCAAAATGACGGTAACAGAACCCCAATGCGGCTCGAGTTGGTAGGAGATGCCCTTGGGCAGTAGCTTGAGAATTGCCGCCGACTCGGCTGGTCCGTGCACTATTGGTGTGGGCGATGGCGAGGGGCAAGGAGTGGGGGTTGGCGTGGGTGTAGGGTCAGCGACAGGTTGCTGGACATCGGCTTCCCATGAGGTTTCCACAGGAGGCAGACCAGCGCTCTCGGCAATGAGCTTGGCTTCGGCAGTGCCGGGCGTGTCAGGCAACTTCCAGGTGGCGTCGACCGTCACGCTTTCACCCGCAGCAATCGCGAGGTTGGAGGATTGACCTGGAGCGAGTGAAAACGCGCCACCTTCAGTTCGCAGAGCGACACTCGCTGCAGCACTGCCGGAGTTGAGAAGTTTTGCCGTGAGTTGTTCGACGCGTTCGGGAGACTTAACCCCAAGTTGATTTTCACCGGTGATCTGCCACTCGAGGCGGGATGGCGGAGGCGGCAATTGAATGCGGATGTCGCGAGTGGTGGCAGCATCACCGAGTGTGACCAAGGCACTCTTCTCAGCAAAAGGACGGGCCGGAAGAGTCAGCACCAACTCGCCAGAAGAGTCGGGCGCGAGCGTGATGGAATCGGGGGCAATAAGCGGTGCCTGACAAACAATACTGATGGGAAGAGGCTCGGCGGTGCGGTTCTTAACAGGAACACGCAGTTCTTTGACTCCAACAAGCTGCTCGAAGGCGGCTTTTTCGGGTGCTTCGAAACGGCTCTCCCCCACCCCTTGGAGCGCAATTTCGGGAAAGGGTTTGGTGCCGGATTCGAAGACGAGGCTAGCTCGTTGGGTGTCGGTGGAAAGGGGCTCGAAGGTGACGAGGATTTTTTTGCTCTCGCCTTCTGCGAGTGTGAAGCTGGAAGGGTCGGCGAGCCTCCAAGGCGCACTGGCTTTCAATCGGCCTCGCAGTTGGCCGCCTCCGCCGTTCTTGATGCGGATGGGCAGCGTGCGGGATTCGCCCAGAAAAACGGCGCCGAAGTCGAGTGATACCACATCGGCTGCGAAGCGTGGTGGAGGCTCTTCGACGAGGATCGTGGCCTTGGCGTAACCCCAGGCTTTTTGCGGACCGGATTTGCATTTGAAGCGGAAGGAATCCTGTGACGAATTTTTCTTCCCGTCGTGCGTGTAAAAGTAGGAAACTGAGGATTTGGAATTTCGCTGCGGACCGGAGAGCGAGCCGGAACGCGGCTGGGAGAGGATTTCGAACTTCACATCATAGCCCTGCGGGGAGATCGCGCGGAGCGGCACTTCGCAGGTTCCTCCGCGAAGAACTTTCACGGTGGTGTCATAGACAACCGTAGGATCAACGGGCGGAATGTCGTCTTTTTTTGGTGCTGCGGAAAGGCAGAGCGGGAAAAGAAAAAGGAGGAGGCAAACGATTTTGGGGAAGCAATAAGGGTTGGCTTTCCTGTGGCGACGCTCTTTGAGCGCTGGGAACGCTCGGCGGTCATAGACCGCAACTACAGGGGGGAGTGATTGGTGATTGCTCACTTGGGAGCGGGCTCGACAGTTCCGTTTTGACGAACAAGAAGGACTCCGCAGCCGTGGGCATCACCGATTTCGATGAACCAAGGCATTTCAGGCCAAGTGTTGGCCTTGTTCGGCTCACCGGAAAATGGTGTGGGCAAATAATGCACGAGCGGCCTCTGCTTTTCAGGAAGCTTTCGAAACATGCGGAGCAAAGTGGGACACTGCCAACTTTTCTGCGCGAGACCGAGATCTTGTTTGGTTTTATCAAGCCACCACTGCTGCTCGGCGAGCGATCCAATAGTAATGGAATCAGGAATTTGCGGCCAACCTGTCACTGCATAATCTGAAAAAGCTATCCGAAGGTTTCTCAGATTGTTTTCACAAACGACACGCTCGGCGCGCGGGGAAATACTTTCGATCGCAGGATAAATCATCGCTCCAAGAATCAGCACGATGGAAATAGCTGCAAGCATCTCGAGAAGCGTCATTCCCTTGGAATGTGCGGGAAAAGAATGCCAAGTTGCAAATCTTGATCGGCAATTTTTTAGGGGGCTCAAAAACAAAATGGCTTTATTCGATTTGTGAATTATTTCGGATATCTTGCTCCGAATGAAGGCTGCTAATTTAAAAGTAGACCATCAATATCGCAAAGATTAAGTATTGGGAGAGGGAGCAGGAGTAGGTGTAGGCGATGGAGTAGGGGTGGCTGTAGGCGTTGATACAGGCAGGCCGAGATACCGGTTGAAAGAAGTGGGAACAATTGTAGCTGTTGCAAATGTGGATATATCGTTTGAAACCCTTACACCTGTGATATTTATTTTTTTAAAGTATTTATCATATCCTGACCTGTGCGAGTAAGTAGGATTAGTTGTGGAACCATCTGTTACAAGGGTCTGATCATTTCCTTGTAAGAGGGGGGCAGAGCCATCAAAATTAAAAAAGTTAATGTTTGCTTGGCCTTCGCCCTTGAATGTTTGATTAGGAAAATCGTTCGAAACTTTGCAGATAGCAGCTCCGTTAATGTAGAATGCATCGTAGTATTTCACATTGATAGTGTTTTCTGTTCCTTCAATGATCGTTTCATAGACCTGCTCCCCTTGACCGGGAAAAGAGCCTTGAAACATGACCGCCATTTCTTCGGAAGCGGGATCATAAACTCCATTGGAGTTTCCACGATATGTCTGGCCCTCGTTGTAAATGACCGAAACGCCTGTTGATCCAAGGCCTCCCGTTGTAGAGATAGCACTGGCGCTAAGTTGGCTCACAGAGTGGTAATAATCATTCCCATCGGCGAATACCGAACTTCCAGCATTGTTTGTTGTGCTGAACTGGGCGGTGCCAACAAGATTTTTGCCTCTTATAACAGCCGAAAAAGTCCCAGTATTTGGAAAATTGCTGCCGTTGCCGTATGGTGCGCTGGGAGCTCCTCCTAAGGCGCAGGCTTCAGGAGCTGAAGTAAACTGGAGCGTCGCGACGAGGCATACAAAGAGAAGAGGAGCGAGGGTGGAGACTTTTTTCATGTGTTGGTTAGAAGTTTGTTAGGAAATACGGATTACAAAGTCAAAAGGAAATTCGCGGTGGACGAAATTAAACCCTCAGCGGACTTC
>Ga0247837_1009765_pt1 | contig 11323 bp, 7 predicted proteins | sample LaCtaG_2_FD_187115 | JGI IMG/M metagenome (GOLD analysis project Ga0247837, IMG submission 187115) | Freshwater microbial communities from meromictic Lake La Cruz, Castile-La Mancha, Spain - LaCruzMarch2015_14.5m | ecosystem: Environmental > Aquatic > Freshwater > Lake | place: Spain: Castile-La... | reverse complement strand
ATTTAAAATCTTAAAAAGATAAAAAATTTTATTTTAAGATTTTAAATAATTTTTTATTTCGTAGATAAATTAAAATAATGAATCAAAAAGTTTAATTAAAAAAAAATGTCTTGTATAAAATTTTTAAGTTTTTTATAAATTTTCTTTTTTTATTTATATTTTTTAATTTTTTATCGAAAATCTTTGATATCGAAAATCTTTGATATCGAAAATCTTTGATACTGCTTCTTTGCTTCTTCGCTTCTTCTCGCTTCTTTCTTATCGCTTCGCGAAGCGAAGCAAAGAAGCGAGAAGAAGCGAAGAAAGAAAGAGAAAATCTTTGATTTTCAAATCAAATCGAATCGAAGAAACTTTTTTATATTTAAATTTTTTTAAATATATTTAACAGAATTTTTTATTTTGTTTGCCAATTTGGTTCCATTTTTATGGAAAGTTTAAAAAATATACATTTTAAAATTTTAATATTAAAAAAAAATAAAAATTTAACTAAAAATACCATTTTTATTTTTTTAGATATTAAAAAAAAAGAAATATTTTTATAAACAAAAAACAATAGAGGTTTTAAATTTAATCAAAAAAAATTTTTTGGTTAAAATTATAAATTTTATAAAAAATTTATAATTAATTTTTATTAGTTTGCTTTACCTAATACTAAACTTATTTAATATAATTTCTTTCTTACCGCTTCGCGGAGAAAATCAAAGATTTTCGAATATGACTAAATCATATAAAAAGATAAAATATCTTATGCCTCTAACAAAATTTACAAGAGAAAAAATTCATATGACATCAATTCTTCAAATTGCATTATTAGCCCTAATTGCTGTTTCATTTGCACTAGTTGTTGGAGTGCCTGTTGTTTTTGCAACACCAAATGGTTGGTCTGAAAATAAAGGAATTGTTTTCTCTGGTTTAAGCCTTTGGTTTCTTTTAGTTTTCGCTGTAGGTGTATTCAACTCATTTGTTATTTAATTTAAAAAATAAGAAATAAAGACTTTTTTATTTTTTAAACTTTAATAATGTTTTATATATAAAACATTATTAAAGTTTAAAAAATAAAAAAGTCTTTATTTTTATACTATATATTTTTTTTCTTTTCTTTTTAATAAAAAATCCCCTTTAAAGGTTCAGTTTTAACTGAAAATAATTTTTTATAAATAAAATTTTTAAAATAAAAAATCTTTATTTTAAATTCTTACATTTCTATTCAAGTTTCCATTTTTTTAAATTATATTTGATTTTATACTTTAATTTAATAAAAGCATAAAAATAATTTGAAAAATATTTGAAATTAGAATAGAAGCTTCATAATATAAAATATTGAATGAAGCTTTTAAATGATGTTTCTTTTTTCATTTTTAATTTATTCATTTTTAATTTAATCGAAATATATTAAGTTCAAAATTATGGATTCATATCAAAAAAAATTCTTTTTTTAATAAGTTAATTGAATTTCACGATTTATGAAAAAAGAAAAATTTCCATTTAAAAATATTATAAATTTTTACTAAAATTTAATTCTAACATCATGGAAGTAAACATTTTTGGATTAACAGCTACAGCTCTTTTCATCATCATCCCTACTTCATTCCTTCTTATTTTATACGTAAAAACAGCAGCGAATGAATCAGCTTAAAATATAAATAAAATAAACTTAGAAAAAAAACTTCTTTTTCTTTCTAAGTTTATTTTATTTATCAAATCATTTGTTTCTTAAAGAATAAATTAAGAATCAATTCATTATGTCTTTACAAATCAAGTTTTTTATAAAAAACTTGATTTTATTCTTAAATTTAGATAAAATATTTATATGTTTGTTTAAATTTTTAAATTAAAAAGGGCTTGTAGCTCAGTGGACTAGAGCATGTGGCTACGAACCACAGGGCCGGGGGTTCAAATCCCTCCAAGCTCAAAAAAATTTCAATATTGATATTTTTATAAAAAAAAGTTATAATTCTTTTACAAAAATGAAAACGGGATGTAGCGCAGCTTGGTAGCGCATATGCTTTGGGAGCATGGTGTCGCAGGTTCGAATCCTGTCATCCCGACTTGAATTCTTATTCAAATTTAGAAATTCATATGTTATAAATAAAATTTATAACTAAAATAAGTGTTAGATTTAAAAATAAAAGAGAAATTTGTCAATGGCAAATTTCATTTAATGTTTAAAACAAATAATTTTAATTTATTATTTAATAATAATAATAATCAAAAATTATTTATGTTTTTATTTGATTTCAAGAATTATTTATTTCTTTAGATTTTAAATGTTTTTCCTTATTTAAAATTTCAAATAAGGAAAAATATAAATTTAATTTTATATGTATATGTATGATATGTTATAAAATATAATTCGAAAAATAATCTATTTTTTCAAGTTGGTTTTCTCTTTCTTTGCTTCTTTGCTTTTTTCTTCCCTTCTTTCGCAAAGGGAAGAAAAAAGCAAAGAAAGAAACGAAGAAGCGGAATCTTTGATTTTCGATAATCAACGATTACAACCAATAATGAATAAAGAAATCTTTTTCAAATAAGTTAAAAATTATAATTTTCTTAAATTAAGATAAGTTCTTTTTATGAGCGATTCTGTAAACACAAAAAATGTTGGGCGTATTGTTCAAATTATTGGTCCAGTATTAGATATTGCATTTGGTCAAGGTAACGTTCCAAATATTTACAATGCATTAACAATTACATCTAAAAATGCTGCTGGACAGGAAATGAGTGTAACTTGTGAAGTACAACAACTTTTAGGAGATAGTTGTGTTCGTGCGGTTGCAATGAACCCAACAGATGGTTTAATGCGTGGAATGGAAGTTTTAGATACAGGGAAACCATTAAGTGTTCCAGTAGGAAAAGCAACATTAGGGCGTATTTTCAACGTTTTAGGAGAACCTGTAGATAATATGGGTCCAGTTAAAAACGAAGAAACTCTTCCAATTCACAGAACAGCTCCTGCCTTTGTTGATTTAGATACTCGCTTATCAATTTTTGAAACAGGAATTAAAGTTGTAGATTTATTAGCCCCTTACCGTCGTGGTGGAAAAATTGGTCTATTTGGTGGGGCTGGAGTAGGAAAAACGGTTTTAATTATGGAATTAATCAATAATATTGCAAAAGCTCACGGTGGAGTTTCTGTTTTTGCAGGTGTAGGAGAACGTACTCGTGAAGGAAACGATTTATACACTGAAATGAAAGAATCGGGAGTAATTGTTGAAAAAAATTTAGCGGATTCAAAAGTAGCTTTAGTTTATGGACAAATGAATGAACCACCTGGAGCACGTATGCGTGTTGCTTTAACAGCTTTAACAATGGCTGAATATTTCCGTGATATTAACAAACAAGACGTATTATTCTTTATTGATAATATTTTCCGTTTTGTTCAAGCTGGAGCCGAAGTTTCTGCTTTATTAGGACGTATGCCATCAGCTGTAGGTTATCAGCCAACTTTAGCAACTGAAATGGGTACTTTACAAGAACGTATTACATCAACAAAAGATGGATCAATTACTTCAATCCAAGCGGTTTATGTACCAGCGGATGACTTAACTGACCCAGCTCCTGCAACAACATTTGCTCACTTAGATGCAACAACAGTATTATCACGTGGGTTAGCTTCAAAAGGAATTTATCCAGCTGTAGACCCTCTAGATTCAACATCAACAATGTTACAACCTTGGATTTTAGGAGAAAAACATTATGACTGTGCTCAAAGTGTTAAAAGAACGTTACAACGTTACAAAGAGTTACAAGACATTATTGCAATTTTAGGTTTAGATGAATTATCTGAAGAAGACCGATTAATTGTTGCTCGTGCTCGTAAAGTAGAACGTTTACTTTCTCAACCATTCTTCGTTGCTGAAGTTTTTACAGGTAGTCCAGGTAAATATGTTTCATTAGCAGAAACAATTGAAGCGTTCAACAAAATTTTATCAGGTGAACTTGATGATTTACCAGAACAAGCTTTCTATTTAGTAGGAAATATTAATGAAGTATTAGCAAAAGCTGCTTCAATGAAATAATCCATTATTAAAGACATAAATAATTTTAATAATTTTATGTCTTTATTTTTTTTAACCAAGGGTTGAAATAAAAGATTTTCGAATCGACAACCTTTGGTTAAAAAAACCTTTTATTTTTAGTTATTTTGATTCTTTTTATTTAGGAATCCTTAATAACGAATCAAAATCTTTGTATAAATTTAAATTTGAAAATAAAAAACTCAAATATAAACACTTTTTATTTAAAATAAAAAGTGTATGGTTTTCGTTTATTTTTTATTCTATAATCCTTTCATAAATTAAAATATAAAAGATTTTATCTTTTTAGAATCAAAGATTATTGAAAATCAAAGATACCGCTTCTTTCGCGAAGCGAAGAGAAAATCAAAGATTTTCGAATCAAATCGAATTGAATCGAATAGAATCTTCGATTCTAACAAATGGAGATGAAATTTGTCGATTTATAGATATTTATTTAATAAAGAAAAAATGCTGTTAAAAAAGAAACAAATAACAATAAAAATTGTCTTAAAATAAGATTTATTTTTTAAAAAAATATTCATTAAAAAAATAAAAAAGATTTTTATGAATTATTTTTTTAAATTAATATAGTAATGTTTCAAAAAAAATAATAATTAAAAAAAATATGATTGCTAAAAATTTTAGTAAAACAAATGCTGTAAAAAAACAAATGGAATTTTCAAAAAATCGTGGTTTATCAAGACGTAAAGTATTATCGGTTTCTCAAATTTTAGCTCGCGCCACAAAACAAAAACAAAAAATGTTAGAAGGTCGCAAATCTAAAAAACCTATGAAACCTATTATTTGTCCAAAATCATTTTTAATTTTGTTAAAAGAAAAACCAGAAAAAGCAATTTATAATTCAAGAATTATTGACTATAAACATTGTGGTTTATTGCAACGATATATTGGATTAGGAGGAAAAATTCTTCCTCGTCGTCAAACCAAATTAACAGCAAAACAACAACGTTATATTGCAAAAACAATTAAAACCGCTCGAATTATGGGCTTATTACCATTTGTAACAAAAGAAAAAGGGTTTTTTAGATAAAAAATTCATTCTTGGTTGTAATCAAAGATTACAACTTCGATTCGACCGCTTCTTTCTTCGCTTTGCTTCTTCGCTTCTTTGCTTCGCTTCTTTCGCGAAGCGAAGAAGCGATAAGAAAGAAGCGAGAAGAAGCGAAGAAAAAAGCAAAGAGAAAATCTTTGATTTTTGATAATCTTTGATTTTTGATATCAAAGATTCAAGTTCGATTTATAAAAATTTAAAAACCAATTTAATTTATTTGTTATAAAGAATAGTAAAACAATAATACCAAATGAACCGATTTAAATTTTAAGTTTAATGGAAATACAACTTTTTTTTTTTATGAGTAAAGTTTATGACTGGTTTGAAGAACGATTAGAAATTCAATCAATTGCGGATGATATTACTAGTAAATATGTACCACCACATGTTAATATTTTTTATTGTCTTGGTGGAATCACTTTTACTTGTTTCCTTGTACAAGTAGCAACAGGATTTGCGATGACTTTTTATTATCGTCCTACAGTAGCTGAAGCATTTGCTTCGGTTCAATATCTAATGACAGAAGTAAATTTTGGATGGTTAATTCGTTCAATTCACCGTTGGTCAGCTAGTATGATGGTATTAATGATGATTCTACACGTTTGTCGTGTTTATTTAACAGGAGGATTTAAAAAACCAAGAGAATCTACTTGGGTAAGTGGAGTTATTATGGCTGTATGTACAGTTTCATTTGGGGTAACAGGTTATTCACTTCCTTGGGACCAAGTTGCTTATTGGGCTGTTAAAATTGTAACAGGAGTTCCAGAAGCAATCCCATATGTAGGAGGGCCTTTAGTAGAACTATTAAGAGGTGGAGTTGGAGTTGGACAAGCTACACTAACACGTTTTTATAGTTTACATACATTCTTATTACCATTAATTACAGCAGTATTTATGTTAGCTCACTTCTTAATGATTCGTAAACAAGGAATTTCTGGACCTCTATAAATAAAAAATAAATGAAATTTTTTATTTTATAAAAAAGAAAGTCATAGTCTTAATTTTTTGAAATTAAAATTTTTTTATAAATTTCAAAATTTTTATTTAGACTATGAATTTCTTTTTTATAAAATTTCATTATTTTTGATATAAATAAAAAAAATAGAATATTCTATTTTTTTTTATATTTATTTTGATTATTTTCCCTTGAATCTTGGATTCAAGTTGGTTGTAATCTTTGATTACAACAAACCTTTTTTATTTTTTATTAAAAGTTTTAAAATTTAATAAAAAATAACTGCACCGTTGGCTGAGCGGAAGAGGCAATCGACTCATAATCGATTTAAGATAGGTTCAATTCCTATACGGTGCATTTTTTAATTTTAAGTTATATTTATATTTTATGGAATGTTCTTTCCTTTCGATTCGATAATCTTTGATAAAATATATATATATATTATCGATATCAAAGATTTTCAATAATAACCCCTTATTATAAAGTAAAAGGTTAAAACAGAAAATTTTTTTAAAGAAAGAACATTCGGTTGTAATCATAGATTAGGCCCTACTTAAATCATAAAATATGAAAAGAGTTGGAATCATAGATTACAATTAACTCTTTTCATATTTTATGATTCAATTCAAAAATCTTTGATATCGATTTGATTTGAAAATCGAAGATTTTCAATAATCAACGATTTTCTCGCGAAGCGGTATCAAAGATTTTCAAATCGAATCAATAATCATAGATTCAACATAATAAAATTTTTTTTTATAAATTAATACATTTTTGAGCCATAGAATTCATTAAAATACGACCAGGAGTTGTTCGAATATATTGATTTTGAATTCTTCCTTTTTTATCAAGACTTTTATAAGATTTTGATTGAATTTTATCTCGATTTCCATTATTAATTAAACGCATTTCCATCAGAGATATAGGTTCATTCATAAATTGGGTTCTCCCATTCCATTTAAACCAGACAATTGATTGTAATGAAATGTTTCCAAGTTGATAAGCATTTAAAATTTTTTCAAAGTTTGTAAAACAAGGACTAAAGTTTTGTAAAGTACGAATAGGAGTTTCTATAAAATTAAGCTTTATTTCTTTCATTTTAGAATTTAACAATTTCTTTTTCTGATTCAATAAATTTTTTTCACTTGTTAAATAATAACATCCTAAAACCATATCTTGACTTGGTAAAATAATAGGATCTCCAGTAGCTGGAGAAATTAAATGATTTCGAGAAAAAAGGAGAGTCCAAGCTTCGGCTCTTGCTTCAACTGTAATAGGAACATGAACTGCCATTTGATCTCCATCAAAATCGGCATTAAATGCAGGGCACACTAAAGGATGCAATAAAATAGCACGTCCTTCTACAAGTTTAGGTCGAAAAGCTTGAATTCCAAGCCTATGTAAAGTTGGCGCACGATTAAGTAAAACTGGATGGTTTTTCATGATTTCATAAAGTAAATTTATGCAATAAGTTTTATTGGAATAAAGAAAATTTTTTGCTCCAATCACAGTTCTTGCAATTTTATAATGCAAAATTTTTTTAATTAAAAAAGGTAAAAACAGTTCAATTGCCATTTCTTTTGGTAATCCGCATTCATATAATTTTAATTTAGGTCCAACAACAATAACTGAACGTCCTGAATAATCAACTCGTTTTCCTAATAAATATTGTCGAAATCGCCCTTGTTTTCCTTTTAATATTTCTGAAAGAGATTTAAGAGCTTGACCACGAGAATTCGTTTCAGGTTTGACATTTCCTTTCCCATTTTGGATTAAATTATCAACGGATTCTTGAAGTAGACGTTGAGCATACTTCATTTCAAATGATTGACTTGTTGAAGGATCTTTTAAAAATTTTTTTAAACGTTCATTTCGAAAAATAATACGTTGATAAAGTCGATTAAGATCAGAAGCAGCAATTTGATTTTCAAGTTTTAAAATAGGTCTTAAATCTGGAGGTAAAACTGGAAGTACAGATAAAATCATTGAGGTTGGATCAACATCTTTACGTGAAAATTTACGAATTAATTTTAAACGTCGTATAATATGATCTCTCTTATTTAACAATTTTTGAATTTTAACAAAATCTAATTTTTTTATTGCTTTTTCTTTAAGTTGTCTTATATAAGAATTTAATTTTGGCAGTAAAACTTGATGTTGTTTAACCATTTTTTTTAATTCAAATGTATTATATTCTGACAATAGTTTTTTAACGATGGCAGCCCCTGCAAGAGGATTTTCCAATTTTAAAACAAATTCGGTTGAATATTCTTGATTTGAAACATTTCCATTAGAAAATGAGTAAATATGAACATCTTCAAAGTCTTTTGGTGCTGAATTATAATAAAAAAAGGATTTCCAGTCTGCCATAAAAGACCATAAATGACTATAAGAAATTGTATATAAATCATTTTTAAGATATATATTTTTTTTCTTTTTATTCGAAAATTTTTGATATCGAAAATCTTCAATATCGAAAATCGAAGATTTTCGACTCGAATCGAAAAAATTTGATTGTTTAAAAAGAGAAAAAGATTCAAATCCTTCTTGTTTTTTAGAAAACAAAGGTTTTCTAAAAGTTAAAGCTTTTTGTTTTTGTAAAAATAATGCTTTTTTTCTTTTATTTAAAGAATTTATTTCATTGAAAAAACTTTTTTTTCGAGGAAGGGGGTTATTTTTTTTTAAACTTAAATTTTGAAAATCTGTTTTAAAAAGAATTGAATTCTCTTGTATAAAACTTTGATGCTTAAAATTTGATAAATCGAATCGATTTATTTTATTTTTATTTAAATTATGTTTACTTGGTTGGGCCGTATCAACGATACCAACTTGAATCTTCGGTTCTATTCGAAAATCTTGATTTTCGATAATCTTCGATTCTAAGAATATTTGATTTGGCCTTGAATCTTCGATTCTAAAAAATGGTAATTTTAAATAATAAATAAAATTTATAAAATCAAGCATTTCTGAAAATTTAGTTTTATGGTTTTCCATATAAAATTCTAGAAAGTAAAAAACTTTTAAAGAATAAATATCATTTTTTTTTGATTTTAAAATTAGAGATTTTAAATCTAAAATTGGCCATTTTTCTTTATAATCAATATTATCAAATAAAAATAAATCATTATTTTGTACAAAACAATCATAAATAAAATATAAAAATTTATTTAAATATTTTTTATTTTTGTTTGGGCCAAATCTATGATTTGGCCTTGAATTTTCAATTCTAAGGACTAATAAATCAATTTTAGATTTTATTTGACGAATAAATTCAACGTTTTTATAAGAGTTTGAATCATAATTTTCTTTTGTTTCATGTTTATTTAATTTTTGAAACAAAGATTTTAAAAATTTTTCTTTTTTCGTTTTTTCAAAAAAAGAATCTAATTTTATAAGTTTTTTTTCAATTGAAAAACCAGAATAATAAAAAAGTTTTTGTCGGTGACCCATTTCTTTTCTAATTTTTGAAAATACAACCATTATTTTTTTATTTTTTTTATTTTGTTTTTTTAACTTTAAAATTTTTCTTTCTTTTTTTGGTTTTAAATCAAAAGACACTTGATTTTTATTAACATTCAAATCTTTGGTTTTTAAAGCCAAAGATAAAATCTTAAACGGATTTTTTTTATTATAAAAATTTAATTTTATATTTATTAAACAAAAAATGAAAAATTCAAATAAAATATTTTTAAAAGAATTTTTTTCTGATGGCATATTTTTATATGTCTTATTATATAAATTCTCAATAGTACGAATGTTTGAATCTGATAAAAAAGTTTTTTCGAAATCAGTTTGATTGTATACAAATAATTTAAAAAAATAAATGCGTAAAAAAAATTCGGCAAAATCTAAAAATTCCTCCTTAAAATCCAAAATTTTTTTTTCATAAACATTTATTATTTGTTCAAAAGCCATTGATTGAGAGTTTGAAATTGTTGCTTTCAAGTCAAATATTTGAGATGACTTCGAGCAATCTGTATTAAATAAATCTTTAAAAAATGCAATTCTTAAAAGAAATAAAAAACTTTTTTTCCTTATGAATAAAGCTTGAATAAAAGATTTCTTATAAATAAATTTCAACATTTTAGAATAAATTTTAAAAATTTTTTTTGATTGTTTATTTGTTCCTATTTTATTTTTTAAAAAAAAGTCTAAGTCCTTATATATATATAAAGAATTTTGGATTGAGTTTTTTTTTAATTTTTCATTGAATGCTGAAATTTTTGACATGTCTAAATTTAATTTTGGAAAGTTTTCATCATATTGAGAGTCTTTTTTATATAAATATATAAAATACAAACGTTGTTTTAATTGTTTTTCTTTTTGATTTAAGAAAAAAGAGAAATTTGAATTTTTAATAAGAGTTTTAATATGTAATTTCTTTTTTTTCATTAATTTCTCTTCTTCTAATAATTTTTGCCAAATTGAATATAAAACCGAAGGTGATGTATCTATGCCAAGATTTTGAGAACTCTTCCAAAGATGTTCTAAGGTAATGGATTCTGTACAATAAATGATGGATTCAAGATGACTACGTCTTAAGTCTAATAATAAACTTAAATAACTAGGATTTGCTTTTAAAAACCAAATATGACTTACAGGAGAAACCAACTGAATATAACCTAGTTGGTAACGTCGAATTACAGACCATGTATATTCCACATCGCAATTGGGACAAAAATTACGAATTGTTTGTTCATGTTCTAATATTCTTTTAGATTCAAGTTCAGTAGGTTTTGAACGAATTCCACAAGCACATTCAAAATCTTTTAATGGACCAAAAATACGTTCACAAAATAAGCCACCTTTGTGGGGTTTGAATGTTTTATAATGTAAAGTATTTGCATTTGTTACTTCTCCAAAAACTTTTCCATTTGGTAAAACTTTTTCAGCCCATTCTTTTATTTTATTTGGGGAAGCTATATTTATACTAACTAATTTTAATTCATGAATCTTAGAATAACCTGATTTATAAATTGGATTTTTTTTTAAGTTTTGTTCTCTTCTTTTATTTTCATAAAATGTCTGATTATTTAGAAGAGTTGGTTCTAAATTTAGTTTATTTATCCAACTTATCCATTTGTTTGTAACATGACTTTTTTTAAGAAATTTAAATGAATTGGTTTTCTTTATAAAAGCTAAATCATGAATTTCAAGTTTTTTTTTTAAATCAAATGAATGATTCAATAAATTTTTTTTTTGTTTATTTTTTAATAAATTTAAAGATAGATTCATAAAAAAACAATGAAAAAAGGATCTTCTTCAAGAAGATATTGA
>Ga0247837_1009760_pt1 | contig 11327 bp, 6 predicted proteins | sample LaCtaG_2_FD_187115 | JGI IMG/M metagenome (GOLD analysis project Ga0247837, IMG submission 187115) | Freshwater microbial communities from meromictic Lake La Cruz, Castile-La Mancha, Spain - LaCruzMarch2015_14.5m | ecosystem: Environmental > Aquatic > Freshwater > Lake | place: Spain: Castile-La... | reverse complement strand
CATCAGTATCCATGTTGAACGCTAATTGCGTGATGCCGTAGCGGTCGCGCAAATCAATAAACGTCATACCGCCAAGGTCGCGGCTGCGAGACATCCATCCCGATAGCGTAACCTGTTGCCCAATATGCGTTTCCCGTAATTCACCGCAGGTGTGCGTTCTATGCATGGCAGAGGAGATTGTTTTTTAAGGGGCGCGAATATAGGCAAATCTTGAATGCGGTGATTCCTAGCATTTTGCCCCATTAATACTTAAGGAAAGTATGTTCAAATCAATGTTGAAAACGGCAAACTGTTTTTTCCTTTTTCACCTTACTGGCTAACTACTTTAGAGGTTTGGGAAGGAGTGACTATCCCCCAATCTTTCTGCGAATTTTTGGGAAGGTTTTGCGTCAATTCAATAGCAGTTTTTAATGGCAGAAGAATCGGTTTACGGAGAAGACCAGATAAAATCGCTCGATTGGAATGAGCACATTCGGCTGCGTCCAGGCATGTATATCGGCAAGTTGGGCGATGGCTCGCAAGCTGATGACGGCATCTACATCCTATTGAAAGAGGTTATCGATAACAGTATCGATGAGTTTGTGATGGGTCATGGCAAAACGGTAGAAGTCACGGTGAAGGACAGAAGTGTTCGTGTTCGCGATTATGGACGCGGTATTCCGCTTGGCAAGGTGGTCGATTGTGTGAGCAAGATTAACACTGGTGCCAAATACGATTCCGTAGCGTTTAAGAAATCGGTCGGGTTGAACGGTGTGGGAACTAAGGCGGTAAACGCACTGTCGAGCACTTTTTCTGTTCAGGCCTTCCGCGATGACAAAACCAAATTGGCGGAATTTGAGCAAGGAAGAATAACTGTTGATGCACCTATAGAAGAAAGCAGTCAGCGCAAGGGAACGATGATTCGTTTTGAGCCAGATGAAATTCTTTTCAAAGGATACAAGTTTCGCGATGAGCATGTGCGCAGGCTACTTTGGAACTACTGTTATCTCAATCCGGGACTCACAATTCTCTACAACGGAGAGAAACTCATTTCCGAAAATGGGCTTAAAGATTTGCTAGAGGCCAAGATTGATGATGAGATTCGTTATCCCATTATTCACCTTAGCGGCTACGATATTGAGGTGGCCATAACGCATGGACATTCATCGCGTGAGGAATATTATTCGTTTGTGAATGGGCAACACACCACGATGGGCGGCACGCATCAAGGGGCATTTCGCGAAGCGTATGTAAACGTGGTGCGCAATTTCTACAAGAAAGAATTTGACGGTGGCGATGTGCGTAGCGGCATTATTGCAGCCATTGCTGTGAAAGTGATGGAGCCTGTTTTCGAAAGTCAAACCAAGACCAAACTCGGCTCGCAAAACGTGGCTCCCGATGGAGTGAGTATGAAAGCTTTTGTGGGTGATTTTCTTAAAACAGCACTCGACAATTATCTACACAAAAATCCACAAGTAGCAGACGCACTCCTCAAGCGCATACAGCAGGCCGAGCGTGAGCGCAAGGAGCTTTCGGGCATAAAGAATTTGGCCCGAGAACGCGCCAAGAAATCAAGTTTACACAATAAAAAGCTACGAGACTGCCGCATGCATTTTGGGGTAGATAAAGATGTGCGGGCTGCAGATACGACACTGTTTATTACCGAAGGTGATTCAGCCAGTGGAAGCATTACCAAGAGCCGTGACCCCAACACACAGGCGGTGTTTAGTTTGCGAGGCAAGCCGCTGAATGCCTACGGACTCACGCGTAAAGTGGTGTATGAAAATGAGGAGTTCAATCTCCTTCAAGCGGCACTGAATATAGAAGACGGATTGGATGGTCTGCGTTACAATCGTATCGTGGTGGCCACTGACGCTGATGTGGACGGCATGCACATTCGCCTGCTTTTACTCACGTTTTTGCTACAGTTCTTTCCCGATTTGGTGAAGAATGGCCATGTGTACATCCTTCAAACCCCGCTTTTCCGCGTGCGAAACAAGAAGGAGACCATCTACTGCTATAGCGAGGACGAGCGAAGAGAGGCCATTTCAAAACTAGGTAAGAACCCCGAGATAACACGATTCAAGGGCTTGGGAGAAATTTCGCCTGATGAGTTTAAGAACTTCATAGGTCCCGACATGCGCCTCGACCCCGTGACCATCAAGAAGGATGATCACCTCGCACAGATGCTTGAATTCTATATGGGAAAGAATACGCCCGACCGTCAGGATTTTATTATTGAAAGGTTGCGGGTGGAGAAGGATGTGGTTGATGAAGAACTGGTTGTTGAATAAGTGATGACAGAAGACGAAGAAGAACACATCGACAATATTCCTGAGGAAGAAGGGGGCGAAACCCCTGCATTATCCAACACCATCGCGGTCAGCGGCATGTATCAAGATTGGTTTCTTGACTATGCCAGTTATGTGATTTTGGAGCGGGCGGTGCCGACCATCGAGGATGGCCTGAAACCCGTGCAGCGCAGGATATTGCACAGCATGTGGGAGTTGGAGGACGGCCGCTACAACAAGGTGGCTAACGTAATCGGGCACACGATGAAGTATCACCCACACGGTGATGCCGCCATTGGTGATGCGATGGTGAACATCGGCCAAAAGGAACTGCTGATTGACACGCAAGGAAACTGGGGCAACATCCTGACTGGCGACCGCGCTGCTGCACCGCGTTACATTGAGGCGCGCCTTAGCAAGTTTGCGCAGGAGGTGCTTTTCAACCCAAAAACAACTACATGGCAACTCAGCTATGACGGGCGGAACAAGGAGCCTGTGACGCTTCCTGTAAAGTTTCCGCTGCTGTTGGCGCAGGGCGTAGAAGGCATCGCGGTGGGATTGAGCACCAAGGTGCTGCCCCACAATTTCAATGAACTGATTGATGCTTCCATCGCTATTCTGAAAGGGAAGAAACCTGTCATCTATCCCGATTTTCAGACGGGTGGCATGGTGGACGTTACGGGTTACAACGAGGGTCAACGCGGTGGCAAGGTGCGCTCACGGGCGAAGATTGGGCAGTTGGACAAGAAGACGCTGGTGATTACCGAGGTGCCTTATAATACTACGACATCTTCGCTCATCGACAGCATTCTGAAGGCCAACGAAAAGGGCAAGATTAAAATCAAAAAGGTGGAGGACAACACGGCTCAGGACGTGGAAATCGTGATTCACCTCGCGCCCGGCATCTCGCCCGACAAGACCATCGATGCACTTTACTCGTTTACCGATTGTGAGATAAGCATCTCGCCAAACGCCTGTATAATAGCAGAGGATAGGCCGATGTTCGTCACGGTGACCGACATTTTGCAGATATGCACCCAGCAAACGTTAGCGTTGCTAAAGCGAGAGTTAGAGATACGACTCGGAGAGCTGCAAGAACAATGGCATTTTGCATCGCTCGAAAAAATATTCATAGAAAACCGCATCTACCGCGATATTGAGGAAGAGGAAACGTGGGAGGGCGTTATCGCGGCCATCGACCGAGGCCTGAAACCGCACACGAAGCACTTGATTCGTGAGGTGACGGTAGATGATATCACCCGCCTTACCGAGATTCGCATCAAGCGCATATCGAAGTTCGACAGCAACAAAGCCGATGAAAATATCCTCGCGCTCGAAGGCAAGATAGCCGAGGTTCGGTTTCATCTTGAGCATTTAATAGACTATGCGGTCGATTATTTCAAAGGCCTAAAAGAGCGCTATGGCAAGGGGCGCGAGCGCAAGACCGAAATCCGTCATTTCGACATTATCAATGCTGCACAAGTGGCCGTGGCCAACGAAAAACTCTACGTGAACCGCGCTGAGGGCTTCATTGGCTTCGGCATCAAGAAGGATGACTACGTGAGCGACTGCTCGGACATAGACGACATCATCGTGTTCCTGCGCAACGGCACCATGAAGGTGGTGAAGGTGGACGACAAGGTTTTCGTGGGCAAGGACATCATCCATGCGAGCGTGTTCCACAAGAACGACAAGCGCACCATCTATAATATGATCTACCGCGATGGGCCGCGCGGCAGCTATTTCGTGAAGCGTTTCCCTGTGACCAGCGTTACACGCGACAAGGACTACGACCTCACGGCTGGCACGGCCAACAGCACCGTAGAGTGGTTTACCGCCAACCCCAATGGCGAGGGCGAGACCACCATCATCCACCACAAGCCGCTGCCCAAACTCAAGAAATTGAAATTCGATTTCGATTTTGCTGAGCAAACCATCAAAGGCCGTGATGCCAAGGGCAATACCCTAACCAAGAACCCTATCCGCAAAATCGAATTCAAGGAGAAAGGGCTGAGCACGTTGGGCGCACGCAAGATTTGGTTTGATGATACGGTTCAGCGTCTCAATGCCTCCGGTCGCGGTCAGCTCCTGGGCGAGTTTGCTGCCGAAGACCTTATCCTCACTGTAATGCAAGACGGTCACTACAAACTCTCGGGCTTCGACCTTAGCACCCAGTTTGAGGACGAAATGATTCTCATCGAGAAATGGATTCCCGAAAAACCGCTCTCGGCCATCTATTGGGACGGGGAGAAGAAGGTATATATGGTGAAACGTTTTCTGCTAGAAAAATCCGACAAGAAGGTGCTTTTCATCCCAGAGGGCGATGATTGTAGGCTCGAATTGGTATCGTCCGACTGGCTTCCTGTTATCAAAGTGAACTACCGCAAGCGCGCAGCCGAAGAGGTGGGTAGGGCAGAGAAATTCCGATTGGAAGAACTCATTACCGTAAAAGGCCTGAAAGCAAAAGGCAACCGCCTGACTGCCGAAACTGTGAACACCATCGACTTGATGGACCCTATTCCTTATGAACCGCCTGTGGTAATCCGAGCAGAACAACTTCAAGATATTGCGGAAGGAGGCATTGAAGAGGAAGGTTTTGATGATGATGAAGGAAATGATAACGAAGACCCATCATCCGACAATGGACTGGCAACACCATCTTCTCCCAAGCCCGAACGCCCGTGGTCGCCAGGAGGTGGAGAGCAGTTGCCGTTGTTCTAAGCAGTTTACTTCCCGCCCTTAGCCCGTTTATCCCGCTGCATAGGATTTTCGCCTTCGCGTTGATTTTGTTTGAAAAGCTGAAAGCGCGTAGGCTCGGCTTGCGGGGGCCAGGCGTTGTTGGCGCGGTCCACATCGGCAGTTTCTAAGTGGGGGTCAAGGACCACGCGCACCAATTCTTTCTCCGAAATAAAGACCTTGCTCACCGCCTTATCATTCATCCGCCAGATTTCGGCAGGAATGCGGTGTTCTTCTTTGGTTCCATCCACAAATTCGAGTTGAAGAATAACGGGCATCACCAATTCTCCGGGCGAACTCAGGTCAATTTGATAATAGTTCTTTTTAGCATCTAGCAGTTTTCGGTCGTCATCGCTAAGGCTATTGAGGTAGCTGCGATACTCCTCTTTGTCTATCACACTCACAGCATATCTATCCCATTCGGTGTAGAAATCGCGCATGGTGGCATCCTGTTCTACCACACTTTTAAACGCGTTCTTGTTGCGTTGGTCGGTAATGTATTCTGGCTTGGAGGCATCTTCCTGTTTCTTCAGCACATTCTCCGTATCGGGGTTTTTGGTGTCCACACGAAACCATTTAACCGCATCTATACCTTGGTCCACAAAATTTGTAGTGTAGAACCAACCGTGCCAAAACCAATCTAAATCTACCCCGCTTGCATCTTCCATCGTGCGGAAGAAATCGGCAGGGGTGGGGTGTTTGAACGCCCATCTCCGCGCATATTCTTTGAATGCAAAGTCGAATAGTTCGCGACCCATCACGGTTTCGCGCAATATGTTGAGGGCGGTGGCAGGTTTGCCGTAGGCGTTATTTCCAAACTGAGAAATGCTTTCGCTGTTGGTCATGATGGGTTCTAGTCCAGCGGGGTCGCCCTTCATGTAATCCACAATATTGGGAGCAGGTCCACGTTTGAAAGGATAGTTTTTATCCCATTCTTGCTCCGCGAGGTATTGCACAAACGAGTTGAGCCCTTCGTCCATCCACGTCCATTGGCGCTCGTCCGAATTGATAATCATCGGGAAGAAATTGTGGCCTACCTCGTGGATAATCACCCCAATCATGCCATATTTCACCCGTTCGGAATAGGTGCCATCCTTATCTGGCCTACCGAAATTGAAGCAAATCATGGGATATTCCATGCCAATGGCATCGGCATGAACGGAAATTGCCACGGGATACGGATAGTCGATGGTGTATTTGGAATATACCTCCAAGGTATGTTTCACTGCGCGTGTGCTATACTGTTCCCATAGGGGATTTCCCTCTTTGGGATAGTAGCTCATGGCCATTATTTTTTTGCCTCCAATGGTCACTGCCATCGCATCCCAAATGAACTTTCGGGAAGTAGCAAAGCCAAAATCGCGAACGTTTTGGGCCTTAAACACCCATGTTTTTTTGGCGGTAGCTCGGCTTGTTTCGTTGGCAGTTGCTTCCTTTTGGTTGATGATAATAACGGGTTTGGTGGTGGCATTCTTGGCCTCGTTGTAGCGCGAAAGCTGTGTGGAGGTGAGCACAGAACTCAGGTTTTGGCATTCGCCTGTGGCAGCCACCACATGGTCGGCAGGAAGGGTGAGGTTCACGGTGTAGTCGCCAAAGGGAAGAGCAAACTCGCCTTTGCCTAAAAATTGTTTGTGTTGCCAACCATTCACTTCATTGTAGACACACAACCTTGGGAAAAACTGCGCAATGGTGTAGAGGTAATTCTTATCTTCTGGGAAATACTCATAGCCCGAGCGGCCTCCAATTTTCATGCGATCGTTGATATTGTACCACCACTTCACTTTGATGCTTACTTTGCCACCGGGCTTGAGCATGGTGGGCAAATCCACCCGCATCATGGTGTTGTTCACCGTGTATTTCAGGTTCTTATCTGCGGCATCGCGCACGTAGTCAATTTTGAAACCACCATCAAAATCGTAGGCAATGCGCGCCAAATCGCTAGGACTCATCTTATCGTCCATCTTACTGGTGGAGGTTTTTTGGGTGTCGCTGTTTTTGGCGCTCATGTTTTGGTCCAATTGCAGCCACAGGTAGTTGAGCGCATCGGGCGAATTGTTGGTATAAGTGATGGTTGATGCGCCATAGATGCGTTGCTTGTCATCGTCCAGCTCAATATCCATGACATAGTCGGCTTTTTGCTGATAATACTGATGGCCGGGTGCCCCGCTAGCTGTGCGATACACATTGGGTGTAGGCAAATCTTGCTGCAATTGGCGAAACTTGCTTTTGTCTTGCGCTGTGGACGATACTGCGACAGCAAGAAGTATAATTGGGAGAAGGCGTTTGGTCATTCGATGTAGGCAATTGCTTCTTGCAATTGGAAAAGTTTATTTGGTGAGAATCGGGCAAATTTAGGTGCTATCCTACAGAAATAGCGCTGTTCATGGGAAACACAATGGTCGTGTGCCTTACTTTAGCAGGAAATTCCATCTCCATGCAAACACTACTGAACTTTTCGTTGCGCAGCTTATGCACTATCCTAGTAGTTGTGCTGAATTTTCATGTTGCATCGGCAAATCATATCATTGGAGGAGAAATTTATTGGGATTGCATTACTGATGGTGTAAATGCTGGTAAACTGCGGTTTTACTTGAAGCTGTACAAAGACTGCTCTCAGAATACAGCGATATTATCCACACAGGATATGACTATTGATGGGCATCCGATATACTCTTTCATCAATCTGAGCCTTGTTTCTCAATCGGACGTGACTCCTCAGGGTTGTGGGTTTTCCTGTGCATCTGCAACCCCAGGAAGCCCAACCTTGGAGGAGTATGTTTTTGCATCAGATCCAATACTATTGAGTGGTTCACCGCCACAACAAGGGTATCAACTTACATATAATCGATGCTGCCGAGCTAACTGTACAAATATTCAGGATGCTGTGAATTACACGTTTAAACTGAGCGCAACCATGTACCCCGTTAATGACCAAAGCTTTTACCCATGCTTTGATTCGAGCCCACGGTCTGCAGAACCACCTATCAATGTGCTGTGTGCAGGTCAAGAATTTCGGTACAATGCCAATGTTATCGATCCAAACATAGATTCCTTGAGTTATTCATTAGTTAATGCAATTCACGAAAACGGCACCATGCCTTATACATCGGGTTACAGCGGCACATCGCCACTTCCAGGGCCCGACATCAACCCAAATTATGATGTGGTGACGATTGATCCTGTGACTGGACAGATGGAGTACGATTTTCCTCCAGGGCTTCAAGGCCGTTGGAATACTGTGACATCGGTAGAAGCTTGGCGTTGTGGGCAAATTGTTTCGCGCAATGTGTTTGATATGATATGGTCGGTAATGCCTTGTTCCGACCCCAACACCATTCCGCAGATATCGGTACCAACGTGGATATCTCCAGCAACTGCGCAGGGGTATGCGGTAACAGTGAGGGCGGGTGAGGTAGTCAACTTCACGATTGAAGGAGCAGATTTGGATATGAATGGTTCAGACCCCCAGATTATAGAATTTGTAGCCTCCAGTCCTCAGTTTGGCGCCTACTACACCAACGCAGATTCGGGCTGTGCAAACCCACCTTGTGCTACACTTTCGGGCAGTATTCCGCCAATTCAGTTGGCAGGGGTCCATAGCACCACCTTCAATTGGCAGACGGATTGCGCGCATGTGATGAGCGAGGAGGGCTGTAACGCATCCTCTAGCACCTACAATTTTCAGTTCCGCTACCGTGACAATTTCTGCCCCGGACAAGGAACCAACTTTGTGAATATTGCCGTTACGATTTTGGCCGATTCCATAATGCCGAGCCCTAACCCAAGGTGCATAAGCATAGCCGAGGATGGAACTGTTGCGCTATCGTGGGAACCCGTGCCAGATAGCCTTGCTCTCCAATCCTTCTCAGAATACACTATCATGCATAGCACTTCGGCCAATGGAAATTATCAAGAGATAGGCACAGTAGCTATGGTGGGTGAAGGGGTATTTGTCCACGAAATGAGCAATCCCGTTGCGCCTCCATCTGTTTCGGGCGCCAATCATTACCGCATACGGACACGGTCGGGCTGCAATGGCGTGGTGCTTTCGGATGACGCTACCACCTTTGCATCCATTCGGCTATCGGTGCAAAGTCTTGGCACTTCTGCCATACTTTCATGGACGCCCTTATCTCAGCCTCAGTTTCCTAGTTCTGATGTTATGTATAGAATATACAGGCAGATTACGGGTGGAGCGTGGGAACTTATTGCCACGTTTTCTGGCCTTTCGTTCACCGATGATGCTATGACGGAAGGTGGGCTAGTGCGCTATCGTATCGAGCTTTCTGATAGTCTACCCTGTGTGTCGGTTTCCAATATTGCCGAGGCCAGTTTTAACATTGGGATTGGCGAATCGATGCTCGAAAGGCAAATCGCTGTAAGTCCAAATCCTACCAAGGGGGTTTTCATTGTTTTTACTACGCCCAATATTGTGGTATCGAATTGGGAAATGATTGACTTATCAGGCAAGGTTTTGCTCCGTGCTTCTCGCTTGACTTCGAACGACAAGTTTGAAGTGGAGACGGGATTGCTGCCCGGTGTTTATTTGCTTCGGCTTTTCACCAGTAGCGGTGTAGCCATCAGGAGGATTGTGATACTCTAGCAATTGCGAAAGGGCTGTTCAAACAGGCAACCTGTCTATCATTAAGAATAGAGCTTCAGCAGCCATAAGGCTTGATAAAGTAATATTCCACCACCTTAATTGTAACGAGGTGAAGTGCATGATAGCCGCTTGAACGCCAAAGATGAGAGCCACGATAATAAGCTGACCTACTTCGAGCCCTACGTTGAACGCAAACAACGGAAAGGTGAGCTCGTCACCCAAGAGCGAACGCAGGAAGTTGGAAAATCCCATGCCGTGGATTAGCCCAAAGCCAAGCGCGAGAGCATAAGTGGCTTTTGTGGTTGCAGCTATCGGCTGGTTGCGTTGCTGAAGCACGATGTTCTTTAGAGCAGTGATAAAAATGGTGAGTGGTATGAGAAATTCAATCCAAGCCGCATTTACAGGAATAATGTTGAGCACGGCCAATGCCAATGTGATGGAATGCCCAACGGTGAATGCCGTTACCAGGATTAGAATACTTCGCCAATCGGTGTAGCGATAGGCTGCGCAAAGCGCGATAAGAAACAGGATGTGGTCATAACCATTGAGGTCGGTGATGTGCTCAAATCCGAGTTGGAAGTAGGTGGTGAACATGGGGAGGTGTAGCTCTTAAATGGATTCCGACTGGTCTTTTTTGGGTTTGCGGTGCTGTTTGAGCAGGGCAGTTTCCCAAAACGTTGCTACAAACTGGGGCTGCGCTCTGTACTTATCCATCAGCGCGCCCATGTTTCCAAACATCATAATGGCAAGTGCTTTGCGGGCTTGGTTGGCGAGGTCGTTGTGCTGCGCTATGCGGCCTTCTTCCTGCTGTTGCAGGTCGCGCGCGGTGATGAGTCGCAGATAATAGGCATCGACATCGGCCTTCGTGGCTGCAAGGCTAGGCTCGGCTTGCAATCGCTGTGCTAGGCCGTTCACCTCAGCTAGACGCTCGTCATAAGCCCCCTTTTGAAAAGGGCTTCGCCTATTGGGCAGCAGCATAGTATAGCGCGATTCGCCTTCGAGATAGACGCTTTGAATCTGAATGTCCCATTGCTTTATCTTCTTTTTGCTGAGCTCTTGCAACAGTTGTGTAAGTGCAAGGGTGCGCCCTTTGCGGTTGCCCTTCGCCACGATAAAAGCAATGTTGGCGGCAATAAACGCGTTGTGGAGCGGCTCGGTGCGCTGCAACAGCGGCAGAATATCAGCATCCGATTGCTGTGCCTGCAACTTGGCAATGTGGTCGTTGGTCAGTTTCACCATTAGCGGTAGGCGGTTTATGGTCATGTTGTCAAACTGGTTGTGGAGGTAGTTCAGTGCTGCCATACAAGGTGTATCAAAGGGATGTGTGGTGAAAGGACGAAGTTAGCAAAGCAGCTTAATATGTGTATCGCATTATTTTGTTTATACAAGTAGATAAAATACATTACCCTGTATTAACTTGTAGATACAGTTTATATTAAGTGAATATATTAGATAAATTTGTTTATATTAGTTAATATACAACGTTTGTATTAACTTAATTTGTTTACACATATTATTATAAATTAAGTTCCTAATATAATTTGTAAGTACATATTATAGTAATTATAATGAATTGATACAGCTTGTATATACAATTTAGTATAAATCAGTTATTCGGTGCAACATAGCAGCGTTAAGCGCGCAAAGACATGGTGCAGACCTCTCGTAGCAACCAACGAATGGGCACAACAGCCGAACGCCCGCCCATCATGCAGATG
>Ga0247837_1009750_pt1 | contig 11333 bp, 12 predicted proteins | sample LaCtaG_2_FD_187115 | JGI IMG/M metagenome (GOLD analysis project Ga0247837, IMG submission 187115) | Freshwater microbial communities from meromictic Lake La Cruz, Castile-La Mancha, Spain - LaCruzMarch2015_14.5m | ecosystem: Environmental > Aquatic > Freshwater > Lake | place: Spain: Castile-La... | reverse complement strand
TTTTAAATGAAAACGCTTTTATAAAAGCCATTCCAATTGTTACCAGAGGTAATATAAAAGTTATGCGTACAGATGATGACGGAAGAGAGATACTTTTGTATTACATCAAAGCTGGCGAAAGTTGTATCATGTCGTTTTTAGGAGGCATTCATAACGATACCAGCAAAGTAAAAGCAGTGGCTGAAGAACCCACTGAAATTCTATTTATTCCTATTGATAAAGTTACCTTGTTAATCAAAGAATATCCCGAATGGTTAGATTATATTTTTAGGTTATACCATAAACGTTTTGAAGAGTTATTGGAGGTTGTAAATGCAGTTGCATTTACTAAAATGGATGAGCGTTTATTGAACTTCATCAAAAAGAAATGTGAATTAACTAAAGCACATACTTTATACATTACTCATGAACAACTAGCCAATGAGTTAGGTACCGCACGTGTGGTTGTTTCAAGACTACTCAAACTAATGGAAGACCAAAAATTGGTGGTTTTGGGTAGAAATAAAATTCATTTAATTGAACAATAATTGAAAAACAAAAAATGGAATTCATAGATTATTATAAACTTTTAGAAATACCCAAAACAGCTACAGAAGCAGAAATAAAAACTGCTTTTAGAAAGTTGGCCAGAAAACATCATCCCGACTTAAATCCAAATGATGAATCTGCTAAGCAAAAATTTCAATTGATCAATGAAGCAAATGAAGTTTTAGGAAATCCGGAAAAGAGAAAAAAATACGATAAATACGGCAAGGATTGGAAGCATGCCGATGAATTTGAAAAAGCAAATCAGCAGCAAAACCAATACAACAGCAATTCAGGAAGACAGCAAAACACCAGCGATTATTCCGACTTTTTTGAATCGATGTATGGTGAAGGATTTGGCAGCAGAAACAGACAAACAAAATTTAGAGGTGAAGACATCAATGCAGAATTGCGCTTTACTTTAAAAGATGTTTATACCACCAAAAAATAAACCATAACAGTTAATGGTAAAAATATTTTATTGACTGTTTTTGCGGGAACTGAAAATGGTCAAATTGTTAAACTGGCTGGCTATGGAAATCCTGGTGTTAACGGTGGACCAAATGGCGATTTATACATCACATTTGTAATTACCAACGATGCTAAATTTAAACGCGAAGGCAATCATTTATATACCAATATTGACCTAGATTTATACACAGCCATGCTTGGTGGCGATTTGATGGTGGATACATTTAATGGAAAAGTAAAACTCAAAATAATTCCTGAAACTCAAAGTGGAACCAAAGTAAGATTGAAAGGAAAAGGATTTCCTATTTATAAAAAAGACAATGAATTTGGCGACTTATTCATTACTTATCAAGTTAAATTACCAACCAACTTAACCGAAAAAGAAAAAGAATTATTTACCGAACTTTCAAAAATTAGAAACAATGGAAACTAAAAACTTAGTATTGATAGAACAATTTTGTTTGCATCATCAAATTGATTTTTCATTTATACATGCATTGAACGAATTTGGTTTAATTGAAGTAATAGTAGTTGAAAACAACCAGTATTTACAGCATGAACAACTAAAAGATGTAGAAAAAATGATGCGTTTGCATTACGAATTAAACATTAATTTAGAAGGAATAGATGCCATTGCTAATTTACTGAATCAAATTAATCAATTGAATCAGGAACTGATGGCAGCCAAAAACAAATTGAAGTTTTTTGAAGAAAATAATGAACAATAAATAAAAGGTTCTTGTAAAATATTCACTGTATTACAAAACTCGAAATTTTACTCCTTTTAGTCAAAATTCTACTCCTTTTTTCGTAAATTTTACTCCTTTTTCCCCGAATTTTACTCCTTTTAGCCAAAATTCTACTCCTTTTTTCGTGAATTTTACTCCTTTTTCCCCGAATTCTACTCCTTTTAGTCTAAATTTTACTCGGATTTCTGTAAATTTTACTCGGATTTTCAAGAATTTTACTCGTTTTTTCCTGTTTTTTACCTTGTTTTCTTATTTTTTTACTCGGAAAAATGGAAATTTTACTCTGATTTTTGAGTTTTTTACTCATTTAAACCACTTTTTTACTCATAAAAACGAGAATTTTACTCATTTTTTCGATAATTTTACTCATTTAAGCCTAAATTTTACTCGTAAAATAGAGCATAAATGGCGAATAAATAGGTTCTTTAAAATAAAAATATGAACACATTGGTTCTTTAAAAAGAAGGGCGAACACTTAGGTTCGCCCATGCTATAACAATTGATTGGCTAAATTAGCTAATTCGCTTCTTTCGCCTTTTTCTAAGGTAATATGTGCATACATTGGATTGTCTTTTACTCTGTCCATTAAGTACGAAAGTCCATTCGATTGTGAATCCAAATAAGGCGTATCTATTTGATGAATATCGCCAGTAAAAACAATTTTGGTACCCTCTCCTGCCCTAGTTATAATGGTTCTTACCTCTAGTGGAGTTAGGTTTTGAGCTTCATCTATAATGAACAGAATATTCGATAAACTCCTGCCTCTAATATATGCCAAAGCCGATATCATAATTTTTTCATTATTTACCATTTCAGTAATTTTCTGAAACTCTTTATCGGTTTCTTTCCACTGATTTTGAATCATTTTTAAATTATCCCAAAGCGGTTCCATGTAAGGGTTAATTTTCGAATTGATATCGCCAGGTAAAAACCCAATATCGCGGTTATTTAAAGGAATAATTGGCCTTGCTAAATATATTTGTCGGTAATCAGAACGTTGATGTAAAGCACCTGCTAACGCAATTAATGTTTTACCAGTTCCTGCCATTCCTTGAATAGTTACCAAGCTTACTTTAGGGTTCAAAACAGCATTTAAAGCAAAGGCTTGCTCCGCATTTCTGGGTTTAATTCCATGTCCGTTTTGTTTATCAACCTTACGCAAACTTTCAGTATCGGCTTCGTAATAACATAACACCGAATTTCTTTCATTTTTTAAAATAAAATAATGATTCGCATTGGGTTTCTTTTTCATTACAAACTCGTAATTAATAAAACCTTTTACATAAATTTCATCAATAATATTCGACTTTACTTTTTCAATGGTGGAATGTCCGCTGTATAAACCATCAATGTTTTTTATTTTTCCTGTTTCATAATCTTCTGCATTTAAATTCAACGATTTTGCCTTTAAACGCAAGTTCACATCTTTGGTAATTAACACCACTTTGCAATCAGGATTTTCTTCCTTCATAACCGTTGCAGCATTTATAATTTTATGATCAGCCTTGCGTTCTCCAAATACTATTTGAGCATCAATTCCTTTTGGCTTTTCGTTCATTATTACTTTAAACTGACCACGTTTTGGACCATTAATTGGCATCCAATTTTGAATGGTATATTCACCCGAAAGTTTGTCTAAATACCTAATAAATTCGCGTGCTTCAAAGTTGATGGTATCGTTTCCTTTTTTAAAATTATCTAACTCTTCCAACACTGTAATTGGAATGGCTACATTATGCTCTTGAAAATTTTTGATGGCATTATGGTCAAATAAAATTACGGAAGTATCTAATACAAATATTTTCTTTTGAGGAGCTTCTTTATTAATAATAATTGGTTTTTTTACTGCTACTGTTTTTTTAGTTGCTACTACTTTTTTTACTGTTGCTTTTTTTGCTACTTTTTTCAATACAATTTTCTTGGCCATAATAGATTGTTAGTTATAAATGCGTTTCCCAAAAATGAGTTTTATGAAATTATATTTACCAATAAACTTTTAAACACTTGTGAATTGAATAAATTTGAACTTTGTAATACTTATCCCAAAATTGTTTATTGAAGTAAAATATATTTACCCAAAATACAATGTAAATTATACCAAAAAAACTAGAATGAAATTACAACTTGATTATCCCATAAAACCTAGCACAAACTTAATAAATACAAGCAACTCCATAGTATGTATTGGTTCGTGTTTTGCTGAAAATATAGCTCAAATACTGCAAACATTTCAGTTCAAAACATTGCTTAATCCTAATGGAATTGTATTCAATCCACTTGCTATTTTCACACAATTGAATCACTATTTGGTTAACAATAAAATAACACCAAATGAGTTAATTCAACACGATGGTTTATGGCATAGTTTACTACATCATGGTAGTTTTTCGGGTGCTGATAAAGAACAAGTGATTGAAAAAATAAATCAATCAACTTTGTTAGCTCACAATACTTTAAAAAATGCTGACTATTTAATGATCACTTTTGGCTCGGCTTGGGTTTACCAGTATTTGCCTACTAATACATTTGTTTCAAATAATCATAAATTAGATGGAAATTTGTTTGAAAAAGCATTGCTAATAGCAACAGATTTAAAAACTGAATTTGATTTATTTTACCAAAAACTAAAACAAGTAAATCCTACTATCAAGCTCATTTTTACGGTAAGTCCTGTTCGATACATTCGCGATGGATTATATGAAAACAATGTAAGCAAAGCAGTTTTACATCAATTGGTTTACAATATTGTTTCCGAAAATAAAACCGATTGTTACTATTTTCCTGCTTATGAAATAGTGATAGATGAACTGCGCGATTACCGTTTTTACAAGCAAGATTTGGTTCATCCAAATCAGTTGGCTATTGATTATGTTTGGACAAAATTTATTGATGCTTGCATGGATGAAAACACAAAACAATATATTTTTGAATATGAAAAATATTTATTGTTAGTCAATCACAATCCATTACATACTGAAAGTTTAAGTTATCAAAAATATTTGGCTCAAATAGTTAATTTGCAACAACAACTCAATACAAAATATCCATTTATAAATTTAAAATAAAACATGTTAAAAGACATTATAGAACCAGCATTTGATGGCGTTGGAGTGGCCGCAGTTTATGAAGAAGGCGAAGAAAAAGAAATGGTTTGGAATGTGTATTTAATTAACTTCAACAATGCCTTGATTGATGGCGTTTTGGTAAGCAGCAAAGGTTATGGAATTATAAATAATGAAGAAGTAAAAACCAGTGTTTTGCGCCACATGTTGAACGAAGTTGATTCATTGGATTATGCAAAAATTGAACCTTTGCACGAAGATTTATTTATACTCAATAACGAGTATTGGGTAAGCTTTTATTTAGAAGGAAAAATTTATGATCGTAAGTTTGTGTTTGTAGCAAATACCATTGATAAAAGTCGCTTAAAACCCATCAATGTAATTGACAAAAATGGTATTTTGATTATGTGATAAAAGTGCGAAGTTTTGGGTGTTGATGTGTTAAGGTGTTAAAGTACTAGTGTGTTAATGTCAGTAAGATTTTCAAAATAATTTCTGTGTGAATCTGTGAATCTTTGGCTATTTGTTATTTCAATCCTTCAAACAATTTATCCAACTTTTCTTTCGCAATAATTTTCTGACCCTGTTCGCCTTCGGCAATAATTCTATCGCCAACTTTGGCTGTGTAAGTACAAATAATTTCGTTTCTCTGAATGCTTTTTACTGTTGCCATAAAATTAACTGTGGAACCTACCAAAGCTGGACTTTTATGATTGATGGTTAAAAAAGTGCCAATGCCTTCTTCGTGGTTTTCCTTCATTTCCAACACAAATAATCGGCAAGCCCATTCAGCATCTCGGCCTAATGCGAAAGTAGCGTAAACAGGATGAACATGGCCACTATCAAACGTGGCACAATCAACTTGTTCCACTAATTTACTAAAAGTTTTTTGGCTGCCAATTTCAAATATATTTATCATTGTTCAGTTGCTATTGAATTGTCGAGATAAGTAACAATATTTTTCTTTTTGGCTAAATAAGCACTCTGTTTTTTGTAATGTTCATTGGCCATATCGAGTGCTACATTGAGTTCGTAACCAAGCAACAAAATAAAAGTATTGATGTAAATCAACATCATTATTACAATTAACACCCCAATTGAACCATATACTTTATTGTAAGCGTTAAAATGATTTACATAAAACGAAAAGCCAGTTGTGGTAATTAAAATAATGGCGCAACTAAACAAAGCACCAGCCGAAAAAAATTTCCATTTACGAGCTTTTGCCGGAGCATAATAAAAAATAGCTGAAACAATACTCAAGCAAATTCCTGCAGCCACCAAATAGTTCAATGATTGTAACCCAAATTTAGCAACGGAATGAGCAATGATGTCTTTTCTATCGAGCCATTTTATGCCAAAACTAGCTCCTGTAATTAGAATAACTGAAACCAAAATAAGAACTGAAATAAAAAATGCCAACCCAATTGCAACCATCCTTTGCTTCCAAAATGGCCTAGTTTCTTTTATATGGCTATATTTGTTTAACGATTCCATTAGTGAATGAAATCCATTAGTTGAGAAATAAATAGCCGATAAAAATCCAAAAGATAATAAATCGCCACGTTGGTTTTTCAAAATATCTTGCAAAGTATCTTTTATGGTTTCGTAAGCACTTTTGGGAATTAAGGTAGAAATGAAAAATAGAATCTTGTCATGGTCTTGTTTTACTGGCAAATAAGCAATAACAGTAAAAAAGAAAATAACAGTTGGAAATAATGCTAAAAAGAAAGTAAACGACAAAGCCGAGCTGCGCATTTGAATGTCTTTTTTAGAAATTGAACGAACAAAAAACTCCAAAACAGCATACAATGAAATGTTTTTATTACCAGGAAATGAAGTACGTTGAGTAACTCGGTATAACCATTTTACAGGTTTTGTTTCTAATAATCTATTCCGTTTCATGTTTGGCAAATATAATAATAGGAGCAATAAATTTTAATGATTCAAAATGTTTGTTCTATTTGTTTTAAGTATTTCACCTAAACATTACAAAAACACTACTTAATTCCTAACTGGTTTTTCTAATCTTTCAATCTTGTAATCTTTCCAACTTCATCTTTCACAAATCAAATATCCTAAATCCTAATTCAAAAGTCGGTGATAATTTGTGGAAAAACTCAATCAGTAAAATAGAGTTTTATTTAGGTAAATAATTCAACTAGGCGTATATTTACAAACTATTTAAATCAAAAATATTTATAATAAATTTAATGGAAGACAAAAGCAATTATTCAGCCGATAATATTCAGGTATTAGAAGGTTTAGAAGCAGTTCGTAAGCGTCCTGCAATGTACATAGGTGATATAGGAGTTCGTGGTTTACATCACTTGGTATATGAAGTGGTAGATAACTCAATTGATGAAGCTTTAGCTGGTTATTGTAGAAATATAACTGTAACCATTAACCCTGGTGAATCAATTACTGTAGAAGATGATGGACGTGGAATTCCAACTGGAATAATGACCAAAGAAAACAAATCGGCATTAGAAGTAGTAATGACGGTTTTACACGCTGGTGGTAAATTTGATAAAGATACTTACAAAGTTTCAGGTGGATTGCATGGTGTGGGTGTAAGTTGTGTAAATGCACTTTCTACTTTATTGCGTGCTACAGTTTATGATGGTCGTGGAAAAATTCACCAACAAGAATACAGCTGTGGTAAACCACTTTACGATGTAAAAGTAATAGGCGATACAGATAAAAGAGGAACTACTATTTATTTTGAACCAGATGCTACTATTTTTGCAGAAGTAGTATTTAAATACGAAACAATTGCTGCACGTTTGCGTGAATTATCGTTTTTAAATAAAGGTATTACCATTCATTTAATAGATGCAAGACCTGATGAAGAAGGTAAAATCAAGCAAGAAACTTTCCATAGTGAAGGCGGTTTAAAAGAGTTTGTACTTTATTTAGATGGAACACGTGATAAAATTTTACCTGAACCAATTTATGTAGAAGGTGAAAAAAATGGTGTTCCTGTTGAAGTGGCCATGATTTACAATAATGGTTATACTGAAAACTTGCATTCATATGTAAACAATATTAATACCATTGAAGGTGGAACACACGTAGCTGGATTTAGACGTGCGTTAACTCGTACTTTAAAAAACTATGCTGATAAAGAAGGTTTATTGAAAAATGTAAAAATTGAAATATCGGGTGATGACTTTAGAGAAGGTTTAACTGGAGTAATTTCGGTAAAAGTTCAAGAGCCACAATTTGAAGGTCAGACTAAAACTAAACTTGGAAACAGCGATGTAACTGGTGCAGTTGACCAATGTGTTGGCGAAATGCTTACTAATTATTTAGAAGAAAACCCAAAAGAAGCAAAACTAATAGTTCAAAAAGTAATTTTAGCTGCAACCGCAAGAGCTGCTGCTAAAAAAGCCCGCGAAATGGTGCAGCGTAAAGGTGCATTAACCGGTAGCGGATTACCTGGAAAATTAGCAGATTGCCAAGAAACAGATCCTGCACAATGTGAAATATACTTAGTGGAAGGAGATTCGGCTGGAGGAACTGCTAAGCAAGGTAGAAATAGAGTTTTCCAAGCCATATTGCCTTTACGTGGAAAAATATTAAACGTAGAGAAAGCAATGGAGCATAAAATCTACGAAAACGAAGAGATAAAAAATATGTTTACTGGTTTGGGTGTTACCATTGGAACACCTGAAGATGCAAAAGCATTGAATTTAACAAAACTTCGCTACCATAAAATTATTATTATGACGGATGCCGATGTGGATGGAAGTCATATTCGTACTTTGATTTTAACATTGTTTTTCCGTTACATGAAAGAGTTGTTGGAGTTTGGTTATGTTTATATTGCTCAACCACCTTTATACTTAGTAAAAAAAGGTAAAGATGAAGAGTATTGCTGGACAGAAGCTCAACGTGCTGATGCAGTTTTGAGAATTGCCAAAGGCGCAAATCCTGATACTGTAGGAATTCAACGCTATAAAGGTTTGGGTGAAATGAATGCTGAACAATTATGGAGCACTACCATGAATCCTGATACTAGAACTTTAAAACGTGTAAATTTGGAAAGTGCAGTAGAAGCTGATAGAATTTTTAGTATGTTGATGGGCGATGAAGTTCCACCTCGTAGAGAGTTTATAGAACTAAATGCCAAGTATGCAAAAATTGATGCATAGTTTTTAATTGTCAATTTACAAAATGCAATATGCAATATGCAATAACTAAAAACTAAGTTCAAAATACTAAAAATAAAAAAGCTGTTTCAAGTAAATTGAAACAGCTTTTTTATTTTTAGTACTAATAAATTTATTTAGACAAAAAAGAAATAACTGCAGTTAAACCAATTGCTGCACCGATTACAATGCTTATTATGGTTGCTATTTCAAATGAAAATTTATTTCCAATCAGTTTTAAAATCAATAATTGAAAACCAAAGATTGGAAATACATAAATTATAAAAGCAAACCAATTGGACATTTTGAACATCCAGTTAAAATTATAATATCCTTCGTCTATGTAAAACAAGTATAAAGTAAGTAATACTGAACTTGCTAATAAAATAAATTCTTGTTTGGTTGATTTTGTTTGAATTACATTCATAATAATACTTTTAAAATATTTCTCTTTAATTACTTACAACAAACGTATGTCTTAAAAAAATAGTATTCCCAATAAATATTTAATGAAATTTTCTTACTAAATACTTTGTCAAAGTTTAAAACTTTGACAAAGTTAATATAAAACCGTCTGACGCCTTGCCAAAACAATGGCTTTGCGCAATCGTCTGACGGTTTCGTTACACCAACTCCCCTAGTTCTTCATCAATTTCTGAAACAATGATGTCTTTTTCTATTCTGAGGTTATTGATAATAAATGCTTGTCGGTCCATCGTATTTTTCCCCATGTAATATTCCAACAACTTTTGAATAGTAATATCTTGGTTTAATAACACAGGTTTTAAACGCATATCGCTGCCAATAAACAATCCAAATTCGTCAGGACTAATTTCACCCAATCCTTTAAATCGAGTAATTTCGGGTTTACCTTTTAGCTCATGAATGGCTTTTTGTTTTTCATCTTCACTGTAACAGTAAATGGTTTTTTGTTTATTTCTTACCCTAAACAATGGAGTTTCTAAAATATATAAATGTCCGTTTTTAACTAAGTCAGGGAAAAACTGCAAAAAGAAAGTCATAATCAATAAACGTATATGCATTCCATCCACATCTGCATCTGTAGCAATTACAATTTGGTTGTAACGCAAATCGTCAATTCCTTCTTCAATATTTAGTGCATGTTGTAGTAAATTAAACTCTTCGTTTTCATACACCACTTTTTTGGTTAAACCATAACAATTAAGCGGCTTTCCACGCAAACTAAAAACTGCTTGTAACTCTACATTTCGGCTTTTGGTAATACTTCCACTCGCACTATCACCTTCGGTAATAAACAGCGTGGTATCAAATTTTTTGTCTGTATTGTTATCATTATAATGCAACCTGCAATCGCGTAACTTTTTATTATGTAAATTGGCTTTTTTAGCGCGTTCGTTGGCTATTTTTCTAACCCCAGCTATTTCTTTTCTTTCTCGTTCGCTTTGCAATATTCGTTTTAAAATTGCATCGGCTGTTTCTTTGTTTTTATGTAAGTAATTATCTAACTCTTTTTTTATATAATCAACTATAAATTGTTTCAAACTGGGGCCGTCAGGAAAAATAGCAGTGCTACCTAATTTTGTTTTGGTTTGACTTTCAAAAACAGGCTCCTGTATTCTTACACTAATTGCAGCAACTATACTTTGACGCATATCGCTTAAGTCAAATTCTTTATTGTAAAACTCCCTTAAGGTTTTAGCATATGCTTCTTTAAAGTAATTCAAATGCGTTCCTCCCATGGTGGTATGCTGGCCATTTACAAACGAATAATAATCTTCACCATATTGATTTTCATGCGAAAAGGCCAATTCAATGTCTTCACTTTTTAAATGAATAATTGGATAACGTAATTCTTCTTCACTGGTTTTGCGCTTCAATAAATCTAATAATCCATTTTTAGAAACGTATTTTTCACCGTTAAAATTAATGGTTAAACCAGCATTCAAATAGGTGTAGTTCCAAATTTGATTTACTATAAATTCGTTGATATAATGGTAGTTTTTAAAAATAGTATTGTCGGCCACAAACTGAATTAAAGTACCATCCGGCTCCATAGTGCTTGTAATTTTATGGTCGTGAATCAATACACCCTTTTCAAATTCGGAAGCTTTTGTTTTTCCATCGCGATAAGATTGCACTTTAAACGAAGAACTTAAAGCGTTTACAGCCTTGGTTCCAACACCATTTAAACCAACCGATTTTTTAAAAGCATTGGAATCATATTTTCCGCCTGTATTTATTTTGCTCACGCAATCATTTACTTTTCCTAGTGGAATTCCACGTCCAAAATCACGAACTGAAACTTTGTTATCATCAATTCTTATTTCAATATTTCGGCCATTGCCCATTACAAACTCATCTATCGAGTTATCAATAACCTCTTTAATTAA
>Ga0247837_1009747_pt1 | contig 11337 bp, 10 predicted proteins | sample LaCtaG_2_FD_187115 | JGI IMG/M metagenome (GOLD analysis project Ga0247837, IMG submission 187115) | Freshwater microbial communities from meromictic Lake La Cruz, Castile-La Mancha, Spain - LaCruzMarch2015_14.5m | ecosystem: Environmental > Aquatic > Freshwater > Lake | place: Spain: Castile-La... | reverse complement strand
TGTTGTTGTTGTTGTTGTTGTTGTTGTTGTTGTTGTTGTTGTTGTTGTTGTTGTTGTTGTTGTTGTTGTTGTTGTTGTTTGATAGTGAAAGATGGGGGTGTGTAGAATGTATCAAATATGATGATGATATCATGGAGGTAGAAGTATTTTCATCTATTATAACAGTAGTAGTTGTATCAGCATTGTCAATAATAGTGTTGAAGTGGTGATCCCAAAGCTGGGCTATCAACATCTCAATAGTGTTATTATTACCACTATTATTATTATTATTATTATTTGCATCTATATTATTAGTATTATTATCAGTATGAGTATTTTCAAACAAATTTTCAGAAAAAAAAAATTGATGGCTTATTCTTCTTGTTGTATCATTATTATCATTGTCATTTTTGGTGGTTGGAAAGCGGGTGTCAAGTTCAGACGCCCATTGCTCATCTGGAAAACTTCCTGTAGCCCACATTTTCTGATTGGCTTGACCAGCACGACAAATGGGACACCTCATGTCATTGGTCACAAAATGAGTAAATAGTGCCATGGCGCTAAATCGATGACCACATACAGGAAGCTCTGCACAGGTAAGCAGCGGGTTTGACTGCATGGGTGGTTGTGAATCCTTGATTGGCTGCATGGTGATGCTGCACAACTCTTCTTCTTCCTCCCCATTGTTTTGGTTATTGGTTGTATCATAATGATGATGGTTTGGTTGCATAAGTTTAATTTTGGAATTTCTTGTAGTAGTTTCTTCTTCTGTCATCATCATTGCTTGTCTTCCTCTTTTTCTTGATTTGAGCTCCACTATTATAGAAACTGCTTCTTCTTTCATGTTTGATGTGGATGTGAATATGGTGGTTGTACTGCTGCTATACCCTGGTGAATTAGTAATATCATCATAAAGTGGTTTTGTGAGTGGATTGTTTGACTGCATTTTGAACAGGCTATTTAAGTCTATTGCTTTTATTATTTTTAGTATGCAGTGCAGTATAATTATTATTAGAAATAGTAGCAGTATTTTATTTCACTTTAAGGGTTTGTTTATATAATACAATGAGTAGCAACAATACTAATTATACTGTTAATAATACACAACAGCCCCTTGATGAAATGATTGCAGAAGTGACTACTGCTACTCCACTACTATCCTTATCCCACACAAAAAATAGTAAAAAACAACAGCAACAGCAATATTTTCACAAAAAAAAACAGTCTGATTTTTTATGTTCAGAATTTTTCAATGCTGAAAATAGCAATAATAGTGATATAGCCGCAGTAGTAGAAGTAGATGATAATCATGATGATGGTGGTTTGATGGCAAGAATCTTTGCTACTACTACTACAATGATTGCTGCTAATGGTATACAAACAGCAGCACCACTACCATCACCAGTCTCTTCTATCATGCTACTTCCTCCTGATATTGCTTCTCTGGCTACAGCTACAGAGGCCAGACAGCTGGCTCAATTGGCAGAGAATCATATTAATTCTCCACGCTGGAAATTGGATGATGATATATGGCATATTGTGCGTGATTTGTTATGTGTGCGTGCTGAAGGGGACAGGGCAAACATTCTAGATGCCTTTTCAAGTATGGTTTGTTATCGTTTCCCTGGAGATATATTGCGCATGCTTATGAATATTAATAGAAACACTCCCTATCCAGTTCCCTTACTTAACAGAAGAGCAAGAGGGGTGGGTGGCAGATTTCCTTTGCATAAGAATCATCAGAGCATCAAGGCTGCTGATGCAAATGTGCTTCTTAGGGGACATACTCGTGCCACAGTGCACCCTGGAGGGCCAGAGTGCTTTGAGGTTGTGAATTTGCCAGTTGAGCTTCGTGTATTTGAGTTAAATACTGATTGGAGAGAGCATCCAGAATTTAATAACATTAATACAACATGGATGTCTGCTGTAGCACACATGCTTGACCAGCTCATGCTTGGTTCAGTTTGTTTCTCTGGTGTGGATGAGACTGAACAGCAGCAGCAGCAGCAGCATTGTTATACCAGCAAACCATTCCCATGCCCCTTTGAGATTGAAAAAATACCCTTTCATACTATTGCAGCACTGTGTAATTATAGGAGACAGCAGCAAGTGGTGGGGGTGGACACAGAATCATCAATGATGATGATAATTGAAATACTCAAGGTATTATTTTATTTTAATTTTAGATTACTTATATGTTTAATGGATGCATATTATGTTATGGTAAAGGATTGGGGGCTCATTTTACGATGGGGGCTTGCTGAATTGAGCCCATCAGAGCTGAAAGAAATTGAGCAAGGACGAGGTCGAACTGCTATTCCCAGATCCTCTTTGGAAAAGTGCTATGAGCGTGCCACCTTACATTGGCTAGTGCAGCGTTTAGGTTATGATCGTTGTTGCTTATGAGGATGTTGTGTGAGGTGATGATGATGATTATTGACTGTTTTTATTTCTCTTGTTTCACTATTTCTACTATTACTACTACTACTACTACTACTATCAACACTATAGTCTTTGCCTTCTTTTTTTCTGATATTTTGGTTTTGTTTTGCAGGAGGAGGTAGTGAAGTGGGGGGTTGTTGTTGGTGTGTTGTTTCTTCAGTTTCAGTCATTGCATCCACATAAACCTCATTACTACTACTACTATTTCTAGTATCAATCTCTGGTGTAGCAGAAGTAGCAGTAGTTATGCTAGGAGGGGGCAGCTTTCCTTTTATTTTTTTTGATGAGGCTGGTAGCACCAACAATGATGATGCATCTAAAATAGCATTCATGAGGAGAAGGCTTTTAGTAGCAGCATCATCACTACTATTCTTATTTTTGTTGTTATTGTTATCATCATCCTCTGCAACTTCAGTGACCAAAATATCAAGCAATGTAGGCATTTTTTGTACTAGTTGAGTCTGGTTTATTGCAGCTGGGTTATTATTAATATTTGAATTATAGAAGGACTCAAGTTCTGTTTCTATATCCTGTAGAAAGGTTTCAGAAAGAGAGAGCTGCTGGTCTTTGGTTGGATTATTATTTTTGTCATGGCTTTTTTCAGGCTCTGATGATGATGATGATGATTTTTTTCCTTCATTTTTTTCAAATTTTTCAATGTTGGTCTCAGCTATGAAATTGCCAGTATCTATAGCAGTAGCAGCTACAGTCAGTAATGGCTGCTCTGTAGCAGCAGCAATAGTAGTGCCTTTTGTATTTAGATCATTGCTGTTGATGGGTGGTGCTGCATCAATCAGCAAGGCATGTACACAGCAAACAAGACAGACTAGTAAATGTGGATGATTCATTTTTTATAATGGTATCTAGATTGTTACTTAAATACTTTCAGATGTTGGAATCTTAATGATGATACCAAACTTAAAAAAAAAGGATATATGCATATGTATTGTGATATATATATAAGCCTATAACTTTTTTATTTAAAATGGAGCCTCATATTATTATGGCATTTATTTTGCTGGGTATTGCTCTTGTGCTTTTGCTTCATCATGGTTACAAGCATAGCCAAGAAGATCCAAAGGAGAGTGATGCAAAGAAAGAAAGCTGTGGTATAGTGTGTTTTTTTCAGCCAAAGGACATTACAAATCATGAAACATGGATTTTGGTATGTCTCACCAATGCCTTGTCGCTTGGAGTGATTGGTCCTTTAGTAGTTATTAATCAGACTTCAAATAACATCACCACCAATTAAAAAAAGTAAATTTCATCTGATGGCAATAAACTATGTCTGCGTTGTAGCAGCATAGATTGTTGCTGTTGTGGCTTTTGGTATTGCCAATGCACTGGTAAGTCTGGTGAGCATTTTATAAGCATGTTGTCTGTGTTGTTATTATCTTTGCTTGGTAAAACATATCTGATGATAGCAATTATAAGGATGATGACACTTAGCATCATGACGATACCCAAAATAGAGAGAAAAAGCACAAATGATGATGAGGAGGATGATGGTGATGATAATTCAGTGATGATAAAAAAGAGGTTACTTTTATTGCCACTTTTACTACTACTATCTTTTTTCTCTCCTTTTATTTTTTTTAGCATTTCTGAAATAACTGCTTGTAGCCCAGTTAGAATGCCTGCTGAAGACTTCTCCCCCATGTTTTTTTTAGGATGATATGATGAAACTTGAGAGCATATGTCATTATGCTGACGCAGCATGCGTGAAGCAAACTGAGGGTCTGCACACTGCTGTATCAGCCATGCATCATCCTCCATGCGCTGCATGTGTGCTGCATATGCTTTCCGAAATATGGATATGTAACTACTATTACTGCTACTGGTGTGGCTTGTTGTCAGTGCTATTATTATTATTATTATTATTATTGCTATAATCACCATAGCCATTTGTGTTGCAAGCCAGCAGCAGCTATGGCTATTGTGACAATTACCCTTAAAATATTCTTTTTTTCGTCCTCCTCTTTCTATCATCTGTATTTTTAAAATTTATATCACTTACTATAATTAAATTTTTTGTTTTGATGATTATAAATAATATGTTTTATATTCTTTTATGTATTCAAAAAATAAATAGCAGCTAGTACCATTGTATAGCTTCTTCTGGGTCATTAGAAAAAAGTAAAAAGGCAAGTGCTAACTTTGCATGTGAAGTTTTAAGCTCTTTAGAAAACCCAGCCAGATAATACTCCCATGCTTCATGTATCTGATTATCAAACTGCATTATATTATTATTTATAAAATCTTTAAATTCTGTTTTAGTCACACCCCAATACTCCTCAGGTAAAAATACAGCCATAGCATCAGGATTAGTATGCAATAAAAGAGCAAAATCAAATGGATCTGCTATGATATTGTCACATGCCAGGTTTAACCATTCCTTTGGGGGGATACCTCTACATGATTTGGTAAGAAATGATATCAATTTTTTAGGACTGATATTGTGATTTTCGTTATTATTTTGGGACAGAAAATGATTTTTTATTAGTTTTTTATTTGATAGGTGAGGTATAATTAGTTTGTTAATTATTTTTAGTTTTTTCATTATTTGCTCTGCAAGACCTACACAGACTTGGAATAAAACTGGGAAAACAGCTGTGATTATTTGCTGTGGGGTTAAAGTTTCTATGGTAATAGTAGTGTTATTATTATTATTATTATTATTGCTATTGTTACTTGATCTTTTGATATTGTTGTATGCAGCTTCTAGGTTGCTAATAAAAGCATCACCTAAAGCAATATCTTGTTTTCTTTTGGTTATTTTCCACATGAGTCTCAAATCACTCATAATGTGTTCTAATCCAAGATATTGAAGATATAAAGTGAATGTTTCCTTATTTAAAATATCTCTGTCATCTTCAGTTACATTTTTAACCTCATTGATATCTAAAAACACATCCTTGATTGCATCATAAAATGGATCAAATGCATTAATTGGTAAGATAGTATTAGCATTATAAAATGCATTCATCTCATTGATATAATCTGGCTTGATTTTTTTTAGCACTTGATTTGTTTCAGTCAAGAATCTTTCTATCAGAGTCATTGAACATGATGACATCTGAATAGCAGCAGCAGCAGTTTTAGAAGTAAACAGGGAATAGTATGCCTCATCATATTTTTTGAGGCGTTTCTCTTCATCAAATTTTATTCTCACCAATTCAGAGCTGGGGTGAAATAGATTCACACATCCTAAAATTCTCCAACCAGAAGATAGATTTCTTATTTGAAAAATATATGCTGATTTATGTGGCTGGATTATGTCATAAGTAATATCATAGGACACATCTAGTACAGGGAGCAAAAAGGATAGATATTTCAATACATGTGGAATCACAACAGACCCTGCTTTGTCTTCTCTTACATGGGAAGCAATTTGTCCTCTGAGCTGGGTGGTAGTCATAAATTTGTCCTTTGTTACTGAGTTTGGCTGTGGCTGCAGTGTGCTTTCCTCAAATCCCATTGTTTTGGCATGTGCTATGCAACCACAATGAATAGTGCATATTCTCTTTTGTTCTGATGTCACATATTTTTCTCTGAAAGTTTTATTTTGGAGTGGGAGTTTGGGTGAGCAAGCATACAGTGTTACTATATCATAGGTAGATTCATTTTCTTTGGATTCATATGATATGGGAGCAAGTGTAGTGATAATATGATATAGATATTTATTAATTTTTATTTCTGAGCTAGTCCAACAGACAAAGGTGGTTGGATCTTTGGGGGAAGGGGGTCTGAGCTCTGGTAGCACTTCTGCATCCTCAATAGGGTTGATATCCCTGAAAATTGACTTATCAAGGAAATGAACTTTCCAGTCATCCAGATTATCCAAGGCTTTGGGATAGGTATATTGTTCATTAGTGGTCATATTTTTAACGGTTACCAGATATTTAAAATTTGAATAGGCTGCTCTTGAAAGATTTGATTTTTTCCTGTATGAATCTTTAACAGCCTGTGTAAGGGTTTGGATAGGATCCTCTAGTTTGGGGCAAAAGGCAGCAGCATCTCCTGACATCAGTCTTGCAGCCTTTGCGCCAGATAAAACACCAGTGAAAACATCATTTGGAATTTTGTTCATTATAGGTTGATTTTTTTGTTGTTGAAGCAGCTGGACTTTTTTTATTTTTTTTAAATTCTGCAGTTGTTTATAGGGTAGATTGGCAGAGCAGCATAAATAGTATTCTGGACTCTTTATGCATCACTGATTTTAAGTTATAATAATATTATGAATACTTCATCATGGATATCTTCAACAACAGGAGGAGGTGCCAGTGGTGAGGCTGTCAATATGCTTAGCATAATGATGCATGATGAGCCTATGTTGCAGCTTGGCATTCGTCTCTTACAGAATTTCTGCCTAGCTGGTGGATTGCAGTTGCGATTTAAGGGAAATGTACCCCCTACCCCCAATTTTGCAAGACATATAGAGCGACACTACCTGCCATTCTGCAGAGAGGCCATATACTCTTTCATGATGGTTGGTTTTGCGCCTTATAGAATCAGATTACTGGAGAATGGAAGCAGTATACCTGAGATGCTTCCTTTGGTATTTATTTTATTTAAAATATGCATAGTATTTTCATTGATATATTTGTAATAAAGGGCACATATTCATGGTATATTGCCCGAGACCCTGTTGGAGTGCCCACAGCATGGTATTCATCCATGGATGTGCCATTTGGCACTAAACCTGCAGTAGCAGTGGGTGAAGCAAGAAAACCACCACCACCTGCAGACAAGCCCATTTTGCACTATGAAGTCACTTCTGTGTATAGCACCAGCCATGTAAGTGTCTATACCTTTACCCAGCCTCAATCACTCTTCACTTGCTCCTCTCAGCTGAGTGCGTTGATAGAGCCTTATATAGCGCTGTGCCATAAGCGGGCGTGCATGAGGCGTGCAGATATGTACAATAGCCAGCTCAGCGCTGTATTTGAGAAGCAGCACAGAGGCACAGCTAAAGATCAGGCAGATACTGGTGGGGGGGTTGGGACTGAAGAATCAGGCAAGATAATTGCAATGAAAGAAGGCCTGGAGAATTACCAGAAGCTTCAATATGAAGTCCTTTCTTCACTTAAAAGCTTTTCAAACCTTCCTGATGATACAGTGACTATATTTGCACCCACCAATTACTCTGTTCATAGCCTGGATAAAGTTATTTCACCACAGGTTATTTTTATGTTTTTTATAGTAGAATATAAAAAAAATTGATTAAAAAAAGCAGGACATGCTCCGTGAGGAGCTGGCATTCAATCGATTGGTGGCAATGGCACTGGGGCTCCCCCCTTCGTTGTTGCTACAGGGCAGTGGTGCACTTGCTTCAGGGAGCACATCCACCTCTTCTGGGGGCGATGGATGGTCTGACACTGCAGAAAGCTGCAATCGCATGGTGTTGGATACATGCAGGTACATCAATTTTCACCTGGAGATGCTTCTACTGGATGTCTACACCAAAATTTATGATAAGAAGAATACAAGTCCTAGGTTCCAAATTTTGACTGCTCCTACAGTAAGCATAGAGCAGCTGATGGCAATGTTCAATGCACACATTGTGGATGACACAGCCTTTTCAAGAATGCTCCAGGTTTTTAATTTTTTAATTTTTTAATATTTAATATTTAATATTTAATATTATTTATTTTATTTGGAAGGCCACGTGGGGTGCTAGCTTGGGTGAAAAGGCTAAGACTGCCCGTGAAGAGCAGCGGCGCGCTGAATATGTTCTGCCTTTCAAGGATAAAAAAGATGCCCCAAAATAATAATAATAATAATAATAATAATAATAATAATAATAATAATAATAATAATAATAATAATAATAATAATATAATAGTTGTCTTTAATATTAGGATAATAATATTGCTATTCAAACAAAATATTTTGGGTGAAGATCTATTTTGGGTGAAGACCTATTTTGGGAATAATAAAGATAATATACTAAAAATACTGAATAAAAGCCCACCTCCTCCTCCTCCTTATCCAAAACAAACTGCAACATTCGCATTGATGAGAGCCAGGGCACACCCTACCATTTTTACCACTGCTACCATTTCCATTGATACAAGTTCAAACAAAAAACAGCGAAGTAAGGGGAGGTTTCAACAACGACAAAAGAGAGCAGGGCAGGACAGGCATGACCAACGAACATCACGCGTCATTCTGCGATATCAGGGAGATAGTCCACTCAGAATCTTCCAGGACTCTATTTTCAAGGATATCAAGCAAATTGAATATACCAATCATCTTGAGACCTATTGGCTAGTGTTGTTAACATATGGCTGTAGTGGAGGTGGAAAAGATAAGCAGAAGAGCAAACGCAAATTGATATCCAAATCTAAGCTGCTGGCAGATATAGAGCTTGCAAGTGAGCTGTACAAATTCAGATTGGTGATGGCAGCTGATGATTTTGGTGGAATGCTTTTTTGCACAGTTCCTCCTGAAGGCACTTTGTTCAGACAGCTGTTACAGTCTCTGCGAAAAGCACCAGACCGCCAGATCAGGGAATTTTTGGCCACTGATCCTTCTTTTCTTTTACCTGGCCACCATAAAACAACAAAAATTACTACTGCTGCTACTCAGACTGAAAGTAGCAGCATGGCCATTACTTCAACTGCTACTATATTCCAGTCAAAGAAAAAGGCTTATTTAAAGCGCTTTTTTATTTGCTTCTCTTTCAATCCTACTGCTACTACTACTACCAGTATAGAGGAGGTTATTTTGAAAATTTTCACTGAATCTGTCATTTTTGGGGTAATGAGGATAACTAGCATAGAGATTGCTCCTCCTTCAGCTGAAGTAGGAGGAGAAAGAGTGTGGATGGCCCTTATGCATGCTGGGTATCGCTGTACAGTGTCTCGCTTAATTAAGTGCATAGAAACTCATAATCACAATAATGTCAGCATCAATGATGGAATTATTGATTCCAGTGGACCAGAAAATACAGTTTGGCAGATCTCATTGATTTTTCCAGTTTTTTTTGACAGTGGTGAATATGCCTTGGAATTCAAGACACATGTTTCCCATTTGCGCAAATTACCCAATCGTTTTTTGTGGGTGAGAGGTATTGGACGTATTTCAATGTTTCAATCACCAAACAACGGCAATGCTTGTTTCAAGCAGCAGGGTGTTGTGTACATGGTTGCCATTGTATTCACTATGATGCGGCTCCCATCTTGCCCAGAAATGCATCCACTTTTTATTTCAGCTAAGAATAGAAGCCAAAGTGGTGCAACAGCATTATTATTGCATGGAATTGAGGTGTGTGAGATAGCCTGTTTGGAATCCAAACCCTATATTTACTGTGCTTTGCTGCATTCCTCCAATGGTGTCTCAATCCAACACTTTGCTAAAAAATTGGCAAAGCAAAATGAGGAAGGATGTCTAGATTCCACTGCTATTCAAATGATACTCAGCTGTGTTGGTGGGGGTCTTTTCATCAAAGGGGATCCAAATTTCACAGATGTGGTTTCCTATATTAAGCGATTGAGGAAGCAGAAACTTGAACATGTGATTCCATATGAGCGTTGGTCTGCTTAATAATAAGTGCCATTTGTGGACTTTTTGAGATAATAAAAAGAAATGAATTTCATTTGTGTTTAATATGATAATAATAATATGCAATCTTGGTGTTTTATTATAAGAGTCATATAGTATATATATAAAATAATCTAAATTGTAAGGTGATACTACTACTTTAGCTACATAAAATAAATGCCAAAGCGAACTGCAGAGGAAGCTGGGCTATGTGATTTTACTGCACATAATTACTATTATTTTTATGATAATAATAATAATAATGAAAATATGATAAGTGATGAAGATGGCAGTAACAGTGCCATGACACAGCATCATCAATATTCACTTGATAATAATATGGATACAAATTGGAAACAGACTAGTGACCAAATGATTCAGATTTATGAATCTGATTATGAAAGTTTCAGATTGGCTTCAGTGGCAATGGTAGGAGCTGATGATGCTATTATTAATAATGATGATAATGAAGAAAATATCAGTATAATTTTGGATAATGCCTCATCAACTGATAGCAGTAGTAGCAGCACTGCTACTGTTGCTACATAGTTAATTATTATAGCTATTAATCATCAGGCCAGCCACTTATATCATAGTCATCACTGCATATTATATCCTTATTTTTGTGGCACTTAAGTCTTAATCTCTCTTCCTCACATGACTGCAAAAAGTTGCAGCAGGGGGGGGGTGAGTAGCAGCTTCCCCTGTTGTCAATGAGAGGAGTATTGGCATAAATTATGGATCCATTTTGATCATTGTAGCGCAAATGACCTCCTAGATAGATTGAATCTGGTTGCAGTCCTTGCAAAGCAAGAGCTGACACTGAACCATGAAGGATTCCCATAATGCGTAAAATAGCAGCCTTGCGGTCAAAAATGTCAAATTTGTCATGTGAACTCGGATATTCAAGGCCTTGAATTCTGGGTAGACAATTACAGAGATTGTCTAAATCATGGTGTGTGGTGGCATTGTGCTGATTATTCAGATCTTCAATCATGGCGTGAATTGTCGCGTGAAGTCCTGATTTATTATTATTATTGTCTTCTTCATGGTTACAAGCAATCAAAGCAGAATTTGAAGAGCTTGATGAGGATAAAGCATCATCATTGTCATTTTTTTTCTGGTTTGTTGAAGTAAACAATGATAATGAAAAGTGGTCATGTGTCTTTGATGTCATTATTTTGCTGTTGTTATTGTTTGTTGATTCAATATCTCCTTCTTCAGTTTCACTTCCATTTTCAGTTGTTGCATCTCCTGCGTCAGCAGCACTGCCAGAACCATCTTCTTCTTCTTCCTCCTCTTCTGTTTCAGCATCACTGTCTTCTTCTTCTTCTTCTTCTTCTTCTGTATTTTCAGTGTCATTGCTTGTAT
>Ga0247837_1009745_pt1 | contig 11337 bp, 11 predicted proteins | sample LaCtaG_2_FD_187115 | JGI IMG/M metagenome (GOLD analysis project Ga0247837, IMG submission 187115) | Freshwater microbial communities from meromictic Lake La Cruz, Castile-La Mancha, Spain - LaCruzMarch2015_14.5m | ecosystem: Environmental > Aquatic > Freshwater > Lake | place: Spain: Castile-La... | reverse complement strand
TAGCGGAATCTCGATCTCATGCTTTGAGCGCAGGTAATCAACGCGTGATTCAAGGCCTTGGTAGAGCGAGTCTAGGAGAACTACATCTTTACCTGCTTCGATAAAGAGGTCGGCGATATGTGTGCCGATATATCCGGCACCGCCTGTAATTAACCACTTCTGCTTACTCACGCAACGAGTCTAGCCTGTTGCTAAATGCTCTCTACTTTTTCGTATAGCCAGAAGGACATTTTGGATTTAGCGCAGTAACTTTCTTCTTTACAGTCCCCTTTACGCAGGTAATCGTAATTTTTGTACCTGCAGCAACTCCACCTTCTCCAACTGATGATCCACCGTTATCGCCGCCTGATGTTCCACCCTGCCCAATAATTATTCTAGTAGGTGAGGGTGTTGGTCTGACGGTTGGTCTGACGGTTGGTCTGACGGTTGGTGTTGGTGACGGTCTGACGGTTGGTCTGACGGTTGGTGTTGGTGTGGGATTCGGCTCGATGTAGAAATTCGCAAAACCTTCGTTAGCGTTGTAAACATTGTTTCCTGGTTGGGTCACTTTAAAACTGCATGTTCCTGATCGAATCAATTGAACCGTTGTTGGGTTGGTTGTTGGGTATGGGAAAGTGCACGTAGATGGTGAAGTCGAAACTACAGTCACTGGAAGTCCAAATTCAGATGAAATTGCCAGATTAAGGGATCCCTGATTTAGATAAACGATTCCCGGAGGATTAAAGTACAAGGCTTGCGCTTTTCTAACTAGATTTACAGAGACAACTGCGGTTGGGGCGGCGTTGAGGGTCAGGGTCGCCGCTGCATCTACCGCCACTTGGCAATTTCCCGCAGCTATAGTTTGTATCAAACCTGTTGTGTTCACAGAGCATGTTGTTGGAGTTCGGCTAGTAAATATCAGTGGGGATCCAGCACTTGACGATGAATTGATCTGAATCGAAGTGTTATCCATTGTGTATTCAGATCTAGTTGTCGAAGCTGAGACGCTCTGATCTTTCTTCGGAATCACTTTGGGAGGTTTCGGAACACTCGTCATGTCAACGAAGAATGGTTCGACCGGCGTGTAACGAACATCTTTAACGAGTGTACTGTTGTAAATGTCTGATTCGACTTGAGACACCGTCCAGAATGAATCGGGAAGATCAAAACAATTTCGTGAAAATTGGAACGAGACCATATTCCTGCTCGGAACATCATCCATCCAAGTCAGCGCTCCGCATGCACTCATATCCTTGCGTGGGTCAGTTGGTAAAGATTTTTCTGTGGCGTAAGCAGTTGCAACTGCCGGAATCTTTGTAGAACCTTGATAAGGAGTCTTCGGCGCATCGATCCAGATATTTCCTACATTTCCTTTAAAGCTACCTGTTAGAGCGGGCATAAATCGCAATCGAAGTAGGGTGCTTGGTGAGGCAAAGGTTGTATTTGTAAGACTGCTCGCAAAAGTGAGACGAACAATTAGCAGATCTTTATTGTCGTCATATAGTTCGACAAACATGCTTCGAGATTCTTGCTCCCAGCGAAGTTCACCAAGGGGCTCAGTGTTATCTCTACCGAGTTTTTGGAAAATCAACGTTGCCGCATTGGCCGGCACCAAAACAACCAGTGAAGACAAAAGAATCATAGGCAGTACAGCACTGACCAGTCTTCTCCAGTTTTGTCGAAGTTGTTGCTGCATGAGCCCCATTCTTCTCTATAACTCAGCTTTTTTCTAGGCTAAACCCTGGTTGGTATGGTCAGATATCAAATATGATGTCTGTGTAACCAAGGAGGGGTAATGAAGATCGACGAGAACGGCGTAGATAAGCCAGCAGCCGAATCAGATAATCCGAAGGAGAAAGTTTCTCTCGCCCCGGTCGCATTGTTGGCAGTTCTTTTAGCACCAATTGTTGCGCTCGGCTCTTTCTTCTCTGGAGCTCAGACCTCGACAGAATTTACAATTGATCAAGAATCTGAAATTAAAGTATTTGTCTTAATCAAGGCTGCAGAGTTTCTCCGATTTAGCGAAAAAAATGTTTGTGATGGATCTGGTCAAATTGCCGGCTTATGGCGATCAGAGATTCGAATTGGCACCGACACTTGGATAAGAAAAGTCTCACTAGGACAAGGTACTTTGAATTCCGATGGTGCCTGTGAATATCGTTTGAAAGTCACGCCTCCATCCGACTTTGAGGGCGGAGATGTAACTGCATCTGCGATTCTTCCTATTGGGGAAGCTGAAGATTTAGTTTTAGATTCCGGTACCAAGCCCTCATTTAAGCAGATTGACCTAACTTACAATTTAGGTTAACCCAGATTTAAATCGTAAGAGCCATAGGCATCAATAAAGTATGACCGGCTCAAAGAAGTAACTTCTTCTCCCCAAGCTAAGTCATAGAACTTGATTTCAAAATCACCTGGATACATTTGATACTTGCCTTCGCTTACCGCTGGGCGTGAAACTGTTCCCGCAGCAAGGCCGTTAATGTAAATCGATAGTTGCGTATCACTCGGGTACGTGATTTCGATAGTTGCCGGCGGTTCTAAAACCCATTCCGCTTTCCGGAAAATGCCCATGAAGGATTGGTATTCGGCTGTGAGTTTGGCCGTGACAGGAATTCCACTATAGCTACTTCCACCTGCGAGGAAATCAATTGTTGCGTTTCCTTTCCAACCGTTCCAAGAAGCAGTTGTCACCCAGTTTCCAGCACTTGAGTCTTCCCAAGGGCTAAATCGAGAAGGAAAGAAACGGACTCCAGAATTATCCGAGAAGCCTTCAAAATACTCTGCGTTACGCAGAACGCCCAACTGAAGATGTTTTTCAGCCGCGGCGGCTGGAGAATTCGAGGTAAAAATCAGCGATTGTGTTGAAAAATAGATGGTACTTAAGAACGAAATCAGCCCTAGGAATGTAAGTACTTTAGAATTTTTCTTTTGCCAAGAGTCAATATTTTTACTTCGTAGTTGGATATTCTCCTGAAAGACGCCCTGTTTTTTGATCGTGTGCTGTCTTTTTGGAGCTGGGGGCGTCTTTATTGCAGAGGGGAAAAACTCTGACTTGTTAGATGTAGTTGTCGGTGGAGTGAATTTTGGTTGTGGCTCTAATTTAGGTTGTGTGGGAACAACTTCAACAATCTGTTGGTTAGGCCGTGCTCGTTCCACACCGAGGGCTTGTTGTCGCGTTGCTTGGCAGTAGCCACAGAATTGGGCGACAAGTCCGAAGGGGTTTTTGCATACAAAACAGGTGAGAAGAAATTCATCTCCGGTACCTTCTTCGATTGTCATTTAGTCGACCCACTTCCACAAGAGTCGCATACCTTCTTCTTTCCAGCCATTCCACAATTTGCACAGTCTTTAGCAGAATCATAAGAAGGGCCATAGACAAGCCCAGCCACAGAGGGAGGGTTTGTCGCAGCTACAGTTTTCTCTACTTCTTTTGTAGTTTTCTTCATCTCGTTGACGACTGGTTTCTGCTGGATCTGTGGGGTTTCAGTTTTTGTATCGGCAACTCCACTGAGTGCTACACCATCCCATGCTTGACCACATGTGGGGCAGGCAGTTATCACTTTGATTCCGCACTGTGGGCAGAACTTATCGGCTGGGCCTAAACCTCCCCCGCAATTTGCACAGAATTTAGCGGCCATTGAGTTATTTGTCCCCAGCTGTGGAGGTATCGCTGGTCGGAGGTTTAGTGGTTGCCGATGACGCTGGGGATGCTGATTGTGTTGGGGTTGTAAGCCCATTAACTTGCCATTCAAACTTAGTTGAGGAAACTTTTACACATTGCAATTTTCCTTTTGGATCTTTCTGCCCAGATGTACAAGGTTTTCCAGCAACCGCTTTGACTGCTGGAGGCTTGTTGGTTGCCGTAGGAGTTGCTTTAGCCGTAGGAGTTACCTTAGGCGTAGCAGTTGCTGTAGGTGTAGGTGCCTCGGTTGGCTGAGTTGGCACCTGAGGCACGCCAATTCCCTCTTGGATCAAGACAGCTTTAATCAAATCTACCTCGGCCAATAGTTGATTCACGGTTGTTTGTGATGCGGATCCAGTGTTTGCACTTGTTGTGAGTGACCAGCCTGCAACGAATGAGACGAGGGACATAACTCCTGAAATTGCAATCACTTTTAATAGTGACACACCTTGCTTGCCCCCGCCTAGCATCGCTTCAATATTCTGGTCAGCATTTGAATCACTTACTCCAAGTCGTTTACGGGTTGTGGATTCTTCCTTCTTATATGTCTCTATTTTCCCTGCATTGCTATAAAACCATCCCCTACGGCCACGAATGGGGTCGACAACGATTGTGATCTTTCCATCTTGTTTGAAGAAGTTGGATTGAATGAATTTATCGTGCTCAGATAAGAAAACTCCAAAATTCGGGTGTGAGTGAAACCACCCTATGAGCGAGGTTCCCTCGGGCTCTTTCTCTAGTTGTTCATAAATTGCACTCCATGAATCATGGGTAAATGTGAGTTGGGTCCCGGCTCCGATGGAATGTTTAGCAGGAAAGACGTTGGTTACATAGGCGGTTTCATCTTTAAGGTAACCAACTAAGAACCCGCCCACCTCAATCTGAGTTTCAGAGAAGCAGTGATCCTCGATCTTCTTCATCATCTCATCAGAGCAATTAATCGAAAATTGTGAAGAAACCATTACATGCTCCGCTCTAATAGATAACGGCTGGTTCCGGTATCTGATTTAAACTCAACAAGTGTTTTATGTGGCCAAAAGTTTGGTTCGATCTTCCACTGAGAGATGTCATCTCCTAGATAAATCCGCGATGAGAGGTTAACAGTCAAAGTGAGATCGCAGTTTTGACACGTTCCTTGTTTTTTCATTAAATCTTTATAACCAAATTTGACTTCACTTGCGCACCCGGAACATTCCATGATTGTGATGAAATCGTCATAGAAACTCAAACGCGAATCTTCAGGTTGATCGCAGAGTTGCCAAAGCTCGCTGATTTGATTTGGTAGGGGTAGCGACTTACTTACTTTAATCACATCAAAGTGAAATGGACAATCCTCGGAAATTTCAACTAACGAGACAAATGTTGCCATCTGCTCTCCCAACATTCTCCAGACTTTATTCTCTAAAGCATAAAGAGTCGGCTCATTAACAAGATACTTGATTGCCTCTTGGGTCTGTATTCCGGCGATAATTGAAGACGTTGTTGCATTTGTTGGAGTATGACCACCTTCCATCTCTTCAACGCCCAAAAGTTTGCACGATAATCTCTTAGTAAGCGCTTCCCAGTCCGCATCTCCCATTGTGCATGCGTAACATGGCCCGTCGGGAACGAAAGTTTGAACCTTTCCCATGAGCCCTTCAATCGCACCATCGATCCAGACTTTCCCTGTGCGCTTAGCTGCTCCGCCAAGCCAGACTCTAGCCTCGCGATTGTCTAACCCCGCAATGATGAGATCAAAGTCAAGGAGAAAGCCGTCTCCTAACTCTTGCACTGGACAAGTAAAAAAGATTGCAGTCACATCAGGATTCATTCGCTCAGCTTCACGTGCCAATACTTCGGCTTTAAGCTTTAACTCGTCATCACGGCGGAAGAAGACACAGCGGGCGAGATTTGTATGCTCGATAATATCCATATCCACAATTGTGATATTTCCTACGCCTACAAGTACAAGGTTTTTTACAATTTCATTTCCAAGCGCGCCTGCGCCAACTACCAATACATTCGATGCGAGCAGTCTCTTCTGATCCCACCATGTAATGCGTTCCTGGCGGTCATATGGGCTCTCCGAAGTGAGGTCGATCTCGACCTCATCCGAACCATTGGCAGTTGACATTCTTACCCGGCGATAATTTCTGGAATTAAACGAAGGGTGTCGCCCTCTGTAACACTTGATTGCGCAAGAGTGGTCGAATCATTGAGTTGTTTTGCTGATTCCTTATGCAAAAACTTATAGGACATCGCTGTTCCATCTGGGCTCGTTAGCGGCATCTTCAGCTCTTTAATCAGGGCTGCGATGATACGAACTACAGGTGCGTCGTCTGGAACAGAAACTGAATGTCGCTGTGATTCTGCTGCATCAGTAACGGTGATATTTATCTTGCTCATTTTTCTGCTTCCTTTAGTAGAGGTGCCTAGTTAAGGCGGCCGATGCCGCCGACTTCCTGAGTTTTTCCAGCTTTCTCGCGGAAACGAATAACTGTGCCTCCGATAGTTATATCCATGAGGTCATCAAGGGCGATACGTGTTTCGACGCGTCCACCAACTGAGCAAGGACGGCTTGGATCTACGCTCTCAAGGTATGAACGACCACCTTGCGCATAAACTCGAGCATGGATTGGTGAAATTGTTGGATCTTTAATCAACGTGATGTCAGCTTGTGGCGAGGCCCCAATAGTGAGATCCGTCTTGTAGAGAATAAACTGCTTACCAGCCATACCGCCTGCAACAATTTCAATCCATTGCGTTCTTGCAGCTTGCTCAAGAAGTGCCATAGCAAGGCCAACAAAGAGCCCGGTAAGTGTGATACCAAGCAACTGGCCGCCCCATTCCAAATCTGCCGGCAAGAAGTCGAAGATAAATCCGCCTAGGAAGCCGCCGACTGCGCCGCCGCCTACACACAAACCTGTTCTCTTCAAGGATCGAGATGCAATGCCGACAGTTAATCCCGCAGCAATACCCACCAGGAGCCAAGCTATACCGCGAGGAAGGTGAAGGCTATTTTGAATCCATGCCTGAATAGCATCTTCGGATTCACCCTTCGACAATCTCTCATTTGCGCTTTGATAAATACCATCTAACATCGATTGGTAAAAGAGATTTGCAACCACTCCAATTGCCACACCTGCAACGATTGAAGCAGGAAATGCGATCGCTGCTGCAATTCCAACTTTAGATGCAATTCGTGTTGAGAGTGCATCGGTTATTGCTACGCTCATTCCAATAACGAAAGCTAAAATAAACGTGAATGTAACGTTGATGACGTCATCGCTAGCATTCGCCAACGGGCCGTCAAAGAGAAATCGCTGTAAACCAAAGGCTAATACTCCGCCGACAATGCCTCCACCTGTAAGTGTCAGAATCGCTAAGGCACCAGAGTTTTTAGATTTTGCCCCAGGCTCGTTAGCACCAACTGGACGTACCATCGTGACTTCTTTGTCACGCTCCATCTGTTCCATAATCCGATTTACTTCCGGGGTATTGAGTTGATCAAATGAGATATCTATTTTGTTTGGATCTTCTCTATCTGACATTGGGGCTCCTCGTGTGATGTTAGTTGATAGTAATTTCTGTGCTACCAGGACCAAATGTGTGATTAGCAAGTGGTAATTCAGACTTATGGGCCTGTGTCCATTCAGCTGCTATGGCATTTAACGGTGACCTAATGTTGAAATCAACATATTGCAACATGTTGCCAATTTTTATAACGATATCGACCAACCGAATACTTGGCGCCCAATGGTCGGCAAGACAGATTTTGTCAGCATTGAAATTCGGGTGAAAAACAACATCACCGCCAGCAGTCTTTGCGATAAGTGGCATCTTTGGATAACCGGCTGGAAGCTCAATATCAACCACAGTCTGTTCCACTAACATCGGTTGTCCACCCTGATTCTGTCTCAGCGATGGGACTCCAATAAACGCAATTCTGTATTTCTCGAATGGCGCTGTCCCAAGTGGAATAACCTTGACACGCGGATCACCGTCAAAAGCTTCACGGAGTTCGCGATAATCGTTTTCTAGCCTGCGTGCATTACCTGACATCTCTACCCCTTCGGTCCTGCAGAACAACCATATTTTGAGCAACCACCGTACTCTTCCCAACAATCGAGATGATGTCCAGAGCCGCACTCAGAACAACGTGGACCTCTTTTTTCGTCTATTTCGCCATTACAATATAAACAAGAATTGATCATTTCAATCACCCTATCGACAATCTAAAAGACCAGTCATCGGCCTCTAATTCGTCTCGTGTTTTCGTTATTACTCCCCGACGACCGTTTCCTAATGTATACGAGTAAAGGGATGCATCCGAAGGAATGTTGTAGAAGGTTGCGTTGAATTCACAACCTAAAAATGTTGAGTCTCCGTAGCTTGGGAATGTTGCATAACCCAACGCAACTCCATCTACTTCAAGCTCAAGATCTCCGCCGGGAATATCAAAATAGCCCCAACTAACATCAAAGCACTCTTCATCAATAAGTGTGAGGGAAACATCAACGCTCACCGGCTCAGGAGATTTCGTAAAAACAAATAAACCGACGATCAATACAACGGCAAGTGTGCCGCCGGCGATTGAAAAAATCAGTGCATTCTTATTCTTCGGCAACGTTTGTGTGAAATTCGGTGAATCACTAGAAAAAACTGGAGGTTGCTGAGGTTGGGGAATTGTCGGCATGAAAGGAGTTTGTGGAGTTTGTGGAGTTTGTGGAGTTTGTGGAACGTTCGCTGGCTGCCCCGTAGTAAGTGAAACTCCGCAAGCGGTGCAGAATCGAAGCCCTGTTAGCTTTGAGTGATCCAGGTGGCAAGGCATTGGCCAAGACTAAGGGGGCGCGTACTGCTTTTCAAGAATGCTCTCTGAGACTTAGAGATGACTAGTCAATCGATCGAACTACTTCTTCTTTGCCTTACCTGTTGCAGCTTTCTTAGCAACCTTCTTCTTCGCTGCTTTTTTCACAGTGTTCTTTGTCAGCGTTGGCGCAGTGTCGCCGGCCTTAACTTTGGGTGCTTTCTTGCGTGCTTTCTTTGGTGATGGGCCATTCTCCGCCTCCCAGGCACGACGTCCAGCCAATAGTTCAAGTGCGCGATCAAGTGTGAGACCTTCGAGAGTATCTCCACGGCGAAGCGTTGCATTGGTCTCGCCATCGGTGACATACATTCCAAAGCGACCATCTTTAACAATAACTTCGCGATCGCTACCAGGATCTTTACCAAGTTCTTTAAGTGGTGGCTTGGCAACACCGCGACGACGCTCTTTTGGCTTGGAGTAAATCTCAAGTGCTTCATCGAGTGAGAGTGAGAAGAGTTGTTCTTCAGATGTCAGCGTGCGTGAATCAGCGCCAGCCATCAGATAAGGACCGTAGCGACCGTTTTGAATCGTGATCTCTTCACCCGCGGAGTTGGTACCGAGAATGCGTGGGAGTGAAAGTAGGCGCAGTGCGTCATCGATAGTGATGGTGTCTAGCGTCATTGTAGAAAGAAGGGAAGCCGTCTTTGGCTTTGGTGCATCTTTCTTCTTGCGCTTCTTCTTTGGTTCGCCCTTATCGTTAAGTTCGACAGGCTCTTCTGGGAATATCTCAGTGATGTATGGACCGAATCGTCCAGACTTTGCAATGACTTCAAAACCTGTCGCTGGATCGATGCCGAGTTCGCGCTCACCAGATGGAGCAGCTAAAAGTTCGATTGCCTTTTCAAGTGTTAACTCATCCGGTGCTAAACCTTCAGGAATATTTGCAAGCTTGCGATCTCCGTCAGAAAGATTCTGTTGTAAGTATGGACCGTATCGTCCGACGCGGATTTCAATATCTGGTGAAAGGTTCATGGTGTTTGTAGCACGGGCATCGATGACGCCAAGGTCTGCAGCCAATACTTCTAGACCGGGTTGTCCATCATGGCCGTAATAGAAATCACGGAGCCAATCGATACGTGTGGCTTCACCCGCTGCGATCTTGTCGAGATCTTCTTCCATGCTTGCAGTGAATTCGTAATCAACAAGCTTTGTAAAGTGAGTCTCTAGCAGGCCTGTGACAGAGAAAGCTAAGAAAGTAGGAACAAGTGCGCGACCGCGCTTATAGACATAACCGCGATCTTGAATTGTCTGCAAGATTGATGCAAATGTTGAAGGGCGACCGATGCCGAGTTCTTCTAACTTCTTCACAAGTGTTGGCTCTGTGTAACGTGCAGGAGGCTTAGTGTCGTGGCCTTCGCATGTGTATTCACTGACCTTTACTGATTGACCCAGAGTCATTGCAGGAAGACGCTTGTCGGCGGACTCTTCATCAACCTTTGCGTTCTCATCTGGAATATCGTCATAGGCGGCTAAGAAACCTGGGAATGTGATCACGCTACCGTTGGCGCGGAAAATTGCATCCTTCTTATCTGATGTAGTGACATCAAAATCAACGCGCATCTGCATCTTCTTAGCATCCGCCATTTGAGATGCAACGGTGCGCTTCCAAATGAGGTCATAGAGCGCGAATTCATCGCGTGAAAGTTCTGGGGCTAACTCACCAGGAGTTTTGAATGTATCTCCAGCAGGGCGAATAGCTTCGTGTGCTTCTTGCGCATTCTTTGTCTTGCCTTGATAGATGCGTGGCTCTGATGCGACATGGTCTGCGCCATAGAGAGATTTTGCAGCAGCGCGGGCTGCATTAACTGCCTGTGCCGAAAGGTTTACTGAATCGGTACGCATATATGTGATGTAGCCGTTTTCATATAAACGTTGTGCAATGCGCATTGTGATCTGTGCGCCCCAACCAAGACGTGATCCAGCATCTTGCTGCATGGTTGATGTTGTAAATGGTGGCTTTGGGCGTTCAGTACGTGGAGATTCTTCCATCGACTTTACGACAAGTGGTTGGCCCGCCAATGATTCAACGAGTGAACGTGCACCTTTTTCATCAAGGAGCAAAATGTTTTCAAGTGACTTTTCTTTAACTGCACCATCAGCGCCGAAATCACTGGTAGCAGCTACTTTCTTGCCTTCAACGTTAAGTAGGCGAGCAGTAAAACCTAGTTCGCAAGTAGCGTTGAGATCCCACCATGAACTTGAGATAAAGGCCATGCGTTCACGTTCTTTTTCAACGATTAACTTTGTTGCAACAGATTGCACGCGACCGGCAGAGATGCGTGGCATGACTTTCTTCCACAACACAGGTGAAAGACGATATCCATAGAGGCGATCCAGTACACGACGTGTTTCTTGGGCATCAATCAAGTGGTAATCGAGGTCGCGAGTATTTTCAACCGCTTCTTGAATCGCCTCTTTTGTAATTTCATTAAAGACCATTCGCTTAATTGGAATCTTTGGTTGCAAGACTTCAACTAAGTGCCAGGCAATTGCTTCGCCTTCGCGGTCCTCATCCGTTGCCAGAATGAGTTCATCAGCGCCCTTCATCAACTCTTTAAGTTCGGCAACTTTCGCCTTCTTATCGGGGTTGATGACATATAAAGGTGCGAAATCATTTTCGATATCGACACCCTCTTTAGACCAAGGGAACTTCTTTACCTCTTTAGGAATATCGGCTGCGCGCTGTGGCAGATCTCGGATATGGCCGACGCTAGCCTCGACGATGTATTCATCGCCAAGGTAGCCGCCAATTTTCCGCGCCTTCGCTGGTGATTCAACGATGACGAGCTTTTTAAGATCTTTTGCCATGAATACCTAAGTGGGGAAG
>Ga0247837_1009742_pt1 | contig 11345 bp, 10 predicted proteins | sample LaCtaG_2_FD_187115 | JGI IMG/M metagenome (GOLD analysis project Ga0247837, IMG submission 187115) | Freshwater microbial communities from meromictic Lake La Cruz, Castile-La Mancha, Spain - LaCruzMarch2015_14.5m | ecosystem: Environmental > Aquatic > Freshwater > Lake | place: Spain: Castile-La... | reverse complement strand
TGGTTATTCTTTGGTCCTAGAAAATGGATTTCATGGAAAATTATTTTTAGTTCTTTGTTAGTACCAATTATCTATATTCTTTACACGTTTGCCCGTGGAGCTGTAATTGGTAAATATCCTTACGGCTTTATCAACGTTGTTGAACTTGGATACGTTGGTGCAATTGTTGGAACTGGAGTCGTTCTGGTTCTAGGATTGTTTATTTTCTTGGTTTACTTCATTATTGATAAATTAATTCCAAGTTCTAAATAGCTTTACTCGCAAAACCCGCCATCACAACAAGGTTGAATATAAAAACATTTAGGACACATATCTTTGCCACCACGACGTTCTAGATCGCTTTTTTCACATGCTGGACACGGTCCAGGATCACCCATCATGATTACTATTACACTTAAACAACAGCAGTCTTTCAGGTAAAGACTCACCCTTTAAATTAAGGAATTTAAATGTCAGATAACAAAGTGACTATGTATGGTGCCGAATGGTGTGGAGATTGTCGTCGATCAAAGAAGTTCTTAGATTCAAATAACGTTAATTACACCTACGTTGATATCGAGCACGATGAAGCAGGAAAAGAGAAAGCGATCTCAATAAGTGGTAAACAATCAATCCCAGTCATTACCTTTAGTGATGGAACTTTTATGGTTGAACCATCTGATATCGATCTGAAAAAGAAGCTAGACGAATTAATTTAAGAAAATTCTATTAATATTGCGCCAACAAGTTAAATTGTTGGCGCAAATTTTTTTAATTAGCTATTGCGCAGCGCCTGCTTCTTTTGCTCCAGCAACTTCAACTAATTTGCCAGTTTCTACTTCGTAGATATATCCATAAATTGGGATATTTTTTGGTACCAATGGGTGGCGTCGGATGCGTTTAACATCATTTACTACTGATTTGTTTTTATCAGCAATAGTTAGCCAATCAATAAATGCACCTTCGTCAGAACCTGGACCTTTGCCGACATCGTAGAAACCTTTGTCGCCCAAAGCAGCAGTTTCTAAACTACTTGAAAGTAGATTTCTCATGATTTCATCGGTAAAGAATTCCATTCCGCAATTGCTATGGTGAATTACAAACCATTCTTTTGTTCCTAGAAGTTTGTAAGATATAACCAAGGAACGTATGGCGTCATCAGATGCACGAGCTCCTGCATTTCTAATTACATGAGCATCACCTTCAGCAAGACCTGCGTACTTTGCTGGATCTAGTCGTGCATCCATACAAGTAAGGATTGCAAATTGTCTAGCAGGTGGTAAAGCTAATTCACCCTTCTTTCCAAAAGAATCAGCATAAGATTTATTTGCGCTTAATACTTCATTTAAAACTGACATATTTTTTTCCTCAAATATTAAATACGTTAAAGGAAATTTTCCTTTAATTCCTAAAGACTGTAACAGGTTCAATAAATAGCAATAAGGTTAAAAACTTGTTGTTGCAAAGCATCTGCATTTAATTTAAATTGTCAATTATCCAATGATTTTGATTTATTAATGGGTAAAGATATTCCTCTAAAATTGATAAATAGCTCTTAATTTAAGCAGGATAAGGACAATGTCTGCAATCATTTTTGCAGCAAAATCCCTTAGCTTTTAAAAATGGTTCGGTCATAACTGAAAATCCTGTTTTTGGATCTTTGTATTCAGTTAAACCAGCTGCGACTGCCGCATCGTGTGCGGCCATAATTTTTTCATACATCGGATTTGTTTGATCAAATTTTGCGGCCATTTAAAGCATTGCTCCTAAAACTAGGCCCATCAAAACATAATTAAGGGCGTCATTTCCAGCTTCTAATATCCAAACTTTAAATCCGTGTTGACCCATTAAGCGATGACTTAATGGTGATGCGGCAACAATTCCTACTCCCACAATTAATCCAGCAAGTGCACCACTAGCTGCAGTTAAGTCACCAGTTTTTGCGCCATACCAACTCAAAACAATTGAGAAAACTAAACTTTGTACAAATAAAGCAACAGTTATTGAACCAAATACCACTGCCATACTTTGTTGACTACCAGGTTCGGTGTTTGGTGATTTACCTAAAGCTTTCCACCACACAGGATAAAAAGTTTTTGGTCCAAACCAAATGAATCCACTGACAAAACTAACGAGTGTAGCTAGTAAAACTGCCACCCAGTTAATTGAACCAAAATCCATTTTTATTCCCTTCGCCTATTTTCAAATGCTACTTCAGCACAAATAAGAAAAGAACTCGCGATTTCTCGCGAGTCCTAATTCGTTTAAGGATATTTCTTAGAAATCCATTCCTCCGCCACCATCTGGCATGGCTGGAGCTGGATTCTTTTCTGGCTTATCAGCAATTACTGCTTCTGTTGTTAGAAACAGTGCAGCAATTGATGCAGCATTTTGTAATGCAGAACGGGTTACTTTTGCTGGATCAATAATTCCTGCTTTGATCATGTCAACATATTCACCAGTTGCAGCATTCAAACCTTCGCCTGCTTTTAAGTTAGCAACGCGTTCTGCAACAACGCCGCCTTCTAGACCAGCATTAGTTGCGATTTGTTTCAAAGGAGCTTCAATTGCAACGCGCACAATGTTTACTCCAGTTGCTTCGTCACCCTCTAGTTTGATGTCTTTTAATGCTTCTTTGCCTGCTTGAATTAAAGCAACGCCACCACCGGCAACGATTCCTTCTTCAACAGCAGCTTTGGCATTTCGCACAGCATCTTCAATACGATGCTTGCGTTCTTTAAGTTCAACTTCAGTAGCAGCACCCACCTTGATTACTGCAACTCCGCCAGCTAATTTTGCTAAGCGTTCTTGTAGTTTTTCACGGTCATAATCTGAATCACTGTTTTCAATTTCAGCACGAATTTGAGCAACTCGTCCTGCAATTTGGTCAGCAGATCCAGCCCCCTCCACAATTGTTGTTTCATCTTTTGTAGAAACAACTTTGCGAGCTTTACCAAGCATGTCAAGACCTGTGTTTTCAAGTTTCAAACCAACTTCTTCGCTGATTACTTGAGCACCTGTCAAAATTGCAATGTCTTGCAACATTGCTTTACGACGATCTCCAAAACCAGGAGCTTTAACCGCAACTGAGCGGAAAGTTCCCTTGATTTTGTTAACGATCAAAGTTGCTAATGCTTCGCCTTCAACATCTTCAGCCAAAATAACAAGTGGTTTACCACTTTGCATTACTTTTTCCAAGATTGGCAAAACATCTTTAACTGCAGAAATTTTTGCATTTGCAATCAAAATGTATGGATCTTCAATAACTGTTTCCATTCTTTCTGGATCGGTTACGAAATAAGGTGAAATGTAACCTTTGTCAAAACGCATACCTTCTGTTAGTTCTAATTCCAAACCGAAAGTATTACTTTCTTCAACTGTGATTACACCTTCTTTACCAACTTTGTCCATAGCTTCTGCGATGATGCCACCAACTTCAGCATCGCCGCCTGCAGAAATTGATGCAGTGGAAGCAATTTGTTCTTTGGTTTCAACATCTTTTGCCATGTCTAATAATTTGGCAACAATTTTCTCAACTGCTGTTTCAATGCCACGTTTTAATGACATTGGATTTGCTCCTGCTGCAACGTTTCTTAAACCTTCGCGAACTAAAGCTTGGGCAAGAACTGTTGCAGTGGTTGTTCCGTCTCCTGCAACGTCATCAGTTTTCTTGGCAACTTCTTTTACAAGATCGGCACCAATTTTTTCGTATGGATCTTCTAAATCAATTTCTTTAGCGATAGAAACACCATCATTAGTAATTGTTGGAGCACCCCATTTCTTTTCCAAAACGACGTTACGTCCCTTTGGTCCAAGGGTTACTCGAACTGCGTCAGCCAAGATATTCATGCCACGTTCCATGGAACGTCTGGCGTCTTCGTCAAAAGCGATCATTTTCGCCATTGTTAGATTCCTTCTTTAAGAGATAGTTTTTGTCACTCTCATACGTCGAGTGCTAAACACAATTTTGGCACTCAAGGCTTTTGAGTGCAAATCCAGGGTCAATCCTTTCCTTTCTCTCTGCCATCCTCAAGGAGCAACCTTCCTCGGATAAGTCCAGTTGTTCACTCTCTTAGGGGATAGGCCTGATCTGCTCTTTTCACGTATAGTTCGTTGGAACCAAATCGAAAAGGTTTCATCGAAACAAAATTATGCAAAACACTAAGAATTTTTCTCATCCTTTAGACCCATTGAGTTCACAAGAGCTAAGAGATGTCGTTGCGCATGCTCGCAATGTTTGGAAACTTGATCACAGACACTTATTTGCCATGGTGCAGCTTCATGAGCCTAGTAAGGAAGTAATCAACAATTGGAAAAATTCTGCTCTAGTTGAACGTGCAGCGAAGATAACTCTTTGGAACAGTGCTACTTCAACTGTTATCGAAGCTGTGATCACAGTTGAAGGTAAAGAAATTAGTTTTACAGAAATCCCTGGCGCGAAAGCACCAATTTTAAGTACCGAATCAGAAAAAGCAATTAAAGCGGCCAAAGCAGATAAGAGAATTATTGCTGCACTAAAAGATCGAGGAATAGAAAATCTAGATCAAGTACATATGGAAACTTGGCCAATTGGTGCCCAAATTCCAAAAGACTTAGATGATGGCAGAAGACTTATTTGGACACCAATGTGGCAACGTCCCACAGAATTTGCAAATTTATATGCACATCCCATTAATGGTTTACATGCAATTGTTGATTTAGATTCTGGTGAAGTTGTTTTTGTTGAAAACACAGAAATCATTCCTATTCCACAAACTCCAGGTCCTTATAGGGAAAATCAAACTGGGGCAAATATTAAATTAAAAGATTTAGCAATTGTGCAATCAGAAGGACCTTCATTTAGTGTTGAAGGTTGGAAAGTTAATTGGGAAAGATGGAATTTAAGAGTTGGCTTTTGTCAACGAGAAGGACTTGTCATACATGACGTTAAATTCAAAGATCAAGATAAAGAACGAAAGATCGCTCACCGCTTATCAATTGCAGAGTTAGTTATTCCTTATGGAGATCCAAGCCAAGGTGCTTATAGAAAAAATGCTTTCGATACTGGCGAATTTGGTTTAGGAAATTACACAAATTCATTAACTCTAGGTTGTGATTGTTTAGGTGAAATTGTCTATTTAGATGCAGCGGTGACAACACCAGATGGATTGATTAAGGAAATTCCAAATGCTATTTGTATGCATGAAGAAGACAATGGAATTTTGTGGAAACACGTTGATGCCGATGGTCACACCGAAGTCAGAAGAGGCAGACGATTTGTAGTTTCATCAATTGTCACAGTAAACAACTATGAATATGGATACTTTTGGTATTTCTATCAAGACGGCTCAATTGAATTTGAAGCAAAGTTAACTGGCATTGTTTTAACAGTTGCTGATGCCATAGGAAAAGATCACCCATCAGCAACAGAATTAGAACCAGGATTATGGGCTCCCTATCATCAACACATTTTGTGCGCCCGACTTGATTTAGATATTGATGGAGAACAAAACAGTGTGCTAGAAGTTGAATCATTTGCATATCCGCAAGGCGACAAGAATCCTTACGGCGGAGCATATGAAACAAAGGAGACTCTATTAGCTAAAGAGAAAGACTCTCAAAGAGTAATTGATCCCTTTAGTGGCAGATATTGGAAAATAGTTAATGAACAAGTTAAAAATCACATGGATCATCCTGTTGGTTATAAATTAATTCCAGGTCACACAACTTTTCCATTAGCTCTGCCTGAATCAACAATCGGTAAAAAAGCTGCTTTTATGTACAAGCACTTGTGGGTTACAAAAAATAATGATTCAGAAAAATATCCTGCAGGTGATTATCCATTTCAACATCCAGGTGGAGCAGGATTACCTGAATGGACCAAAGCAAATAGAAATATTGAAAATGAAGATGTTGTGCTTTGGTATGTATTTGGCACAAACCACATTCCCAGAACTGAAGACTGGCCTGTTATGCCTGTTGAAAGAACTGGTTTTCATTTGAAACCAAGTGGTTTCTTTGCCAGAAGCCCAGGAATTGATGTTGCCCCGTCAAAACCAAGTTGTCATTAAGACCTAACTGATATTTAGTTTGTCTTTATATATGAACTTTTTTTGTAAAGCTCTTCATTAAGAGTGGTGATGTTTTTGCCATCTGGAGTGAAGGGTTCAAAAATTGAATCTTGTGGACCAGCCACAGCCAAGACATAACCATCTTTTCGGGAAACTTCTGTGCCAAACATTGGTGGCTCATTGGGATTTGCTTCGGCATCAAATTTATCTTCAGGCATGTAATAAATACCTGCAAAGCCGTGTTGAGTCCCATCTTCTGCTTGGTAATTCATCATTAAGGCAGCAGTAACACCTGCTTGAGCAATTTGTTTAACCCAATCACCTGTCATTGGTTCCAAAGTTAATTTGCCAGCAATCTCTTTAGGCACTTTCATTTCATAAGGAATTGGATCAAAAGAGACTTTTGCAGTATTAAAAATGCAAGCGGTTAATAGAAAAGCTAAGGAAAGGATTGATAATTTAAATAGTTTTTTCATTCTGCTTTAACAATAGCAGGACAAATTATATTTTTTGCAGGAACTGTTCCATCAACCAAATAGTTTTCTATTTCTTTATCAATACATTCTGATCCACGCATATAGGCGGTGTGACCATCACCTTCATAAGTTAGTAACACACTTGAAGATAATTGAGAACTCAAACCCAACGCCCATTTGTAAGGAGTTGCAGGATCATATTTTGTACCAACTACCACAATTGGTGCAGCACCTTGTGCTACAAATTTATTTATTGGATTGGGATCTTTTACTGGCCAAATAGTGCACGCTAGATTTCCCCAAGCAAGATAATCTCCAAATACTGGTGCATCTTTAATCCAGGTTTTGGCAAATTCGCGAACTTGTTCTTCTGTGGCATTTGATGGTTCATCAAAACAATTAATTGCATAAATTGCTTCAGTGGCATTGGTTGCAAAAGTTCCGTCATCTTTTCTTTCATTAAATAAATCAACTATTGATAACAAATCTGTGCCATCACCATCAAATGCTGTAGCTAATGATTGGCGCATGTATGACCACCATTCATCACTGTATAAAAATCCAGCAACGGCATAAACGCCCATTGCTTGGGTGAGAATTCTTTCTGGATCTTCAGTCTTTAAAGGTTTTGCATCGAGTGAATCAAGAAAGTCTCTTATCTCCTTAATTCCACCTGCACCTGATTGAGTTAGTGGACAGTCATCATGTTTGGGGCAATCTTCCACAAATCTTCTTAATGCTGTATCTAATCCAACAGCTTGATCAAATGATTGTTCTTCCCCACTCAAACTTGGATCAACTGCTCCATCTAGAACTAAGCGTCCAACTTTTTCAGGAAATAATTCGGCATACATTCCACCCAAATAAGTTCCGTAAGAAGCCCCTAGGAAATTTAGTTTTTCATCCCCCACTAATTCACGAATAATATCCATGTCTCTTGCTGCTTCTTGGGTTCCTACGTGAGCGATTAAATTGTTTTCAATAGCTTCGCAACCTTTAGCTAAATCAATAGATAGTTGTAAAGAATCTTTTAATTCTTGTTCGGTATCAGGAGTTCCATCAAATGCAATAAATTCATCGACTTCTTTATCTGTTAAACAATCAAGAGGGGTTGACAAGGCAACTCCACGAGGATCAAAACCAATAATGTCGAAAGAATCCATTAAACGTTTACCAAATGCGTCTTCGGCGTAAGTTACATAATCTGTGCCAGAACCACCAGGGCCTCCTGGATTAATTAATAGCGAGCCAACTTTGTTGGAAGATTGTTTTGCAGGAAGTTTCTTTAAAGCAAGTGTTAAAGATGCATCTCCTGGATTTTGATAATCAACGGGTACTTGAATTTCTGCACATTCAAATTTCTTATCATCTTTACAATCTGACCAAACTAATTCTTGGGAATAATATGAATCAAGAGTTGTAAGATTTTGTGGAATTGTTTCTACTGGCGCTGAATTATCTGAACTTGCGCAACTAGTGAGTAGTAATGTCCAAATTGCAACAATTGGAATAATTTTTTTCATCTTATTTTTAAGTGTATCTAAAGAGTTAAAGCTAAGCGCGAGCTAGTTGCACAGTAAGAGATTCAAGAACTAAAAGTGGTGCTGCTTCACTATTGAGCATTCTTCTGGTTGATTCAACTGAATCAAGTCTTTTAATTGTGGAATTAACACTTGATGAATCAGCAAATCTTTGGATTGAGCCTTTCATTTCTGTGTGGAATAGCTCTAAATCAGCACCTGTTTGTAGAACTAGTACATCTCTATAAAAGGCGGCTAATTCTTGAAGGGTTAAATCCAGTCGATCTCTAGTAATTCTTTTATATCGCTTCTTTTGCCCATCTTCTAATTCTTTTTTAGCACTTGATGCAAGTCTTTCAACTTTTCTCTTTGTTACTCCCTCTGCTCCTTCACCATAGGCGCGAAGCAGATTATTCAATTCTTTTTCGTCCATTTCATCAGTTGCAATATCAGCATCTTCAGTAGCTGCATCGACCAATCTTTGGGCAGCAGCAAAACAGGATGGTAAATCTTTTAGTTCAAAAGGAACTTGCAAAACTAAACTTCTTCGCTCTCTTACTTGTTCATCTGTTGCTAATAGTTTTGCTCTTCCCACATGTCCAAGGGAAGCATGAGCTGCAAAATGTGCCATTGCTTTATCAATTCCATCTCGTTTAATTAATAAATCAGCAATTGCATCTGCCGGTGGAGTTCTTAAAGAAACAATGCGACAACGAGATCTAATAGTTATCAACACATCTTTACTAGAAGGTGCACAAAGAATCCACATAGTTAACTTTGCTGGTTCTTCTATTGCTTTTAATAATGCATTTCCAGCTTCAGTAGTTAGTCGATCTGCATCTTCTAAAATTATGATGTTCCATTGGCCTAAACTTGGCATAAGAGTTGCTTCTCTAACTAAATCTTTTGTGTCATCAATTCCATAACTCAAACCTTGAGGTGCAATTACTTTTACATCTGGATGAGTTCCTGTATTTACAGAAATACAAGAAATACATTTTCCGCAACCATTTTGTTTGCATTGCAATGTAGCTGCAAAAAGTCTTGCTGCAGTTGATCTGCCACTTCCTGGAGGACCTGTTAATAACCAGGCTTGAGAAAAACCTAGCATTACTTTTCCAGTTAAGGCTTCTTTGGAATCATGGGCAGCTTGTTGTAAAGCTTTGACGCTAAATTCTTGACCGATTAATTCTTGCCACATAATCTATTTTCTCTTTGCTTTAAAAGCATTAAATACTAAATCTGCAATTTCATCAATAGGTTTAGAGGCATCAATCACGATATATCTATCAGGATTAGCTTTTGCTAGATCTCTGAATGCTTGATTTACTTTGGTATGAAATTCAGCTGATTCACGATCTAGTCGATCTTTACTCTCTAATCTTGATTGTCCAGTATTGGCATCAACATCTAACAAAACTGTTAAATCAGGAACTATTCCTTGCACAGCCCATCTAGAAATATCTTCAATAGTGTCAGCGCCTAAACCTCGACCAACACCTTGATAGGCAATTGATGAATCAATATGACGATCAGCAATTACTACAAATCCTTTTTCTAAAGCTGGTTTTATATTTTGGCTCATGTTGATTGATCTATCTGCTGCAAAAAGGAGTGCTTCCATTCGCGGTGTTACTTCAAATTCATCTTGATCAAGCAATATTTCTCTAATTTTTTTACCAAGTTCTGTTCCACCTGGTTCACGTGTTAAAACAACAGTTTCGTTTAAATCTTCTAATTTTTGAGTTAATTTCTTAACTTGAGTAGATTTACCAGCTCCATCGCCACCTTCAAAGACAACAAAGAAACCAGGATGATTAGACACTGACTTCTTCCTCGGAAGTTTCTGCTGATTCTTTTTTAGCTTTCTTTTTGGCGGTTTTCTTTGGTGCAGCTTTTTTAGCAGCTTTCTTTCTTTTCTTCACAACTGGACCACGTGCTCTTCTGTCTGATAACAATTCTGATGCTCTTTCAATTGACATTGTTGGAATATCATCACCAACTCTTAATGATGCATTTGTTTCACCATCTGTGACGTATGGGCCAAAGCGTCCTTCTTTAATAACCATATTTAATTGAGTTGAAGGATCAATTCCAACTTCTCTTAGTGGAGGTTTAACAACTGCACCACGTCTTGTTTTTGGTAAAGCATATTTTGCTAATGCTTCTTCTAAAGTTATTGTGAAAATTTGATCTTCAGTATCAAGGGAACGTGAATCTTTAGCTTTTGTCATGTATGGACCGTATCGACCATTTTGTGCTGTAATTTCAATGTTGTCTGCAGGATCAATTCCAACAATGCGAGGAAGGGCAAAAAGTTTTAATGCATCATCAAGTGAAACACCTGTTGGTTCCATTGATTTCAAAAGTGATGCAGTTCTAGGTTTTTCTTTACTGTCTTCTGGCAAAATTTCTGTGAAGTAAGGACCAAATCTTCCAGTTTTAACCATGAGAGTTAAACCAGTTTCTGGATGAACTCCAAGTTCACGATCTGTTGATGGAGCAAGCAATATTTCTAAAGCTCTTTCTGGAGTTAATTCATCAGGTGCAATATCTGGTGGAATAGATGCTCTTTCTTCACCACGTTCCAAATAAGGACCATATTTTCCAACTCGAACTGCAATTCCTGAATCTCCAATTTCAAAAGTTGAATTTCCTCGTGCATCAATATCGGGAAGTTGTTCTAATTGAGTTGCTAAACCTTTAGCAGAACCATCTTCTGGTCCCCAATAAAAATCTCTTAATGCTTGAGTTCTTGGTAATTCTCCTGCTGCAACTAAATCGAGCTCTTCTTCCATACGTGCAGTGAATGCATAATCAACAAGATTAGAAAAGAAAACTTCTAACAATCTTGTAACAGCAAAAGCAGTCCATGAAGGAACAAGTGCTCTTCCTTTTCTTAAAATGTATCCACGATCAACAATTGTTCCCAAAATACTTGCATAAGTTGAAGGTCGACCAATTCCTCTTGCTTCTAATTCTTTAACTAAAGATGCTTCTGTGTATCTTGCTGGAGGAGTTGTTTGATGACCTGATGGTGTAATTGATTTAGGTGTTATTGAATCACCTTTCTTTAATACTGGAAGTCTTTTATCTTCTGCTTCGTCGACTTCATCGGATTCACCTGATTCATAAGCAGCTTTGTAACCAAGAAATTCAATAACAGTCCCTGAAGCAGAGAATTCAATAACTTTGCCACTGTTGGTTTTTCCAGAAATTTTGACAGTACTTGTTGTGCCTTTGGCATCAACCATTTGAGAAGCAACAGTTCTTCGCCAAATCATTTCATAAAGTGTGAAATCATCACTCTTTAATTCACT
>Ga0247837_1009733_pt1 | contig 11353 bp, 9 predicted proteins | sample LaCtaG_2_FD_187115 | JGI IMG/M metagenome (GOLD analysis project Ga0247837, IMG submission 187115) | Freshwater microbial communities from meromictic Lake La Cruz, Castile-La Mancha, Spain - LaCruzMarch2015_14.5m | ecosystem: Environmental > Aquatic > Freshwater > Lake | place: Spain: Castile-La... | reverse complement strand
CGCTGCCACCTGCACCAGCCGATGGACGGAGAAGGTGCGCGATGGCTTGTCGAATGTGAGCACCGATAGCCGCGTCAAGGCGCTCGTCACCTTTTCGAAGGCTACCGGCTGTGCCGCGACCGCTTGCAGCGGTTCGGGATAAATTTCCGGAGCCTGCCGGAACAGCTCTTCGGGTATTGCATTGGGCGCAAAGAAGGCGGCTAACGTCACAAACGCGGTGGCACCCGGCGCGCGGGCTTCCGCCTGGCGCACGTTTTCCATCAGCGTGGTGAACACCGCGCGTGTCTTGCGGTCGGCGGTATCGGGTCTATCGCTAAGGTGGGAGGCAAGGGCCGCCAGATAGCTTGCTGGCGTCGCGGTGTCGACTTCTCGGAAGTAGGCGCTCGCATGGTGGAGCGCCAGCGGCAGGCGGCCCAGCTCCTCCGCAATACGCGTGAAATCCTCGCGGGAGAGATCGTCCCGCGCGCTTTCCTTGGCGAGATAGGCGATGGCATCGTCCAGTGGCCACTCGTCCACCTCGACGCCCTGCACGCCCGAAGGCCACTTCGACTCTCGGCTCGTCATGAGAATTTGCACGCCCGGTGTCGGCCCCCAGTTCTCAGGGGCGGTGATATGCACATCATCGGCGTTGTCATAGATCAGCAGCCAAGGTTTGCCGCCGCCGAGATCCGGCAGTCGCTTCATCATCTCACGCGCGGCGGGCTCACGTTCGGCGGGTTCTGGGATGCTGGGATAGAGTTCTTTGCGCAGGGCCATCAATCCCTGCTGGATGTCATCCCAAGTGGAAGTGCCTGTCTGCTTTTCAGCGTTGAACCACCAGATACCGGCATAATGCGCAGCGCTGGACACCTGCCACGCATACTCGCGGGCAAGGGTCGATTTTCCCACCCCGCCCAGTCCATGCACGGCGGCGGGCTGCGTGATCGCAGCTGCGAGGCCATTGGCAAGCGCACTGTCGATTTTGAGAAGTTCGCTCTCGCGGCCGGTGAAGTTTTGTACTTCATGGATGGCAGGGTGTAAGAGCGTTCGTGCGGGCTTGAACAGCGCCGCCACATCGCCCGGAAGCTGCCGCCGAACCGTGGGGTTGACCGATCCCAGCACCACGTCGCGCAGCAACGGCGTCTCGCTGCCGGTGAGCAGTTCAACAAGGTTGGTATAGGCGATGGGCTTCAACAGCCCTTCTGGCGCACAGGCCCGCACGCGCAGCACGATCAGCTTTGCTTACCGGTTTAGCGGGTCGTCCGCGATGGTCGCCTGCCACTCGGCGGCGCAGTGGTCGCTCTTCAGGTAGTCGTGGGACAAGAGCGCAATGGTGCGTGCGCCACTCGTCAGTGCCTGGTGCATCTGGTCCATGAAGCTTTTGTTCTTGAAATCCCAGTCCTGGATGATCGTTACTTTTCCAGCGGCTTCAAGAATGCCCGCGATGGCCTGCGCGATGGCGCTATCCGCCCCCGCCCGGCTGATGAAAAAGTCGGGCAATCGTTCTGCTGCTGTGTCCACGCCCGCCCCCACCTTATGGTTCAAGCCAAGACTATAGGTTGTGCACGTCAAGGCAATGACCGTCCGGGTTATGACGGTTCGCAGCCGTGGCCGTTTTGGCGGTCTCCCCCCTTACGCCAGTGAAATTTGTATAGTAGCGTTCAAACTGGCAGCCAGCGGGGGCTCGCGGCCAAGTCAGACCGGCGCGCGCGCGCCGCCTGAACCATTGAACAGCATGTACCAATTCTGGATCAAGGAGGTCCCGCATGACATCGAAGATTTATGCTCTCGCCGCGTCCGTGGCGCTGCTCGGTCTTGGCAGCATGGCCGCATCAGGCGAAGACGCAAAGGGCGAAGGCCAAGTTGATATCGTTGCCTGGCCCGGCTACATCGAGCGCGGGGAAACCGACAAGGCCTATGACTGGGTGACGGGTTTCGAAAAGGAAACCGGCTGCAAGGTCAACGTCAAGACCGCTGCGACGTCCGACGAAATGGTGACGCTGATGAACCAGGGCGGGTTCGATCTCGTCACGGCCTCGGGCGACGCCTCGCTGCGCCTCATCGCCGGCAAAAAGGTGCAGCCAATCGACATCAAGCGGCTGCCAAGCTGGGGCAACGTCGACAAGCGCTTGGCCGATGCGCCCTGGCACACGGTTGATGGCGTCCACTACGGCGCGCCGTTCATGTGGGGCCCGAACGTGCTCGCCTACAACACCACGGTGTTCAAGGAAGCCCCCAAGAGCTGGTCGGTGGTGTTCGAAGAGCAGAACCTGCCCGACGGCAAAAGCAACAAGGGCCGCGTGCAGGCGTTTGACGGCCCGATCCACATCGCGGACGCCGCCGTCTATCTGATGAAGAAGAAGCCGGAACTTGGCATCAAGAACCCCTACGAGTTGAACAAAGACCAGTATGCAGCCGCCATTGCGCTGCTTCAGGGTCAGCGCGCACTTGTGGGCCGCTATTGGCACGATGCCATGGTGCAGATCGACGACTTCAAGAATGAAGGCGTTGTGGCGTCGGGCTCGTGGCCGTTCCAGGTGAATTTGCTGCAGGCCGATAAGAAGCCGGTTGCGTCCACCATTCCTGAAGAAGGGGTGACGGGCTGGGCCGATACCACCATGATGCACTCGGAAGCCAAGCATCCGAACTGCGCTTACAAGTGGCTCGAGCATTCGCTGTCGCCGAAGCTGCAGGGTGATCTGGGCGCTTGGTTCGGTGCCGTGCCGTCCGTTCCCGCAGCGTGCAAGGGAAATGCGCTTTTGACTGACGCGGGCTGCGCCACCAACGGCTATGACAACTTCGACAAGATCTGGTTCTGGCGCACGCCGACAGCCAAATGCGAAAAGGAAAGCGGCTGCGTGCCCTATTCGCAGTGGGCGAAGGACTACGTCGCGATCTTGGGTAAGTAACGGGCGCGATGCCGTTTGATCCCCTCTCCCCGTTCCGGCCATAGGCCGGACGGGGAGAGTGGGTGACCGGTCCCTCATCACATTCGACGTCGGGCAGAGTCCGCATGGTTTCCGCCGTTAGTTTTCAGAATGTGTCGCGCCGGTTTGGTGCTGTGCGTGCCGTCGATGACGTGACGCTGGATATTGCGCCGGGCGAATTTTTCGCAATGCTTGGCCCCTCGGGCTCGGGCAAGACCACGTGCCTGCGTTTGATCGCGGGCTTCGAGCAGCCCGACGGCGGGCACATTACCATCTTTGGCGAGCAGGCAGACGGCGTGCCGCCCTACAAGCGCAACGTCAACACCGTGTTCCAAGACTACGCGTTGTTCCCGCACATGACGGTGGGCGAGAACGTCGCCTACGGTCTGATGATTAAGGGCGTTGGCCGCGCCGAGCGCGAAGCCAAAGCCAAAGATGCGTTGGCGATGGTGAAGCTCGGCGGCTACGAGACGCGGCGCACCGCGCAGCTGTCAGGTGGCCAGCGTCAGCGCGTGGCGCTCGCTCGCGCACTCGTCAACAACCCGAAGGTGCTGCTGCTCGATGAGCCGCTCGGCGCGCTCGATTTGAAGCTGCGCGAGCAGATGCAGGAAGAACTGCGCTCTCTGCAAAAGGATCTCGGGATTACGTTCGTGTTTGTCACGCACGACCAGGGCGAAGCGCTGTCGATGGCCAATCGCGTCGCGATTTTTAATGAAGGCAAAATCGTTCAAGCTGGCAGCCCGCAAGATATATACGAGCGGCCGAAGTCGAAGTTCGTCGCCGATTTTGTCGGGTCTTCGAACGTGCTGACGCCGGAATTTTCGCGGAACCATGGCGGCGCCGACACGTGGACCAGCTTGCGGCCTGAAAAAATTGGCGTGTTTGCAGCGAATGCGCTGGTGCCCGCGGTTTATGCCAGCGCCGATGGCATCATTACGAGCATCAACTATCAAGGTGCCGTGGCGCGCATCACCGTGGCAACCGAGGCGACAAAGCTGATCGCCTCCGTGCCGCCCGGTACAGGTGGGTTTCGCCAAGGCGATAGCGTCCGGCTGATCTGGCCGCGCTCGGCCATGCAGGGCATGGACGCCAGCACATGACCTCAACTGCCGCCACAGCCATTGACACGCGATCAGGCGGGCTGCTTGAGAAAATCTCCGATGTCTTCGTCACGCGCCCGCAGCTGTTGACGCTTGTTCTGCTGCTGCCGCCGCTGTTGTGGATCGGCATTGTCTATGTGGGTTCTCTTTTTGCGCTGCTGCTGCAGAGCTTTTATTCGCTCGATGATTTTTCGGGGCTGATCGTCCGCGAGTTCACGCTATCAACGTATGCGCAGCTTCTCGAAGAAGCCAATGTGCAGATCGTTTTGCGCACCGTGCTGATGGCGGCCTGTGTCACGGTTGCCTGCGCCATCATCGCTTTCCCCATCGCCTACTTCGCGGCGCGCTATGCACGCGGCAAAATGAAAGCGCTGTTTTATCTCGCGGTCATGATGCCGCTGTGGTCAAGCTATCTGGTGAAGGTTTACGCCTGGAAGCTGATCCTAGCCAAAGAAGGCATCCTGATGTGGATGGCGGGAGCCCTGCACCTGCAATGGGTGATCGAGGGATTGCTCGCCATGCCGGTGATCGGCGGGCCGTCGCTGTCGTTCAGCTATATCGGCACGTTCCTGGTGTTCGTTTATATCTGGATCCCGTTCATGATCCTGCCGGTTCAGGCGGCGTTGGAGCGTGTGCCGGTGAGCTATCTGGAGGCATCAGCCGATCTGGGCGCCGATCCGCGCCAGACGTTCTGGACTGTGATTTTTCCATTGGCGCTGCCCGGCATTATCGCCGGCTCGATTTTCACGTTCTCGCTGACGCTCGGCGATTACATCGTGCCCCAGATTGTCGGCAACTCTCGGTTTATGATCGGGCAGGCGGTGTATACCTATCAAGGCACAGCGGGAAACATTCCGCTGGCGGCAGCCTTCACCGTGGTGCCCATGGTTATCATGGGGCTGTATCTATGGATGGCCAAACGCATGGGGGCCTTCGATGTCCTCTAGCGCAAACGCAAAAACGCCCTGGGGGCTGCGCGTCGCGGCGGTGGCGGGGCTGCTGTTCTTGCATCTGCCGTTGATGCTGATTTTTCTCTATGCCTTCACCACGGAAGACAAAAGCTTCGCGTTCCCGCCGCCGGGGTTGACCACAAAGTGGTTCGGCATTGCCTGGTCAGAACGGCCCGACATTTGGCCACCGCTTTATCTGTCTCTCAAGGTGGCTGCCATCGCCACCGTCATGGCGCTGTTCCTTGGCACGCTTGCGGCGGCGGCCCTTTCTCGCACGGCGTTTTTTGGCCGCGAAACCATTTCGCTGCTGTTTATTCTGCCGATTGCGCTGCCCGGAATTATTACGGGCATCTCGTTGCGCTCCGCCTTCGACATCATGGGCCTCGATTTTTCGATGTGGACGATCATTCTCGGTCACGCCACGTTCTGTATCGTCGTTGTCTACAATAACGCGGTGGCGCGTTTCCGGCGCTTGCCCGGCAATCTGATCGAGGCCTCTATGGATCTCGGCGCCAATGGTTTCCAGACGTTCCGCTATGTGGTGCTGCCGCAGATTGGTAGCGCGCTGCTGGCTGGCGGCATGCTGGCGTTCGCCTTGAGTTTTGACGAAGTGATCGTCACCACTTTCACGGCGGGTCAACAATCGACGCTGCCGATTTGGATGCTGGGTGAATTGATACGTCCACGGCAGCGGCCGGTGACCAATGTGGTTGCCGTGTTCGTCATCTTGGTGACGCTGCTGCCTATTCTGGCTGCCTACTATCTGACGCGAGAAGGCGAGAACACGGCCGGCTCGGCCAAATGAAAAGTGCCGGCCCGGCGAAATGACCGCAAAAAATCTGATCACCGGTATTGAGTAACGCCATAAGGAGAACGCCCCATGATCGAAACCCAAATGCTCATCGGCTCGAAGTTCGTTTCGGGAATCGAGCCCGGCGATCCCGTCTACAACCCGAGGACCGGCCAAGTCATTGCAACGATGGCCGACGCATCCATCGCGCAAGTGAACGAAGCTGTGGCCGCCGCTGAGAAGGCCTTCAAAACTTGGTCGCGCACGACGCCTGCGGAACGCGCAGGCTTGCTGATGAAGCTCGCCGATGCGATCGACGCAGATGCTCAGGCCTTTGCCCGTTTGGAAGCCTTGAACTGCGGCAAGCCCTACATTCGTATGTTGCAGGACGAGATGCCCATTGGCGCCGACTGCTTCCGTTATTTCGCCGGAGCTGTGCGCTGCATGCACGGGCCCATCGCAGGCGAGTATCTCGCGGGTTACACCTCAATGATCCGCCGCGATCCGATTGGCGTCATCGGTCAGATTTCGCCCTGGAACTATCCGTTGATGATGGCCATCTGGAAGCTCGCCCCGGCCCTTGCGGGCGGCAATACGGTGGTCTTGAAGCCTTCGGAAATGACGCCGCTGACAACTTTGAAGCTGGCACAAACCATTGCTGCCATCTTCCCCGAGGGTGTGGTGAACATCATCGCCGGGCGTGGCGCGACGGTCGGGCAGGCGCTCATCAGCCATCCCAGTGTGGCGATGGTCTCGGTCACGGGCAGCATCGCAACCGGGCGCAAGGTCATCGAAGCCGCTGCCCCAACCCTGCGGCGCACGCACTTGGAGCTGGGCGGCAAGGCCCCCGTCATTGTGTTCGATGATGCAGACATCGCCAGCGTCGTCGAAGGCGTCAAGACGTTCGGGTACTACAACTCCGGGCAAGACTGCACGGCCGCGTGCCGTATCTACGCCGACAAGTCGATCTACGACAATTTGGTTGCGGACCTGTCGAGTGCGGTCAGCTCGATCAAGTACGATCTTGCCAACGATGACGACAATGAGATCGGCCCCATCGTGTCGGCCCGCCAGCGGCAAAGCGTAAAAGGCTTCGTCGACCGCGCAGTCGCAACGGGCCATGCCAAGGTCACGGCGGGCGGTTCGGAAGCCGAAGGGGCCGGTTATTTCTATAAACCGACCGTGGTGGCCGACACGTTGCAGTCTGATGAAATCGTGCAGCGCGAGGTGTTTGGGCCTGTGGTTTCCGTCACGCGTTTCGATGATGCGGAAACGGCAATCGAGTGGGCCAATGCATCTGAATATGGCCTCGCCTCCTCGGTCTGGACCAAGGATGTCGGCCGGGCCATGTCGGTTGCGGCACGGCTTCAGTATGGCGTTACGTGGATCAACACGCACTTCATCTTCTTGAACGAAATGCCCCACGGCGGCGTCAAGCAGTCTGGCTACGGCAAGGATTTGTCGATGTACGCGCTCGAAGACTACACCGTGCCGCGCCACATCATGGTGAAGCTGTAGGCAGGCCTGATCCTCACCCAGCTTTCGCCCCTCACCCTAACCCTCTCCCCGTTCGCCCGGAAGCGGGCGACGGGGAGAGGGGATTTTCCCGTTTTTTCCCCTCTCCCCGCGTGCGGGGAGAGGGTTAGGGTGAGGGGCAGCCGTATAAAGACCGGTGAGGGGCTATCGCAGTTCAGAAACTGAGGACTGCGAATGACCTCGACGGCTCCAAAATGGGCACGGATTACGGTCGGCGACATTCGAGTTCTGCCAATAGCTGATCTAGAACGCCGTCGATGTTTTCTAAGACATCTGTGTTGTCGATCCTGAAGATTACGAAGCCGCTCTGTTCAATAGCTGCGCTCCTGAACCGGTCAGCCGAAACTTCATGAGTTTCTCCGTGTGTGCCTCCGTCTACTTCAACGACCAACTTGAGTTCCCGGCATGCGAAGTCTGCAAAGTACTTTCCAATGGGGAACTGCCGCACGAATTTGAAACCACCAAGCTGGCGGTTGCGCAGATGTGACCAAAGCTTTTCTTCTGCTGCCGTTTCGGTGCTGCGTAAAACTCTCGCCCGAGTCGTCTGCCAAGGGCTTTCGCCTCGCATGGGTTATCTCCGCGTTCTAAATTGCCGTGGCGCTGATCCTCACCCAACTTTCGCCCCTCACCCTAACCCTCTCCCCGTTCGCCCGGAAGAGGGCGACGGGGAGAGGGAATTTTTTTCCGTTTTTTCCCCTCTCCCCGCGTGCGGGGAGAGGGTTAGGGTGAGGGGCAGCCGTATAAAGACCGGTGAGGGGCCGTCGCGCAAAGACCGGTGAGGGGCTATCGCGAAAAGACAGGAGGGCGCGTGCAGCTTCGAGACGCCCCTCAACTCCAGCGCCGGTTGCTCCACATCCATTGCTCGGGGCAGTCGCGGATCCAGTCCTCGAACTGCGCCTGCATGTGCGTCATGATCCAGCGCACGTCTTCGGACTGATTGGCCGTGCGCGGCACCCGCAGTTCTTTGATGTCGATTTCAAAGCGGCTTGAAGTCCCAATGCGCCGGCATCGCGACATCCAGATGCGCGATCCCACACGGCGCGCAATCATGGCTGCAATCGCCTGGGTTTTTGCATCTTTGCCAAAAAATGGAACGTCGATCCCGCTGCGGTCGTAGAGATCGCAGACGAGGCCGAGCCGTCCGCCGCGGCGCACGAAGTCTGTCAAAATGCGCGCAGTTTTCTGGTTGTCGCCGTGATCGCCCTCCACTTTACCCCGGCCGAACAAGCCGCCCGGGTAAAGATCGCGGCGCTGGTCGCGCAGATACTGGTCAACGTAAGGGTTGTTGACGGAGCGATAGACGGCGGCGGGGTTGGTGCGGGCCACGACAAACGGCCAGATCGACACTTCCCAGTTGCCCATATGGAGAGACACCCCCACGGCCGGGCCGAGCTTGTTCTTGTAGCGGTCGAAAACGCGATCTGTCGCGACGCGCACGCGGTCGGGGTCTTTGATCATGCGGTCGATCTGCATGGTCTCGACCATGACGCGGCCGAGGTTGCGCCAGTGAGCATCGCAAATGGCGCGGCGCTCGGCTTCGGACTTTTCTGGAAATGCAATCGCCAGATTGGCGAGCGCGCGGCGCTGACGATTGGGATTGATCAGAGGAGCGAGCCGCACCCAAGCCGCCGCTGAAATGGCGGTTGCCGTTTCGAGCGGTAACAGACGCACGAGGCCGATGATCAGGCGCAGGCCGGCGTATTCGATCCGGAATTGCAGATCGCGCAGCATGGAACGGCCTGCCGGCAGGTTCGCGGCAGCGGGGGGTGGTGGTGATGTCATGGCGCGGTGATGCCGGGGTGTTGCGGCGGCGTCAAGCTGCACCCGCTGTTGGCCCGAGCACGCGGCGCCGTAAAGTTGCAAGTCCGCCCGGCTGCATCAGCGCTGGCGTTGCATAAGAGGGCTGAATGCCTTCCCGCAACAGCAAGCGGCGCAACGGTGAGAAGGCTTGCAGCGCGTAGAGCCCCGCTCCGCGGGCCAGCCGCACAATCGAGACATCGGTGATCAGCGAGCGATTGAGGAGATCGATGGTCCAAATCCGCGATGTCACGTCGGCGCGCCGGGCGGCCGAATAGGCGGACATTACGTCTGGTGCTCCGATATCCGAGCCGTTTTGGCGTGCAGCTGCGATGCAGTCGGCGAGAGCGGCCACATCGCGCAAACCGAGATTGAGGCCTTGCGCGCCGATGGGCGGTATGACGTGGCCAGCTTCGCCGATCAGTGCCACCCGGTTTTCGGCAAAGACCGTCGCTGTCAATCCGGCCAACGGGAACGCGGCGCGAGGTGTCACCGTCCTCACCGTGCCGAGAAGACCCTGTAAGCGTGTCTCAATTGCCGCAATCATCTCAGCATCGTCGAGGGCAGCAAGGCGGGCGGTTTCTTCGGCCGTTTCGACCCAAACGAGGCTCGAGGCGAGACCCGGCATCGGCACGACCGTAAACGGCCCGGCCGGGCGGTGGAACTCGGTCGAGATCATCCGGTGCGGGCGGGAGTGCTCGAACGAGCAGACCAGCGCGCTCTGCGGATAGGTCCAAGACTGTGTACCGATGCCGGCGACGGCGCGGCATACCGAGCCCCGGCCATCGGCAGCGGCGACGAGCCGGGCCGATAGGAGGGTGCCCTCCTGGGTATGCGCCAGAACGCAATTGTCTTTGAATGAGAGCGTGCTGATGCCGGCAGTGTCGAGAACCGTCACGCCGCTGCATGGGCAGCGGGCCGCCTCCAACAACGCCTCGACCATTGCGGCGTTGGGAACGTTGTATCCGAACGCCTCAACGCCCGCTTCCCGTGCCTTGAACACCACCTCCGGCGCCCTCATCAGGCCACCGGTGTCGTCAATAATGCGGATGGCCATCAGCGGCTCGCTCATCGGGGCGAGCACATCCCAAACATCGAGATTGCGCAGCAGGTCTACCGAGCCACCGAACAGAGCGGCCGTGCGCCTGTCTGCGGCTGCGCCGCCCGTTTGATACGAAGGCCGGTGAGGGGGAGCCGCCAACGCCACTGTCAGCCCCATGCGCCCGAGGGCGACGGCGGCTGCCAAGCCCGTGGGTCCGCCACCTGCTACGATAACGTCGAATTCAGGGTATATCGAAGACTTGTTTGGTGCCACGCATCTTGCTCCGGCAGGGATTCACAACAACTCTACACCTAGGCTGGAGCCGTCGCGACTCAAGAGCCGCAGGAACTGCGGCTGAGTCCTTGAAAATGGTGTGATTTCCGATTTGTTGCCGGTCTGCAACGTCATCACGTCGCTAAACTGTCATAAACAGTGACTCGCTCGTCACACTCGTTGCCCGAAGACCACCGGAGCGTGTCGCAGAGCTGTCATAGTGCATTTGGCTCTTTACGCGCCGTCAATGGACTGGCTAGTTGGGGACATCCACGGTGGTGGGGCAGGCGAGGTGTGTTTCTCGTCTTGCCGCCCCTGCTGAGTGGACAGATCGAAGCGGCTACGTCGACGCGCCTGTCGCGGGATGTAGCTTATAATAAGGATTTGAATATGGCTGGGGGTTTGAAAATGTCAGGCGCACGGATCGCGCTGGCCGCTGTCGCGGGCTTGGCGCTCGGTGCAGTCGCCACGTCGGCTCAGGCTGCTGATTTGGGCGGCAACTGCTGCGCAGATCTCGAAGAGCGTATCGCCGAACTGGAAGCAACCACGGCTCGCAAGGGCAACCGCAAGGTTTCGCTCACCGTTTCGGGTCAGGTTAACGAATCGCTCATGTACTACGACGCTGGTGATGAATCGAACATCTACCAGGGCACGAACGATACGGCTCGCTCGCGCTTCCGCTTCGTTGGCGAAGCTCGCATCACCGACGGCTGGAAGGCCGGTTACTTGATGGAGTTCGGCGTTCGCTCGAACCGCCTCAACGCTGTCAGCCAGGATGTCGCCAACAGCCGCACCAACGCAATCGATCTGCGTCATTCGGCTTGGTGGATCGACAGCAAGGAACTGGGCCGCGTTTGGATCGGCTTGACCTCGCAGGCAACAGATGGCGTGACGGAAGCCACGACCGCGAACATGAACCACTTCGCCCGTCCTTCGCTCTCGAAGTTCAACGGCGGCTT
>Ga0247837_1009730_pt1 | contig 11355 bp, 17 predicted proteins | sample LaCtaG_2_FD_187115 | JGI IMG/M metagenome (GOLD analysis project Ga0247837, IMG submission 187115) | Freshwater microbial communities from meromictic Lake La Cruz, Castile-La Mancha, Spain - LaCruzMarch2015_14.5m | ecosystem: Environmental > Aquatic > Freshwater > Lake | place: Spain: Castile-La... | reverse complement strand
TGCCCCTTTGCAGTGCTCTGTGCATTTGCCCTTTTGCAGTGCTCTGTGCATTTGCCTTTTTTCGCTGCTCTGTGCATTTGCCCCTTTGCATTGCTCTGTGCATTTGCCCTTTTTCGCTGCTCTGTGCCCTTTTTCGCTGCTCTGTGCCCTTTTTCTTTGCTCTGTGCATTTGCCCCTTTTCTGATGTTCTCTTTGTCCAATGGGTTGCGATATGTGCATACTGGAACAGGGACGTCTTGTGCACTATGCAATTGTGCCGCTGGCGCCGGACGGTGGCTTTGAGGGGAACAAGCATGTGCTCAATACGATTGTGCCGCCGGTGAAATGGGACGAGGATATTGAGGTACGATTTCAGCATTTGTGTGCATAAGCGTGTGGCTGACGCTGCCGTGAGCAGGTGGAGACGCCGTTGGTGGCGACGGAGAAGAAGAGGAAGCGTGCGCCCACGACGACGGCCCCGGAAGCCGCCGAGGAAGCCTAAAATACCGCATGGGTCGAAAAAAAAGGGAAACTGGGGTTGGAAGTGTGGGATGGTATAAATCAGGGGGCCTTTTGTTTAAAAAAAGAGGCTGCGATGAAGGTTGTTGGGAGATGAATTACGACAAAGAGACATGAGAGATATCGAGGTTGTGTGTCGAGAACTGTGCAAACGCGGATACAAGAAGGAGGCGTGGAGACTGGGTGGGGTGCAAAAAGGGATGCAAAGCAAGGTGGAGGCGCGGTGGGTGACAATGGCACGTGATGACCCGAGGGAACCCAATAAAAAACACTTGCTTGATACGTTGGCCACGAAAATGGGCGTGGAGCGCCAATGCATTATGCACTATGTATTGCAGAATCCCGACTGCTTGCCCGTGTCGGGTAGTAGGCTCATGAGTGTGGTTTCGACTATGCGCGAGTTGATTGACTTGTTTAAGGAACGGATGATGACGACGCTCAAGGCGGTGGGGGTGCGCACACCCTATACGTATCAAATGGTGCAACGCAAGGGGTTGGAAACGCGGCGAGTGTTTATTGCCTTTCCGAATGCGGCGTCGGCCCTGCATTTTATCGAAGGCTGGATGTATGTCCAAATGCAAGAGTGCAGGCGCATGCATTATGATGAAATGACGTGCATGCAAGAGTGTGGCAGCTGTGATGAGACGCTGCGAAAATGGGTCATGGATGTGGATGCATCGCATGCGGATTTGCGAACGCGTGGGTTTGGTGACGATGGTTTGCATGAACAAGTGATGACAATGGCCAAGAATGTGGCGCATGCACTGTGGGAGATGGGGTTTCTCTATAGACCGTGTCATTTTGCCGTCACGACGCGGCACTCGGCAAAGAAGATGTCGTGGCACATTACGCTGAATGCCTTGGCGTCACACGAGGGCTGGCGAAGCGCGATTTTGGCCATGGAGCAAAAGTATACGGCCAAGCAGTTGGGTGCCATGTACCAGTTTGTGGATGAGAGCACAAAGAAGAATAGCAAGAGCCAGTATATGCAGATACGAGGTTCCACCAAGGTGTTGGGGGGGGTCAAGGGCGATGGCAATGTCTTTCGAGAGGTGGGGCTCTTTGACGGGAATGGGGTGCAAGTGGAGATACCCGCAGGCAGACACTCGATTTTATTTTATGCGGCGTCGAGCGTGGTCATTCATGATCCTTGGTCTTTGCCGTTTTCCACAGTGCCGGCCATGGTCGTGGCCCCTAAAAAACAACCAGCACCCCAGGTCACGTACCACAACAAACGAAAGCGAGACGACGGCGTCAGTAAGAAGGATGAGGACTTGGTGATTCAACCCATTACGACGTGGGACGCAATTCCTCGGGATGAGACGGTGTGGATTAAGGGGCTCTTGGAGCGCAAGGATGGCGAGACGCGTCTGATTAGCATTCCCTCGATGAGCGTGCCCGAGTACTGGTGTTCGACGGTGGTGAAGATGGTGAATGCGGGACGGGGGCAGGTGCGTCTCTATGCCAAGGTCTTGAATCCGGGACCGTGCCCAAAGTATCTCAAGGCAAAGAAGCAGGTGCACCAGCATGGCACCAATCACAGCATGGTCATGGTCGTGGAGGAGGCGCGGGCCGAGTGCAAGGGAACGAGCTTTCGCATGTTTGAGCGGTGTTTTTCCGAAAAGTGTCGCTCGATGCAATGTCCCCACAATGCGGGGGCGTGGGTCGAGTTGGACAAGGGCGACTATGTCTTGTTTCGGGCACTGCAGAGCAAGTGCGTTTGATAATGTATATGGTAATAAATTAGTCCTACCACATATAAGACTGTCGAGCTGAGTCGGACGAGGAGCTGTCATGACTCATACTTAAGTCATCGTGATGAGCGTGCGGATCTCGTACATAACGCCACCTAGGGGAATCGTCTACGTTGGGTAGAAAGTGTTCATTCATAGGCGCTTGTATTGCATTCGGTAGATTGTTGCGTTTTTTGACTTCGGCTACAAACCAGGCGGGGAAATGTGGATATACATGGGAAGAATCTGTTATGTGATAGCGACGAAGCAAGTTTCGAAAAGACAGATCATTCTCATAGGCAAAACGCAAGCCGTCTTTTATGTTTCGTATTCGGTTGAGAAGAAGAGCGTACAGGGACACGAAGAGGGCATAGCGCACTGGCGCGGCATATTTCACAAAAAGACCATTCAAATGCTGCATGTCTAGGTGGAGAAGCCCATTGTCATTGTTTCGAAAGAATGCAAGTCAATATATATAGAAGCGGAGGGCAGCAACCTTGGACTATATTAGTAGTGGATGTTTTGTGCACGATTGTCATAGAATAGGATTATGTCTCACTTTTATGATGGGGAGGAAGAAACAGAGCCCTTGGCGGGTGGCAAGAAGAAGGAGAGCAGCAGCTGGTGTTGTTGCTGCAGTCGCAAATATATGCTGCGCTTTGCGTTGAATTGTGCGTATGTGGGCATTCTGACGGGCATCTTGGCCCTCACCTACAATCGGTGTGTGTGGTGCGTAGTGGGCGTGGCGGTGGCGTCGGCGCTGACGATGAATTGCGTGCCGTTGACGCCCATTGTCTTTATGCTGTCGGCGGGCATCTTGATTATGCACGCTATTGATTATCGCAGCGCATCCATTCGTGTGGAGGTGCCGCTCAAGGACGTGGTCTATATTCCCACGTGGAAGGACGTCGAAACGTATGTGCACGTCGAACACAAGCCTTAGTCCTGTTTGCCAAATTTGGGAGACGGGTAATAATAGCAGTAGTACTCATAGGCGGTGAAGGAGGGGGTGTCGCATAAGAGGGGATGGGTGCTGGGACGAGGAGGCGGTGACGCGAAAAGGGATTGCTCGCTGCCCATCAATCGGTCGAGAGCGCGTGAGCGCTTAAATAATAGCGCATGCTGTGTGTGTCTCGATATATAGTTGGTTGGTGAGGAGAAAGGTGTCTAGGCGCAGGTGTGAATATAAATAGGAGAGTTGTAGCTTGGAAGCGGATGTTGGTGTGTGGGCAAGTGAATCCGCCACCCGTGAGCAGCGCGAATTATCACGGGGTCTTTTTTTCGGACAAGGACGACATGGAATCCAAGGCCAAGGGCCTAAAGGGCACGCCGTTGCGAGTGGAGCACAATGCCAAGGTGCACGTGGGGCGCGTGCTGGACGGGTGGACGGATGCGCGCGGGGCCATGTGGGCGCTTGCGGAAATCGATACGCAGCACATGAAGGGTGCCCTCACCGCGGCCGCTGTGGAGCAAGGCAAGCTGGGCGAATTCTCGCTGGGGTACGTGACCAAGATGCTGCCGCGCGCGGATGGGGTGCGAGAAAAGCGGATCATGGAACTGTCGATTGTGAAGAAGGGGGCGCGCGATGGGTGCCACATTGAAATGTTTAGGTCGGACTGCACCAAGAAGACGTAGGGTTAGGGCACACAGGAATACAGGATGAGTGGGGGATGGGAGGGCAAGTCCACTGCATTATTAATGGCCGCAGGTCGGAAAAAGGAGGGCACAAAGTGATCGAGTGTGATGAAGAGCGCCTTGACAAATCCGAGCAAGGTCATGGCGAGGACAACGGCCAGCCAAAGCATGGCCAAAGCGATCAATAAGGATTTATGGGTGCGGGCGGTGGTGCTGGTGGGGGCCGTGATTCTGCTCTTTTACCTGTGGGTGCTGGTGCACTATGAGACACCCCAAAGACGCAACTATGAGGACGCGGCGGATGGCGATGAGGAGCGAATGGGTCAAGTATATACTGTGTATGCGTCGGCCATGTTGATGCTGATTGGGATTGGAATTCTTTGGCGTTAGCTTGAAGGTGGGTCTATTTATATAAAAGCGTGTGGTTGTATGAGCATTCGAGGAAGAGAATCTAGATGTTGTCGAGTGGTACGGGTGTGGCATCGATTTATGGACACGAGGCGCACAGCGCAGTGGCGACGACGCAGGCAGCGATTACCAGATCAGAGGCAGCGTTTGCATTGCCGCATTTTAAGACGCGAAGGGCGAAGAACCACGAGGAGCACATGAAGAGCACCACGACAAAGGAGGAGGAGGAGCACCAAAACAAGAAGAGCGCGTCCAAGAGTAAGGCTAGTGCCAATGAGAATAAGGTGCACATGACGGACGATGCAAAACTGGTCGAGCGCGACATCTTGCAAAAGGCGGAGGCCGGGCTCATGCGCATGGAGAAGGTGTTTGAGAGTCGGTGCATGGATATTGCCCACAAGATTGAAAAGGAGAGGCAGAAGGCCATGGATCTAGATTTGGGAAAATACAGGGAGCAGATGGAGGAGATGGTCGAGCACTTTAAGGAAGAAATTCATGCAAACGAACACCATGAAAGCAAGAAGGCCTCGGAAATGGAAGAAGGGCTCCTGAGCAAACTGTGGGGAAAATTTAAGCATCAGCAAGCGACCGCAGAAGCCAAAGACGAGTCCTCATCCTCGAGCGGCGAGTCTGATCAGGAGGAGGCCACGACCAAGAAGCCAGTGGTGGAGGAGCCCCCTACAACGAAGCGCGCATTGCGCCCGCGAAAGGCGAAGGTGGCGGCCACGTCTGCAGACATGATAATGAGGCCGGCCATGCGGGTGGACGAGGAAGAGTTGGAAGGCTGGGGATCCGATGTGTCAGAGAACGAGCTGCGACAGCTGGCGTGCAATGGACTGCATGAAGCAGTACACAAGAACATCATATGTATGCAGGATCTAAGGACGCCAAAGCATGAGGAGTTGGATGAAATATGGGTAAGCATGTCCAACTTGTGTTTGGATGGACCCACCCAAACGGACATCAAAGACCCACGCGATCGACAAGCGGTATTGGTACAGAAAATGACGGTGCTGCACGACAAGGTGTCTGCTGAAGCCATTCGCTTGCATGTGTCACCAGACACTCTCTACTGTGTATTTGCACCGGTCGGTGGCTGCAAGGTGGGGGCGGATGCCATGTATTGAGTTTGATGCTCCGCTTGCACCTTGACTGCAATGTGCTGCCACAACGCAGACGTGTAGTCGGCGGGAGGCTGACTGGGGCTGCTGCGTTTGCCCAACATATAGTTTGCCACACCCAAAAAAAAAGAATAAATAATGTACGAGGGCGTCGACACACACACACACAATGCATATATGCAAGAGGTGACAAAGAAGCGGAAATTGCCGTCATGGATCGTAGAGGGCGGCTCCTCCAATGAGGGGGCCAATGATGAAGGGGACAATGCGCAATTGGCGCTGGAGATACTGGAGCGGGGCTTAAAGGAGAGTTTTGTCAAGCGGCAAAATGACTGGTTATTGCCTGATGATTATGACAGTGGAGTGGAGGATGAAGAAGCGTTTTCCCTCAGTCAGTCGTCTGTCGTCGACGTCATGACGTGTGAAGACGCATTGGCGCTCGTCGAAAACAAGAGTCGACATGATTTACTCAAATACGATCGAAAAGGGCTCATTGAGGAGCTCAAGCGTGCGTGTTGTGCCCAGCCGAAAGCAGCCTCTTCTTAAAGGAGGCCATGAGCTGACGCTGCTGCGGGGTAATGAGCAAATGAATGTCAATGGGATCATCAATGCACCAATAATTGTACTCGTCAATGCTCCTTTGCACAAGCGCTTGCGAGCGACGTCCGTGAAGTAAAATGTAGGACAAGTAGACGCCATTCTTGTCTTGGACCGTTTGCACAGACTTGATACGAAGCGCGTGAAAGGACACTTGCTGAAAAATATTGCGTTGCGGCGTGGGGCGCTGATAATAGAGGAAAAAGGTGGTAAAGCGAGCCCTATTGTCCAAGCGCTTGGCCCGCTTCTTTTTATTGCATGCATCGGAAAGAAGGGTAAGGACATTAGACGGCTGTTGCTCAAACTGAAAACAAATATTGGCAAAGGCCACGCCTTCCGACACGAGCAGAGGGTCCGTTTGCTGCACCTCACTCACACCCGCCACCACCCCGCCTTGAAATTGCGCAAAGCCTTGGCATGCGAACGCGGGATTCACGGTGGCGCGAAAGCAGTCAATGCAGCGCAAAAAGACGGCGCGCGTCGTGGCACGACACAGTGTGAGCATAGACAAGTAATAATTGGCCTCGGGAACGAAAATGGTTTTTACCTGCTTGATGTGAGAGGGTGCAAAACACGGAGACACGAAAAGACGGTCTGGTGTTATAATGGAAGCCGCATATGCCATGGCAAAACGTGCCACACGTGGGGCTCGTTTGGTGCCTTCTTGTGACATATAGTAGCTTGGTCCTTTTTTTGGCTCAGTACAATGGAAAGCCCAAAAAAGGATAATTCCCTTTTTTTTGTGTTCAGGAAAAGGAACAGATAAGGCGCATGCATTCGTCGTCGAGCTCGTGCAGCCTACTGCATTGGCCCAAACGGTCATGCGCCGCCATCATGAGCGCAAGATGACGGGGACGGTGCTTGAGGCGACGCCACCAACGCTGGACCGTGCACACCGTCAGATGGATGCTAAGACGAGGGAGGAGCAGTTGTCTTTTATCATGCGGCGAATCGAATTCAAGCACATAGTGCCTGGGATAAATGTCATCATCCAAGGCAGTCACATCGATACTTTGCACAAGGGAGAGATAATGCCTTCCCAGGACGATGGGGCGCAGCACAAAGAGAAAGCGCGAGTCCACCGTAATGAGGCCCAGATTGGCGTAGACAAAACATGAGGAGGCATCGTGATCAGCGTGGGTGCCCACAAAGGCCCATGGCACGGGCGGTGAGGGACATGTGCACTGGCAGACATGGTGCTCGGAACATGCCATACATGGATAGAGGAAGATTTGTTGTGGCTGGCACATGCTGAGGAGAGGCATTATCCCGTTTTTTTGTGGGGCTTTAGAAAAAGCTACAGCACAGACGCAGGAGCTCGGGCTGCAGCACCGCCGCGCACGACTGGGCGCCTACACGCGCGTGTGATGCCATGAGGAACGCAATCTTTTTTTGAGCCCGTTCGTGACTGACTTTGCGCCACCACCGTTGCACCCTATAGACATGATGCATGCCGAGATTGCACATAATAAAGCCCAATGTACTGTGGTGAAAGTCATGAAAGATGCCAAATTGTACAACGTATTGGGTGTGTGCATGGCGATATAGATTCACCCAGTCGGTGCTCTGCAAAAAGTGACGACCGAGCAGGAAGCCCTTTGAATTGAGCAAGAGATGGTGGGTGGCCACGAGGCCCAAGTGCGAATAGATGAAGAGAGGCTGCAGTTGCGTGGCTTCAATATAGGCATTGAACTCAATCACGGCAGCAGGAGGGCAAAGACACGCATCGTCGTGCGGACACACGTCCTCATGCATGGCCAAACCCACAGAGCCACGAGAAAAAAAAGGGAAAATGTGAGGAGGTGGTGGCAAGACAGAATAAGATGAATCATATACGGAGTCCACGCTGTAGGCCATGATACCACCCGCGCTCATGGAACAATTGGCCATGTATGCGGCAGCCTTGCCATGTCCCCCCATACCCGTGCAGCTACCCACACAAGAGGAGCCCACAACTTCGCACGATTTGCTGGTGGGGTTGCTGATTGCAGCCATGACACGCAGTAATCGTACATTGAATGAAGTACGCAAGGCGACTCAAATGGAGCTGACGCAAACGTTTTTAGATGCAGCCATGACTGCCGCAGACACGGGCGCCATGTATGGGCACTGCAAGGCTTTTACCGCTGAATATATTCATGCATTTGACGATGTCAACACGTGCACTCCCAGTGTGCAGTTTTTAAACTATGACGACGTGCCCATGGAGAGCAAAATACACAAGGCGGCGTGTTCATGGAATGCGGCGCAAGACATTTTATTCACGTGTGTCAATGAGCGTCACGATGCCCGCTTCTACGCCACCATGACGTATCAACAACTCATCGAGTGGCACCGTTTGCGCGTCCAGCAACAAAGTGATGTGGTGCAGTTTGCACCAAGCAGTGTCGAGGTCTTGAGTGAAGAATAGTCTTGTGATGAAATGCCAACAGGCTATATTCAAAGTGCAATGCGAATAAAAGTAAAAAGGTCACTTGCAGTGTGATCGCCCTTTTGGCCGCGCCATCCATACTCGATGGGGGCCTCGACAATGGCCATGCTGGGCTCGGTGACCTCGGGAAGCCACACCCACCCTGGCTTGGTATTGGTGGAAAGGCACGACATTTTAAACCACGAGTGGGGCGCCATCCGACCGTGTTCGCTCGTAAAGTAGGAACAAGAGGGATCAAGCGCCTTGCACACAAACATGTCGTAAATCTTGCTTAGGGCCCCCAACTCACGTCCCTGCTTGGTATCCTTTAAAATGTACAAGTGAGTGGCGCTCTTGAGCATAACAGTATCAAAGGTTTCCATAACCAAAGTAATGGATTGATTGGGAACATTATCCACAGTGACAGTGAGGGGCAGTTCGTATTTGGGCATAATAGGGAGTATGGGAGAAGACGAAGCAGAGAGATGGCAAAGGACAGTTTCCCTTTTTTTATGGACAAGACTACCAGTGCGTCTCACCACCTTTTAATTTCTTCCATGTTTTGCAGAATGCGCATTCTGTCTTTGTCAAGATCCCGCAGGTAATAGTCTTCAGTTTCGATGACGATGTGAAGTTGACGAATCTGTGCAGGGGTAAGGCCTTCTTGGCGCAACCCGTCTTCAGCTTTAGCCCTTTCCCGTTCATGGCGTTGACGATAGCTAGTATTTTCGTTATAGTCTTCATGCTGTTTTGCAAGGCGCTTGTTTCGCTGCTCCTCCTTAAACTCGGCCAATTCATCAATGGCCCGTTCGGCAATGTCCTTCTCTTCCATTAAATCATTTAATTCATCTTGGTGCAGCTGCGCACTCTCTCGTAAAATGGTTGGCGCTGCGGGATTTCTCTTATCATATTGCCCCTTATCCAACCTCTCAAGAATCTTGTTCAAGCTGGCACTTTTCGCTTGTATTTTCCTTTCCACCACAGCCAAGGCTTGTTCCCATACGACAATGAGCAGTTGTGTTTTGTGTGCATACGCACTGCGCTTCTCCGCCAAAGTATTAACCGAGTTCATAAATATAGCAGAGTAGCCATCGCATAAGCATGGTATTTATATACAAACACACGCGCTATTCAATGCGAAAGTAGGTATCAAGCAAGCGACGCTTGAGGGCCAGCAGCTCAGCATCCGTAAGGACCTGTCAACCAGTCTCTGCCGTATAGTCTTGCCACGGGTTGACGGCGTGCGGATAACGTTGAAGATTGCGGTAGTAATTTTGTTTTTCGCGACAAATGCTCTCCAGCATGAGATAGTGCTCAATGGGCGAGCCACAGTAGGCCTTGATGGGCAACGTCGTCGGATGGAGAAAAAAGAACATGCTGCACATGGCCTTGTACGGGCGAATGTGCGTATTGTATTCATTGAAAAAGTATTCAAACATGCTGTGTGTCATGTGGCATACATACAACACGAGGCACGAGATGAGCATTTTCCCTTTTTTTAGGGTGCAAAAGAATGCATGACCGCAATGGCCTGCTGAAAATCCTTTGCCAAGGCATGCAAGCCACTTTGGACCAAGAGCTTGACAAAGGCGCGTGCGTGCTTGGATCCGTTTTCGACAAACGCGCCACGGTAGAGGGCATACTTAAACCACAGGTCCATGGAGAGGGGGTCTTCGTAAAACGTGTACAAGAGAGCATCCAAGTAGCGCAGCGTGGGGTTCATCTTGTCTGGTCGCATCTTTTTGATAAAGCGCTGCAAAAAGGGAATCGAGGGGGCCAAGAGGTAAATCAGACGTTGGACCTCCTTGCTCACATCCTGACGACAGCATTGAATCTGAAAAGTGAGGGCAGTAAAGCCACCGTGATCCGTTTTGCGTAGCCACGTCAGTGCACGGTTCGAGTAGGCATTGGCCTGAGAGACGTTCAAGGCAGAGCGACACATGGAACAGCCCCGCTCGCGACACTCGCGCTTTTCCTGCACAAAGCAGCTGCAGACGGGCATAAAATTATTGAAGGGGGTTCCTTGATTTGTCAGACACGGATGCATCTTGGACGCGACGGCGGCAATGTCAGTGAGGTCCCAAGAAACACGATCTTGCAACGACACAATCATGCCCGTCGCGTGAGCAAAGAGCTCTTGCACATCCAAAAAATGCTGCACGGCATCGTGCGTCGGAAAGCTGCGCTCCGCGTCAATCAGGCACACGCGCCAGGTCTTGCTGTCAAGGAGAAAATTACCGAGATGCGTGTCTCCATGCACCCATCCATTCTGATGCAGGAGCAAAAGCAGACCAAAACACGCGCGAAGCAAGCGAACTTCCAAGTGAGCCTGCGTGGTGCATGGCTGCGCATCGGGCGGTAGGGGTAACCCAAAGTGCGCGTCGGGACAAGGCGGAGCCTCCACAAAACGCGAAACCAGCGCGTCGAGATTGATGGGCATTTTGCCAGAGGACAGAACGTGGCACATGGTGTGCGCGACAAAGGGCATGCAGATACCCGCCCATTTTTTCCCGCCCAATTCCACTTCAAAAACACACAAGAGGGGCACAAACGCCGACTGCACCGGGGGGGGCATGCTTTCATAGCGCTCGAGCTCGTGGTAAATGGCTTCCGGGGGAGTGCGCATCTTGACACACAAGTCATCCTGCAGGCGTGCCACGAGCAGGGGCGAGCGCATGAGCAGGGGAACAAACTCACTGGCAAAGGTCAAGTGCTCAGCCGCAAGATATTGCTTTAGCAGCGGCGAGCGCCAAATGACAGTGGCAGGAATCGCATGGCGTGTCGGTACGGGATGCTGGCAAAAACGAGCAGCCACTGGGCTAAGATTCAGGATCATGATAATATATATGACGTATAACGAATAATTGTCGCAATGGTAGTAATACTTGAGAGCGGGGGTACGACTCCATACCGTTTTCAAAAAAAAAGAGCAGTTTCCCTTTTTTTGCCCTTG
>Ga0247837_1009724_pt1 | contig 11363 bp, 12 predicted proteins | sample LaCtaG_2_FD_187115 | JGI IMG/M metagenome (GOLD analysis project Ga0247837, IMG submission 187115) | Freshwater microbial communities from meromictic Lake La Cruz, Castile-La Mancha, Spain - LaCruzMarch2015_14.5m | ecosystem: Environmental > Aquatic > Freshwater > Lake | place: Spain: Castile-La... | reverse complement strand
GCCATATCAAACTCACAGACTTCGGCTTAGCGAAAGAAGTTCGGGAGCGGACCTACACTCTGTGCGGCACTCCCCAGTACCTGTCCCCGGAAATGATCACTAGAGAGGGACATGATGAGCGGTGTGACTGGTGGGCGGTGGGAGTGCTGATGTATGAGATGCTGGTTGGAAGTCCACCTTTCGAGGCGGATTCTCCCTATAGTCTGTATGAGCGGATTCTCACTGAAGAGGCGCAGTATCCAATCAGACTGCCCAGAGAAGCTCGAGCACTTATAGCGATGCTGCTGGTAAAGGACCCATCTAAGCGCGCATCCGAGCGGCAAATAAAGGCTTCTGCCTACTTCGCAGGGGTGAATTGGGGCAAAGCGGAGCAGTGCGACGTCCAGCCCCGATACTGTCCCAGTGTCAAAACCCCCTTCGACACCAGTTGCTTCGATAAATACCCGGAAAGCGGTCTGCCCGTAGACGAAAAAAAGACCACTGACGCAGGCCAATTCGCAGACTTTTAGCTATATATAAACCCTAGTTTTGGGTAAACACAGACGTTCTGGTAAAGAAAGCTCGGAGAGTGCAGGTCTTACGAAGTTTGCATTCGCTATGGCCAATATCAAGACTTCTAAGGGTGAAAATCTCTGCAAAGGCACAATTTAGTTTTTCAATTGCAGTAGACTTCCATTTCAAGTAGAAAACCAAAATTTCGGCTTTGCTACTTCCTACAGAGACAAAACTCCCCGATTTGACAGCAAATCGCAGTCGAAAGAATTGAAAAATACACCATTTGCGTAATTCGGAGTTTTTACCCTTTTGCCTGCATAGATTTTTATTTCCTCTTAATCTACCACTTCGGAAGAATTCCGCTAATTCCCTATCATTTGCCAGGTGCAACTAGTTAGACTCAGATGTAAAGGCCTTTCGGCACCTGTTCTACCAATATCACGATATTTAGCATATTTGGTAGATTTTCACTATAGAGGCTAAAATGTTTCTGGAAACGAGGGGAAATCGAGGCAAAATTTCCCTTTTCGCTGGTCTTTTTCATCTTCCCGATGGTAATCAGTTCTATACTCTAAAGGGCAAAAACTGAAATTGACTATAAAAGAGTCATCGAAGGTTAACGCAAATAGCTGAAGTAGACAAAAACTGGGAGTTCCAACAGGACTGGGTGAGAAGATATGGGCTGTGCAAAGTCTAGGACTTTTGTCCTTTTGTTTTAATGGGCTATTCAGAATGTAAAAATTCTGATATTATGAAGCCTTCAACGAACCACAGCACTTCCCATCACCACCTACCCGCCTTCAAGTCCCACCCACTTTCTTTACCCAGATCCCTCGGGAAAGCCGCACTCCTCCCGCCCCTCAAAGTCCAGCCTTCCCGCTATAGCATTTCACACACGCTACTAATGCGATCGCCCTCCGAAGAATTATCCCCCTTGCACCGTTATAGCCTGATGAGGACTATTGGGACAGGGTCGTTCGCTAGGGTACGAGTGGCAGTGGAGAAGTCGACTAATGCAGTAGTGGTCATCAAGATTATAAGCAAAAGTATGGTCTTGGAAAGAAACCAATTAGCGCATGCGCTGGAAGAACGCAAACTGCAGGCGAGTTTGCGGCATCCCTTCCTTGTAAGCCTGAAAAGCGCCTTCCAGGACCAGTTCTTCTTATACCTCGTACTGGAGTATGTGCAAGGCGGAGACCTGTATACCCTGTTGGTTAAAAAAGGATCCATAGAGGCACATGATGCGAAGCTGTATTTCAGCGAAGTAGTCTGCGCCCTGTCCTACCTCCACTCCAAGCATATCGCCTACCGCGACCTCAAGCCCGAAAACATCCTCCTCACCTCCACAGGCCATATCAAACTCACAGACTTCGGCTTAGCGAAAGAAGTTCGGGAGCGGACCTACACTCTGTGCGGCACTCCCCAGTACCTGTCCCCGGAAATGATCAATAGAGAGGGACATGATGAGCGGTGTGACTGGTGGGCGGTGGGAGTGCTGATGTATGAGATGCTGGTTGGAAGTCCACCTTTCGAGGCGGATTCTCCCTTGGGTCTGTATGAACGGATTCTCACTGAGGAGGTGGATCTACCTACGGAGCTGCCGAAAGAAGTTCGAGCACTCATAACGATGCTGCTTATAAAGGACCCGAGTAAGCGCGCATCCGAGCGGCAAATCAAGGGTTCTGCCTACTTCGCAGGGGTGAACTGGGACCAAGTGGAGCAGTGCACAGTGCAGCCCCACTACTGTCCCAGTGCCAAAAACCCCTTGGATACCAGTTGCTTCGATAAATACCCGGAAAGCGGTCTGCCAGTAGACGAAAAGAAGCCCACTGACTCCAGCCAATTCGCAGACTTCTAGTTATCGTAACTAGCTTTATCTCACACTGGCGTGGAGCCCTGCCCCCTTTCCATCCTCGCCCTGAAGGTCTCATAATCCCTCCTCAACTCCCTGCCTAGTCCTTACTGCCGAGACATGCCATTCCGCTTCATTGTATCCTCACACCGATTTAGTAGCTTTTCAAACATCACCGAAGTCCCTTTCTTCCTGCCAGCCAAAACAGCCGGTTCCGAGGTGGACTTTACTATAGAAGCACGCTGTGGTATGGGTCTTTGGGAGTTGCAAGAGAGCTGATTCCGCATTTGCTTCATTAGTCTGCCGTCCGGCCCTGCTGCATACAGCTTTGCAGCCTCGAAGTGGTCGTCTTCGGCTAAGATCCGCTCGTAGAGTTGGTCGTTGACGTGGGAGGCTTCGATTTTGTCCTTAGATTGGAGGAAGGCTTCTTTGCGTTCGAGTCTTTCGCGTTCGAATTGTGCCTTTCGGAGGCCGGTCCGCACTAGGAACTCCTTTTGCTGGCGAGAGGTCCAAAAGTCGGAGACGTGGATGAGCGGTTTGGCTTGTTTATCTTGAGAATTACTCAAATAAAGGGATAGGCGAGGACTTGTCTCAAGTGCAGCGTCAGTCCTGAAGCCAAAGTCATCCAGCGCTTTGATGCCTTGGCGCAGGTCTTTGGATAGACGGGGCAGGCCTGTGGAGAGACGCTTGGGCTGCGGGGAAAGTAGAGTGGCGCGACGAGTGGCCATTGGAAGATAGGAGAGGAGAGACTATTAGGAGGAGTCGTGGGGCAGGCAGCATAGACAGGCGTAGAGACTACCCTTTGCACTAGGCGGCTTCGACCGTCCCTATGTAAGTCATACAGCAAAGTGCCAGGCCAGGTACCAAAACAGCCACCCCCACGTCAGCCACCCCACCAGCACCAGCATAGCCACGGCCTCTCCCACAGTGTCGTTCATCACTCCTATGAGGAAAGGGGAGGGGAAATCGCCTAATAGGTGGGTAAACAGCACACTCATTGCGTTTGCTTGGCTACGGAGAGGCACGTCTACGCAGGTCATTAGAGCTACGCCCTGGGGACCGATCGTGCTAAGTGGGGTTTACAGGAAAATCAAAAATTCCGCACCTGCGAGCAGGACTAAAAATAGAGTCAAATCCGCAGATAAAGCCGCTAAAATTCCGCATAAAGTGCTGAAAAGGACTGCGAAAAAGAGCAACTTTGTGCCTTCCAAAGTCCTGATTTCCTCTATATTCGGATGATCTGGGTCATACTTCTTCAGCACATAGTCCAAAATCACCGACCCAAGAATAGTCCCTAGCAGTCCACACCCCACAGTTATGAGTCCAAAGAGCATTACGCCCTTGCCCGGCTCCACCCCGAATCTCACTACTAAGTAGTTGTTTCCCTATGTAGGCACTACCCAGAATGCCAAGCCCCCCACTGTGAACACATAGGCGCACTGACCTAGCACTATGAAGATGTAGACAGGGTTGGTGAACAGCTGCTTGAGCTGGGTAAGAAACGGAATTGTGGAGGCCGGGGAGGCTGCAATCTCTGTAGATTTCCGTAATGCAGGCGACTTGTCTGCAAGGATCGTGATAGCAAGGAAAGGCAGCATGGTAGCTGCTTCAATGAGGAAAGGGTAGTGCCAGCTGCCGAGTAAGGAAGTGATTTCTTCTCCGTATATGTACCCCATTGCCACGCCTATGGGCATAGCGGCGAAGTAGGTGGACAGCCACATCGTTTTCTTGTCGGCGGGTGCGATTTCCATAAGCATGGGCGGGATGATGGGGCAGATAGAGGCTTCGGCGACTCCGGTCAGGGCGCGGGCGGCTAATAGCAGCCAGTAGCCGTAGGCCACGCCTGCGATACCAGTCGCAATTGTCCATACTCCTAGTCCGAGCGCCACTAAGGAAAGTGGATGGTAGAACTGCACAGCATGTGCAAAGAACGGACTCGTGAGCATATACCCAAACATAAAGGCAGACCCCAAAGTGCCGGCTTCCGTATCAGACAGGCCCAGTCCTGTGACCGGGTCTCGCAAGTGGACGACCAGGGCGCTGAGGATGCCGCGGTCTACGTAGATTAGGAGGTTGGAGAGGGTGAGGAGGACGAGCAGCCAGCCTTGGCCGAGACGGAGCATTGCAATGATGGCACGAAATTCGCCTCAGAAGGACTCGATGAGGAAGCGGCTTATCCGCATGGCAGAGAACTACGAAGAAAGCACAGGCGAAGAGGTCTGGCTGCACTTCGGCCCCAGCAGTCCCGACAAACGCCCCATGTCCCTCAACGACCTCGCCCTTTCCAAGCGCTCCTCCGCCTGCCCCCAGGTCCAGCTCCTCTCCGACAGCGCCGCCTGCCTGGACAGCGCCGTCTCCTCCCTGGGCCAGTACACCGCCACCTTCAAAAAGCTAGTCGGACAGCTAGGAGAGTCCGTACAGTCCCTGCAACGGACACTACGAGACTTGGAGGATAGGTAATAATGGTGGAAGCGGACTATTGGACTCGCCCACAGACCCGAAAAGCCATCAGCACAGGCAGCTTTTCCACTATCTACCAGGTCACTTTCACTGAAAGGCGCCCGCCCTACCCCTACAAAGTCGTTATGAAGACGCTTGTCAGTCCCGCTGAAGCTACTGTGCACAGGCAAGTCGCCTGCATGTGTGCGAACATAGTGCAGTACTACGACTACAGGGAGGGAAGTCTGTTTGTGGAGCTGGCGGACTGGGGAGACGGGGAAAAGTTACTGCAGTCGCTGGCTTTGTATGGGAAATATAAGGAAAATCACCTTGTAAAGTTGCTGTTTCAGCTACTTACCGCTGTGGAAATAATGCATCGCAATGGCTGGGTGCATAGGGACATAAAGCCTGCAAATGTCCTCATTTTCAGCGATAAAACTGCCAAATTGTGTGATTTCGGCTCTTCGAAACGGATTTTCGACCCTTGCGACTGCCATACTGTACGGGGAACTCAGGCCTTTATGTCGCCCGCCCTGCTTTCAGCCCATGACGCCCTGTATGTCAAGGCCCGCACTGACCCCTTCCAGGACGATATATACGCCTTAGGCTGCACTATCTTCAATTTCGCCAGTTTAAAATTGATCAGTGAATTCGGAGATATCACTGATGAAGTTAGCGCCCAGCTGCAGGAGAACTATATAAGGGCGGAGTTAGAGGCCTACTCGGCTGGATTTCAAGATATGGTACTAGCGATGGTTACACGAGAGGGGGGAAAGCGGGTTTCCGCCCCAGAAGCACTGCAAATCATAGGGCGCCTTTCAAGTCCCTTAGAGAAAAGGAGCCTTTCCCAGTGCTTAAGATGCAATCTGCAGCCTGCATCTGTGGCTTTAGGCTGTATGCACCGCTTCTGCCTGGCCTGTTTGCAGACCATAGTGAGCACTACCAGGCTCTGCCCAGTGTGTAAACAGAGCGTGTAGTTACAGAGCTAGCTATAGAATGTCTCTGCCGGCTGCTTTGAAGTCTCTGCGGACCTTCACCAGCATTTTGGTCACTTGTGTCCGGGTCAAAAACTCTTCCTCTAAAAACTGCCTACGCCCCGGCCTATAGTGTCTATGCGTATTTCCCCCTACTGCCAACACTGCCTTAATCGAGGCTTTTATGGCTGACTCTCGGTCCTTCAGTTCCTTGCTGGCGGCTTTGTGTCCGCGGAGGTGGCTTCTGCAGGACAGAATGACAGTTTCGGCGTTGTCTATGCGACTGCGGACAGTGCTTTGGGGCCGCGAAGGCTTATTTTGAGGTAATTTGATGCGAAGTTTGCCTGTGAAGTCGCTGATTTGGCGGTAGTGGCGGAGACGGGCGGAGAGGGCGGAGGGGTCTTCTTGGGAGGAGGATCGGACGGAGGGGAAAAGCTTGGGGTGGGATTTGAGGAGGACTCCTCGGAGACAGGAAATGGAGCGACTACCCACCGCGGTGGAGAGACTGGAAAGCACAGGAGAATGGTCTAGGCCGGACTTCATATATGCAGTACGCATAATGGGAAGTAAAAATATGGGCGCGTGTTGCTCCAGGAATTTGGAGACGTCTCTCTCAAATTCCACTTCTATGACCCGGGTGACCGACACAACTCTCCAGCTTCGCAAGCCAGTCAGCGAACTGACCTCCGAACAGCGGGAAGTCCTCACCAAGCAAAAGCTCCAACTCGCTCAGACCTACTTCGCCGTGAAGGCGAAAACACTGGTCGACTGGTCCCAACCTGCACTCGAAACAAGCGAATTCAGAGAGCTGCTTAAGCACCTCACTGAAGAAACCCGCGACTACTTCCGCTCCCTCTTTCTCCAAGGCTCCTCAGGGGAAGACGTCCCCTTTTGGAGAATCAAGTCCGCCCAAGACACCCTCGACCAGGCCTGTTGCGCCTCCTTCCCCCTGTTTATCTACTGCAACGACTACAAGTCTTGGTGGCTTTGCTCCCAGGCCAAGGTCGCGGCCTTGGCGCAGGGCGGGAAGGACGGCGCTGTGAAGGCCTATATGGCGCAGGCGCAAGGGAGTTACAGGGAGAAAGGGGAAGGGGAATTGAGGACGTTGCTGCAGATAGGGAAGATGGAGCGGAGCATACGTTTGTATGCGCAGATGGACCTGGGTGAGGAGACGATGGATGTGCGGAGACTGGAGATTGAGAAACAAGCTAAAGTCCTTATCGACAGCTTTTTCGACTGCAAGCCGCTCGTCCTTCCCCGCAGTCGCCTATCCTGCGGGTCAGCCCGGGAGTCCCTAGACCTGTTTAACTAGTTTCCTTGAGTCTGTGCAGGAGCTGCACACAGGCCTGGCCCGCCTCAGTCCTGTGCTTGTCCTCATAAAAGACGAAAAGCGAGAGTTGCGCGACCAACGCGAAATAGAAGCCATGCACTGCCCCGCGCCAATGCTGCCACAAGTCCGTATACATCGTGCACACATACCCCTCCTTACTGATCTGCACACTACTCAGCGTAGTCAAGTGTAGTACCGACTCCAAGTCTGCGAGGGCAGGGATAGGAAAGGACCGCGGGAGGACCAGTAGAATCGACGGAGACAGGTAGAAGGTCCAGTCGGAGGGCAGGGAAGACTCGATAAGACTGCGGATTTGACTTCTGCCGGACATATCCTATCGTAGACTGCAGCAATAGGAAGCCGGGTATTGGGATGCTGGGTGGGCGGAGGGAGATAAACAATGGCTGGGAATGAGTTTGCTTGGTGGCAGGGAGGGAAGGAGGCAGAGCCTCCACTTGCTAAGCGTGCGCGCTTAGCAGACCAGCAGGGGGCTGGGGAGGAGGGAAGTGAGACTTCCAACGGACCCATCAAAGGCTATGGGAAGGGAAGAAAGGACGTTGTGGTACCCAGCAAGGCAGAGTGGGTGGGCAGTGCACCCCACACAGGCCGGACCGGCCTCGACTGGAGCCGCCTCCTCACTGACCAAGAATGCTACAAAGGCGTCTACCGGGCTACATGGGAACAGTGCAATTTAGGCGACGCAGAGCAGCAGAACCCATGCATGCACCTTTCTTGTCCACAACTCACATATGCACACTTGAATTTGCAGGGACTTGGGGATGTAGACGCTCAAATTGTGGCTTTATTGAGGATATATAGGGAAGAAGCACTGCAATTAGCGGTTTCCCTGGCGGCCGGACAGCTGTGTTCTGTCTGGATATATGAATTCGCATATAGTCACCAAGCAGTTCCGCCGCTTTATCGCTATTTGGAAGCGGAGTTGCTGGGAACGGTGCCGTATTTGCCCCTTCCAGACCTGTTCCAGGCCTACATAGCCGGCTATAACCAGTATAGAGGCGAAGATAGTCTGTTTTTAGGCTTTAACCGCTACCCGGGTACCCTCATACTGCCTCCCGGCTACATGAATTTACTCACTTTAACCCCGAATTTGACTATTTGGCAGTTATTAATCAATCATTTAGCAGGCTGCAAGCTAATTCAGCCTTCCGAAAGAGTTTTTCAGGTCTTTCATAGTCAAAACCACTACTCTTTTCTCCTCTCCACGCCTACAGGGTCCTTTTTCTACTCAGACGGATCGTTTTTCCCTACTCGAGAGGAAGTTTTACTGCCGAATTTATGGTTCAACCAGGTAGCTTGGCCCGAAAGCCGCACATTTCCCTATGCTCTGACCCTGCCTGTGGTTTTGACGCTTATTGACAAGCTGATTTTGCAGCTAATTGGGGAAGAATCAGACGGCCGAATCCGCAAATACGACCTGCAAAAGCCTCAAATTCGAGAGAAATATTGCCACTCTGAGAACTGCGAATTCCTTGCAAGTAGGCTGAAATCACTGGGAACTGCCTATTGCCCGGCTCAGCCACTAGTCCCTTTGCCCCCTATTCCCTATTCAGTTGACTACACCTTGGTTCCCACCCACAGTGTAGCAGTCCGCATGCTGTACGACTTTATAGGGAAAGGACTAGGCTATGGCATGGACTGCCCACTGGCGACGCCTTTGTTCCGCTTTGCGCCTGTGCTGCAGAATGAGGACTCTCCCTATATTGTGACTGTGCTTGCGAATGCGGCGGTGATTGGAGGCTCTTTGGATCAGGTGGCGGATGCGCTGGGGAGGGATGAGTCCTATTTCTCTGTAAAACCGTATGCAGTTTTCCTGTTCCGCTGGGAAACAAAGGTCGCGCAAGCCTCTCGCGTGTCCAATCGGGACTGGGAAGCCCTGAAAGACACCCTCAATTTACCCGATTCCTCAGGGAAACAGCAGTTATTAGAGCTATACGCCCCTTCCAGCCTCACAGTCCTCATAGCCGTCCTGAACCAAGCCTCCAAGCACGCAGTTGAAGCCGCTAATTTGCTCCCTAGACGGCTAAATCGCCTGTTTTCAATGCAAACTGAGGTGCTGGACCTGTGGTCTTTAGAGGACGGGGGTGCAATTATGAACTTGTTTACAGTGGGGAATGCAGTGGATGTGGCTGGCAAGTACAAAATCGGCTATAGTGTGGAAGAAGGCGCTTTGCACCTGTTTGCGGATTTCCTCGCAGGGCTGAGTTCCGGCCGTATCGAGGGGAGTGTGCAGACCAGGATAGAGGAGGTGGTCAGGGAAGGGGTGGAAAAGCAGGGATTAGAGGGGGAGGACCTACTGCTGTACTCAGAAAGAACGATTGGTAGTCACTACCTGCCCTCTATAGTCCAAGTCGTGGCTCGATACGGCCGCTTTACCCCGGTGCACACCACTCCCCGGCCTGCCTTCCCTAAGGAACTGTTCCCTGTGCAGGGAAAAGACCTGGCCACTATGAGTGACAGTCAATTGACCATTTGGTCGTTTATTGAACATCTCTGCAAACACAAGCCATCTACACGGAAACTGCTTATATGCGGGTCTGCAGAAGGCAATTCGACCGGCTTCGCCTACTTCCTAGCCAAGCACTTCCGAGTATATTGGAAAGTAGGGCCGTGCCCTGCAGCCCGGAACCAGCAAAGCACTATACCGCAAAGCACTGAATTAGTCGTAATAGACGAGAGGAATTTACAGGCAAATGACTTCTCCTGGGCACAGGCCAGCTCAGTCCCAGTGCTCATTCTGACCAGTCAGAAGGAAGAGGTGATTTGCAAGATGAGTAGTAACAGAGTGGTTTGGGGGCAGAGTGAGTGGGAAGTGGTGTCGCTTGCAGGGAAGAAAGTGAGGTTTGGGGAAGTGGAGCGAGTGGAGGAAATGCCGGGAGAGTTGGTATATGGAGGAATTCAGGCAGCGAAGAGGCAGCTTTAAGTGTATTTCTCTAGCATTCAATAGCAAGGAAAGCTGCACTTGTAGATTTAATTCCGTGCATCTAAAATTCATGGCTGCCCACAACTATCAAGGCGCCGCAATCAACAGCTCCTGCTCTCTCTGCTTGCAGCATACCGCCACCCATTTCTGCGACTGCATCGACCCCCCCAGTCTCTTCTGCATGGACTGCAGCGGCGCGCATAACACCAAGCACCGAGACCTGCTGCACCGCACGATCCCTATTGCGGCTCTGCATAGAGACCATGAGGAGTATATGCGCAGGTACGAGGGTGTGAGGAAGGGAGCTGCAGCGATGCGGAAAAACGTAGGGAGAGTTGAGCAATGCTGCCAGGAGTTTGGCGACTTGTTGCTAGGCTACATCAACTACTTAACTGAGTACCGGAGTCAGTGGCTGCAGCGGATGGACACAGAGAAGGATGATTTCCTTGTGGCTATAGAGGCTGCAGTGCAAGAGACGACTGTCTGTTTAGACCAGGGCACACTGCCGACTAGTTCACTTGGACAGTCGCTTTGGGCCTTGTCTGCTGGGGAGCTGCAACAAGTCTGCGCAGTGAGTCCTCCGGATTTGCAGGCTTTGTGTGAGACCTGGACAAGCATCGAAAGCCAATTACGCAGCTTATGTGAACGCTTTAATGTGAAATCCACAGAAGTTAAGAACTTGCAGAAACAGGCAGAGATTAGCACTCCTCCGGAACTCCAGAAAAGCAAATATGTGGCTATTTATATGAAATCATTGGAAACATTCGACTTGAGGACGCAGGAAACTACCCGGCAGGAGCTCTCAGTGAACTTCAACATCGGAGGGAGCTATATTGAATTAGACAATGACACCTGGCTATGTGTAGGCGGACAGCCGGCTTCCAATGCAGTGCACAGTTTGAATCTGAGCTCTATCAAACTTACAGCTTTGCCGCACCTTCTGGCGCAAAGATGTGGGGCAGGGATAGCGAAAGATGCAGAGTCCGTCTATGTCTTTGGAGGCTGGAATTCCTCTTGCCTGGCTCAGACCTCCTGTGAGAAATACAGGGACAGAGTGTGGCAAGCTCTACCAAAAATGAACCACGCTAGATGGAGTTTCACTCCTTGCGCCTACAAAGGCCTCATCTACCTGGCCTGCCCGGCTAGTCCAGTGGAAAGCTTCAGTCCACCCACGGAAAAATTCACATTGTTAAATTTGGTATTACCTTTTCAGAAGATAGTGTGTTCTGTGGCTTTCGTGGCTAATGGAGAACTTTGTGTTCTGACTCAAGACAAGCATTTGGCGCGATGGAGGATTGAGGGAGAGACAGAGTTCCGCTGTTCTGCGGTAGA
>Ga0247837_1009722_pt1 | contig 11367 bp, 7 predicted proteins | sample LaCtaG_2_FD_187115 | JGI IMG/M metagenome (GOLD analysis project Ga0247837, IMG submission 187115) | Freshwater microbial communities from meromictic Lake La Cruz, Castile-La Mancha, Spain - LaCruzMarch2015_14.5m | ecosystem: Environmental > Aquatic > Freshwater > Lake | place: Spain: Castile-La... | reverse complement strand
CTTTTTACACTCGAGTGTTTAGTATCCATAAAGCAGGAAGCGGGACGTGTCCTCCTCTGCAGACCATAATGGACCGAACAGCTCGGCCCTCAGACCTGTGTCGGCCTGGACTGTACTTCACTTGCAAGTGCTGTCTTTCCGGCTGTACTTCAAGGAGCAGAAGAGTCCTGTATTACATTGGCGTCGGCGGGGATATCGACTTCGTTGAGGCGTGGAAAGAATGCAAGTGCGAAAGTTGTGAGAACCCAGTGGGGTCTGTGAGCACTGTGGGGTTCTTCAGGTGTCGCTGGAGCTACGGGGGTACGGTGCAGGCTGGAGAAGAGGTGAGAGAGGACTGGCATTACACCTCTGGCTTCACAGTGTGTGTGGGTCCGAAGCGCTTTCGCTGGAAGGAACTGCGCCTATCTGCCTGGGAATTGACAAAGGAGGAGCAGGCCGCTGCCCACGAGTGTGCCCTCGCAGCCCTAGACACACCCTTAGGACCGCAGAAAAGAGGACGAGAAGAACGGAAAGACCCCGTAGAGCGCAGGGAAGTGGACTCCCAGACTACACTCACTTCCTTCCCCACCGAAGGCGCAGAGAAAATGAGCCAAAGCCTAGTGCTCAGCGACCAGCTACTAAAGCAGCTGAAATCCACTGTGAAGTCCAAAGAAGAACGCTACCATTCCCTTCAAAGCCAAGTCAATGCCCTGCAGACTGATATATCCGCCCTTCTATCCGCCCTCAAATAGCCTTTTATAGGCCGTTCTCAGAGGTACTTTGGGTAATAATGGCGAAGGGACTGGCAAAGAAGGAAGCTGCGCTTGCGCAGGCCTTATTGAAGCATTTGGAGGAAAAGCCGGAAAGTACGCCTTTCAAAGAGCCTGTGGACTATGAGGATTTGGGACTGAACGACTACCCCAAGGTAGTGAAGCGGCCGATGGACCTCGCGACTATCCGCAAGAAGCTGCAGACCAGCAAGTACCACTCCCTCCGCAGCTTCCACTCCGACCTCAAACTCATCTGGGCCAACTGTCGCGCCTACAACGAGTCCTCCTCTTCTATTACTCTCCAAGCCAATGAGTTGGAGCGGTCAGTTGCGGAGTTCGTGGAGCACTACAACAGCTTGGAGCGGGGCCAGTGGAGGACTCTGGGCGACCCTGAGCGAGTCACCTTGGAGGAAAAGATGGAAATGGTCATGGACGTCAGGGAACTGCAGAGGACTGACCTGATGGAGGTCGGGAAAATAGTAAAGGCGGAGGTGCCCAGTGCCTTCGAACAGCTCGACTCAGACCGCTTCCGCCTGAAGCTGGACAATATCTCTCGCACAGCCTTCCTCCGCATTCACTCCTTCATCAAGGAACACGTCCCTGAGCCGCCTGAAAGCAAGAAGGCCAAGAGAGCCGCTTAATTAGCCTTAATTCGGAGGTTTCCGCTGATGTTCCCAAAACAGCTTTTCAGGTCAGTTCCTGCGCGGGGAGTCTGTCTGCTTATTAACAAAGCCTAATTGGTGGATGGATTTCTTGCTTTTTGAGTCTCGATTGGGCGAAGTATCGACTGGGTTCTTCCCTGCTCCGCTCCAGTACCTCCATGGAGTGGATTTTGAGGCAGGGAAGGTCGCAGGAGCCGTCTTCCAACGAAGAAGTTAGTAGATTCGCTCTAGAAGTGGCTGAATAGGTTTCACATAAGCGCTCAGTTGGCAGCTTCCCCTCCTGCTTCCATTTGTACGTATGAATATTCACGATTTTCTCTTTATTCCCGGATTTCGCACTAATTGGATGTCTGGAAGTGCGACTTTTCCCTGGAAGAACCTTCTCCCAGTCCTTCAGCCTGTTAAAAACAGCCGAGTTCTTGGGAATAGCAGGGACCATTGGGGCAGTTTCTTGCCTTTTGAGCCGCGGGGGGTAGAGTCTCACTAGCTCAGTAGTCTCTGGGATGGGAGTGATGCTTGGAGCCCGCTCAGACTTGGGGGAAAGCAGGGGACTGGAGCCCAGGGAGGCTGGTTCTGAACTGAAGTTGGGGAAGTGAAAAGTAGTGATCCTGCGGACATTTTTGCCGCCTTCAATCTGCCTTTTCCTCAGTCCTTCTTTGGCCTTCGTCATTTCCTTGATGACGAGTTGCGTTTCCTCAGTGTTGACTCTCTTCAAGAAGTCCTCCCGACTGATGGCCAGCAGCCGCGCAGTGACGGAGGCACACACCACAGTATAGCGGTACACCCCCACCCCAATAGCCTCCTCAGCCCCTACACACTCCCCCTTCCCCAGCGTTGCAATGCCTGCTTTGGCTGTTGGGTGCCTGGGCAGAGACTTGTGTGTGGGGGAAGTGAGACGGATGTCTTGCACCAGCTCGAGTGCGCCCTCTCGTACGAAGTAGATGGTGTCCACTATGTCACCGCACTTCTGCAGAGTCTGCTTGCGTTGCAGTGTCCTTTCTTTAAAGTAGTATATCAGCTTTTGCATTGAGCCCATTGTCCACCCCCCGAAGATAGGCAATGCGTGCAGAAATTCTGCCTTCCGTCTGAGTACGATTTCGTGTGCTTTTGCAAGGATTCGGCTGTAGTCTTCCTTTTCCAGCACTGCCAAGTGGACATCAGTCGCACACTCGATGCTCGCGGCTCTGGGCTTGTTGTGAAGGAGCGCCAGCTCGCCAAAAAAGTCGCCTTGTTGGTACTGGGAAACCGGGGTGGGACTGGGCGAGGAAGGCAGCAGGACAAACACAGTGCAGACGCCTTGCAGTAGGATGTAGAACTTGGACCCGACACTGCCTTGGTGGAATACAAAGGCGCCTTGCGGGTAGTACTCGTATGTCATGTGCAGACAGCACTGAGTCACGGTGTCCTCACTCATCTCCTGCGCCAACTCCTTGAAGAACTTTATGGACTTCGCAAATACCACCAGACTTTGAAGCGACTTGGAATTCCGCTGGTTCAGGGGACGCTTAAGAATCTTGATCAAAGGCTCCCAGTTCGCAGAAAGGCAAAGATTAGGTTCTTCTTCCTCTTGGGGAGTGTTGGAGGCCACACTGCCTCTCGGCTTGGTGAAGCTGGCAAGCAGCACACTTCTCCTAGTGTGTGTACTAAATTTGTGGCTAGGACTGGTAGTCTGTGCACTCATTACCGAGCTTTGATGGCAGTACAGGGGAGGGAGTTTATAAAAATGCGAGTGACGCCATGGCTCGAGCTTGGAGTCACAGTGGTGAGATGCAGACAGGTCGCAGTGGCTCTGACCCTCCCTTACCTTGCCAAGGTCTTCTCGGACAGCTTTCCCACGGACTCACAGGCGACCTGGCTGCGGTAACTGTCCAGGCAGAATTATCCCTCAATTCCTGCTGCTAGCCACAGCGGCAGTCAGCACTGTGGGTACACTTAAAGGCCTCAAACTGCTCTGTAAAATCGCCTTGGGACTGGATGCCGCTGCCACCCTCCTTACCATCTTCCTACTGGTCTTCAGCAGCCAATCCCCTACCTACGTCCTTTGCGCCAGTCAGTTCCACTCAGAATTCCCCTCCGCCTGCATTGACTACGAAAGCAGTGTCTGCATCGGCACTAATATCGAGGAAGGACAGGCCTTCACCTGGCTAATTGGAGTGTCTTTGATGCTGATTGCATCTGTAAGTCGCACACAGGGCTTTTGGCTGCGAGCACTGCTTTCAGGCCTGCTGGCTCCCAAGATTGCTGCAGTAGTCTAATCTGTCTCAGCCAGTTATAATGCAGAGGAAGGCTTCAGACTTCTCAGCCAGACTGCAGACAGCGGGGGACATGGAGCGGGTCTACAGGAGGTATGTGCGGCCTGCACTCGTGCAAACGAGGACTGTGGGCGACTTGAAGACCTTCGAGAAACTGGTGATGAAGAAGGGACTAGTGCTGGGTCTCAACGAGATTTCCAGTCTGAGACAACGATACGCCAGTCTGAGACGAGGTGACTTCCCTCCGATACAGGGCGAAAAGCATCCTTTGCTAGTGCTGCAGGACGTTAAAGTGCTGTCTCCCCGGCTTCCCCCCAAGCTCAAGCGCATACACACCTACCAGAAGTGGCGAGGCCCCTCCCACTCCGCTTCCTCCTCTCTACAGTGGCATGAAAACTTGCAGGTAAGCGCTACTCAGTTCCTCACTCGCTACTTCCACTAGTCTGCCTGGACAGTACCGCATTCTAAGTGGAAATTAAGTCTAAGTTCACTGAAACGGCACAATGTCAATGTTGATGTCATTGGCCTTCATGCCTCTTTTCTCCTGGTCCAGTCTGTCCAGCTCTTCCTTCCGCGCCTGTTCCTTCTTGGCGCCTAGGGCCAGTTTGCCTGTCAGCACTTGTTGGCGTCCGCGGTCGAGGAGCACTGTCACCGGCATAGTTATTTTCGGAGTGGCAGGCACCACTGCGGGAGCGACGTCTGAAGGAGGCTGAGAAGCATCTGGTTGGGGCCCTGTCACATCTGCAGAGACGGCGGAAGGCTGCTTCGTCATCCCAGTCATGAGGTCGAAGAACCTTTTGAGTTTCTCCTTAATGGGCCTCGCCTTCAGCCTTCGGTCATCATTCCCCGCCACCACCGCCCCTAGATGCACCAGCAACTCTGTGAACTCCGTCTTCACCAGTTCCATGCCCAGCAGCAGAAACAGCACTTTCGACTGGTCTTCAGCCTTCGCAGCGGACTCGATCAGCTTTGAGTAGGCAGTTTGCGAGTCGTGGCCCAGTTCCACGAGTTCGAAGAACTTGGGCTCGGGGAGTTTGGAGGGGACGATGCCTTTGTCTTTGAGGAAGTTCAGGATGGAGCGGACTTCAATGGTTTGGTCGAAGTGGCCGTTTAGATGGCCGCGGTCTTTCTTGGCTAGTCTGGAAAAGACCTCGTCCACTGCTTCTTTCGATATAGCTGCAAGTCCTTCCTGCAACTCCTGCTCCTTCTTATCAGTCAAAAACGAACTTTGCCCGGCGAAAGGGACCAATTTCTCTCTGAACAGGCGAAACACTGCAATGCCGATTTGGCTCTTCGGCAGTTCCATTTCCACGGCCTGCTCGCCAGTCCCCACGACCTCGTTGCTGAGTTCCAGGACCCCACCGTTGCTGTACTTGAGGAAGGCGACTCTGACTAGTGCCTCTACGAACTGGCGCTGCAGTAGAGTCCGGTTGGGCTTGTGCACGTCCTCGAGTTCCATGTTCTGCAGTTGATTGCTGAGAGCTCCTTCCTCTTCTTCCTCCGACTCGTAGTCCTCATTGAAGCTTTCCCCGCCTTGTGGGTTGATTTTCGAAATGTCGAGCAAAGGAGTAGCACGCATGGGAGTAGGAGACCGGGAAGGACCTATATCCAGCTTCGGCGGCTCATAGGCATCCAGCGAGAAATTGCTCTTTTTGCCCAGAATAAAGAGCCGATTCACCTGCGCAACTGTCATTCTGTACGACAAAATCTGGCAGTCCCGCAGGAAGCGCCACAGCTGCCTCGAAGTCATAGTGAAGCTTTCCTCCCTTTCCTCAGGCTCCACCTGCGTGCTGTACTGCAAGTACCAACTCTTCAGGTCGGAGTTGTACTTCAGCAGCACATTCTGCACTTCTTTCTCTGCGCGCAGTTCGTCAGCTTCGAGTTCCAGCAGGTCAGAGATGTCGATAAGGCCTTTGTAAGGGTTCATTTCGATGAGTTTCTTCGCACGGGAGCCGGAAATTCGAGACTTTTTGGCAGTGACGGCAGGCACTGGGGCAGGAGGCTGGCCTCTCGAAGGGGCGCCTCTGGCAGGGCGGCGGGAAGCATCGAGGGCGGGCTGAGGGACTGCAGCGGGCACTGGCGAGGTCTTTTCCTCAGTCTTGACGTCTACGAAGCCTGTCACTGTGCGGTTCACCATGTGGTCGTTAGCGAAGGGACCTTCGTAGGTGGAGCCGTCTTCGTAGGTGTACACTCCGTCGCCCTCCTTTTTGTTCTCCACCCAGTTCCCTTCGTATTTGCTGCCATTTGCATAGTAAAAGACGCCGTAGCCATGCCTCATGCCATTCAGCCACTGCCCCACATACCTATTCCGCAGCTGCTTCACCCCGCTGCCGAAAGGATCCAACCAGATGTGCACTCCGTAGCCGTTGGGAAGGCCTTCCCGCCATTGACCAGTGTATTTTTCGCTGGAAGACGGCCAATACATGGTGCCTTGTCCCGACCTCAGGTCGTTTTCAAAGTCCCCTTCATAGTAGTTCCCAGAAGCAAACTTCTGCACTCCGTGGCCGTGCTTCAGTCCATCCTTCCACAGTCCTTCGTAGGACTGCCCATCAGGGAACGTCAACTTGCCGAAGCCGTCACGCAGTCCTTCCCGCCAGTTGCCATCGTACTCCACACCTGACTTGAATGTCAGAGTGCCTTCCCCGTTACGTAGACCTCGCTTCAGATCTCCTTCGTAGACTGCGTTTTCCCACTCGTACTTCCCATTGCCCTCGATTTCGCCACTGCGGAAAGTGCCGGAGTAAATGAAGTTGTCCGCCTCCAGGACTCCTCTGCCGTGCATCATGGAAAAAGCCATGTCTCCGGTGTACTTGCAGCCGTTGTTGAAAGTGGCTTCTCCCTTTCCGAAGCAGAGTCTGTACTTGAGCACAGAGGGAGTCTTTTCGATCTTTTCATAGCGGAGGTTGTAACCGACTTCTGGCTTTTCCGCCTGAGGCCCTTTTTCTGCTTCTTCCTCGACTCTGAAGGAGTCGAAGAAAGGCGCACTGTTGTCATACAGCTCCAACTCCTCCCCAGTCCAATTCTTGAGCACTCCCCGCATCAGGACTTCATTGGAAAGGAAGGGACACGCCAGTTTGGGAGGAATGCGGTCGTCATCGTACACTAACTCGTCAGAGGGCTGGGGGAAGTCTGCTTCACTCTTGGAGACTTCTCGGTCCAGGAAGTAGGCCGCCATAACTGCTGGTTATAAGGGAGAGTTCATACGGCGGTCTAGCAGCAGAGCTAGAAAGTGAAACAGAGGACATCACTACCTATATTAGATCGAAAAGTCCGCCAACTGATTGCATTACAGCAGAACTGTCTCTCCGTTTTCAGTCACTTGGGTACATGTCTCCATACTAGCTGTCGCATCTAGACTTCCGAGTTACGAAGCACTAACAATCTTGACTGTGGTCGAGGATAACGAGGCCAAACTCGTCTTTTCCTCGAGAGTAGTTTCTCATCTAGGGACTGCTTCGCACATCATTATAGACATTTGTACTGCGCCTGTATCGAGTAGAGAGTGATTGACACGCTCTGAATGGCCCAAGGAGAAGAAAGGCAGGTGCAGTGTGGGCCTCACTTTCACTCCTTTCCGTCATATGTGAGACTCCATCCTTGGCATTAGCAGCGCCTCGCAGCTCCACCAGACTTGGCTTTCTCGAAGTCCGTTGAGCTGGTGGTAGACGCTAACGAGGAGAGAAGGAGCGGTAGCTGAGAACAAACAACTAATAGACATTCCGTTAATGCCACACTCCAGGTGTCTCAGGCAGATGCTAGTTAAATAGACTCGAGCACCCTGAGGACCTCTGCGTAGACTGCTGCTTCGTGCTGCTTGTAGAGGGCGGAACACGCGAAAGTCTTGGTACTGTCAGAACTTGCGATGCTGGAAAGGGTGGACAGGTTCTCACCTGATATGGGTTCTTCATCACAGAGTAGTGACTGCTCCGCGGAGAGATCCTCCACCTTTACCATCTTCTGCGGTAATGTGAGGCATCTCGATATAAACTCCCCTGGCGGACAGGGCAGTTCCAGTGCAGTTCGCACCTCCGCCTCCAGTTTGATCCCTGTCTAGGCCCTACGCTTAACGGGAGTGTCGTCGAAGGCGTCACTGCCCCGCAACTCGTCAATGTTCTTGCTGTGTAGCGAGTACCAGTCCGTGCACTTACAGTGGCCTGCGCAGGAAATGCCGGCCTGGAAGCACTCGCAGTACTTCTTGAGACAGCCAGAGCGCTTGCAGGCGCAGCCTTTGTAGTGCTTGGCCATATCTGTCACTTCTGCGCCGGGGACGTAGTGAGCGGATTTGCGGCGGAAGGCGAGTGGGTTGCGCTCGAGGATGTTGTGGATGGCTTCTGTACGATGGGTCTGTGTGAGCGGGACCTCGAACTTGGCGATATTGAAGCAGCCGGAGCAGTTGCAGCTGTGACAGTAGTCGCCCGAGGCGAAGCACTCGCAGTAGAGCTTGAGGCACTTGGAGTTGCGGCAGTTGCAGGTGTGCCGGTCCCTTCGCGCTGCAGAGGACTGGAAGCTGAGACTCGGGGGAACCGTGGCCATATTCTTGGTTTGAATTTGTAATTTAGAGCCAGTTGTTTGCTATAGGGAACTCCCACCTCTGGGTCCTTTGCACTGCACCTCGCCCCAACCCCGCACTATTAGCCAAAGCTTTATACTAAGATGGAAGTTCAATTGCCGCCAGCGCCCACTCTACGCCCAGTTTAGGCAGGGGGTGGAGTGCGGCTCAGCAGCAGTCACTCAACAGAGTTAAAGAATGTTTCGCCTATCAGTCTATTGGCACCTGGGTGCAAGTTATGCACATTGGTTTCTGCCTTCCAAGGATGCAAGGCCGCAGTCTGAAGTGCGCAATTCCAAGCACTGCGCTAGCTTGGCGGAGCTTATCCATTCGAAAGAGTAGCCTTAGAACACTGATAGTTGCTTCTAGAGCTGAGTTCCCCTAGCAGCGCCAAGGTAAATAGGGAATTGGGGTGGCTAGTTTTCCGCCAAAAAGGAAAGTTCACGTCTTCTGCTGAACTGCCCTCGAATTGCCAGTCCTTCCAATTTCTTAGTTAGATTTCCTACCAGGCAAAGACAGTTCCCAAGTAACAGAGCTGAGGAGACTGAAAGATTACCTAGCCTGTTAGCCATTAATAATCATTGCCGAAGTGCTTCTCGAATGACGGGTTTTCGATAAAGAGAGTGAACGGTCGTTCCCTTGATTGGGCGCATTATCGATGATGTTATTGGCGATACAGTGAAAAACAAATTCCGAGACAGCCCACAGCAGGCAGTACAGACCCACTAGCAGCCAGCTGCGCTCCACATCCACCAGTTCTCGAGAAATGAGGAGGAACCGTGCCGCCACCACAGCGCTCCACAGGATCCCTGTGCTCAGATAGGCAGGGAACGAGGCTTTGCTCGCTAGTCCGTAGTCCTTGTTGAAAGCCTGCAGGAAGAAGAATCGCACAGCGAGGCAGTACATGAAGTCGGACTTTATGAGCTCAGGATTCATGGTCTTGTCATTCGAGTGGATCTTGATCTTGATGCCGAGAACTCTGATGAAGAGGAAAATGAGCAGTGAAGCAGCGGTGTGCCCTGCCACTACCACCACTCCCGCCTCCACCATTGGCTTCATTCCCGCCAGTACGAAGCAGTACAGAGGACTGGGCACGCCGAATAGAACTGCAGCGGCTTGCGCACTGATTAGCCACAGTATTCCCCACTCACTGGGCACATGGTCGTAGAGTTCCTTGAGAAACAAGTAGCTGGGCAGCAGGACGAGCGCCACCATCAGGAGAAAGGCGACGAAGTACCACACATACTGGAGAAACAGCAGCAACTTGCCCATTTATTACATTGACTGGCCATTCTTCGCCAGGACCCTGGCAGCTCTCAGTCTGCACTTAGCCAGTGTGAAAGTCCTAGTGTTCGTAGGTACTTGGAGACTGAGGTCGGATGGTTATAATGGCCAGCCAGGAGCCACCTGAGACCTTGGAAACTATGAGGTTGCCCCAACTCCCATCTCGCCAGCTCTTCCCTCTAACCGATGTCCTGAGCGTCGCTTTGTCCAGTGATAGTCGGTATTTGATGACTTTGGACGAGAACTCAGGACTACAGGGATGGGACTTGAATGACGATTCCGTTGACACTTTGGAACGAGATAAGAGCCAAGTACAGGCCTTCGCAGTCTTTAAGAATTCTCATCGCTGTGCCTGGACTGGACAAATGACTATGACGATATATGATTTGGACAACAAGGAAAAAGTAATGAGATCTGCCAAGCCAGAAGAGGGTAAAGAGGTGGAAGTCCTTTGCCTGGAAGTGCTTGGCGATAACGAAACTGCCATTCAGGCGAACAGAGAGCCTGTCGAAGAACAAGGAGTCATGCGGATGTCTAAAATGCTTGACATTATTGGCAAAACAGCCGCTCCGATGAATGGAGACTGTAACATTCTCTGGATCTGGTCACTTCGAGACTGCCGCGTTACAGAGAAAGTGACCCTGGTCTCACCAGCTCTCAGTCTCTCTGCGTCTCTAGAAGGAGTGGATTTACTAGTGGGTTGCAAGGATGGCATAGTGCGACTGTGGCGCAAAGAGGCTTCGGCTCCGCAGTTACTAGAGGAAAGCGGGGCTTCGGTTCCGCTGTTAAATCAGGAAAGTCGGGCTTCGGCTCCGATATTAAAAGAGTTCAAAGAGGAGCGGACGAAAAGGGGCTCCTCCGCACCTGTGACTGCTGTGGCCTGGCTGACCAGTGAGTACTTTGTCTCCGGGGCGGAAGATGGCAGTGTGGCGGTGTGGAAGGTCGCAACGTGTGCAACGATCAAGCCTCCAGTGACTGAACATAACTCGGCCATCACTAGCTTCGCAATAGTGAATGAAGGCGACGAGTTTCTTTCCTGCAGTAAAGAAGACCCTCTACTAAAGTGGTGGAGTAAGGATTCAATGAAAGTCATTCAAGCACTGCCAGGGGCTTTGAGCCTCGCCGTGTCTCGAAATCAGTTCTACGTCACCACACTTAGCAATAAAACCATCGCCTTGAGGCCTTTCTACAGTCAGCATATGACAGAAGAAATGCGCAAAACCATTGATTTAGACCCTGACAGAACTCTGCCTATTGCATTTGCCAGCCTTCGCGAGGAGATCAACATCAACGAATTACATAGATGTGTTAAAAACGACCACTCGGAGAAGCTGGATGAATACCTCAAGGTTGGAGTTCCTTCCTTGTACTCCTCCGCATCCAATTGGGATGTGTGGGATGAAGTAGGATGGCCGCCTAAATACGGGTCGCCGCTGAACTACGCGATGGATAAGAATAACGATAAATGTCGGGACGTGATTCTGAAGTATTTGATAAAACTCTGGGAGGATGCGGAAAAGGACGAAGACGTGCTGGTGGCCTTTTACGCATACAGGGAGGACTTGCCGAAGCTATTGGGAACAGGGTGCTGTCTTCTGGTTCCTTTCTTAAAAGCACTGTCGCGGAAGGCAGCTGCTCAAATTCCTCTGGATGTGAAGTGTCTGAACAGTATGGAGGAAATCGTGCTGATCAATAAGCCTTATAGATCCATCTATGAGAAAGCCAATCTGCACATCACAAAAGTGTCGGAATTCTCTTTTCGATCCTGCAGAAGAAAACCGAGGAGGGCATTTGGATGGCGCTGGCTTTCTCCTATAACATCACCCTGGGAGAATTCGACAACGGCGATTTCTCCGCAGTGGAGTGGGGCT
>Ga0247837_1009721_pt1 | contig 11369 bp, 16 predicted proteins | sample LaCtaG_2_FD_187115 | JGI IMG/M metagenome (GOLD analysis project Ga0247837, IMG submission 187115) | Freshwater microbial communities from meromictic Lake La Cruz, Castile-La Mancha, Spain - LaCruzMarch2015_14.5m | ecosystem: Environmental > Aquatic > Freshwater > Lake | place: Spain: Castile-La... | reverse complement strand
TGACGAGGACTCTGAGGACGATAACCTCATCCAGACGCTCTCCATTGACTCTGGTGACGAGGATATAAGTCTTGACGGTCAGCAGACCAAACTTTTAAAGACGGTCGTGGAGTTTCTTAATCAAGTCTCTACCCCTCTCTATTTTAGTGGTAATCGTTTCTTGAGTAGTGCGGCCAAAGACCTTGCTAATCAAGTTAGTGATAAGTTTTGTATAGGATAAATTATGCACGAAGAATATGACAACTACGGTGACGATGACTATGGCGATAGTCATGATGATTTAGACAGTCAGTATAAACATTATTTCAAGTTTGATCCAGAAGCATGGGACGCTTGGGGGAAAATATTATATGATGCTCTAGATGGCCTAGTTGAAAATTCTCCAAATGTGTGGTATATTGGTAATTTACCAAAAGAGTCGTTTCCTGTGAGTAGTTATTTCTCCAATACTGGCAAGGATAAAACCTTCCAGTATTTGGGGAGTAACTATCAGAATAGTCAGGTTTGGAAAAAGAAATATTTTATTTGTGATCCTCTTCAACATCAGTATATTAATCATATTCAGTCCCACGCCATTCATTTTATAAATCAGCCCCATTACTATAAAGGATTATTCGATATATTGAATTAACTATCATGGCAAAATACGAAATAAAAGATCTAAATAACTTTACTGAAAGTGCTAGGAGGGTTGTTTTTGGTGGTTTTGGTAAAAGTATAGAAGAGACCAAGGATGACTTTACAGATATGCTTGAGAGTCTATCTGGTGAAGAAGAAACAGAAATGAATAAAGTTCTTACTCAACAAGAATCTATACTTATTGTTAATTCTATTGTAAAGACTCAAACAAATAAAAAAACACAAGCTATACGATATATCATTAATCAAAAAGTTTTTGAAGATGTTCTTGAGGCATTAAATGCACGTTTGGTTAGCAATATACTGTCTAACCTTATGAAAAGGGGTTTGATTGAATCTGCATATGATGACAAATTAAATGATTTTGTTTTTTGGGTTAAAGAAGATGAAAACAAAAATAGTAAAAAACCAGACACCGATAGATAGTGATATTCACTATAAATATAGATGTCCATCATCCGACTGTAATATAGTTCACTGGCTATCTCTTAAAGAAATACAAACAAAAAACTTTAAAGTTGTTTGTGACTGTGAAACTATATTTCAACCCAAACCAATAAAAAAAATAAAAATATGTTTTCTAAAAAAACAGACAGAAAAACAAAAAGAAATCACTAATATTACACAGCAAGTAAAAGAAACAGAGGTAAAATCTAACATAGATAAAGAAATACTGAGTAAAGCATCTGATATTTTATGCGTATACGGCTTTACGAAAACAGAAGCAGAAGATATGATTGTAAAGTCTTATTACGATAATCATGAAGAAGATATTACTCTTTTGGTAAAACAAGCATTAAAAACATTGGAGATAAAAAATGGCTAATTCGATTAGACCCACTAGATTTGAAGATATCCTAGGTCAAGAAGATGTTGTAAAAAGATTGCAGATCAGTGTGATCGGCTGTAAAAATAGCGACAGTGTGATGCCCCATCTGTTAATTGACGGGCCACCTGGAACTGGTAAAACAACTATAGGTAGTGCCATTGCCAATGAGTTAAATGTTAATTTATATACTGTTAATGCTGCAAATCTACGAAGCGTTAAGAATATTCTACCTTATCTCATGGGCATAGCACCAAGATCCGTCTTATTCATAGACGAGATTCATAGATTACCAAAGATTGTAGAAGAGTTTTTGTATCCTGTCATGGAAGATTTTTCTCTTAGCATTACTGTAGAGAATAAGCCTGAGCAAATTGATCTTCCTCAGTTTACTCTTGTCGGTGCTACCACAAGTGGCGGCTCTTTGAGTCAACCATTCTATGATAGATTTCAAATTAAAGAACATCTGTCTTTTTATGGAGATAATGATTTAGCTAAACTTGCCGAGTCAAATGCGTCTAAACTTGGACTATCTTTGAGCAAAGATGATATCCTAGAGATAGCAAAAAGAAGTAAGGGTACACCCAGAATTTTAAATGGTAGATTACAATGGTACAAGAATTGTATGTCTTATCATGAAGATATTAATATGACTGTTGATGAAATTTTTAATAGTCAGGGTATAGACAAATATGGTTTGGATATCTATGATAGGATGTATCTAAGCATATTGTCCAAACACAAAGGAACACCGCTAGGATTAAAGAGTATTTCTGCTATGAGCGGAATAGCAATAGAGACTATCGAAAATAGTATTGAGCCGTTCTTGATCCGAAAAGGTTTTGTAGTACGTACTCAAAAAGGAAGAGTAATAGGATCATACGATGGAGTTTGATCAGATAAAAAAAAATAATGTTCCATTTGTTGTTCATTGTGGTTTCAATAATGAGAGGGAGACCGATCTTGTTAAAAGATTTGCATCAGACTACGGTTGTGAATATTGGTGGGAGGGTATAAAAAATGAAATTTTTAAATCAGCAGACAAAATTAAATATGCTAATTTTGCAGTAATCTGGAATGGTTATCAGCATACATCAATGTCTGTTAGTAAGATATGTGAATTAAGAGGTATCCCGAGGTGTTATATTGAATGGGGTATGCTTCCACAGTCAGATAATTTTTTTATAGATCCATTGGGGTTTTGTGGTCAATCTATTCTATGTAAGGATCTTTCCTGGGTAGATAAAAAAGATATGGAAGCACTATATCTAAAAAGAGAATCTATGCAAAAACAATATCCTATAGATGATGGTGGATATGTCTTGGTTCCTCTACAAATAGAAAACGATACCCAGGTATTACATAATTCTCTATACAATAATATGGAAGAATTTGTATCTCATGTAGAGTTCATGTACCCTAATAGCACTATTATTGTAAAACCGCACCCCAAATCTCCAGCAAAAAGAAATTTTAATAGGGCTCACAGCACCGACGAGAAAGACTTTTTAAAACTAGCCTCCAGCGCCTCTGTGGTTGTGTCTATAAGTTCAACCACGCTGTACGAGTCAGCGATACTTGGTGTGCCTACAGTTGCTTTGGGAGATCATCCGATAAGACTAAATAAAACAGATAAACTGGACAAAGTTTTAGCTGGAGCTTTGGCTCTAAATATAGATAGGTCTACTGGCAGTCTCAAGTCGGTACTTGATAGATTTCATATAAAGCCGTTGATATAAGTTATTTACCTATACTCTCTACGGCTATATCTGTAAAAGTAGTTTTTAATTTCATAGATAATAGCGATAATATCTCATCGCTTGGAGATAGATGCTCTATATATGGATCTATCCACCGACAAAGATAGTCTATACATTCTGATATTGTATTAGCAATAATTGGATCATGTTCTGATTTAGATCTAATAGCTTGATTATTTTTCCAATCAATTAATTTACCAGTATTGTGTATATTGAATTTTTCAAACGATCTACCAGGACAAAACCAAGTTCTACCACCAAGAGATATACACTCCATATTTGAGGCTATTTCGATATTTGGTGGAAACCCAATTCTCTGTTTTTGTTTAGCGTCTAGATAGTGCTTAAAAACATGGTGAAGGTCGAAGTCTTGATTTTGATTTGAGAAAAATGCATTAGCAGAGTATCCGCTACCATGAGAATCTATTATTAGTTTATTTTTTACATTAGATAATACATATTTTATATATTCATTATTAAATGGTTTTAAATATCCAGCACGAGAAACTTCTAGCATTAAAGAATTTTTATTTAAAAGTTTATTATAGACCTGTTGTAGATATAGACAGTCTCTCTGAGAAAAAATAAGTTCTTTATCAGAAGGTAGACTTAATGATATAAGAATTAATAATGGAATATTATATTGAGATTGATCACCCCATATCAATTTTTGTATTATAGATTGATAATTAATAGGATATTCCTCCCATACCCCCTTATAAAGAGGAGTAAAGGTTTTAGCGTCTCTAGTAATAAAACTATCTCCATTAAAATATAGTTGTATTAAAATATTTTTATGTTTTTTACTTCTTAATAAAAAATGATCTTCAAAATTTTTATGCATAATATATGGATATATTTGACTATTTATTTCTTCTATCCAATCATGCCCAGTGATATGTTGGAAAGAACCACGACTATGATAAAATAGTGACCTAGGCATATGGTACGGATTAGATAGTCTGCACCTACGCATTAGTGAAGCAAGATGACACTGACCACTAGTCTCTAAGAGTTTCTCCTCTTCTGTAAAAGGATGTCCACCGAAAAATATACTTTGAAAACCATGGTCTCTTGCCATTTTTACATCAGAATGTATATTATCTCCAAAATGATATTTAATCTTAATTTTAGTTGATTTTAACCAATCCCAAACTCTTCCAGAATGCTTACCTCCATATGTAGATAAAATTTTTACATCTTTATTAAAATTATGGTAGTTTAATAAATCTTTTATTTCTTCTGGAGAGAAATACATATCAGAAATAATTATATCCCCATCTTGTATTCTATTAAAATTTTCTAAAATAGGAAAAGAATATTTTTTTTCTATATCTAATTCTATAGATGGGTCATACCCCGGTAAATATTTATAGATATCTTGATATGTTTTATATTTTGATAATCTTTCTGCTTTAATTCTTTTATCAATAAAAGTTGGGTCATTAATTTGATTGCTAATAATTTTAAATATAGAAACCGGAGTATAAAAATTTCTACCAATAATTGTATCAAAACAATCCCAAGATGTTGTCATAATAACTCCTCATTGTGACCCGCAGTTTTCTCTAAAAATATCATCTTCATTAAGTTCTATATGATATATTTCATAAGCAATAGTATCTTCTAGTGCTTCAAACACATGAAACAATCCGGGTTTTACAGTAGTCGAGTCTCCAGATTTTAAAATTGTTTCATCTACCAAAGGGTAATCTTTTTGATAAATGCTAACTTTTAATACCCCAGATTCAACAAAAAAAGTATTAAATTTGTGTAAATGATAGTGTTTAGAACATTTAGCATTTTTATTAATAGCTATCCTATAAATTGATACATTATTTTTATTGAATATGCACTGAGTGTTACCCCATATTTTACCATATAACATATGTTTAATTTCCTTTCAAATAAATTTGTTAGATATGCAACAAGGTCGCCAAAATGGCAAACGGTTCGCAAAAATCATCTGAAAAATAATTCAAGATGTGCTGCGTGCGGATCTACCAAAGATTTAGAGGTTCATCATATAGTACCTGTTCATCAAGACAAAACACAAGAGCTAGACCCATCTAATCTGATAACTTTATGTTCAAAGCAGTGTCATTTGATTTTTGGCCATTTAATGAATTTCAAGAGTTGGAATAAGGATGTTGTTAATGATTGTTGGGTGTATTATAATAAGTTACAGGATAGACCATAATTATAGGAGACAATTATGAAAATTCTATTATACACACTACTGATATGGCTTGTTCTGTTAAATAAAATACTTACTGCTGGTACAATAGACCCAGCAACACCGGATCATAAATACATAGAGTATGGATCAAAATTTCATTGTATTTTACATTTGTGTGGAATTTATGAAGACAATAAATTATTTTGTGCTTCCGCCGTCGCATTAAAACCTAATTGGATAATTACAGCAGCGCATGTTGTAAACGGATCAAAAGAGTGCTTTATAACAATAGGTGATAAGGTTTATAGATTAAAAAATATAACTTGCCACCCGCTATATAATGAAAATCAATTTGGAGAATATGATTTAGCTTTATGCTATAGTGAAAAAAATATTGAATTAGATTTTTATCCTGATTTATACGAGAATAGAGATGAGGTTGGTAAGGTCTGTAGTATCTCTGGATTTGGTATAGCAGGAACATTTAAAACGGGTGTTGTTACAAGTGATGGTAAAAGACGCGCTGGATCTAATGTAATAGATAATATAGAAAAAAAATTACTTATATGCACCCCGTCTATAACACAAAAAACAGAACTAGAATTTTTAATAGGAAATGGAGATAGTGGGGGTGGTTTATTTATTGGTAATAAGTTAGCTGGGATAAATTCTTGTGTCATGGCATCTGATGGTAAGCCCGACTCAACATACTATGACGAGGGTGGACACACTAGAATTAGCGAATATGTAGAATGGATTAAAGAAAAAATAAATGAAAAATAAAAAACAATACTCGTTATTACCATATCTTAAAGAAAACGTATATGGAGATCCTTTTTTAGCCGGAGATAATTATGGATGGGAACTTACAAAGCTAAATGTTCCAGATAGTTGGTCATCATCTATGGGAGAGAATGTTGTTGTTGCTGTTATTGATACGGGTTGCGATTTGGAGCATAATGACTTAAAAGATAATTTATTAGATGGTAAAAATTTTGTAGAAAATAATAATTATCCAGTAGACCGTAATGGTCATGGTAGCCATGTGTCCGGAACAATAGGCGGGTCTTTAAATGGTAAAGGAATCGTTGGTGTTGCACCAAAGACTAAGATTATTCCTATAAAATCATTGAGCGACGAAGGGTATGGTAATTCTAGGGATATTGCTAATGGTATAGTCTGGGCTGTTGATAGGTCCGTGGATTTTATAACAATGTCTCTGGGGTCTCCACAGGAAAGTAGAGAGATAAGAGATGCTGTTCGCTATGCTGCTTCTAAAGGTGTGGTAATATTCTGTGCCGCTGGCAATGAAGGAGCCAATCATAGTATAATGTATCCAGCAAAATATAATGAGGTGATAAGTATCGGTGCGGTTGATGAAAGACTAGAGAGAACAGATTTTACCTGTAGTGGAAATGAATTAGATTTTTTAGCTCCTGGGCATAATATCATTAGTTGTGCGCCAGGAAATAGATATGCTATTATGAGTGGCACAAGTATGAGTAATCCATTTGCTGTAGGATGCGCTAGTTTATATCTTTCGTATATTAGAAAACAAGGTGGGAAAGAACCAAAAACATCTAATAAATATATAGACATATTTAAACAATCAGCTAGACATCTATCTAATCCAAGATATAGCAATAAAAAAGAATACGAGGGATATGGGATTATTTATCCTGTTTTATAATAAATTTTAAGAGGATAATACGATCCAACAATCTCCATCTGATAATTTTATATCTTTAAAACATTCTTTTACTGCACTACTTACACCCGGAAAAGACCAGTCATGTCCAGCGATAATCCCACTATCTTTTAATTTAGGTCTCCAATATAACAAATCTTGTTTAACTTCATCATAAGAATGCCCCATATCTATAAAAATAATATCTAATGATTTATCTTTAAATTGTTGAGCAGCCAACTTGGAGGTTTGTTTTATAGTTGTAAATTTTCTATCACCCATATTATCTAAGAACAAACTATATACATCTGAATTTGACGCCAACTGTCCTGTAATATCTGTGTCTGTACCTAACCACGTATCTACAATATAAATTTTAGCATTTGGTTTTAGTTCATATATTTTATCGCATAAATATGACGAGCTTTTACCCATCCATGCTCCGCACTCAACAAATATACCATCATTAGGTAAAAGATCTATTAAAAAATCAAAAGTTTTTTGGTAATTAAACCATCCGTCTATCTCGTGTGTTTGTTTCATAGTGGTTTTGTAATAGTGTTATATATAATATTTAATGGATTATATTTTGTTAATAATTTATGTTTTGCTTGTTTTATGTGCGATACTCTATGTTCATATTCATTATTTTTTATACACTCTTTAATTATTGAAATAGTTTTTTCTGGATTCTTTATGTCTATTTTAATATATGCTGATGGATCTATAAATTCTTCTATGTTTGTACATCCATCATAAAAACAAAGACATTCAGCTAAAATAGCATCAATTAATTTTTCTGTAAAATAGTTTTTTTCAAAAGAATTTTCAACATTAAAATGATATTTGTATTTAGATAAACACTCGTATTTATTAAGACATAATCCTTTAAAATTAGTTAGATTTTGCCAAGATCCCTTGCCATAATGGTCATAATAGTCAATCTTAGATAGGTAGTCATTAATAAAACGTTTTCTTAGTCTATGACCTTCTAAAGACTCATAGTCAGACACTATCCCACAGAATAATTTGTCTTTATTTAGTTTGTCTTTAATAATCTTATTATACGGGGTGAATACGTGTGGAGTTACAAAATTAAAAAAATGATCCGTATCATGTACGCGATAATACTTATCTAGATCCGGATACTTCCACCATCTTCTAGTAGAGATTGGTTCGCATTGAAACAATATTGCTTTCGACTTATCGAAATTTTCATCATTACTATGATTAAAAATAATTATATAGTCATATATTTCATCTTTAACCAAAAACATGTCTTTCCATGTATAGTCTAGGTTTAATGAGAATGAATTAAAATAGTCTCTTAAACCCCAATCATCTGACCAGTTAGAACGTAACTTAACCCTAATCATATATTGTCTATAAAATATGCATTAGTCTTAATGCTATATGAAACATTTATAACACTATTATTGATGTCAGTTATTTTTGTATCATCAACATATTTATCCATATTTCTTATACCGGTAGTAGCGATAATATTTTTTTTAGTTTCATAAGAGCTATTCATATAGTATTGTAATATTTTTGAATTTCTGCCATATAGATTTGGTTTTAATTGATGATCATGTTTAAGCGATTCATAAATTAGGTTTTCCTCATTCCTTACATAAGACATTTTAACTCCCGTAAGACCTAGTCTCATATAAAACTCATCATCTTCTCCTCCCCAACCAACATATTCATTATTATATCCTCCACTAGCAAAAAAATCGCTAGTATGAACTATGCTACTACCCTCCGAAGCAGGAAATCTTATCCTCGCATGCCCATGCTGAACAAATGAATGATTAGATTTTACAGGAATCATATCTACATCATGTATGAAAATATTATCAGCACCTATGTCTTTGGCGTGTATAGCTCCCACGTTTATACACAAGCTTCTTATAAAGGGTAGACCATAAGGCTGTTCTGCAATAATTATCTTATATGCTAGTTCTGGTTCATTATCTCTAATGTATTCTGGAAATTTTTCTAAAAATACACCCAGGTGTTCTTCCCTACCACGATAGGGAATGACTATAGCAAGTAGTTCAGGATATCTCATAATATATACCACCCGGGAGCTGTATAATAGTATTTGCCCATCTGATGTTTGTCAACCTTGACAAACCCCTTGTACAGCTTTACAATAATAAGCGGTCATTTTTTATATACTATACGATAAAGAGAGCCATGACAGAACCAGAAAATAGAAAAGATTTTAGAAGGAATAAAATTAAAAATAGTAATAAGTCGAAAACGGAACTTTCGGACGAGCAAAGATTTCTAAAGAAATCCAAAAAAAGACTAAAACAACAAATAGAAGATACCAGATCCGAAGAAGTCTGGGAAGATTGGGAAAATCAATAATGATGAAATATCTAGAAGAACTAGGTGGCGGGGATCTATTTATCTATGAAGATAAAAAATATGCACTAACATCCGATTATCGTATTAGAAATAAAAAAGATCAAAAGCAATGTATATCTATGGATAATGGGTTCAGTAGATGGCTGGATGCCGCTACTATTGTAGATTTTTTAGACCTTTATTATAGAGACATAGATGGTAATATTTTGCCCATTAAAATAAATCATAAAAATCAAATATCAGGTGTATAAAATTTTGTTCTATTCTTAATTACTACAAAAAGATCATTTTATGGTTATTGATAAAAAAATTACTCAATTGACATATACCGGCGCTACTTTATCTCTAAATAATAGTAGTATTAAAAATAATATATCTACAATATATACTATAAATCCAAGCGGTTTAGGATATTTATCTTATAACCCATCTTCTTTATTTAATTCTCTTAGTTCATTAGTATATGGAAATGTTTATCTTATAGAAAGTAATATAAATAATTTGCCATTGGAATTAAGTGCTTGTGGAGACTAAATAATTTATGATAATTAATAAAAAATTAACACAGATTACGTATAGTGGTAGTCCTATCGTATTAGATAGTAGTAACATTAAAAATAATGTAAATACTATTTATACTGCTAATACTAATGGATCAGGATATATTTCATATTCATCTAATTCTATTTTTAATTCTTTAGCGTCACTAGAAAATAATAAAACATATCTTATCGATAGTATTGTAGAAAATCTACCTTGGGAACTACCATCGTGTCTAGATAATATTGCAACAACGACCATACCCCCTAATCTTGGAGCCTGTTGTTTTTATTTTAATGGCGTTACCTTTTTAGGATGCGATATTCTTTCTGAAAATGATTGTTTGTTAACTCCAAGACCGCCATCTATATCTACTAGATATTTAGCCTCTTCTGCGTGTTCACAGATGGCTTGCTCTTTAAACACCACTAGCGGACCAACTACAACTAGCGGTCCAACGTCAACCACCACTAGCGGACCAACTACAACTAGCAGTCCAACGTCAACCACGGTTGGTCCAAAATATTGGTGTCATACTCCTAGTGGAGGAACAGACTGCCATCTGACAGGATGTTCAACTAATGCCATTACCGGTGGATGTAACACAGAGGGGCCGTTTGATTCATTATTAGAGTGTGAAAATTCTTGCCAGACTGTCACAACAACGGGTGGTCCAACTACAACTAGCGGTCCAACGTCAACCACCACTAGCGGACCAACTACAACTAGCGGTCCAACGTCAACCACCACAACCACTGCGCCAACTACTACCACAACTACTACCACTACTCCAGCTCCAACTACCTTTAATGTTAGCGTGGTGGGCGTAGGCGCTTACGGAGCACCTCCAAACGTCTATAGAATAAATGGAAATAATCGACAAACCCTGTCTCTTATAATAGGATCAACCTATATATTTAATCAATCTGATGCGTCAAACGTCAACCACCCACTTAGATTTTCTATAACATCTAATGGTACTCATGGCGGTGGTATTGAATACACATCTAGAGTAACAGTTTTTGGAACACCAGGTCAAGCTGGAGCATATACACAAATTGTTGTTGATAATAACACACCTAGTATATTATATTATTACTGTACTCAACATGCTGGAATGGGTGGACAAATCAACATCACTGGAGGCACAACAACAGCTGCTCCAACTACAACCACCACTAGCGGACCAACTACAACTAGCGGTCCAGCGTCAACCACCACTAGCGGACCAACTACAACTAGCGGTCCAACGTCAACCACCACTAGCGGTCCAACGTCAACCACCACTAGCGGTCCAACGTCAACCACCACTAGCGGACCAACTACAACCAGTAGTCCGATGAATGCGTGTTGCTATTT
>Ga0247837_1009718_pt1 | contig 11371 bp, 8 predicted proteins | sample LaCtaG_2_FD_187115 | JGI IMG/M metagenome (GOLD analysis project Ga0247837, IMG submission 187115) | Freshwater microbial communities from meromictic Lake La Cruz, Castile-La Mancha, Spain - LaCruzMarch2015_14.5m | ecosystem: Environmental > Aquatic > Freshwater > Lake | place: Spain: Castile-La... | reverse complement strand
AAGAAACCGCCAATACCTTGAGGAACTTGAGCACTTCAACGGGCTCTGTCCCCGCCAGCCGGACGAACTCCGCCGCCGCCTTGCCAAGGACGACGTCTTTGCCGCCGCCCAACGTCGCCGGGCTCAAACTGAAAGCCGTATCGGCATCCTCAAGAATGCCTTCCTCGACGGCCGCCCCCGGGCCAAAGGCTTCGCACATCGCCAAACGCAAGTTGCCTGGGCCATCCTCGCGCACAACCTTTGGGTTTTGGCCCGGCAGCCTTGGGCCGAAGACCAGATCGAAGCACTCCCGGCAGCGGCCTGACGAAGGTCTCAATTAGCCTTGCTCCAGACACCACAAGAGAGGTGTGTCAAAGTACCGCGAATCTTGCGTAAGCCGTTGAAAATCGCTTTCCCTGCGCAGAGGGTAGATCAGAGATGTCTATATGTTGTGGTGTTTTTGGGCCGGAAAAAGCCCGGAAAATTGACCAAATCTTGCTTCTCTCTGAAATCTCGGCTTTTCGGACAGGCTCTGGTTAAGGATACCCTGTGCATGGGATCGCAGGGTTTTGGCCAGGGTGACCATGGGAGTGATCCCCGACTCCATGGCGCGCTTGATCCAGGATTCGAGATGTTGGCGCATTTTGGTGGCGGAAGGTTGCTCCCAGAGAGCGCGAAGATCCTCTTTGAGGTAGTAGGCCACGGAGAGGGGTTCGTTGAATTTCAAGGCTCTGGCGAGGTCTTCGCGACGCTCCTGTGGAACATTTTCGCGGCCCGTGAGGATGAGGTAGCGGCTGCCCTTGAGATACTGGGTTCCGAGGATATCGGCTTCTCGCTGGAGTGCGCGACGGAGGTCCTCGAGCTTCTCGTTGGTCAGTTTGATGATGTGAAAGCGGTCAAAGACGACAGCGGCTTGCGGGATGTGTTCGCGGATGGCCAGCCAGTATCCCGCAGCCATGTCGCAGGCCACCGCTTCAATCTTGGCGCGGTTGCGACGCAGGCGTTTAAAGAACTTCTCGAGGGCATCGGCTCCGCGTCCCTTGGCCACCCGCAGGATGCGCCCGCTCTCCAGATCGATGACCACGGTGACAAATTTGCCTTTCCTGCCGGTATAGAACTCGTCTACGGCCAGATAGCGCACGCCGCGCAGATCGATGCGCCGGAACCTCTTTCCCAAGTCGCTTTTGACAATCGCTTTGACCGTGTCCCAACCCAACCCCGAGACCGTGGGCACGTCGCCAAGCGTCATCCAGCGCGAGAGCGTGCAGACAAAGCGGGCCATTCCAAAAGTGTATCGGCAGTAGGCTGGGGCAAAGGGGGGGAGACCTCGAAGGTCTTCCCGCACTTCTGGCACATACACGCCGGAACTTCGCTCACCAAAACCACCGGTCTGAGCCCGATGGGCGGCGCCGCAATGCGCCGTACCCGCCTGCCTCGGCGACGACATGGGCCATGCCCAAAGTCCGGACACTTGAGCAACTCTTCCTTGGCAGAAACGTGAAACTCCACCGCCCCTCCCACGTACTTCGTACTCCGATATTCATAGCACTCGCGGACTCCAAACGCATGATACAGCAAACTCTGGCTCATCCCTCCTCCTCCTCCCTCACGCCTCTCTAAGCATAAACTTTCCGGATGAACCGTTTGTAGGTTCAACCCTCGTTGATTGTGACTTGATCCAGCTGTGGCGAGAGCGATTGGAGAACGAGCCAGGCGAGCAGGTAGGCGCTTGATGCAATGAGGAAGAGTGCAAAATATCCGGCGCTGTTGATGATGGCTCCGACATTGGCTGCAAGGAATGCGCCACCGAGTCCGCCCATCAATCCCCCGATTCCCACCACGCTGCCGACGGCGCGGCGCGGGAACTGGTCAGAGACGGTCGTGAAGAGGTTCGCACTCCAGCCTTGGTGGGCTGCGGTGGCCAGCGCGATCAGGGTGATGGCCACATAGATACTGCTTGTGATCGATGCGAAAATGATCGGCACCACGCAGAGCGCGCAGATGAGCATCGTCACTTTGCGGGCTTTGTTGACCGACCAGCCGAGTCCGATGAAGCGCGTGGCAAGCCAGCCGAAGAAGACGCTGCCGAAGTCCGAGACAAGGTAGATCGCCAGGAACGGGAGACCAACTTGCTTAAGGTCGAGCTTCGTCGTGAACTCTGGATTGCTGTTGAAGAAAGTGGGAAGCCAGGTGAGGTAAAACCACCAGATGGCATCCGTCATGAACTTGGGCACAGCAAACGCCCAAGTGGCGCGATATCCCAACAGCGCACGCCATTTAACCGGTTTCTCGTTGTCCGGCGGGCCGTCCTGGCGGATGTGCCCGAGTTCGGCGGTGGAGAGTTTTGGGTGATCCTCCGGGGAGCGATAGATCGCGAGCCACCAAAACAGGACGAAGGCACCGATCACGCCGGTGCTGATGAACGAGGCCCTCCAGCCGAAATTGGCGATGATCCAAGGCACGCAAATGGCGGTGAGGATGATTCCGACATTCGCGCCGGCGTTGAACACTCCGGTGGCGAAGCTTCGCTCCTTTTTTGGAAACCACTCGGAGACCGTCTTGATCGCTGCCGGGAAGTTTCCCGCCTCGCCCACGCCGAGCAACCCCCGCGCCCAGGCCATGCCCGGCACGGAGTTTACCAGGCCGTGCAGCACGGCCGCCAGGCTCCAGCCACCGATGCTCACCGCATAGCCACGGCGAACCCCCAGGCGGTCAATCAGGTAGCCGGCGAGGAGGAAGCCAAAGGCGTAGCAGTATTTGAACATCGCATCGAGGAAGCTCATTTTCTCGCGGAAGAGTGCCATGTCCGCGTCGGTCAGCGGCTGATCGAGGGGAAGCCCCAACATCTGGTGCCGGAAGACCGGGTCCAGCATCGTAAACGAGAAAACGTTACGATCGATGTAGTTAATGGTCGTGGCGAGGAACAACACGGCGCAAATCCGCCAGCGGTAGCGGCCGATTGGCGAAGTTGCTGCAGGAGGTTTGCTCATGGAGTGGGTCGAGTTTGGGAGCGAGGTGGGGCGTTTCTCTTCGCGTCCCCCGCAGCGTCGTTTGTGTGGACGTCGATTAGAAACGACCACAGGGCGGAATATTGTCTTGCGGGAGGAAGCGGCGTGAGTTTATGGATAGCGAAATGCTATATAGCTGTTTCCTGAAAGCAATCATTCTCTCGTTGGTTTCGGGATGGACGTCCGCAGCCGCAGCACCGCCTGAGAACTCTACGGAGCAGACGCCCGCGACCTTCGCACGGTTTGTGCCCGAGCGCTCGGATGACTTCGCCTGGGAAAACGATTGGATTGCCTTCCGCACTTACGGCCCCGCTCTGCGCGCCGGAGCCGAGGACAGCGGGTTTGATGCGTGGTTGAAGCGGGTGCCGTATCCGATCATTAACCGGTGGTATGGTGGCCACGCCAAGGGGATCAGCTATCATGCAGACCATGGCGAAGGATATGATCCCTACCATGTAGGAAGTTCGCGTGGTTGCGGCGGGCTCGCTCTGTGGGTCGATGGCCAGATGGTGACCTCGGACACCTTCGTCTCGCACCGCGTTGTTGAGCAATCCAGGGAGCGGACAGTTTTCGAGCTCGATTACGAATACCCCTCGCCCAGCGGGCAGGTCCCGGTGAAGGAGACCAAACGCGTCACGATCCAACTGGGCGAACCATTTTTCCGATGCGACGCGACATTTTCCCGCGACGGAAACCCGCTGGCAGGCCAGCCCGTGGCGATCGGGATCACGACGCATCAGGGCAAGGCCAAGGCTACCTTCGATCCGGAATCGCGGTGGATGTCGTGCTGGGAAGTCATTGATGGCAGCGGGCTGGGCACGGGGGTCGTTCTCGCAGAAAGATTCGCAGCCGAGGCAAAGGAAATTCCTTCCACAGGTCCGGACACCGGCCATGCTCTGCTCATCACTCAAACCGACGCTGAGGGCGTCGTCAGCTACCACGCAGGCTACGGCTGGGAAAAGGCTGGACAGTTCACTACCTCCGCCGACTGGCAAAAATCGCTCGAAAATAGATGATCACTATCCGAAACACCCATTCCCCCGAAGCCGTAGCTCGCATGACAACCGGGGAACTCCGTGCGGCCTTCCTGATTGAAACCCTCTTCCAGCCCGGTGATCTCGATCTCACCTACTGGGAGGTGGACCGCACCATCATCGGTTCGGCCACGCCAAGCGGAGCGGCGATTCCGCTGGTGGCTGACACGAAGTTGCTAGCCGCAGAATTTTTCCTCGAGCGGCGCGAGCTCGGTGTCCTGAACGTCGGTGGCCCGGGAACGGTGAGCGCGGACGGGGTCGTCCACCCGCTCGCCAAGACCGATGCGCTCTACATCGGACGCGGAACACGGTCCGTCGAATTCCTGAGCGATGACGCCGCGAATCCGGCAAAATTTTTCCTGATGAGCTATCCTGCACACGCGGACTTCGCAACGACGCCCGCGCCGGCATCCGGCGGACGGCAGGTCCCCCTCGGCACACCCGAAAAAGCGAATGTCCGCACCATCACCCAGCAAATCCACGAGGGTGGCGTGCGCAGTTGCCAGCTCGTGATGGGCCACACCACGATGGGACCCGGAGGCGTCTGGAACACCTTCCCGCCCCACACTCATCTGCGACGCTCCGAAGTCTATCTCTATTTCGACCTTGCGCCGGATGATGCCGTGATGCACTTCATGGGCGCGGGGAACGAGACGCGCCATCTGGTGGTGCGGGATGGCCAGGCCGTGCTCTCGCCCGCATGGAGCATCCACTCCGGCTGCGGCACGTCGGCTTATCGCTTCATCTGGGCCATGGGCGGAGAGAACCAACGCTTCGACGACATGGATCCCCTCCCGGTGCGCGACCTCCTATGACCTCTCTCGATCTCTTCCGGCTGGATGGAAAAATTGCGCTTGTCACCGGATGCAAACGGGGGATCGGTCTCGCCATGGCGGTCGGACTTGCCGAGGCCGGTGCGGATATTATTGGCGTCAGCGCCACGTTGGAGGCGGAGGGAAGCGAAGTGGAGAAGGCCGTTCGGGCGACCGGACGGTCCTTCACCGGTTATCAATGCGATTTCAGCCAGCGCGGGGCCGTGGCCGATTTTGTGGCCACGCTGCGTGCCGGGCACCCGGTCATAGATATTCTTGTCAACAATGCCGGGTCGATCCGCCGCGCGCCCGCCGCCGAACATTCGGATGCGTTCTGGGATGAGATCCTCGATGTGAACCTCCGTGCGCCCTTTGTCCTAAGCCGCGAGGTCGGGCGGGACATGGTCGCGCGGGGATCGGGAAAAATCATCTTCACCGCGTCGCTGCTCACATTCCAAGGCGGCATCACCGTTCCCGGCTACGCCGCCAGCAAGGGAGCGATCGGACAGCTCACCAAGGCGCTCGCCAACGAGTGGGCGGGCCAGGGCGTCTGCGTGAACGCCATCGCCCCGGGGTATATTGCGACTGACAACACCGAGGCGCTTCGGAATGACCCGGTGCGCCAGCAGCAAATCCTCGCCCGCATCCCGGCTGGCCGGTGGGGAGTGGCCACCGACCTCGTCGGAGCAACCGTCTTCCTCGCATCCCCTGCCTCAAACTACGTCAGCGGCCACATCCTCGTCGTGGATGGCGGGTGGATGGGACGCTGAGTTCGAGCGATCGCTCTACGCAGGAGCGTTTTGGAGTGCGGCAGTCTTCTGCCGCTTTGGATTGCGGCAACGGCTGGTGCTGAATCGAGGGCCGGAGTTGGCGGTCGAGGGGATAAAAAAACACCCGTCGGACGAACCGACGGGCGTTACTCCAAACGAATGAGCTAAACGCTTATCTGCGACGGCGGGGGATGACCATCAGAACAGCTAGCGAACCGGCGAGCAGCGCCCAAGTGGAGGGCTCGGGGACGACCACCAACTCAAAAATTGGGACACGGTTGTCGCGGAGGGTGATAGCCGCATCCCCTTGGATGATGCCCGCCCCAAAGTTAAAGGCGTCAGATGCCGTTCCAGCTCCAGCAACCCTTTGAAAGCCAGTTGTGTTATTACCACCAAGACCGGTGGACTCCAGCAAAGCCGCCGACTGGCTACCGGAGGTCAGTTGAAAGACGAAATAAAGCGTATTGCCGACACCCGCCGCTGCACTCGAAGTCGTGCCGTCAAAGGTCCAAGTCAAGGTGGAAAGGTTCGCGGCAGCCTTGTAGTCGATCGAGTTCGTGGAGGTTCCAAGATATCCGGACAATGTGTTGGTGACAGCATTAAGTCCCGTGTAGACGCCTAAAAAGAAAGTCTGTGTTGGATCCGTCGACACAGCGTTGTTTTCTTTCACCACGCTCAATGAGGTGATGTTGTAGGACGTCGCGTTAGTGAGGTCAGGTGACCAGTTTGCCGTTCCAGCAGCCGCTTCGAACGGAACATAAAAGCCGGTTGTCGCACCGAAAACGGCAGTCGTGCCGTTGATATCCAAGATCGGCGCTGCGGAACTTTTTTCGACGGAGAGCAACAAAGCGACCGCGAGCGCGGCTTGAGCTGCGGGGGTAAAGATTCTGGGGATGAGTGGATTTTTCATGGTAGTGGCTTTTGGGGTTTGCCTCTAAAAAATCTGAAACGAGCTATATATCAATCCGTTCCGGCGATTCCGTCAACAATTAATTTCAGTTGTTCTGGAATTTTTGAAGGTCGCGGCGAAGTGGACTCGTGAAGCGGCGGGCTATTGCGGGATCTGGATTCCGGGGTCAGTCGACGGGAGAATTTCATATACGAACGGTTGACCGTTGCTCAGGGCCTCCACGACCTCGACCTTGCCGTTGCGGTGTTCCAGCATCTCACCCGTTCGACGCCAGGCTGCCTCGCCCGGCTCCACCAGCCGGACCTCGACTCCTCCCGAGGAATTCGCAACGCGGAGGTTTTTTTCGGTCATGGTGATCGCCGACTCTTCCGCGCCGTCGAAGGTAAGCAGGGGAAAGGTGAGGCGGGGTTTGCCGGTGACTTGAACCCGCACCCGGTCGCGCAGCACCTCGACCGTCTCATGGTAGGTCGGGTAGGTGACTTGGAAAGCAACGCGTTCCGGGGTTTCTGCGAGCAGCTCGACTTTGTCGGGGCCGGGGGATTCCGAGACGAGTTTCCATCGGCCGGTTCCGGAGTCCGGGCGCACGACTTTTTTGGGATCTTCGGGGGTCGTGTCCGCCGGATGGTAGCGGAAAACCCCGCCGTCACCAAGGCCGCCGCCGACACCCGCACGCACGAGGGCCGACGCTCCATCGGAGAGCCCGGTCGTTGGCAGTTTGGCGAGATCGGCCAAAGTGGGCAGGACTTTGACGGTTTCCATCAGACCGTCGGTGTAGGCGAGCTGTGGGGGGGCTCCCTTGAGGTGCACCCGGAGGAGACCGGCTGGATTCCGCGAAATGGGGCCACGCGTGGCGTCGGAATCGTTCTGGTTGGTGCGGTATTGCACGTAGTTGCCCTGCACGTTTGCGAAAATCATGTGGAACCGCGGCAGGTGAACAAAAAAGGCACCCAGGTCAGCTGGAGCCGGACGCTCCTTGATCGCGCTGTCCGCCAGCACCCACGCCATACAAAGCTGTGAGCAGGCGAGGATGTTGTAGTTCAAGTGAACCGAGTAATCTTCGTAGCCGAACGTGCGTTCGATTGGGAAACGGTTCTTGATGATGAAGCCCGTCCCATCAGGACGCACCCAGTTCCGAAGCGTCTCCAGTGTGAGGTGCGCGGCCCGCTTGAAAGCTCCTGCTTCCGCCATCATCCCCTTCGCGGCATAAGCACTGGCATAGGCTTCGTAGATCGGGCACAGGCTGGAGTCGCCCCAGACATGTTGAGCGCTGCGATAACCCGTCGGCACTTCACCAGTGGGCGACTGGATGAACAGGGACGACCATGCACCCTTCCAACACGCATCCCTGTAGAAGCTGTCGTCCAGCCCCTGCAGGAGCATGATCACGGGAAAATAGCGCGCGAAGGCCTCGTAGGAGAACGGTGAGCCGTGCTCCCAGTAGAGGCCTTCATCGGTCATGTGATGGCGCTGCAATTTCAGGATCTTGTCGGTGTAATCCCGTGGCGACATGCCGTGGAGGTGCCGCAGGTGTTCGCCCGCGACTTGGATCATCGCCCAGTTGTTAAGACCGCTATTATGCGAGACATACGTCTTCGAGGGATCAATGGCCCGGAGCCGACGATCCCAGGCCGCAACCCGCTCGGGAGCCGCAAGCGCGCGGAAATAGTCGTATGCCATCATCGAGGCGAACGGGTAGAAATCCGGATGCATGGTCGTATTTTTCGCCAGCCCGTCCTCGAGGACCTTGGTAGCGGCGTCGAGCGCGAGAAATCCGCTTTCGAGCAGATCGGGAGAGGTGTCGTAGCCGCTCGCATGGAGCACCGAAACGCAGTGGGCGTAATGCGCGGATGCGTATTGGGGAGTGGGGTTGACCGGGTCGATCAAGGCACCCTCGGCATTCTGGAATTTGCGAAATGCGGTCACCTGATTGTGCACGTATTTCAGGTAATCCGATTTGTTCAGCCCGGTGGGGGAGAAATCCGTGACTTTGGCCTGCTCGCTTTTGAATTGATCAATTTCCGGCTGGAGCGGGTGGGCGACCTTGGCCAAAAGATTTTCGAATTGGGGAACCCACGTTGAGGGGGTGTTGGCGACGGGTGCCGGTTGAACCGTCGTGCCCGCGCGGATCGCTTCGCTGGCCGCAAGCAAAAATGCCCCCGTGACGTATTCATGCGTGTCCGACTCGCGCACTTCGAACGGAAAATCGGCCTCGATTTGTCCGTAACCGACGCGACCCTCCGGGGAAACGCAGGAGACAAGCCCCTGCATGGCTTTGTCGAAGACCGGCTGGTAAGTGGCCTTGTCCAGGATGCCGAGCCGCAAGCCCACGCCCAGGCCATAGGTAAAGAACCCGGAGCCACTGGTCTCGGGCGCTGGAAATTCGGCGGGATCATCCAAATTGACCCGCCAGAGGCCGTCCTTGCCCTGCCTTTCGGCCAGGGAAGCCGACATTTCCTGGAAGAGCTTGACGTAGCGGGGGCGGCTTGGTGAGTTCTCCGGCAGGTGTTCCAACACCCGGGCCAGCCCTGCATAGGCCCAGCCGTTCCCCCGAGACCAGAGCACTTTTTTGCCATTCTTGTTTTTTCTTCCGATGAAGCGCTTGTCGCGGTAGAAGAGCTTGGCATCGGCATCAAAGAGTTCTGCCTCCACCGCCCAGAAATAGTCATCCAAGAACTCATTGTAGTTATTGTCCCCGGTGGCCTTTGCCAGCAACGGGAGGAGGGGTGCCCCGTAGAGAGAATCAACAAAGATATTACCGTTGTGGTCGCCGAACCAGACTTTCTCAGTCCCCGGCGTGCCGGGGTATCCGCTCTTGAGCCACTTGAGCAGGGGAGCGATCATGGCGGGGTCCTTCTGGATCAGGTGGCACTCGGCCCATGTTTGAGCGGAAAAAAAGTGATTCGTAGTGTTGGCCGCTTTCTCCGGCGGCTTGTCCGGGCCCGCCTTCCATGCGTTGCGTTTGCCCCATTCCATGGCCTGGTCGAGGTAACGCTGATCGCCCGTGGCGCGGTAAAGCGCCATGATGCCATGATACCAGACCGAGCGCGTCCACGCAGTCGTCTCTGCCTTCGCAGGGGGTTCCCCCTGCTTGGGGCGATTGCCGCCACCGACTTCCATAACGGGGTTGGCTTTCTGATATTCGTTCACTTTCTGAGCCAACTCCTGAATTCCAGCCGTTGACATCTTGTCCGCCGGGCGTAGGTCCTTACCAAAAAGAGATGCTGTGCTGAGGATCGCAACAAGGAAAATTGCCGTCACGCTTTCACCGCGAGCCCATCCGCTTTGAAATGGAAATCGCTTCGAGGAAGCACCGGTAACACTTGGCGGCAGTGTAAGAAGACTTTTCACCAGGGAGAGCAGCCTGCCGAGTAGAAAAAGGGATCGGACTTCGGTGCCGAGAACTTGGGTGAGGGTGGGACTTTTCATGGGTTTGGTTAGCATTGTTTGCAGCCTCTTGGGTTACCCTTTTCCTTTTGTTCAGAGAGAGACCAAGGGCCCATGTTGCGTCACTTCTTTTTCCGAAGAGGAAAATGAACCACGGATGGCAGGCACGGATTGTTGCGGATAGCGAACGGATTGATCCATGTTCATCTGTGCAATCCGGGGTGGATTCCCTTCGGGAACTGCGATCATTCCTCCCCGGCGGCTACTGCCTGACGGAGAAGCTCTTAACAAGCAGGACGGGTGTTTCCGTCAGGTCACCGTAGTTTGCGAGGCCAAAAGCCGCATCGAGATCCCCTTGAAGAACCTCCCCCATTTGCGGTTGGAGCGATTTCTCGACCTCGTTTCCTCCCTCAGAGCCTTGGACATTCGTGCCAACTTTAAAAACATCAGCACCGGTGAACGAGACGCGAACCATGCCAGCTTCGACTTCCAATTCCACTTTTGTGGGGCAGGCGGTGAGTTTGCATAACTCACCTCTGGCGAAATCGCTTGAGACTCCAGCCTCAAGGCGAGCTTCCCCGCTCTCATCGACTTCCCACCGTTCAAGAAGCGTGACTGAATACAAGCCATCGTTGGCTTCCTTGATTTCGATCAGGAGACCGAGCCACGACCCACTGGGGCTGTTGATGGTTTGCCCGCCGAGTGGGGAGGCAGCGAATCCCGCCCACACACCCGCCCGGCCGCCCTCTTCGCCGCTGCCAGTGAAGGGCTCAGACTCCAGTTTCAGTTCGCGGGATTTGACGCCACCCGATCCATCGGGAGGCGGAAAGGCAATGGCGGCCCGGGCGGAGTTGGTTCCACCTCCCGGGGACAAACGGAGCCTGTTTTCAATAACTTCAACACTAGCCCTTCCCGTGATGTGGGTGAAGATCTCTGCGCTGGCTGGAAGCTCCGAGCTGCTGCCAGCGTCGAACCGGATTTCGGTGGCGGAGAACCCGGCTTGGGTGGAGAGGATCAAAATAAGGAGGGAGCGCTCGATATATAGCACGTGGACGTCGTCGCACCATCGCGGCAGAAATTCAATCGGATTCTTTAGCCCAAATACGCCTCCGGAGCTGTAGAGGCAAAGAGGCTTCACCGCAACCACAGGCAAAGCCGAAGATGGACGGCCACGATTTGCTCCAATGTCGCTTTCCCACGCCACGGGTGGAAGAAAGGGAAAAGGAATGACGGGCCCGGATGGACAAGACAATCCTGGCTCAGCCTGTGGCAGCCGCATGCGGGATCACTGTTGCAAGAATCAGTTCCACCGGAACTCAAAGGTGTCGTTTTTGACGCCGACATCGATGACGAGCATGTGTGGGCAGAAAGGGGTCAGCAACTGTCTTAAGTTGCAAGGGAAAAAGAGGGGTTTTTGAGGAGATGATTAGCCAGGACGACGAGTTTTCGCATGAGGACGGTGAGGGCGAGTTTT
>Ga0247837_1009714_pt1 | contig 11374 bp, 10 predicted proteins | sample LaCtaG_2_FD_187115 | JGI IMG/M metagenome (GOLD analysis project Ga0247837, IMG submission 187115) | Freshwater microbial communities from meromictic Lake La Cruz, Castile-La Mancha, Spain - LaCruzMarch2015_14.5m | ecosystem: Environmental > Aquatic > Freshwater > Lake | place: Spain: Castile-La... | reverse complement strand
ATGCGAAACTTATTCGCTACAGTTCAAGGCGGAGGAAGCACTCGTGGTAAAGAGCAAAACTTCCGTTGTAACTTAGAGATTCAAGTACTGTCTCACCCAATTCCATCAGCAGGTGAAACTGCTCAAAACAGTCCAGCAACAACTGATCACGTAGCAATGCGTATCGAGGTCTATAACTGCTGGCCAACCGCTGTAGCATACTCAGACTTAAATGCTGGCGATAATGCTTTACTTGTTGAACAGATGACTTTAGTCCACGAGGGCTTTAACATCAACTGGGCACCATCTCTAGCAGCAAGCGCAGCAGCGTTTACAGCCTAATCTAACAAAGGATAACAATGACGAACACCATTAGTGCAGCGGTTAATCCCGCATTAGCAAATCAAATGTTAAACAAGGCGTTGACTGAAACGCCAAAAGAAAGAACGCCTGAAATCGTATCTCCTTCAGATACAACTGTTGAACTTCCTGGCGGCTATATAAACGCCGCTGGGGAGGTCATCAGAACTGCAGAGGTACGTGAACTTACAGGTAAAGATGAAGAAGTTATTTCTAAAACTAATAACTTAGGTAAAGCAATCTTGGCTATCTTGCAATTAGGAACAGTTAAAATTGGCAATGAGCCAGCAACCGACAAGATACTTGATGAACTATTAGTTGGTGACAGAGATGCAATCCTGCTTGGCATTATTAAAGCCACCTTTGGAAGTACTGCAAAACTTCCAATATTTTCAGATGGCGAACAGAAATTTGTTGAGATTGATCTCAACACAGATATTAAGACTAAGGTTCTTGCAGACCCTATAAACGAACGTATGTTTACCGTAAAAGGTAAGTCCGTTGAGTACACAGTAAAATTGCCCAATGGAATTGTTCAAAGAGAGATGATTAACAATGCAGATAAAACTCCTGCCGAATTAAGTACTCTTGTTCTTGAAAACACCTTAGTACGTATAGGAGAGAATCCTGTATATAGCAAGGCGCAAGTGCAAGCACTTAGCGTTGTTGATCGTAGAACTATTATTGACGAAATAAACAAACGAGCCCCTGGTCCACAATTTGAAGACATAGTTGTTACGGACCCCGATACAGGAAGTGAGGTAACGGTTCCTATTAATTTAGGGGCCTTATTTCAATTCTAATGTAATTAGTTACGAAAGATTATTTTCTGAATGGTCTGCGTTATCTGAATACTATAAAGGATGGTCTTTATCTGAGATAAAAGATTTATCTCGGAGAGAAAGAAGCAACTGGATAGAGGTTGCTCTAGTGCGATATGAAAGGATGATCAATGGCTAAAGATCCCGTATCGCAACTTTCTAATGTAAATGCTGGTCTTGATCAGACTCTTAAAAAACTTAATGCCTTTGAATCTATTCTTAAAAGAATAGGTGGCATTGCCACAAAATCTTTAGACTCAGTAACTCGCATAATGATGCCAAGTGTTGGCACAGGTCCTGGAATGGGACTTGGAACTGCCAACGCTCAATTTAGCAATGGCGCAGGTGGTACACCTGCAGGTAGCGCAACTAATGCAATGCCTTGGATTTATTCAAAGCCAGGTGCTGCAGGAGTAGCGGGAGTTCAATTTGGTTTAGGTGTTGCTAGCGGTATGTATGGCGCAATGCCAGATCTTGGCATGACTATCTCTCGTGCAAGTGGCTTCTACCAGAGTTCACTTCGTACTGGTGGCGGAATGAATCGTGCAGGAGTTGCCGCCGCAACATTTAGTGCATTAGGTGGTGGCATTACTGGCCTAGGAGAAGATGCCGCTGCGGCTGGAATGCTCTCTCAAGGTTATAATTTTATGCCAGGAACATCATCATTTAACAGGATGATGCGAGAGGTTGGCGGTGCTGCTCGTTACTTTGGAATGCCAAATGCAACGGCGGCTCAGGCTATTGGTGGTTTGCACACAGGTCGAATGGGAGCGCAACTCTATCAATTTGGTATAAACACAACTGATCCAAATACAGGACAACCTGTTTCTACCGAACAAGTTGCTCGTCAACTTTATAGCCGAATGACGATGGGTGGAAGAATAAACCCATCTGCAGAACAAATGGCAACAAACTTACGAGCAGGTTTTGGTTCTGCAGACATGCAGATGTTCTCTGCAGAACAACGAGCATTATTAGAGCCAATGCTTATAAATATGGCTGGTGGAAAACCTTTAGGAGATTTAGCAAACTTACCATTTAATCCTGACAATCCACAGAATGCACAGATGAAACTTGCTACATCTATGTCATCATTAATGGAACGTGGCACAGAGCCAATGATTGCTGGCTTTGAATCAGCAGCAAATGCTGCGGCTGCATTAAATACACAATTAGAAAAACTGCCTGACGGATTCTTTAAAGCAAAAGGATTTGTGCAAGGACTTTCAAATACAAACGCAGCCTCAGCAATTAGCGGTGTAGTTGGAGGAGTTGTTGGAGCAGCAGGTACTTTGTTAGTAGCAAAGGGTGTTAGAAGTATGTTGGGAGGAGCAGCCGCTAGAGCGGGTGCTGCGGCACTTGCAGGTGGTGCTGCGGCTACAACTGTTGCAGGCGGTGCTACTACCGCTGTGGCTGGTGCTACTGCTGCAAAATTTGGAATAAAGGCCGCATTAAGAATGGTGCCGTATGTTGGAACGGCATTGCTTGCTTATGAGGGATTAAAATTTTTAGGAAAAAATATGTTTGGAACTCCCGCTAATGCAGCGCAAACTTCGCAAACAGGAACACAGATGACTTCTGGAATGGATCCTGAGTTATCGCAAACTTTACAAAATGCTGGGTTTAAAGGCGACGCATTAACAACTGCATACGGAGTTGTAAAGGCTGAATCGGGTGGAAGAGCAAATGCTTACAACCCAACTGGTATGGATGATTCTTATGGTTTATTCCAAATTAATATGGAAAATAATGATCCAAGAAATCCTGGTATGGGAAATAGACGTAATGCTGATTACTTAAAAAAATATGCATCTATTGGTTACACAGGACCAGAAAGTCTTAAAGACCCATACATCAATTCACGAATTGCGTACGACATTTCTAAAGGTGGTACAAACTTTAAACCATGGACTACATATACTAGCGGCAAATATTTACAGCATACTAGTGGAGTTACTTCTGCCAATGTTGGTAATAAAACAGTAAACATAAATGTTAGTTTAGCAAATGCGTCAACAGCAGAGGCTAACCGATTGGCTAAACAGGTAAAAGAAATTTTGTTAAAGGATAAAGATCTTCAAGAAGTGGGAGGTAAATAATGCCTGGAGAAAATAGTAACCCATATCAGTACACAAAAACTGTTGATCAAATTATTGAAGAGCGAACTGATGCTAAAAGAAATGTTGAAAATGCACGTATTAAGGCTGCGGCTGATAAACAAGCGGCTGAAAATAAAGCAAAAAAATCAAAACAAATATCTGCTGTTTCAAAAGAGTTAACCAGTATCAGAAGTTTTCAAATTGCTTTAGAAAAAGAAATTACAGTAGCAGAAGCAACCCTTAAAGCAGCCGTTGGTGGTGATGCAATTGATGCCGCTATTTTAGCCCTTAATGGGTTACGACAAAGACGTACGAATTTAAAAACTAGAGAAACAAATGCTATTAATCAATTAAAAAATCTTGTTGATCAAATTGATCAAACAAGAACTGCCCAAATTAATATTTCTATTAAAGAATCAGGCTTTAAAAAAGAAGATGCAAAGAAAAAAGGTGGAAAAGTAAAACCTGCCGAGGGTGACGAAAAACCAAAACCACCAGCACAACAGGTCTTTACTGGATATAAATACAATGCCCCGATGGTTAGGTCAGAGTATTTTGCTGATAGATCACCACAAACAACGACAACTGTGCGTGGAGTTTCTGGTGCTGGAAACTTTTCTGATGCTAGAGACATGTTTTCAGGCACGGGAGTTGCAAAAGGCACTATGCAAATGCCATTTGACCTTACAAAGAGTGCGGCATGGAAAAATAAAACAGGTATATATAAAGAAGATCCAACAATGTACGGCTTTAAATTTTTATACAATCCAACTGAAGTAAGTATGGGTTGGGGAATGTTAGAGTCAGTAGATCCAAACGTTATCAGAAGTGGAGCAGCGGGAGGATTAGCCCCTGTTACTGGTGTTGGTTTATCTACAATTGATTTTACGTTATTGTTAAACAGAATTAGTGACATGAATTTTTTAGATGAAAATGGATTAGCGCCAGGAGAAAACAATCCTTATCCAGGTTTTGACGACAAAAGTAGAGTAGAAGATTTAAAAACAATTTATAAAAAAGGAACTATGTATGATCTTGAATACTTGTTTAAAGTATTAAATGGGCCAAGTGCTACTCATCAAACTATTTTAAATGGGCAGAGTGCTGACTGGGGATTCTTAATTGGAACTCAAGTAGAGTTATTTCTTGGAGACGGCTTACGATATTTAGTTAGGGTAAACGGCATAAATGTTAATCACACAATTTTTAATGATCGAATGGTCCCTGTTATTTCACAAGTCTCTATTTCGTGTGGAAGATACAACGATGTTGGGTTACCCGCTAGTGATGCTAGGAGTCAAGAATGATTTTTTTAGATAGCAGATATGTTGATGGAACCTTATTTAAGGCTTGGCACGCTGGTAAACGAGAATACCATTTAACAGTATTTAGAAATTATCCAACAACCCTGATTGGTTACTTTACCTATGAGTGGGTTGAAACTGACCGTTTGGATTTATTGGCTAAAAAATTTTTAGGAAACTCTTCTTTGTGGTGGAAAATACTTGATATAAATCCAGAAATTATAAATCCTCAAGACATTTCTGCTGGTACTCAACTTAGGATTCCAAATGCGTAATACAGGAACTCAGAGCAGACTTAGTAGTTATTACAATGTGTCTTATCCCGACTTTCCATCTATTGAAATACAACCAAACGAAATTGTCTTGCATCAAGAGATGGGTAAGCACGACATCCTTGAACTACGGTACACACTCTTAACTCCTTTTATTCTTAAAGCGTTAAAGACTGGAACTCCAGTTCAACTTACTTGGAAAAACGATAAAGTGTCTGGAAACTTTTTTGGCTATACAACAGTTGTATCTCTACCTATTAAATATCAAGATTATCAAGAGACAAAAATCCAGTGTGTAGGAACCTCTTACCCTTTAAAAGAATCCAGTTTTAAAGTTTGGACTAATAAAACGGCTTCTCAAATAGCAATTGAACTTGCTAAAAAAGCAAAACTAAAGCCAATGGTTACTCCACATAAGACAATTTTTACTCAACAGTCTTTGTCTGGAAAATCTTACTGGGAAAAATTAAACGAACTTGCGGAAACAATCGGTTATGGAATACAAGTCTCTGGCACTGAACTACACTTTCATCCAATTGATAAGATGATTAATCAATTTATGACAACAATTCCCGTTCTATATTCAGATAACTCCTTTGTCTCTCCATTTAATAACTTTAATGCGCCAACGTTAGATGCGTTTGAGGCTCGTATTGGTGACTATCTTGAGACCTCTGGTGAATTAAATAGAAATACGAACATAGTTACAGGTGTTGATCCCGTGACTGGAAAAGTTTATTCGTCAACAACCTCGCCAAACAAAGTTGGAAAATCAATACGAACAACTACTAAAGATCCGTTATTTCTAAAAAATAGAACAAACATCGTAGTAAATAGCAGCGCCATGGCTAAGACCTTGTCCGAAGCGGTCTCTCATTTAGGAAGGCTATCTATTCCAGGAAAAGGCAAGGCGCAAGGGGATCCAAGAATTGCTCCTTGGAGAACTGTTGAGGTTCAAGGAACTCAGGGTGGGGGAGATGGCTTCTGGGTTATAAAGAAAGCAATTCATTCTCTTTATATTTCTGGAGAGTATGAGGTGGAGTTTGAATGTCGTACAGATGGTGTGGGAGGTAATAAGCCAAGTGCTTTTAGACCATCCTCTGCTGGCACTGTTCCATACAGAAATATACAAAATGATATGATAGGTAATTCAAAAAATAAACCAAGTGTGACTACGTTGAACTCTAGTAAGACTTTAGTTTCGCAAGAATCATCGGGTTATAAAACAACCCCTAGAAAATGGAGAGGTAACTAATGGCTCAGAAAGCAATTGCACTTCCCTTTTCTATTGATCCTTATGGAAAGGTAAGTTCAACACAATCTCAATCTAAAATATGGTCTGATCGAGTTAAGTCTGTTTTAGGCACCTCTTTAAGAGAAAGAGTAATGCGACCAAATTTTGGAACTTTAATTCCTTATACTCTGTTTAATTCAGAAACTGAAGCAACTGCTCAAATTCAATCGGAGGTTGAAAAAGCCTTTGCTCAACAGTTAGACCTATTAACTCTTCAACAAACAATTGTAACAAGTGATATTTACACAAGTACTTTGACTGTTGAAGTTATTTATGGGTTACCAAACGATGAGGTTACTAGCACACTCATTGGCTTGGTCTTCTCTCAAGGTGCTAACCCAATCTACGAGGAGTTACTATGACCGTTGCGCCCGCATCGAATATCCCTATTTCAATTGATTACACAGGAAGAGATTACTACTCACTTCGTGAAGAATTAATTGCCAGAATTCAAGATCGTATACCTGAATGGAATGCTTCTGACCCAGCAGATTTTGGTGTTGCCCTAGTAGAAGCCTTTGCATATATGGGAGACTTAGTCTCTTATTATATTGATCGAGTTGCTAATGAATCATATATTAGAACCGCAACACAAAGAGAAAGTTTATTAAACATCGCTTTAACTTATGGCTACACTCCAGCGGGCTATAGAAATGCAACAGTAGATTTAGTCTTCACTAACTCATCTGATGCTGAAGTAACTATACCTGCAGGGACGGTTGTGAGTGGTCAAGTAATTATTGATGACACTGTTGAAACAGTATATTTTACAACTGTTGCTGAGGCTGTAGTCGATGAAATTGTTGGAGAAAATCCTGGAGAATATACCGTTAGTGCTTTTGAAGGACGGTCTGTAACACTGGTTGCTGATGATACTACTGCATACGGAGAGTTAATTGGAACATCTACTGGAACTCCAGCAATGCGGTTTGTTCTTGGAGAGTCACCCGTAGTTGATGGTTCTGTAGAAGTATACGTTCAAGATGGAGATTTATTTTCTAAGTGGACGCAAGTTGAACATTTAATTGATTACTCAACTAATGACTTAGTTTATTCTTTGTTTATTGATGAAAACAATCTTGTTTACGTAACCTTTGGTGACGGTGTTTCGGGTGTAATTCCAACCAATGCTTCTGAAATTAGAGCGCTGTACACTGTTGGTGGTGGTGCTATTGGTAACATTGAGCCAGCGACTATAGATACAATTGAATATCTTCCTGGGTTATCAGAAGGCCAAACAACTGCAGTGCAAGGCGCTATAACAGTAACAAATGAAATTACCGCCCTTGGTGGTTCTAATCCTGAAACTAATGATCAAATTAGAGCATCAGCACCAGCCTCTCTTCGTTCTGGTAATAGAGCGGTAACACTAAAAGATTTTTCAGATCTTGCACTATCTGTTAGCGGAATTGGTAAAGCCAATGCAACCGCTGCAGTTTGGACTTCGGTTACACTGTATATAGCACCAAGTAGGTCTGCAACTGATACAGATATTGCTCCTGGCTTAGATGACAACGATGACCCGACCGCAGAGTTTGAAAGAATACAAGAAGACGTAGAAGAGTTTTTAACTGACAAGGTACTAATAGGGACAACAGTTACAGTTCAACCTCCTACTTATACCGATTTAATTTGTACTCTTGCTTATACAAAGACTGACCAGTATACAACTGCAGAGGTAGAAGAGAACATAAAGATTGCTATCTTAACTGGCTTTGGTTATGTAAATGCAACCTTTGCAGAAACTATTTATCCAAGAGATGTTGAGTTTATGGTGTTACAAGCACCTGGTGTAAAGACCGTAAATGTTACGGCTCTGCATTTAGCGGCTGGTTCTGGAGCCAATACTATGGTAGGAACTGCTGGACAAATCTGGCGTTTTCAAGAAGCAAATCTAAATATTGCCGCCATCTAATGAGTAACTTATCTGGAATATATAGGGGTATTGTAAAGAACAATACTGATCCCAAAAAACAAAACCGTTTAAAGATATCTATTCCTCAGTTAATTGGAACTCAAATTACTGATTGGGTAGATGCAGCCGAACCTGCTGGAATACGAACAGACCTCCCAGCAGTAGGTCAAGGTATTTGGGTTTCATTTATTGGTGGAAACATAAACTATCCAGTATGGCTTGGTGCGTTTGGTAAAAATAAAGGTAAGAATAAAAAGATCTTTATTAAACCCTTAGCAAATACAACCTCTCTAACAGGATTGTCGGCACATGTAATAACTGCTAAAAAGTCTGATGGAACTACAGAAGTAGATTTAACCGCTACCTTTATGGCTTTAGCAAATAAAGTAAAAAGTTTAGAAACACGTATGACAACGGCAGAAGGAAAGATAACTACTTTGGAAGGAAAGGTCTCTACCTTAGAAGGAAAGGTTTCTACCTTAGAGTCACAAATGACAGGAAAAGCCGCTACAGGACATAGCCATTAATAGTTAAGACAGTAAATAAGGGGCAAACAAGAGAAAATAGACCGTTAGGTCTGAGAGGAAATTAAGTGACAGCAGCATACCCATCATCGGTAAAGTCCTTTACTACAAAGGTTGATTTTAGCGATACCGTTCTTGCCGAGCATGTAAATAGCCTTCAAGAAGAGGTTAACGCTCTTCAAAATAACCTGGGCACTCTTATTAAGACAGGCTCTGGCTGGGTAGGAGAGTTTGACCTTGTCACCACTGCTTGGAATACTTTAAAAGATCGTCTTGCAAATATTGAATATGGCATAAAAGATATTTATGATGATTATGTTTCTGATGTGGGTGGTTCAGTAATTGTTTCATCTGCTATTGGAGTAAAGAGTCTAGTAGTAAGAGCAAGGGCTAGTCAGACCGCAAACCTAGTTGAGTTTCAAACTTCAGCATCTGCAGTTGTAACTAAAGTTCTTCCAGACGGTACTATACAGACACGGGGCAAGGAATTAGTACCAGTTATTTATGCAACAACCCAACCAACTGGAGCAGACTTTGCTGTTGGAACTATTTGGGTTGATTCATCTACTGACGTAGACGCAACAGTTATTACAACTGGTGGTTCATTAAACGACACCCTAATGTTAATGGGAGGTTAATGTGGCAAAGGCTTCGTACGTATGGAGTGGAAGCGAGTGGGTTCCTGTTGCCTCAGCATTTCCTGCCGCTCACCAGAGAGGTATTGAGAACAGTGCAGCAACTACCTACACCCTTGATGTAAACGATACTGGTAAAGCAATTGTATTTTCAAGCAACAGTCCTGTAACTGTAACTATTCCAGATGACTCTACCTTTGAATTTGTAGTTGGACAAACCTTTATTATCATTCAAAATGGAACAGGAACTGTATCTGTAACTACAGAGGATGTAGCAAATCTATACTCTTCTGTTGCAACTGGCACAGTTGATTTAAATAGTCAATACTCAGTAGCAACTCTTATTAAAATTGATAGTGATGATTGGGTTATTTACGGCGATATAGTAAGTCCTTAAGGAGCAATAGGCTGTGGCTAGATATGGTATAAATTATTACGGTGCGTCGACTTACGGTGCGTTTGTTAAACTTGCTTTTTCTGTCGAACCTATGTCTACATTGGTTTTGGACTTTACAAAAGTATTAGTTAAATGGCAGACCCCTCGTGGAGAATTTTCTAGAATCAGATTACTTAGAAGTCAAGTTGGATTTCCAGAAACCGCAGAAGATGGCATCATTATTTTTGATGAGTTTGCTACAGAAGGAAATGTCTCCCGTGTAGAGTTTATTGATGGAGAAGACAACCCTTCGGATGTTCCATTAATTCCTGGAAGACAAACTTACTATCGAGTCTATTTATTTACTGATCAAAATGTTTGGAGAGTTGCGGGTTCTATTTCTGCAATTGTTCCATCAAACCACAACGTGCAAACAACTTTTATGAATAATCTTCCAAGAGTATTTACAAGCAGCGAACAAGGTTCTTTTGGCACAGTCGACACCACATCAGCCTTGTACAACTTTGTGGAGGGATTAACGTTTTCGCAAGAACAATTTTATACATTGCTTGATCTATTAAAACCAAGACATACAGGCATTGAAACTCCAATAGAACTACTGCCAATAGAGGTGGCAAGTTTTGGGTTAACACCAGAGGCTGGACTTCCTACAAAAAATAGAAAGAGACTTGTACGAGAAGCAAACTATATGTATGCCCGTAAAGGAACACGACTTGCATTAGAAACATACTCCGAATCATTAACTGGATTTGAACCAACGATTACTGTTTCAGAAAACTTACTGTTGACTGTTCAAGACTCTACTTTTTATGGAGGAATTGGTAATTGGGTTGCTAGTAGCGCAGTGCTAACATCTAGCACTGAGCAAGTTCCTGACTCAAATACAAATCAAATAGATACAACAAAGACTGGAAAAATAGTTGCATCTGGATCTGGCAGCATGGTACTAGGTGCCACAAATATAATTACAAAAGGTGTTCCAGTATTACCTAGCACTGGATACGTGGTTTCATGCAAGTTAAAGTCTCCTGCAAGTGCGGGTAACATAACTTTATCAGTAAGATTTTATGACAAAGATGGAACAGCAACGTCTGCAGCAAATACCGCTACCGCTGTTGCTGCTAATAATACTTGGAAGTCCGCAAGTAAAACCGCAACATCAGATGCTACTTCTTCATATGCAATTATAACTATTGCATATAGCGCTGCTGGTACTTACTATATAGACCAGGTCTGTATGCAAGAAGGTAGCACTGTTGCTTACGATGAAGCACGGGCTATTGATGTATTTTTAATTCCTTTAAAAACAAACTATATTAAAAACCCATCCTTTGAAGTCAACTCAACTACGTGGGCATTAAGTGGAGCAACCTTTACACAAGACGCAAGTGTTCCAACATACGGATATTCAGGAGAGTACAGTGGTAAATTTGTAGTAACAAATCCGTGGAGCATTACCACTGACTATGAAATACCTGTGACTCCTGGAAAATACTACACAGCCTCTGCATCAATAAAAGCAAATGCTGCTTTATCTGCAAATTTAAAAATTACATTTTATGACGAGGCTGACGCTGTTGTAGAGAATGTAACTCAAGCAATCTCGGTAACTACCTCCTTTGCAAACTTTACTCTAACTGGATTAACAGATTCTTCATCGGATGTCTCTTATGCCAAGGTATCTTTCTATGGAACCGCCGCTGGAACTATCTACCTTGATTTAATTCAATTTGAACAATCTCAAGTAGCCTCTGATTATTTTGACGGATCACTT
>Ga0247837_1009711_pt1 | contig 11380 bp, 11 predicted proteins | sample LaCtaG_2_FD_187115 | JGI IMG/M metagenome (GOLD analysis project Ga0247837, IMG submission 187115) | Freshwater microbial communities from meromictic Lake La Cruz, Castile-La Mancha, Spain - LaCruzMarch2015_14.5m | ecosystem: Environmental > Aquatic > Freshwater > Lake | place: Spain: Castile-La... | reverse complement strand
AAGATTTTCTGTTAAATCATCTACTACTACACCAAAAACATTAGCTTGTAATTGCCAATTAAAATAATATAAATTTTTTTTCATTTTTTATAAAGTAGAGCCATGGCATTTTAAATTTTTTATTGCTGTAAATTATTACCAGAACTGCTGTTAATATTGAAGTTATAAAATTAGCTAATACAGCACCAAGTGTAGAAAAGTATTTTACAAATAATATAGTTAATAAAACTTGTATGAGAGCAGTTGATAATGTTACTATTCCCAAAAACTTAGTGCTTTTAGTGTAAAATATATAGCCTGAAAAAATAGCATATACTGCGTTGAAAAAATTAAACCCTAAAAAAAAAGGTAAATAGTTTAGAGATTCTTCAAATTTAATAAAATAATTTTTTATTAGTATGACGCTAAAAAAGTATCCAGCTATTAAGATTATAAAGAATATCATTAAAAAAATGTATGACTTTTTTACCAAATCAATTTTCCTCTCTTGGTTATCATTTTTTTCAATTTCGGCTAAATTTTTAAATAGATAAGGACTAAAGGCGCCAAAAAAAGAATTAGAAATTATAAAAAAAACTGCGCTAATTGTCTGAGCAAATGATAAAAATCCATTGGCACTTAAGCCTACAGCGGAGGTAATGAATAATTTTTCAAAACCCGATTTTAACCAATAAGAGAAATTATGTGGTAATAATGGTAATCCAAACTTAAAAGTAGATTTTATAATATGCAAATCCAATTTAGGCAATGGAAATTTAAAAAAAATAATTGTAAAATAGGTCGCAACCAAACCAGGTATTACACTAGAAAGAACAATACCGAAAATTCTTCCTTGCCAAGATTGCCTCAAAACAACAACAAATAGATAAACAAAAAAAACATTGATTAAACTAGTAAAAATTTGAAAGTATCCGAACAATCTGGCTTTCTCTTCTAATTGGAGTTTGGTAGTGTATAAACTTGTAATTGGTATAAAAAAGACACATAAAAGTGCTAAAAATTGCCACTCTAACCTATAACCACTAAAATTGGTAATTGTGCTGTGGAAAGACACTAAAACTATGGTGCAAAATAAAAATAGAGCCAAATTTAAATAAACTAAGTTTGCATAATAACTTACTTTTTTATTTAAATCTATTTTATAAAAATTTACACTCAATGCGCTATTGGTACTTAAACCAACGAAAGGGCCCATAAACCCAACCATTACGTTGAAATTTGATATTAGGCCAAATTCAGCAGTGGTTAAATAATAAGCAATAACAGGAAAAACTAAAAAAGGTAAAGCTTTACTTACACCATCTGAAATGGCATACATGGCGATTCTTTTAAGTATGGAATTATTAAAAAAATTATTCAAAACTGACTTCTTTCAATTTTTTCAATAGTTCAACCATTTGTTCTAAATCCAATTGGTCAGTATTATGTGAGTGATATTCTTCTACTTGAGGAATAGTTATATCACCTTCAGAAAAATACTTCTCATAATTTAAATCACGATTGTCGGCAGGGATTCTGTAATAGTTACCTAAATCCTCTGCCTTCACCATGTCTTCTTTATTTACTAATGTTTCATAAAGCTTTTCACCATGCCGAGTGCCAATTATCTTAATTTCATTATTGGCTTTAGAAAGTTTCAAAACGGCTTGTGCTAATATTTCAATGGTCGCGGCGGGTGATTTTTGAACGAACAAATCACCTTGTTTGCCATTTTCAAAAGCATACCAAACTAAATCTACTGCATCATCTAAGGTCATCATAAACCTAGTCATATTTGGGTCTGTAATGCTTAATGGTTTTCCTGCTTTTATTTGATCTAGAAATAAAGGAATAACAGAACCTCTGCTAGCCATTACATTACCGTACCTAGTAATGCACAAAATGGTTTTGTTATCATCTAAATTTCGTGATTTTGCAATAGCCACTTTTTCCATCATAGCTTTGCTGATTCCCATGGCATTGATGGGGTAAGCAGCTTTGTCAGTGCTTAGCACAACCACCCGTTTTACCTCATGTTTTTCAGCAGCATTTAATACATTTTCAGTACCAATCACATTTGTTTTAACAGCTTCCATTGGAAAAAACTCACAACTTGGCACTTGTTTGAGGGCTGCAGCATGAAATATATAGTCAACACCTTTAACAGCATTATCTACACTCAATGGATCACGCACATCTCCGATATAAAATTTTACTTTATCATTACTTAGTTCCTTTCTTAAATCATCTTGTTTTTTTTCATCCCTGCTAAAAATTCGAATTTCTTTAAAATGCTCCGTATTTAAAAACCTTCTTAAAACAGCATTTCCAAATGAACCGGTTCCTCCGGTAATTAATAAAACTTTATTTTTCATTTTTATTTAATTATAAAATCTAATTCTAATGGTGTACCCTTTTTTATATCTATATTCACCTTTTTGCCCAAAATACTCTCATAATATTTAGGATGCAATCCATAACCAGGTCTAATTGACCTAACATTTTTTTCTGTAATTGTTTCCCCCATTTTCATGTTTTCAACTATAAAAAGCGACCTAGCAAATTTTCTATTTTTCTCAACCTTTTCAGATAGTTCATAAGTAACAGAACCTAATGCCTTTTCTACTTCTCTTACTGCATCAACCATACTCCTAAATTCAGTTGGATCTAAAGAAAATGCGGAATCAGGGCCACCTATGGCTTTATCAATAATAAAATGTTTTTCGATAACTTTAGCTCCTAATGAAGTTGAAACTATTGGAACAATATTACCCATAGTATGATCAGACAAACCAATGATAACATTGAACCTATCTTTCATATCTTCCATCGTTTTCATATTAGCCAACTCAATAGGGGCAGGGTATGATGAAGTACATTTTAATAATATTATTTGTTCATTTCCTGCTTCACGGCAAGCACTCAAAGCTAGTTCTATATCCTCTGCAGTCGCAATGCCTGTGCTCAAAATAATTGGTTTACCTTTTGAAGCCGTGTATTTAATCAAGGGTATATCCTGAATTTCAAATGAAGCAATTTTATAGGCCGGAGCATTTAAGGATTCTAATAAATCAACAGCTGAAAAATCAAAAGGAGAGGATAAACAAATTAAGCCCTCATTTTCAGCAGCTTCAAAAAGTTCTTTATGCCATTCCCATGGTGTATAGGCCTCTTGATATAATTCATACAAAGTTTTGCCATCCCAAAGTGTTCCTTTATCTATTTGAAAATATTCGTTATTGCAATCTATTGTCAACGTATCCGGAGTGTAAGTTTGCAACTTTATTGCATCTGCTCCAGCTTCTTTGGCCGCTTTAATAGTATCTAATGCAATTTGCTTGTTTTGATTATGGTTTGCTGAAAGCTCTGCAATTATAAATACAGGACTATCCTCATTTATTAAGTAGTTACCTATTTTCATATTATTATTATTAACCTATTTTATCTCCTTTAAGAGGTAATTCAATAGAATCTATATTTCTAATAACCGATAATTCAATTGCACCATTTTGAGTTTTAACAGTAATTAAATTATTATTTGAATTAAGAACTAAACCATTTGCATCCGAATTATTATAGCCCATTGGACTTAATTTTAATTTATCAATTATAACTTTTTTTCCTTTATAAAAAGTAAAGGCACCAGGATAAGGATAAGATTGAGCTCTAACCCAATTATTGATTCTATCCTTTTGCCAATTCCAATTAATTTCGCCATCCTCTGGTGTTCTTTTGTCGAAATAAGTTGCCTCAACATTATTCTGAGGAATTCTTTGCAAATTATTTTGTCCAATTGCAAAAAGAACTTTATCCAACATTAAAGGGTAAATATCAATATACTTTTGAAGTATATCATTACCGGTGTCTTCATCTTCAATTTTAATAATTTCTTGCAAAACAATATCTCCTGTATCACAACCCTGATTTATTATGTGAGCAGTTACACCTGTTACTTTTTCATTGTTTATAATAGCCCAAACATGAGGTGTTCTTCCTCTATATTTTGGAAGTAAACTTCCATGAAAATTAATTGGGTATTTTGCTAACGAAATAACATCATTTTCAATAATAAAAAGGTAATTAATTGAAAGTAATACATCTAATTTATAAGCTTTTGCAAAGCTAAATAATTTACCCTTTCTAGGATTTCCTTTAAAATAGGGGATTGATTTGCTTTTGGCAAATTCAATTATTTTATTAGAATGATTATCAGTGGCTATAAATTCAAAACTTATGTGTTTTTGTAAGTGTTGAATACATTTTAAACCAAGAGCGCCAGATGCTAATATTGCTATTTTCAATTTATAACTTTTTAAATGATTTAACTATTCTAACTGAAGACAATCCATCAATAACATTTCTATTCAGAGATGAAAAATGGTTTAAAGAAATATTTTTAATAATATCCAAGTCTTCAAATTTATTTAAATCAAAAAAGGCTGACATTTTTTTGAAGCCTTCATATATATTCTTTTGATTATCAACATAATAACCAGACATTACTAAACAACCCGCTGCAAGTACTTCATATAGTGTTCCACTAGCAGGTACAATTGCAAGTGAAGAGGAAGACATTAAATCAAACATCTCTTTTTCATTTAGGGAGCTATAAAAATTTAACCTTTTATCACTAATTGTTGTTAATGAGTTTGAATGCAAATAAGTAACCCCTGTAACCACATTAATCCTTTTGAATATATTATTTGAAACACAGGCATTTAAGACAGAAAAAGTATAATTATTGGGGTCCGCACCACCAAAACAAATAAAAACAGAATTTAAATTATCAACCTTACGATTTTGTAGAGCTCCAGTCAAGAAAGAAGGTCTTAGCAATGCATAATCAATACCTAAAAGAAATTTAGTATAAGCTTTTGACTTATAATCTGAAGGTTTTACAAAAGGGCTATGATTAATAATCAAATCAGCATCAAATTGCTTATCATGAATATCATCAATGCAAACTAGTTTAACATTTCGTTTTCTAATTTTTTGATGATATTCAATTCCCAATTGATAATTATCTATTACAGTAATGTCACCTTCTTTTATAATACTTAATAGCTCCTCATCAGAGTTTAATGAATAATATCTAAAACCAGCCCTTTTTAGGTCATTTATAAAACTATTAGGTACAATTCGACTATAAAAGGAAATTTCAAAATCAGTTGAAAGCATTTTTGCAATTGAAAAACACCTAACTAAATGGCCCATTCCAATTTCACTACTCCCATCTGTCCTAAATAAAACTTTTTTAGCCATTTAAAAACCGATACTTCATTTCTGCCAAATGCCAATCAGCCTCGTTATCAATATCTTGACCCTCAATCTCATCTATAATAAAACCTCCAGAATTTTCGGTTAAAATTTGTTTTTTATATAAACAAACATCCGTTTTTAACCAATAAAACTGGCCAGCATCATGATAACTTTTTTCTAAATCTTGCGAACGTGAAAGACTAAATTCAGGAAAAAAATAATTTAACCTATTATTTTTATGCTTTATTGCTCTTTGAATAGGAAAACTAAATGGCATTATAGGAAAAACACTATCAAATTGATTATTCTTTAAAACATCAAAACTTTTGATTAATTTAATTGCAGTTACGAAAGGTGCGCAGGGATAAATACAACAAATATATTCGAATTTTTGATTATTGGCTTCAAAATTAGAAACAACCTCATTTATTACCTCAAATGTTGTAGCAAAATCGTTTGATGTTTCTGCTGAACGAATAAATGGTACATCAGCTCCATATTTTATTGAAATGTCTGATATTTCAATATCATCAGTTGAAACCATTACTGTATCAAATAATCCACAGGTAAGGGCAGCCTCTATTGAATAAGCAATGATTGGCTTACCTAAAAATTGCTTAATATTTTTTTTAGGTATTCTTTTACTACCTCCTCTAGCTGGTATAATTGCTAAATTAGGCATTGAAAAATTGATTTATTTTATCAATCACAAAGTTTTGTTCCTCATTTGTTAATGTTGGAAAAAGAGGTAAACTTAAACAATGTGCATAATAATTTTCTGAATGAGGCATATCTCCATCTTTCCATCCAAACTGTCTGTAATATGGCATTAAGTGCACTGGTATATAATGTACTTGTGCAAAAATATTGTGTTCCCTTAAAAAGTTTATTAAACCAATCCTATTTTCAATTTCAATTACATATAAATGATACGCATGACCTTCAATAACTCCTGATTGACCTTGGATAAAAGACTTTCCCTGAAATGCATTCAAATAATTTGCTGCTATTTCTTTTCTTCTTTGCAATCCTTCGTCTGCTCGTTTCAATTGGCTCATACCTAAAGCCGCTTGAAAATCAGTTAGCCTATAATTATATCCTAATTCCTGCATTTCATAGTACCAAACTCCATGTTGGTAATGTCTTTTTTCAGGGTCTTGTTGAATGCCATGAGAGCGTATATTTAATAGTTTTTTATATAAATTCATATCGTTAGTAGTTATCATCCCACCTTCACCAGCTGCAATATGTTTTACAGGATGAAAAGAGAAAATAGCTAACTCCGCAAATTGCCCATTTCCGCAATTTTGTTTGATGCCTTTTGAATCTGTAAAATAACCTCCTGGTGAATGACATGAATCTTCTATTATCCAAAGTCCGTATTCATCAGCTAGTTTTCTAAACTCTTCTAAATTATTTGCTCTTCCTGCAAAATCTACAGGAATAATTCCTTTGTAAGTACCTTTAGGAGAACTTTCTAATAAGGTTCTTACCTTTTGGATATCCAATAAGTAGGTTTCTGGATCTATATCCGAAAAAACAACTTCACCACCGCAATATTTAACGCAATTAGCGGACGCAGCAAAAGTAATTGGAGTGGTTATAACCTTATCTCCCTCTTCCACACCAAGTGCCATGGTACACAAGTGTAATGCTGCAGTTCCATTTGAAACAGCAACAGCATATTTACAACCAATATATGCGGCAAAGGCGTCTTCAAATTGTTTGATATGAGGACCTTGTGTTAAAAAATCTGATTTTAAAACATCAACTACTGCTTGAATGTCAGTTTCTGTTATGTTTTGTCTTCCGTATGGTATTTTATTCATGATTATAAATTTTTATCTTTTCTTAGCTGTTATCACAACGTTCAACGTGCAATCATGGCTGTGGTATTTTTTGTTGTTAAAAATAATATTTTATGGCATAATCAAATTTAGGCATCATATTCTGTAGACCCGAAATCTAAAGCAAAAGTTTGAAAATCTCAATCAATATAGCCAAAAGAACATTTAATATCTCTTACTAATTCAACCATGTTATTTTCACTGATAACCACTACATGGAGTTTTTTAGGGTGGCGCTTAAATATTTCTTTCGTAACTGCTTGTCCAATTGATCCTGCTCCACCGATAAATAAAAAGGTAGAAGATGAAATAATTCATTCTAGATCTTTTTCATTTCTAGTAATATCGTTTGAAAACAAGTTTTTATTTCTTCCTATTAAATTATAAATTAAATTATTCATTTTCTACAAATTATTTACTTATCTGTATAAGATAAAATTAAGATATTTTTTTTACTAAATCCATTAAAGTTTCGGTGGTATTGAAAAACCATAATGATAAAGGATTAGCGAGTAAAGTATCAATACCTGAGTTAACCATCGCTTGCCAAATTTTAGTAACACACAAAATGATAATTATACCTAAGCTTGAAATCTTGTACCAATCAGGCCTGCGTTTAAATGGTGTGTTTTGAAATATCAGAAAAAGCGCCATTGCTAAAGATAAAAAACCTAAGTAAGAGTACCTACCCATTGAGGGAAGATGGCCTACATAATTAGTAAAAGTTATAAAAATGATACCAACAGAATAATAATTTCTAATAATTAAATTATCTGTAATAATAGACTTTCTATAATAATATAACCAAATAACACTAGTTGCGACCAATACCTTCATCATTGTATATTGATATAAAATATACCAATTTAAAGTATTTGCATTATCTGCAACACTCTCAATATATTCTTCACTAAGATAACCTTCTCTATCTTTAAGTTTGATTGGCAAATCAGAAATAATTAACTTAACAAATTCAGGACTTACATTTGATAATACAAAAGAAGTGAGATATAAATAAAAAAACAAATCAAGAGATTTTTTGTTTTTGCCAATTAAAAAATAGCTTAATACTAAAAATATAGAAACAATATGAGCGTCATGCATGAATATACTACCAAAAACGAAAACATAACCTCTTATTTTATTGTTTAGTGAAAGGTAGTTAATTAATCCAAACATTAACATGTGAACACCAGTCCAATATCTTACGCCATTTATTCCATACTGAGGCATAACTAAGAAACAAAATAAAAGTAAGTAAGCCAAAGCTTCGGTTTTTATTTTATATTCTACTTGGTCAATTAAAAACCAAATATTCCGAGAATAAAAAAAACCAAAAACAAGACCATAAGAAGCGAGTAAAATCTGGGGATCAGAAGTAAATTTTGTTATTACAAAATTAATAAGTGGTTGAATGAAATCAATTCTTCCTTCATTTTTATCAAAAACAATATGGTTGAAAAACTCAAAAAGATTCCAATTTTGATTTCTATAAAACACTAATTCATCTACATACCTTTGAGTATCATCTGAATATGACCATTTAAAGGTTAATCCTATAAAAATTATAAATAACCAGATAGCATTTCTTGAAGAATAATATTTGTAATTTTTAAAGGATAATAATACCCCTAAAAAAGGCCAAATTAAAAAAGTAATAAACGTACCCATATTTCTCGAGTTTTTAGTTTCGTGAAATGGTTTTGATTTATTTATTTTTAAAATATCTGAGTTAATTTGCACGTTTTAATTCTTTCTAGCTGTAACTACATACATCCAAGTCCAATCATTACTTTTGTCTTTTTTGTTTAAAAATAACCCTAATTTATGACAAAACCAGATATAGGAATCTAATATTTTTATTTTACGTATAATTCCTTTGTTAAACTTACCATTAACTAAGTAAATATGCAGTTGTAAAAAAGTTACTATAAAACCTGATAATGGTTTAATTTCCACAATCTCAAATCCCGCTTTTTCAAAAAGGTATTGTAATCCATACTTCGTATATCTATAAAAATCTCTGGGCGCTTCATGAACATGCCAAATAAATGGCATAGAATAAATTGCATACCCTCCTAGTTTGAGTACCCTAAAACATTCCCTAATGGCAGCTTCCGGTTCCTCTAAATGTTCTAAAACTGCGGTGCAAATGGCACTATCAAAAGTTTCATTTTCAGCAGGAATAGCGTAGGCTGTGCCAATTAAATTAATTTCAGATTTACTATGAGTAGTTCCTTCGTGGTCAACTCCAACATGTTCAGTAACCAAATGACTTAACATTTTTTTATATGGCTTTACTCCACAACCTATATCAATCAATCTCCCTTTAATGAATTTATTGGTTTGTTCTTTGAAATACTCTTCAAATATTTCTGTAATCATCCAATTTATAAATCGTTCTCTTTTTAAATCCATTAGTAGGAATTCTATTGTTTCTTAAAGTTATTAACTATTTCGAAAATAAGTTTCTTATTCCAAAGAAAATTACTTAGCATATAAATAAAAAGGGCAAGTATTGGAAATAACATTAACTGGCCTTTGTTCGGAATATTTAAATTTAATTGGGATAACAAAACAAAGATTATCAATAAAAAAAAAGATTGTAAACTTGATGTTTTAAACATATTGAAATAATCTTTTAGTTTTAAATCTATTAATCTTCCAGTAATATGCATTTGAGGTACTGAAATTAAAATTGTGGCTACTAAAAATGCAATTGATACTCCAATTATCCCAAATTGAATGCCTATTAAAGAGGCTAAAATGAAAACTAATCCTGAAAAGAGGTTAACCTTAAAATATAATTTCATTTCACCTAATGCCATAAAAATATTACCAACCAATGTACCAACAGATTGTAGTGCGCCCACAATTGTTAAAATTTTAAAAATTGGTATCATTTCTTTCCATTGTGGGCCCAATACAACCAAAATAAAAGGCTCTGCAAGTATAAAGGCCATAACCATTAATGGAAAAGTTACAAAACTTATAGTTTTGTTCATTTTAACATAAATACTTTTAATTTTCTCTTTATCATGTTGAATCAAAGCAAATGAAGGAAACAGAACTTGAGAAATAACGCCACTTATTTGCCCAACAGGAAATATCATTAATGAATAAGCACGTGTATAAATGCCCAAATTTAATGTTCCTAAGTACTTTCCAATCAATATTTTATCTACGTTTCCTAATAAGTATCCTAAAGCATTTGAACCCATTAAAGGAACGCTGTATTTAAGTAATTGCTTAATCGATTGCATGGAGTACTTAAATTTCGGTGTCCATGTAGAGTTAACCCAAATAACTACACCCAAAATAGCACTGTTTAATAGTGTTTGTGCAACTAAACTATAAACACCATAATGGTGGTAAGCCATATAAATAGCAATACTTCCTGAAGCTGTAATGGCTATTAATTCTGCAATAAATACTCCTTTGAAATTGAGGTTTTTTTTTAAGATAACATATTGAACATAACTAAATGCTTGAATAATAAACAAAAAGGAAACACTTATTATTATTATTTTTAGATCAGAATTTTTATAAAAAAGTGCAATCAAAGGACTTGATATAATAAGTAAACTACAAAATACAAAACCAGTAAGTAGGTTAAACCAAAACACACTGCTGTAATCCAGCTCGTTTGCATCTAATTTATGAATAAGAGCCGAGCCAAATCCAAAATCATTAAACAATTGCATAAATCCAGTAATAACAGTAACCATACCTATTAATCCAAACTCTGCAGGTGATAATAAACGGGCTAACATAATACCAAAACCAATATTCATACTTTGTTTGAGCACTTGGTTGATACCAGACCATTTAAGGCTTGATATTGTTTTTTGTTTATGTTGTGAAGCTGTTTGTATCAATTGATTTGTTAATTACCCTTCGGCAAGCTCAGGGTGACAAGTAGGAGTTTTTTGTTAAGTTCATCCATTCGTAGTTCGACAGGATCACTATGACTGGCTCAGGGTGACACAAAATTCAATGTCATGGTGAGCTTGTCGAATCCATACACCCATTCGACAGGCTCAGGGTGACAACAAAATTCAACGTCATGGTGAGCTTGTCGAATCCATACACTTCCTTCGACAAGCTCAGGTTGACAGTGTATTGAGGCTCAGGGTGACAATTTTATTATTCAACAAGTTCAATAATGTACAATTTTCAATGTCATGGTGAGCTTGTCGAATCCATGCACGACCCTTCGGCAGGCTCAGGTTGACTTTAGTACTCAGGGCGACATTGATATTTTTTATTGATTATTTTTTGAAAATTCTTTCAAT
>Ga0247837_1009707_pt1 | contig 11383 bp, 9 predicted proteins | sample LaCtaG_2_FD_187115 | JGI IMG/M metagenome (GOLD analysis project Ga0247837, IMG submission 187115) | Freshwater microbial communities from meromictic Lake La Cruz, Castile-La Mancha, Spain - LaCruzMarch2015_14.5m | ecosystem: Environmental > Aquatic > Freshwater > Lake | place: Spain: Castile-La... | reverse complement strand
TGGAGGCGATCATGCACCAGATCATGCAGGCAGCCGGGGCAATCACCGCGAAGCTTGGCGTCATGAGCGAGAAGGCGTCCAATATTACCTCGGTGGTGACAACGATCAGCAAGGTGGCCGACCAGACGAATCTCCTTTCGCTCAATGCGGCGATCGAGGCCGAAAAGGCGGGCGATTATGGGAAAGGGTTCTCCGTCGTCGCCAGTGAGATCCGGCGTCTGTCCGATCAGACTGCGGCATCGACGGCGGACATTGAAAAGATTGTGAAGGAAATGGTTTCTGCGGTTTCTGCGGGAGTCATGGGGATGGACAAGTTTTCGGAAGAGCTGCGGCGGGGTGCGACGGAGATTTCGGAAGTCGGGCGCCAGTTGGACCATGTCGTTGAGCGAGTGCAATCGCTTGCGCCGAGTGTCGATACCCTGAATGAAGGCATGCGTTCCCAAAATCTGGGTGCGCAGCAGATTTCGGAGGCTCTATCGCAGCTTGGCGAGGCGGCGAGGCAGACCGCCGATTCCATTCGCGAATCGAGTCGGGTGGTGGAACAGCTCAACGAGGCTTCCCGGGGACTCCAGGCTGGCGTTTCGCAGTTCAAGCTGCGCAACTGATGCTCCACGTCCTTTTCCATGCGGGTGTGGAGGCGTTCGCGTTTCCCGCGCTTCGGGTTCGGCGGGTGGTCCCCTTCGCGTCGCTGAAGCGTCTTCCCGGGTCACCGGATGCATTCGCCGGTTTGTTGCAGTTCCGAGGTTCGCCGGTGCCGGTGTTGGACCTCTCTCAACTTGTCCTTGGCCGTGCCAGCGCGGAGGTCCTGGGATCGCGCATCCTGATCACGGCGCTCGACGACGGCAGTGGCCTCGGATGGATTGCGGAGTCGGTTCGTGACACGGCTTGGATCGATCCCTCGCATTTTGAAGCTCCGCCGGTTCGTGTCGATGGAGCGCCGTGGTTGGGAAAGGTCGCATGCATTCAGGGTCAATTCGTTCAGTGCGTCGAGCCGTCCGAGCTGCTCACTGACGAAATCCGGGAGTTGCTGCGGGTGCACGCGACGGAGTAAACGGCGATGCACTCCCCGATTGACGAGTTGCTTGAGATTGTCCGGAATGCGTCCGGAATGGATCCCGAGCGCAGCGGTCGGGAAACGATGACCATGGCGATTCGGCAGGCTGCCCGAAGCGCGGGATTGGCGGATCTTCGGGAATTCGCGGCGAGAGTGTCCTCCGACCCCGCAGCACTGGACGCTCTGATTGATGGGGTGGTGATTCCGGAAACGTGGTTTTTTCGCAATCCGGAAGCGCTTGATGCGCTGGCGAGTTGGGCGACCGCTTTCCGCTCCCGCAAGCCATCGGCGCGTATGCGCATCCTGAGCGTTCCTGCGGCGACCGGCGAGGAGCCGTATTCGATCGTCATGAGCCTGCTGGATGCGGGGTTTCAGGCGGCGGATTTTGAAGTGACTTCTGCGGATCTTAGCCGCGCCGTGTTGCGGTTTGCGGCGGAGGGTTTGTATACGGGTCGGTCATTTCGCGGGGAATCGCTGAGCTTTCGGGACCGGTATTTCACGGAGGAGGCCGACGGCTATCGTCTGAACGCGAACATTCGGGAATTAGTGCATTTTCGGCGTGCGAACCTGCTCACCGATGACATCCTCGCGGCCGAAGGGTCGTACGACGTCATCTTCTGCCGCAACCTGCTCATGTACTTCGGGGACAACGATCAAACCGCAGCGTTCCGGCGTTTGAGGCATGCGTTGAAGGAAGACGGAATCCTCTTCTTGGGGCCTGCCGAGCCTCCGCGTGCGGCACGGGAGGGATTTCGGGACGCGGGGTTCCGGATGGCATTCGCCTGTGTGCGCGCCGTCGACGGTGCCGTCGGCTCCACGCGTGTGCCGCCGAGGAATCGACGACCTCCTCCTGCGGGACGGTCAGTTTCCCTTCCCGCAGCAGCCGGGGAAAGGCGCCGACCCGAGCACGGCGTTCCTTTACCCAAAGCTCAGGAAGCCGTGAAGCCCCCCCCGACGCTTGCCGCAGCGATCGGACTGGCGGATCAGGGACGGCTGGCGGAGGCGGATGAAATGCTGGCCCGGCTTCGAGTCGCGCCTGATCCTTCGGCCGACCCCTTTTTTCTGAGTGGCGTGGTCGCAGAAGCCCTTGCGGACCCGAACCGGGCCGAGCAGTTTTATCGCAAGGCGCTTTATCTCCAGCCCAACCATGAGGATGCCATGCTTCATCTCGCCGTCCTCCTGGACTCGGGTGGGCAGTTCGGCGAGGCGCGGCGTTTGCGGGAACGTGCGGGGAGAGTCGTAAAGTGAACAGGCCGCATTCCGTAGACGTCGTTCCTATCGCTCCCGAGTGGCGTGACGAATGGGCGCGTGAGCTGGCTGCGGAAGGCTCTCGCGAGGCGAAGGCCGATGGCGTGGGGTACCTCGTCTTCCGTGCCGGAACCGAAATCTATGCATTGCCCGCCGCCCGGGTGGTACGGACCGGTCCCCTTCCGAGACCGCACCGTATCCCTCGGCGGTCGATTCCCGTGCTTGGTGTCTCCAACCTCGATGGGACATTATTTCTGGTCTTCTCGGTGCGCGCCCTGCTCCGCGCTGCGGGCGAGGGGGACACGGCGGAAACCATGTTCGTGTATCAGGACGAGGACATTCAGGTCTGCTGTGCCGTCTCTGAAACGCTTGCGGTCGTCCCCTTCCGAGAGAGTGATTGGCTTCCCATGCCTCCGGCGCTGGCGCCGAGCGCGCCGTGTTGTGCCCGGCATTGTACCGAGTGGCAGGGGCGCACGGTCCTGCAAATCGACGCGTCGGAGTTCAATCGCAGCATCCGGGAGGCGGCACGGTGATGGACCTGAGCAAGTACTCCATGACCGAGTTGTTCCGGGCAGAGGCAGACGTGCAATGCAACGCGCTTTCCGACGGATTGCTGTCGATTGCTCAAACGAAGGATCGGGAGCGTCTCTTCCGCAACCTCATGCGGGCGGCGCATTCGCTGAAGGGTGCGGCCCGCATCGTCCAGTTCGAGCCTGCGGTGCATGTCTCGCATGCCATGGAAGATGTCTTTACGGCTGTTCAGGAAGGACGATTGCACTTGGCGCCGAACGACGTCGATACGCTGCTCATGGGCGTGGATTTGCTCAGAGAGATCGCGGGGGTCGAAGAATCCGATCTCAAATCCTGGGAAAAATCCAATGAGCCCCTGCTTCAGGAGTTCGTCGCCGCATGCGGACGCTTGGGATCGATCGAAGGGGATGCGACTGCGGCAGTGGATCTCGCAGCGGAGCCTGTCTCCTCTGACCCCCCGGACGAATCGCCGGAACCGGCCGGTTCACGGGATTCGCCCGGTTCGTCAGGCGCTTCGCTCCGCGTTCAACCGCAGGCCTTGCAGCGCATCATTGGGCTCGCCGGGGAATCCCTCGTCTTAAACGGACGGATTGCGCCGATCGATGCCGGACTCCGTCGCGTCATTCGCGATCAACGAGACCTCGAGCGCCGACTCGGGGAATTGCGGGATCAGTTCACGCCGGGCGATCCCTCGCGGGATTCCCTTGAGTTTGTCCGCGACGCGGCGTCGTCCCTCCGCAAGGCCGTTGAACGCCGGGTCGAGGAGATCGAGCTTTTTGAGAGGCAGAACCGAACCCTTTCCCGGAGTTTGTATGGAGCGGCTTTGATGTGCCGAATGCGACCGCTTTCGGACCGTGTGGCGCATCTTCGTCGGATGTGCCGGGACGTGGCGAGGGACCTCGGCAAGGAAGTTCGCGTGGAGATTACCGGGGAACGAACGGACGTCGATCGAGATCTGTTGGACGTCCTCGATGCCCCGTTGACCCATCTGCTTCGCAACGCCGTGGATCATGGCATCGAAACGCCGGATGAGAGGAACACGGCCGGAAAGAAGCCGTTTGCGACGATTCACATTCACGCGCAGCACCGTGCCGGACGCCTGCTCCTGAGCGTTTCCGACGACGGTCGGGGCGTGGACTTCTCCAAGATTCGCGAGCAGGTTGTCGTGCGGAAATTCGTGAATGCCGCCACCGCCGCGCAACTCAGTGAGAGCGAACTCATGGATTTCCTCTTCCTACCCGGCTTTTCGCTTCGGACGGATGTCACGGAGATATCGGGACGCGGCGTGGGCCTCGACATCGTCCAAAGTCGGGTGCGGGATATGCGGGGAACGGTTCGCGCGTCGAGTCGGCGGGGAGCCGGGACCGTATTCACACTCGATCTTCCGATCTCGCTTGCCCTCGTCGAGTGTCTGTTCGTCTCGATTGCCGACGAGGCGTATGCCCTCCCTCTGGCCCGCATCCAGCGCATTTGCCGCGTGCCGGTCGAAGACGTGGAATCCTCGGGCGGACTCCAGTTCCACCGCGGCCCGGAAGGATCGATCGCGCTCATTGACGCCGCCGCGGTGCTGGAGTTGGGGTCGACCCCACCTGAGAACGGACAGTACGCCGTCGTCGTACTGAGCGATGGCGCTTCGGCGTATGGGGTTGTGGTGGATGCGTTTGAGGGAGAAGGGCAAATCACCCTGCAGAGTCTCGACCCCCTCCTCGGTAAAGTCCGCGATATCCGGGCGCTTGGGGTCATGCCCAGCGGAGCGCCAACCCTGGTGCTCGATGTGGATGATTTTCTGGTGTCGATCCAGAGATTCGCGAATCGACCCACCGCGCGCTCGCTTGAACCCGGGGCGGGTTCGGGTCCGAGCGTTCGCGTGAAACGGGTGTTGGTGGTGGACGATTCCCTGACGGTTCGCGAACTTGAGCGTAAGACGCTTTCCGAGCACGGATATGAAGTCGAGGTGGCGGTCGACGGGGTGGACGGTTGGAACGCGCTGCGCGGCGGTTCATTTGACTTGGTGATCACAGACATCGACATGCCTCGTATGGACGGCATCCAGTTGATCCACTCCTTGCGCGGGGACACCCGCTTCAAGGCGTTGCCGACGATTATCGTTTCGTACAAGGATCGTCCGGAGGATCGGAAGCGCGGGCTGGAGGCTGGGGCGGATTACTATCTGACGAAGGGGAGTTTCCAAAACGAGGGTCTTCTCAATGCGGTGTTCGATTTGATCGGGGGACCGGTTTGAGAATCGGGATCGTCAACGATTCACGCCTTGCGGTGGAATCGATTTCCCGGGTGCTGCTCGAGAGCGGAATGCACTCGATTGTCTGGGTCGCGGCGAACGGGGAGGATGCCGTGGAGGCTTGTTCCCGGAACCGTCCGGAATTGGTCCTCATGGACATGCTCATGCCGGGGATCGATGGGGTGGAGTGCACCCGGCGGATCATGATGCAGTGTCCCTGCGCGATTCTCGTGGTCACGGCTTCGGTGGACCGTAACTGTGCGATGGTCTTTGATGCCATGGGCGCGGGGGCTTTGGATGCGGTGGGGACTCCGGTGTTGGCGACGGATGCGGGTCGCGCGCAGTTCTTGAAAAAGATCGATCAGATTTCCAAAGTCATTTCGGTCGATCCGGCGGACGGCGGCGTCCGCGGGGGCTCTTATGCCGATGCGTTGATTCTGATTGGCACGTCAGCGGGGGGACCTGCGGCGCTTGCAGCAATTTTTGCGGAACTACCGAACCCTCTTTCTGCGGCAGTTGTGGTGGTACAGCATGTGGACCGGGCTTTCGCAGAGGACATGAAGGAATGGCTGCAGCGGTTCTCGCCCCACCCGGTGCGGATTCCGGTGGAAGGACAGACCCTGGATTCGGGTTCGATCTGGATCGCGGGCGGCGAGGGACACTTGGTTCTGAAAAGCGCCAAAACGCTTGGGTACACGTATCATCCGAAAGATGCTCTCTATTGCCCATCCGTGGACGTTCTTTTCGAAAGCGCAGCCGAGCTTTGGAGGTCCCGCCTGATGGCGGTCGTGCTCACGGGGATGGGTCGCGACGGAGCGCGCTCGGTGTCCCGCTTGCGTGCGATGGGACATTTGACGATTGCACAGGACCCTCAAACGGCAGCATTGCAAAGCATGCCGAAGGCTGCCATAGCGAGTGGCGGAATCGTGGAAGTACATGCGCTTGCGAACATTTCGCCACGCATCGCAAAGTGGATCGGGGTGCGGACTGACCGGACTGACTTTACGCAAAAGTGATGAAACCTTTAGAAAGACGTCGTTCTCGCCGGTCTCCGGTGATGGTGCTCCTTGTCGATGACCAGGCCATGATCGGCGAGGCCGTCCGACGTGCCCTTGCCAATCACGACGACATCGATTTTCATTTTTGCTCGGATGGGCTGGAAGCGCTGGACGCCGCCAACCTGATCAAACCCACCGTCATTCTCCAGGATCTCGTCATGCCCGATATCGAGGGCATCGAACTCGTCCGCCAGTACCGCGCAAACCCCTCCACCGCGAAAACTCCCGTGATCGTGCTGTCGGTCAAGGACGATCCGGCGGTGAAGTTGTCCGCATTCGATGCCGGGGCGAACGATTATCTGGTCAAGATCCCTGATCCCGTCGAACTGCTTGCCCGGATCCGCTACCATGCGCAGGCGTACACGTCCCAGATGCAGCTCGATGAAGCGATGCGGGCCCTGCGCGAGAGCCAGCAGCAGCTTCTCGACAGCAACACGGTGTTGCTTTCGCTCAATCAGAAACTGGAAGCGGCAACGCGGGCGAAATCCGATTTTCTCGCGATGATGAGCCATGAGATCCGCACGCCGCTCAATGCGGTGATGGGGTTTTCGGATCTGCTTTCCGAGACAGACATGGACAGCGCGCAGAGGGATTACGTCGAGACGATCCGCTCGTCCGGTCGCACGCTGCTCACGGTGATCAACGACGTGCTCGATTTTTCAAAAATCGAAGCGGGGAAGCTGTCCATCGAGGAGGAACGGTTTAACGTCCTGCGCTGCGTCCGTGAGGCGTGCGAGCTTTTCGAGGCAAAGGCTGCGGAGGGGGGCACGCTGATCCGTTGGGATGTCTGCCCCTCCCTTCCGGCGTGCGTGTCCGGGGATTCCGTCCGGATTCGTCAGGTGCTTACCAACTTGATTTCGAATGCGGTAAAGTTTACCCGGGCGGGTCAGATCCATGTACATGCGGGAGTGGGCGATGTGCTCGAACTTGCCCGGCACTCCCCGGAGGTCGATCCCGCCTCCTCCGCCATGTATTTGCGTGCGTCCGTTCGGGACAACGGTCCTGGGATCTTGGAGGAGAAACGGGAGTTGCTGTTCCAATCGTTCTCGCAAATTAATTCTCCTGCGCATCGCAGGTTGGGAGGCACCGGGCTGGGCTTGGCGATTTGCAAGCGGTTGTGTCAGTTGATGGGCGGCGACGTCTGGCATCTGGAGGCGGAGGGAGGCGGGGCGGAATTTGTTTTCATGGTTCGGGTGGCGCCCGCCCCAGCGGAGCAGGAGACCGAAACGCCCGCGGGCGAGGAGATCGATTCGCAATCCTTTCCGATGCTCTTCCGCGACGTTCGCGTGGTGGTGGCGGAGGACAATGCGGCGAATGCCAAACTGATTCATGCGCTGCTCCGCAAGCAGGGGCTGGAACCGGTGCTGGTTTCAAACGGTCGTGAGGCGGTTCAGGTGGTTTGTTCTGGAGGTTGCGACCTGATTTTCATGGATGTGCAAATGCCCGTCATGGACGGTTTGGATGCCACGCGTGCGATTCGGCGTTGGGAGTCTGATCAACACGGACAGGCCGTGTTCATTGTGGCCCTGACGGCGGAAGCCATGCAGGGAGATGACGAAAAGTGTATTCGTGCGGGGATGGATACCTATCTCTCCAAGCCGATCCGCGTCGCGGAACTTCGGGGTGCGCTGATGAGGTTTCTGACGGAACGCTCGAACCTCGCGCCGGCGTCGGTCTCAGCCGAATAGCCGCGGGGTGCTGACGACGCCTCCGTCCGCCCCGTTGGGGCGGGATCGCGGTGGGTGGTGGCCTCACCTAGGGTTACGCTCCGCTCCACCCTAGGCTATCGACGTCCATGCCTTTGGCATGGTTCGGTGGGAACGGCGCCCGCGGCCCCAGCGGGGCCGACGTGGACAGCCCGAGGTGGAGCGGAGCGCAACCCCGGGGTTCCCCGCAACGCACATGGCCAGCGCCCCGACGGGGTGCACGGAATGTTCGGGGTGGGGCGATCCGTTTGCCGGATGACGCCTCCGTCCGCCCCGCTGGGGCGGAATCGCGGTGGGTGGTGGCGTTACCCGGGGTTACGCTACGCTCCACCCCGGGCTATCAACGTCCATGCCTTCGGCATGGTTCGATGGGAACGGCACCTGCGGCCCCAACGGGGCAGACGTCGACAGCCCGGGGTGGAGCGGAGCGCAACACCGGGTTCCCCGCAACGCACATGGCCAGCGCCCCGACGGGGCGCACGGAGCGTAGGCGGCTCTTAATCCGCCGTGATCGCTGCCCGGTCGCCCACGAGGGAACCCGACTTTTCCAGGAAATAGTCGAAGCTCCCGGGATACGGCGTTACCGAGCCCGCGTTGACGTGGAGTACCTTCGTCGCGAGTTTGCGAATGAAATGCACATCGTGGGAAATGAACACCAATGTGCCCTCGTAGTTTTCAAGCGCGAGGATCAGAGATTCGACGGTGAGGATGTCAAGGTGAGTGGTCGGTTCGTCCATCAGGAGCAGATTCGGTGGATCCACGAGGAACTTAATGAGGTTAAGACGTGTTTTCTCCCCTCCGCTAAGGACGCCCGTTTTTTTGTAGATGTCGTCCTTTCGAAATAGGAACGAACCGAGGATCGCGCGGGCCTCCTCTTCGCGGAGTTCTCCGTTGGCGGACATGACCTCGTCGAGCACACTGCGGGTCGCATCAAGTGTCGCTGCGCGGTGCTGACTGAAGTAACCGAGCTTTAGGTTATGCCCGGGTTTGCGTTCCCCTTTTTGAAACTCAAGGATCCCCGCGAGAATCTTTAATAAAGTGGATTTGCCGGCGCCGTTGGGTCCAACCAAAACAGTGCGCTCGCCGCGTTCGATGACGAGGTCAAGGTGTCTATAAACGACGTTGTCGCCGTAGGCCATTTGGATGCCTTCGAGGCTGATGGCGCGCTGTCCGCCCCGGGGCGGTTGGGGGATTTGGAAGCGGAAGGGCTTTCGCGGTGGATTGGGCTTTTCAACCTTTTCCATGCGCTCGATCTGCTTCAGTTTGCTCTGAGCTTGCGCCGCCTTCGACGAGACGGAACGAAAGCGGTCCGCAAATTCCTGCAGCGACGCAATCTCCTTCTGCTGATTCTTGTACGCCGCCGACTGTTGTTGGAAGGCGAGTTCCCTTTGCTCAAGAAACGCGGTGTAGTTGCCCGTGTAGTGAACGAGTTTTTGGTCGGCGATATCGTAGACGACCTGAACCAGGTCATCCATGAACTCGCGATCATGGGAGATCAAAAGCACCGCTCCCGAATAGGTCTTGAGATAATTCTGCAGCCAAAGGAGGGAGAGCAAATCAAGGTGGTTGGTAGGTTCATCCAGCAACAGGAGATCCGGCTCCATCACGAGCAGACGCGCTAGGTGGGCGCGCATGACCCACCCGCCGCTCATCTCGCGCGCCGGGCGCTCGTAGTCGGAATCCCGGTAGCCCAGGCCCCGCAGCATGCGCTTGGCTTTTGCCTCCACCTGCGGATTGCTCAGGGCGTCGAATTTCGCATGCGTTTCCAAGTACGCCGGGGACTGCACATCACCGGCTTCCTCCAGTTCCTTCAACCGCTTCTCCAGCTTCGGTAGCTCGGCACCGCGACCCGTGGCCACATCGAGAACGGTTTCGTCGCCCACCGATTCGGATTCCTGTGCCAAATGGCCGATCATCGTCCATTCGTCGCGATCGACCGCGCCGGCGTCGGCTTCGTCGTGTCCGAGGATGATGGAGAACAGCGTCGACTTGCCGGCACCGTTGGGTCCGACGAGGGCGACGCGTTCGCCGTAGTTGACCTGCATGGCCGCACCGTCAAGGAGCGTGCGTCCGCCCACACTCTTTTTGAGATCACGAATTGTCAGCATCGCGGCACGCTACCGGATTGGCGGGCGAACGCAAAGACGCGTTGCACCCGTCCGCTTTCAAAACCGCTCCGCTGCCGGCTCGATTAGCATTCAATCCGGCCCCAGGTTGATTCTCCGAGTGTTTGATTAAACTCCCGTTTCAGCGTATCTTTCTCTCATCATGAGAAACACCCTCCTCGCTGGTTTCGCCGTTGCGCTGATGGTCGGCGCGTCGACTTCCCCCGCTGCACAATTTTGCCGATTGGAAACCAACGCCCGTGGTGAGCGCGTGACGTCCTGCTACGGGCGGGTTTCTCAGGAAACACAGATGCGCGCTCAGAATCGCCTCTCCAAGCTGGGCTACTATCGCGGCCCCATCGACGGCGTGATGGGCGAGGGGACGCGGAAGGCGATCTCGCGTTTTCAACGCGATTCCGGTCTCCGCGTCACCGGTTCCCTCACCGGGCCGACCCTCTCCGCGCTTGGCCTATAGAGCGCAGCGACGTTCGGCAAAGCGAGGTAGGTTAGAGGGAAAACTTCAAACGCCGCTGGAGCGGCCACGCGACCAGACCGCCGAATACCGGAAGCACTGCGGAGGGTTCCGGGATACTCGCGACACAGAAACCGACATTTGGAAGCTCGAGGTCCGGCGCTCTGCTTCCCTGATACAACGAACGCAAGTAGCTTGCGTCGTTGTCCCAAGACCCACCGCGGAACGTACGGCTCTCCGGAGGGGAATCGTTTGGAGTGGTTAGGGCGCTCTCGGTCCACTCCCGGGCGTTTCCGTTCTGACCTCTCGTCCCACAGGGACTCATTCCACCGGTATTACTCACCGCTGCGGGCGAAGTGGTCGAGTCGGCGGACACAGCTGTTCCCGCAACGGTGCCGCTTGCGACCGCGCTCGGGGCATCATTGCTACCCTTTGCGTAGTTCCCGTAGTTCGCGGTCACCCCTCCGACAGCCTCTCCCTCGGTTTTATGCCGCTTCCCCGCCTAGAGTGGGCCGCAAGTAGAGGGTTTTTGGCCGTAGCTGCTGAGCTTGAATGCAGTCTCCATGCGGAAGAACATCCAAGAACTCAGGAATCGCCGTGTCGCGCCAATAACGAGCACACCGGATGGTTGCCTCACAACGCCGAAAGGGCTCCGGGTAACACTCAAAAAAGCGTTGACTTGAATTCTTGCCCGCCTGTAACTATATAGCAGTGCATGTCCGAGTTCCATATCGTGAGCGTTTTCCCCTCGTCGCTAGATGATCGTTCGGGCTTGGCTTCTGTAATGATTAGCTTCCATTCCATATCGCGGATGATTCGGGATACGGCAGCGATCGGCCCCGCTATTACGGACGCCTCTGGGGGGGGAGGAATGAGGTGGCGCGGAAAGCGGAGCCAGATCGAGCCGATTTTAAGTTAGCTTTGGCAGGGCCTCCGAGGACTTGGTTGTAGTTGGATTGTTGATTGGCAG
>Ga0247837_1009699_pt1 | contig 11392 bp, 19 predicted proteins | sample LaCtaG_2_FD_187115 | JGI IMG/M metagenome (GOLD analysis project Ga0247837, IMG submission 187115) | Freshwater microbial communities from meromictic Lake La Cruz, Castile-La Mancha, Spain - LaCruzMarch2015_14.5m | ecosystem: Environmental > Aquatic > Freshwater > Lake | place: Spain: Castile-La... | reverse complement strand
AATAGGAACATTACTACGGCCCTGATAAAGTATTCTTCTATAGGCTTCTATGCTCTGGCTTACAGCCTCTTTTTTTAAAAGGATATTATTAGCCTGCTGCTCAGTAGGTTTATGAAGTATATGATCCTCCCGGTTTTCTTCATTCATCTACTAAGCTCCCTTAGATCGTTTACTGTTATGTCCTTGCTTAAAGGATTTTGATAAACAATTTTTTTTATTGCTATTCCTTTTTTTATACGATACTTTCTTTTAAAAACGTATTTATCTTCTATTTCAAGGAATCCATAAGCGTAAAGCTTTAAAACCTGATTTCTCAGGCCGTATTTATTACATTCTTTATTAGCTTTGCAGATCTGATTTATTGTAAAAAACTTTTTTTCTCCGCTCAGATATTGGTTTTTGAACCATTCCAGAAGCTCAGGCTGCCCTATAATTTCCACCCCTTAAGATCTGTTATCCTATTAAAGGCTTTATTATTATTGAGTATTCTTATATCTGATTCGTAGCCTTTATTTCTTAGCCCTTGCCTAGTTATTAGGGCCCAATAATAATTAGTCCAGAATATAGCTGTAACCATTGTTAAGCAACCCAATATATACGCAAAGAACATAATATTAAAAATAAAAGCTAAAACATAAGCCAGAAAGAAAAAAAGGTATATCTTAGGAATATTTATTTTAAAGCTTACCACAGTAAGAACATCATAATTTTTTAGTGTAAAAATATTATAATCATAATCCTTAAAGAAAAACTTAAGAGCCTCATCATTATTGAAGCGCTCTTTATTAGTTTCAAGATAAGATAATAAAACAGCCTTATCCTTTTTATTCTCTGAGCTAGTTAAAAAATTAAACCTTATCATATATTCCCCCCGGTTATTGTATTTACTACAGGCTTAACGGCATTAATGAGAGCTGGCAACTGGCCCACTTTAAACACAAGATAGCCCACCATAAATAATATAAGAACGCCAACAACAAGATTTATTATTAAGAAGATTGTAAGATTCTGAACCTCAGAAGGTTTCTGTAAGGCCCACATTATAAGGTTTTCCTGATTCATGCTATCAATGCCGCCGCTGTTTACCATTGTCCGGGGATTGATAAAGCTATTAGTGGCTTCGTCTATCATTACGCAAGTAACGCCAAAAAGCCTAAAGAAGGGGCTGGGTTCTCTATCATTAATATCTAATGCTTTACTCAAACGATTTTTTTCTTTTGCTTTTGTTTCCCTATCATACCATTTAAAACGCTTCCCCTCGATCCATCCTTTACTGCTATAAAATTCTAGAGGGCTTTTATTAATTACAAGAACCTTCTTTCCCCTGCTAGCTTTTGTTTTTATAATGCTAAAAAAGAAACCATTACTCCACCAATTAAAAAAAAACATTATTCCAAATATCACTATAAGGTAGCTTATCATAAAATAAATTATTTCAGTATTCATAAACGCATCATTCTCCTTTTATTTTTCCTGTAAAAAAACTTCTCTTGCTAGGCTCAAGAGGAGTGCTTAAATTTTCAGTTCGGAAAGTGTTAAGCATTTTCCTTAAGAAACCTTTACGGCCCTGGCTAGTTTCGCTTATATTAGCTACTTTTCCCAGGCAGTAATTAAATGGCCCAAAATATTTGTAATGAGCGCAAGCTACTGCAAAATCAAGATACCACCTAGCGCTTTTAATATCGGGCTCATCATAATTACTTAGCCTTATATCTTTAGGGAAATAATCAAGATTAGTGAGTATATCCTCAACACAGATAAATATTTGTCCTTCGGCTGGCATCACTCCAATATATTTGCCATTCTCGCAGGTAACATAACGAAGATTATCCTTAGTCCTATTAAGCATACTAGGGGTAGCTTTGCCCCAGCTAGGCTCTATTACTTCGATATTAAAATCTAGCTGAGTATTAATAAAAGGCCTGTTCTGATTCTGCCCCTGATTATTTTCTTCCGTCATTGTTTAAAACCGCCAGTAAGATAAATCCCTACAATGAGGCTGCTAATCCCAACGAAAACAATATCATTAGGTAATGAATTCCAAAAGCTCATAACAAGAATAAAAATCCATTCTAAAAGATTAAAAATTCCTATCCAAAAATAAATTTTATTCTTTATATCTTTCATTTATTCCACGCTCCTTAAAGTATAATCTTTATCCTTCTCTATGTTATGGCTTATCTTTAGTTGCTTCTCAATAAACCAAAGATCAGAATTTTTAATTAGCTTCTCTTTCTCCTTAGTAAAACTAAACATTATCTTAAGAGGATCATCGCCCAGCTTATCTTTCTTATAGGGAAGATTCTTAAAATAATAATTGATAGCTTTAACGCCGCGCCTTGTTAATGCTTCTAATATAAAACCTTTCAATTTTTCACACTCCATAATTTATTATCATGCCAATAATTAAGCCTATAAAGCTACTAGCGCAGGCCACTAATAAATAGCCTAAAAAAACCAGGAATTTATCCACTAAAACATTATTTCTTTTATGCTTCATAAATTCAGCCTCCGTATTTAATCATCTCTAAGGAAAATGTAGTATATCCAGAAAAGGATCCATAATATAACCAATATCCATGTAACATTCAAATATCCACCTTCTCAAATTTGAAACCTTTATTATACAATAAGTGATTAAGCAATAAACCACCCAATACAAGAAGGAATACGAAGAATCCGAAGAACTCAATAAAGAAGTTTTTACTGCCATAGACGAAGCCAGGCGGCAAAGTTTCAGTATTAATAAGCCATTCTGGAATATCCAGGCCCTTAGTATATTGTTCTGTTTCCTGGCCGTATTTATAAACAGGATTAGCGCAAGGCCCTAGGCCAGGCTTACATTCAAGGTAGAGATTATTCTTTAAAGGATTAAGGCTTCCAGAACTTAGCCAGGCTGCAACCACGAAAAGGATCATAAGAACAATTATGCTGCGGAATATTATCTTATTGAATACGTAAGGCTGGCCCTGCAGCTCCCAAACCTTAAACCTAGATCCTAAACCTTCTTGTGTTCTCGCTTCCATTCTTCCCCCTTCATTTCCAAAAGCCCTATAATCTCAACATAGCAACGATGACAAAACTTTTTATTATTAAAAATAAAACTATCCTCCTCTAAAAGAACAAAATCGCAGCCAGGACAAAACTGTAAATTCATGCTGCAGCCTCCCTATCATAAATCTCAATATTAGGAAAACCAGGCTTAGGATCAGGAGCCCTGGGAGGCTTAACATCAATATATTTTTCTACATCATCATTAAAAAAAACTTCTGCCCTATCATGAGAGGGAATCGAAAGCGGATTACTAGAGCTAGCAGCCTCACGATAAGGCAGAAAAATAAGAAACAAAATAGAAAGCGAGATTAAAAGATTACCAACAGCAAACAAAACAGTAAGGCCCAAACTCTCAGTCTGATAAAAAACAATCATAGGATAACTAACGCTAACAAGCAAATAAGGAAACAACATAAAATACTCACGAATCATAGTTATACCTTCTTAGTTATTATTCCTCTAAAGTCTATATGTTCGTTACTTTGAAATCTTGAAGGGCAACAATAATCTTTAGATAAATTACACTTTTTACAGGTAACGAAATGGCCCAATTCACAAAGATAAGCAGATTCTCCAGGCTTAATGCTTTCTTTACAATGAGAACAACTTATAGAATCATCCTCAATCATAATTTTTTTATTCATAAAATTTTCATCATGCTCTAAATAAGGCCGCATAAAGATCCCTCCTTAATAGTTACCTACTCCTTCATAACGATACATCTTAGATTGTTTTTCCTCTTTCTCTTTCTGCCGTTTCTCTTGCGTCATAACTCTAGCCTTAACAAGAGCTAATTCTTTTCCTAAAGTAGAAATCTTTTCCTCTTTTGTTCTAATTTCAGTCAAGGCATTTAATAATCTAGTTTCATAATCAGATTCATGGCCTAGAGCTGCAGTTATTCCTTTAACAAACATAGATTCAATAAATTTAGATTTATTAATGATTTGCTGGCCTAGAATATATTTATCATAAACATATTTTGAAAAAGTTATTGTTAATTTGATTGCGCTTTTCATTTCAACCCCACCACAACATGATAAAAAACACGATGGTTTACGTGTATCTGATAATAATAAGGCGATTACCTTATCATATATTTAAATATTTCTATTTTAAAGATGTGAAAGAACGCTCAAAACGAAAAAGTTATATCTATCGACGACTTATCTATATCTTATATATATACTATATACGTATATAATATATAATATATAATATAATAAAAGATAAAAAAAAATAAGTTTCCATAAGAAACAAAGGTGTTTAAAATGGTTTCCCAAAAACTAACTATAACTGTGCCCGAATGGATAGTCAAAGATCTTGAATTAGAACTATCTGGCAACAAATCAGCCAGGATTCAGGAACTTATGGGCTATGAGGATATAGGAACGGTTTTAGTTTATGCTAATAGAAAAAGGATCAGGGAACAAATCCCGAACTATTATAATAAGAATATGAGCGCCCTGGGAAAGAAGCTTGATAGCTTAGTAGAAGGCCAGGAAACATTAGCCAGTTACTAATCATTGTTTATATAATAAAATGTATTTAAACATTCCTCCCTGTAATTTATTCTTATCGGGTGAATTATCTAATATGGCAAATCCATTGGTAACAGGAATGATTAGCATAACTCTAGGAGTTATCATGCTAGCAAACGTATTCATCCCTGTAGTGAAGGGAGTTAATACTACATCCTGGGCGACTGGAGAAGTAGCACTTTTCGCCGTTGTTTCCCTTGCTGGAATCATAGGCATAGTCTATGGAACCTTCGTCGTTTTCGGCCTCGCATAAGGCTTGAAAATCTTAGGAATCAGAAAATCTTTTTTTGTTTACTTATGTAAACATATGTTTACAAGGGGCAGAATTTATGATCCTGGAACTTTACATAACTCTATTAGCTCTTTCTATTATCATAGTTATTGCTGGCAAATATCTTGAAGGCCCACCCCTGCAGCTTACAGGTTACACTTTTCTTTTCATTCTAGGCCTTGTATTATTATCGGGGCTTATTGAGTATAAATCTGGAGAGATAAAAAGTTATAACTATGCTTGCGATTATCTATGCGATAACCACAGCCTGGTAAACGCTACAGGAGCCCATGTTATAAGCAGCATTGTAGAGCAAGATACTTACTCTAGTTTTGATACTGAGATCATTTTAGGTATTACTCTTAATCATGTTTTCGGGCTTTTTATTATGCTACTTTCTGCTTTCGGCTGGATCATTACCCTTTTTAATCTTAAGCCAGGTATAGAAGGAGATCAGCAACACGGAGGCCGCCAGTTATGAAAGAAAACAAACTTAAGATAAAAGTTTTTGATTGCTACCAGGAACCTATAATTAATTTTACTGGCAGCACTAAGAAGTTTAAAAGCGTCCTTGAAGAATTGGAGGATAAGTTTCAATGATTTATGCTAAGCCAAAATCCTATAAGCCTGCTGTTAAGAAAGGATATAGCGCTGGCGCTCCTGTTTCGTCCACCTTTTCAGGAGCGTTATCTAATCCTAAAACAGGAACAGGATCAGAAATAGTTAGCGCAACAGGCGAAAGTATAGGAAAAGTAGGTTATGCTAGCGCTGGCGTTACAGTTATTCAGGGCAAGAAGCAGGGAGGAACTGTTTTAGTTAGTGGATCAGGAAATTATAAAGGCCTGCCTGGAGAAAGCGGCCAGAAGGACGGAGCAACAGTTACAGCACAATCACAAAGCAGTTATGAGAACGTAACAAGGGAGCGAGAGGCTTCTTTAAAGCAGGCAGTAACTCAGGGGCAAAAGCTTAGTATTTCTCAGCAAGCACAGATTAAGGCCATGCAAGAACAGCAAAGAGTTAATATTAATATTGATAAAGAAGCGGTAAACCAGGTTAATAAAAACTTTGCAGCTGCAGGCATAAATAACGCTGGAGATTTTATAAAACGCGCTAGGGCTGGCGAGGTTAAAACTGATAATCAAGGTAACCTTTATGTTTCAACAACAAAAACAGAAAACTATACTCTAGGAGAATCAGAAAATAAAGATTTCTTTACAGCTCCCAGGAGCAGAACAGGATCAGAAAGCCTATACTTAAACCCTCCGAATGATTTTCCGGGAATAACAACAGACGCCAAAAGAAGAACAGAATCCGGAACACTAGGAGGCAATATAGATTACTCAGGAAAAACAGAACTTACAGGCTACGATCTCAAAGAAGGAGGCCTCTATCAAGCCTTCGGAGATAAAATTATAAAAGGAATCAAGCAAGAGGTAAAGAATCAGCAAGGCACACCATTTGAAATAATTAATCCCATAAGAGAAAAGATAGCAGTTACAGCCGTTAATTTTGGAGTAGGAGGAGCAAAAGGAGCAGAAGGTTTAACAAGAGCATATATTATCGATCCAATAAAAGAAGGAGGAGCAGACGTTTTAAAAACAGGATTCCTTTTTACATCAAGATTATTTAATGATCTTAGGCCAGATAATTTTATAGCAGGCTTACAGCAGACAAGCAGTAAAGTAACCTCAGACGTAATAACAGGAGATACTGAAAGCGCAGCTCAAGAAATAGGAGGATTCTATACAAGCGCTAAAGCCTTCCAGGCAGCACTTAACCCTTTAGGATCAGCAACCAAATCAGTTATAACAAATCTTAGACTTAAAAGGGAGCTTGCAGGGCCAGAGGCGCCTTTTTATACAAACAGCTTTACAATAGAAGGAAGGCAAGGAGTATTAACAACAGATAAAACAGGAGCGCTTAATATCAGAACAGATAAAGAATTACAGACACAATTAAAAGCAAAAAAAATATATGATGAACAAAGCTTATTCACTCCTGAAAAATATCAGCCAATGAAGTTTTCTGATTATGCTAAAGAATTAGAGGCAGGCCGTATAAATTACGCTACATTTGCAGAACTAACAGGAATACAAGGCCAGAAAACATTTATAGATATAGAAAAGGCTAGAACAGTAACGCCAGAAGAAGTTATAAACATTTTTGAAGCAGAAAGATTAAGAGGATTAGAAGAACAAAAAAAGTTAGCTACTAAAACAGAGAGCGGAGAGAATGTTAATCTTTATTCTTTAGATCCTTTAAGCGCATCAATAGCTAGCTTTAAACTTATTTATGAAGAAAGAAATAATATATTTTCAAGACAAAATAATAAAGCTGATACAATAACGCCAGTTAAGGATTTAAATATAGGTTCTACAGAAACAAAATCTAGGGGTGGCTTATTTGATAATGTTTATCTTACTTCTACTACTCCGACAGTAGATATTTATTCTACCTCGATAAGTAGATCTGATATTTTAGGAGAGCTTAAAACTGTTACTGAGAATAAGATAAATACTAAGATTGATTATAAGATCCAGAATAAACAGGCGGTAGATCAGGCGCAAGATCTTAGTTACGGCCTTAAGCAGGGCCAGCGACAAGCCCAGGGATCCGCTCAGGCCCAGGATATAGCACAGGCTCAAGCTATAACTACGGTTACGTCTCAGACTCAGGCTAGCGTTTTTAAAAGCGTTTTTAGGCCTTTAGAATATAAAACCCCTCCTAGGCCTCCGGAAACTCCTAAACCCTTTAAAAGCCGCCTTCCAGAGCGTTTAACAGGGCCTAGTAGTGGCTTTGATGTTTACGCAAGGAAAAGGGGCAAGCTACAGAAGGTTAATTATAGTAGCCTTACTAGATCTCAGGCCGTAGCTTTCGGCAGCATCTATGTAGAAACTACCCCTGCAGCAAGCTTTAAGATCCAGCCCAATAAGCAGAGGCCTGAAGAAACTAATTTTAGCGCTAGGTTAAAGAATCTTTATTCTGGCAGAGGAGGATTATTTATAGAAAAGAGAAGCGCCAGAATTAACACTTTTGGAGAATTGCAAGGAATAACGTATAAAGGAATTGGCGCAAGCAAGGCAAGCCGCAAAGTTAAAAACATTTTTGGAGCGTGAAACTATGAATATATTACAAAAAATAAATGAATTGAAGAACAAAGCAAGAACTAAGATAAATCAGAATCAGGATCAAAGCAGAAAAGCCAGGCTTTTAAAAAGTATAGAAGCAAGAAGAAACGCAGAAACAGAAAGAAGCATAAGAGAAAACAAGAAGGCTGCTTCTGATATAAGGCTAGCTCCTCTTAAGCAATTCGGAAAAGGCGTAAAGGAAAGATTAGCCACTAGAAGCAAAGCACAAAATACGCAGGCTAATAGCGTATTTAATTCTAGCAATAATACCTATAATCCTATTTATCACGGTAACGCTGGAAAAGGCAGTAAAGGATCTAATATTTTTACTCAGACAACCGGCACTAATCCTTTTAATTTTACAAGCAATAATACGAAAGAGAAGTTAAAGCCAAAAACGATTATAATAAAGAAGTATTGAACAATGAACCGTAAAGCTTTCAGCAAAATAAGTATAATATTTTATGCTATAGTATTCGTTATAATTTGGGCCCTAGTCCTTGCAGATCAGCTTAATACCTGGGGAGCCGTAGCAATTGCTAACGGCGGTTATTCTGGCATTGAAGCTTTATTTTATCAGAATCTTAATCTTGTAGTGGCTGTTATTTTCTTTATAAGCTTATTAGCGCTGGGGGCAGTAAGCGAATGAAAAAAGGAATACTTTATTTAATAATGGGGCTGGCATTAATAAATATAGCCTTTGCTGGATCAGCTTATGACTTAGGAATAACATTAACAACAGGCGCTAGCGGTGGATGGTGTTCTGGCCTTGTAGTCATTCCAAAAGCTGGAAATCTTACTCTTGATTATGTAGTTTTTCATACTGGAAGCGCCAATTTTAAATACATAATTGTTAAGCTAAATGGAACTGGAACAACGCTTTATAACGTTTCTACTGGCTGCGACGCCGGAGCTTGCGGAAATATAAGCTTAACGGCTGCAGGCATAAACTTAACAAATAATACGGCTTATAGAATTTTAGGACAAACAACAAGCGGAACCGGTTATTATGGATCTGGAACGCATCCTGTTATTGGAACTAATTTAAACGTAGTTGGCGCTACCGATGATAGCTCTTGCAATTACGGAGCAAGCCCTACATACGGAAGAATATTCGACGGAGTAGGAACTTCAACAATAACAGCAGGCACGCCTACAGTAAACCTTATAGACTGGATAAGCCAAAGCCCAAATGATTTAACTATAGCAGGCGGCTTTAATGGGTTTAACATAAGCTATAACTATACAAACATTACAGGAATATCTAACATTTTACTTAATTATAGCATAATAAGCGGCGTTACTCGCTGCAGCGACAGCATAAACGGCAGCTGCTATGATTATATAAACACTTATAATAAAGAATATAACTTTAGCGTAACAGACGGAAACAATACCTTTAAACTAAACGAGTATGATTATTTTCCAGTTTCTTATATGGATAATTTTAGCATATTAAGCACTACAAGCAAGAATAACTTAACACTTACTGGAAATAATGATATTCTTAAGCTTTACATTAAAGGAATGGTAAACAATACGCCAGTAAACTATCTTGAAATACAGGCTAATAGCACAGCTCCAATGCCGATATTTTACTGTAACAGCTCATACACAACAGGCCAGCCAGAACTAAACGCTAACTGTATTCAATTCGGAACCCTCAACAAAACAAGCTTTAATCATACTCATGCAACAACTAGCAAGCATAATCTTTTATTTTTTCCAATAAACGCAACAAGCAGAGCATTAGGAACTGTAGGCATAACAGATAACGCTTATTTTTTGCTCCATAGCAGTTTAGCCGGGAACCTTCAAATAGGATACATTAATAACACTATAAGCCAGGATTATGTAAGTTATAGCAGTAATGGAGGCAATACTTATAACAATCTTAATATAAGTGTAGATTTTCACATTCACCAATTCAACGCAGATGAGCAATTTAATTATAGTGGCTGCCAAAATAAGAGCGGAGTTATAAACTGCACAGGCTTAAAAAATGATAGTATAGGCCTTCTTGCCCTTCCCCCTAGCAGCCCAGGAATAACAAATCCAATATATGAGAATCAAAACATAACCAGGTATTTAAACATAACTTATACTGCAGCAACAGCAAGCCTTAACACATCAACAATAACACAATACGCTATATATTTACTTAACTCTAATCTAACTTTAAATGCTACTTTAAAAGCTAATAATAGCCCTAATCTAAGCTATAACTGGGATAGCTATAATCTCAGCCTGGAAACAGGAACATATTATATAATGATATTAGCAAATGACAGCCGGGGATTAACAAGCTATAGCATAAGCAACAACATAAACATAACAAGAAACAGCCTACTAAACATAACAGCCTATTACAACGTAACAGGCGGCATGATCCAGATACCTAATTTTACAATAAACATAAGCGATAAACAAGATCCAACAATAAACGAAATCTACACAACAAACAGCAACATAACAAACATAAGCATAATAAAAGGCCACAACTACACAATAACAGCAGACGCGGCAGGCTACGCAATAAGCACATTTAACTACACATCAAATAGTAGCAGAACCTTCCAGGAAAACCTAAGCCTAATACTCTACACGACAAACAGCGTTTACGCCAATATATACGATGAAAATACAGGCCTTCCAATAACGGCCAACATAACAGTAATAATAGACGGAGCAAATTTTAGCCAAACAAATTATACAACAGCAGGCTACATTTATGTAGATAACCTTGCAGACGGTAACTATACTTTTAAGTTTTATGGCACTAACTACAGCCTAAAAACTTACAGCGTGAGCGTAGCCAATAGAAGCACGCAAACGCTTAATGCTTATCTAAGCAGCAATACCCTGCCTGTAACGTTTACGATAACAGACGATCAAACAGGATTAACCCTTGAAGGCGCTAGCGTAACAATGGAAAGAGTAATTAACAGCAGCTACGTTATTGTAGAGAGCAAATATAGCGATCTTACAGGCCGCGCACAGTTTCAATATGTAGCAGGTATAAAATATCGTTTCACGATAAGCCTTTCAGGTTATAGCAGTAAGGTTTTTATTCTTGATCCAGTATTATTTAGCACTTATAGCGTTTACTTATCTCCTACAGTAACAGAATCTCAGGGCTGGGATTATGCAGACGTAACAGTAACCTTTTATCCTAGAATATTCTATAATAACGTAACAAATAATTTTACAATACAATTTAGCAGCCCTAGCGGAAGCTTAACAAATTATGCAGTAAACCTATCGGCTCCTGGAGGCTGGAAGGCTGGCGCTACCGGAATACTAGCTAATGGAGAAACCTTTAACTTATTGCTTAACATAACAGGAGCTACACTATACGAAAAAGTAAACCTTACATATAACTATACAACAACGGCAGCAGG
>Ga0247837_1009698_pt1 | contig 11392 bp, 8 predicted proteins | sample LaCtaG_2_FD_187115 | JGI IMG/M metagenome (GOLD analysis project Ga0247837, IMG submission 187115) | Freshwater microbial communities from meromictic Lake La Cruz, Castile-La Mancha, Spain - LaCruzMarch2015_14.5m | ecosystem: Environmental > Aquatic > Freshwater > Lake | place: Spain: Castile-La... | reverse complement strand
CGGCCCCAGAACATTTTAATGGAGGGTAAGGGTGCAACAGTTTGATTAGACTTCCGTTGTTATGGAAAATGAGAGTGTCCATACAATATAATTAACTAGAGTGGTTCCTGAAAGAACTTATAAAGGCAAAAACTCTCTTTTCAGATGGTTACTTAGAGAAAAATTGGAGAGCATTACTTGCCTTAAAGTCGAAATTCCGTCGCTTATCCTAGAAAAGTGCCTTAAAGTTGCCTAAATTGCCATATCGATAGTGCTTAAATGTCTGAACGCGATTTCTTCCTAGTGAACGCAGCTCTCGAAGCCGGCCGCACCGAAGACGCAGTCGCCTACACCAAGCAATGGGCCCACACCAGCCCTTCCCTGACCCTAGGCGAAGCCAAACACACAGGCAAAGTACTGCGCACTCATATGTCCGGCCTGAGAAAGAGCTGGCTCGCACTAGTGGGGGCTAGAGAGGAGCTGGCGGGACTGTATAGGGGCAGGGTGGAGAGAGAAATGGAGACTTGGGGAGTGGACTTGGCGACGCTCATGGAAAATACGCTGGTGTTGAAGGCGCAGGATGGGGAGACTAGGGCGTATGTGTGGAAACTGGCGGGGGATGCGTGGCGCTATGTAGCGGAGATCTCTACTGAAGAAACTCATTCTAAGGCCGCAGAATCTGCTTTGGACGCCTATCTGAAAGCCTCCGCTCTCGCCCTCGACCTGCCTCCCTGCAACTCTGTGCGTCTTTCCGTCGCTATCAACTTCTCTGTCTTCTACTTCGACGTGCTAAACAGTCCTATCCGCGCCTTCAAACTCTCCCGCTCTGCCTACGACTCAGCGGTGCAGGCACTCACCTCCCTCCCTGAGCCGCAGAGACTGGAAGCGGAGGAAGCGGTGGCGATTCTCACGGAAAATCTCAACTTTTGGGCGAGTGGGCAGTCGGTTAGTTTGCAAAATTAGTGGTACTGTAGGGTTGTAGGAAGTCAAAGGCAGTTCTGTTGCAGTGGTTATTATAGGAGGATGAGAGTGGTTTTAGAGGCGGAGTTAGCGGCTGAAAACACTGACCCTACCTACTCCAACTCCAGCCTAAGCTTACGCCGAATTCACCAGCATGACGTTCAGCTTCTGCCACAGCAGCGCCCGGTCCTGCAGCTCCAGCGTCTCCTGGCCGTACGCCTTCACATACCTGTCCAGTCCGCAACTCACCAGCATCGTCCCTGTGCACTGCAAATCTCTCACCGCTCCGACGTTCACTTCCTTGATTTTCCCTACCATCCGCAAGTCGCCTATGTCTAGTTTGTATATGTGGCCGATGGAGTCGCCTGTGAAAATGAAGCGGGAGTCTGGACTGCTGGTGATTGCGTAGAGCGGGTAGTAGCTGTTGTCGGTGTCTCGGTTTAGTTGGGAGTGGCGCACTGGTCTTTTTCCAGTGCGGATGTCGTATATACGGACTTCATTGAAGGCGGTGCATGTCGCAAGTAGGTTTTCACCCAGCCAGTGGCACTTCGTGTCATACACCGGCAACTCCGAATTCAGGCTATCGCCCGTTTTCTTCAGATTTTTCGCTTTCCAAACCTGCTTGCACTGCGGAATGTCGTAAATTTGGGCCGTCATATTCTTGCTGCCGATTGCTGCCAATGACCCTTTAGACACAATATGTGAGGGCAGGTTGCCATCCGCCTTGAACGTGCTCTGCTCGACCATGACTTTCCCCGACTTCAGCAACCGTGCAACCTTCCCCTCACACACAACCATCCCTACCATTTCTTCCCTCAACGGCGGCAATAGCTGTCTCATCTGCTTCGACTGGTCGTTGATCACATCCACTTCCCCACTTTTCCGACCCACAACGACGCAGCCTTCTTCATCGAATAACAGTGTGCGGACGTTTTTGCCCATTGCTTGCTCGCCGTAGCTGCGCACGGAGTTCTTTTCTTGGAAGTTCAGGACTGGGTGGGACTTACACTTCACGAGGCCGGTTTCGTCGCCGATGATCATTTCGAGACTCACAGGCTGGGCAGAGAGCGATGTACGAGCAGGGGCGCCTGAAGGAGCACCAGACTCGTCAGACGAGGACTCCTCTCTGTCCATTTCTATGGCCGCTTTCTTCCCTAGCCAGTTGCATATAATAGCCGCATGAAGATCTTCCTGAAGAGTCTGAAGGGCGACAAGGCGGAATTCGAAGTGCAGCCCGAAGACACAGTCCTCTCACTGAAGCAACAGGTGCAGCAGGTGCAGGGCCACGAAGTGGAGCAACAGAAGCTCATCTTCGCGGGCAGAATTATGGAAGACGCCAAGCAGCTCGCAGAGTACGGGCTGAAGGAAGGAGACAACCTGGTGGTGATGATATCCAAGCCCAAGCCTGCGCCCAGGGCGCCTGCCCAGGAGGCACAGCCCGTGCAGGTGCCTGCGGAGCTGCCGGCTGGGCAAGTGGCCGCTGCTCCGGCTCAGCCCTCTGCTGCTGACTTTGAGGTTGCAGTGCAGCGAGTTATGGAACTGGGCTTCCCAAGAGACCAGACGGAAGCAGCGCTCCGTGCCGCCCGCGGCAACCCTGACGTCGCCATCGAAGTCCTAATGGGCGGCCTGCCCCAAGAAGGCGAAGTCGAGCTCCCCGAGGGCGAAGAGCCCTTAGAAGCAGGCGAAAACCCCTTCGCCTTCCTCAACAACCACCCCGCCATGGCCCAAATCCGCCAGACTCTGCAGCAAAACCCCACTCCCCAAGCCTTCCAAGCACTCATCGGCCAAATCAGTGCCTCCAACCCCGAACTCGCCGCTCTCATCCAAGCCCACCCCCAAGAGTTCATCCAGTTCCTCATGCAGCCCACTGGCCCTCAAATCGACCCCCGCCTCATCTCCTCTCTCCCTAGGCCCGGGCAAATCCAGCTCAGTCGAGAGGAAGTCGACGCAGTGAAGAATCTAGCGAGTTTAGGCTTCTCGGAAGACGATGCACTGGAAGCGTATCTGAGTTGCGACAAGAATGAAGCCATGGCTGCAAGTCTGCTTTTCGAGAGCTACACTCCGCAGGCCCAGCAGAGACCGCCCAGCTAACAGCTAGTTTAGGGCCGAACGAACCGCTCGTAAAACGCGTCCTTCGGTAGACTTTTCTCCACGAACGCGAAAATGCAGGTGAGAAGTCGGGGATATGCCCTCAAAAAGAAGCGATAGAACCCTGTGGGCAGCGACCCGACTACTGTCTTTGCTTCTTCGGATAAATCGTGGTAGTGGTTTCGCTTGTTCCTTATGACTCTCAGCAGGTCTTTCACGGATAGGAAGTTGTACTTGCGGTACTTCTCCAGGGAGGACAGGAAGGTAGGGGCAAGTGTTTGGTTCCAAGGCTCGGGAAGGAGGTCGGAGAGAGCGGCTTCGAAGTCGAGTTCGAGCTGACTTCCGTTGCCTTCGGCTTCCAGTCGGTCACTAAATTGCACCAAAAAATCAAGTCGCTTGTCCACAGGCCAAAAGAAAGGATGCGCACATACATAGGCAGCCGTAGGCCTGGCCTCCGGCAAGGCTGCTACCATCTTCGATATAAGGTGGCGAGCCTCCGGCTCCAACCCCTCCATATCACATTTCCCCTCAATAATACTCTGATCTCTCTGTAATCGCTCCCCAAACGGATGCTTCCCCGGGATCAAAGTCGCATACATCGTGCACCCTAGAGAAAACACATCCACTAGGCAGTTCCTTCGCTTGTTTAACAGCACTTCAGCGGGCTGCCAGCCTGCACTGCCGTGCGCCTGTGTGCCGTACGAGCTTTGATCCTGCTTCAGTGCCTTCGCAGAGGCCATGTCAGCGATTTTGGCTCTGCCTTTGCAGTCGATGAGAATGTTCATTGGCTTTAAGTCGCGGTGGACGATCTTGTGGGAGTGCAGGTAGGCGAGTCCCCGGGCTGCGTCATACAGTAAGGCTTCCATTTCGGGTAGAACTGGGAAACGGCTGAGAGCGGTTTTCCGCTTTCGCTTATTTGACATAGCTAAAGCGTCGATGACGTCCCCCAGAGTCCCACAGCACTTCTCTATCACCAAATACACAAAGTCCACGTCTTCCTCCCAAGCATGAAAAGTCACCACGTTCGGGTGCGAGTCCGCTTTCAACAGCAGACTGATTTCCTGCTTTGCACTAAAATACAGATTTGTCAGCATTCGCTTTACTGCGACTTTCCGCTCCATGAAAACTCCCTCGAATACGGCGGTGCCGTGGCTGCCGTCGCCTAATTTCCGGTCTAAATGGACGGTTAAACGACCGATTCGCTTTAGGGTGGGAGGGTCTTTCGGGGTATGCACTTCCTTGGTGGTGGAAAGGACGGAAGTCAGGACTGGCTGTGCGAAGGTCAGGTTTTTCCCAGGCTTCGACAAATACTTGTATATAAAAGCGCATAGTAATACCCCGGTTATCAGAGACCAAAGGACTAAAAGACTGTTATTCCCCTGGGAATAGGTCTCATATCCATCTGGCATTGGCAGGGCTTTTTGCAATATAACTGGCATTTCCAAAGGAGCCAAAGAAGCCCGGTCCTCCAAAGATACCGGCTCATCCACTATATCCGCATACAGACCATACGTCGAATTGCTGATTTTCACCATACTATGCACAGGCTTCCTACGAACATCCACATTGTGTATTAACCCAGTGGTTTCCGACAGTGCATTGACACTAATAACTGTATTACGAGAGTATTTGAGGGACTGGACGACCGCATTGACTTCAGTTTGCAGCGGCTCTGGAGTGCCTTCCTTGTTTTGAATGGAGGTGGGGACCATTTCGGTGTAGGTCATGTTCCACTTGGGTTCGAAGGTGTTCACATCCAACGCCTTCACTGTATACTCCACCAGTCCAATCACCAACGTATCCCTCGGATGCACAGCCGACAGCGCCACAGTGGCAGTCCTCGAGTCCTGATAAGCCGCCAGCAGCCTGCCAGTCTGCGTCTCCACCACATAGGCCCTTAGCTTCTTTTCCCCTACTAGGTACAGTCCGTCCTTCAGTCTCGGACACTGCTCGACCATTTCCTTGACTCCCACTTCGCTCTTGCGGAACTTACCCTTGGAAAAGACCACTAAGTCACCCTCCACTGTAGGGATGATTAACTCCGGATCAGCTTCTGTCAGTCCCGGGGAGTAGTAAGTTTTGAGGAAGGCGGAGCCTGTGTTGATAGCCCAGCGCTGAGTGCCTCTGGAGTCGATAGCCTGCACCATTCCTTCGAGAGTGGAGACCAGGAACAGGTTGCTGTCGACTTCCACCTGTCCCAAGACCCTAACCCCCAGGATCAAAAGCCAGACTATACCCATATTATCAGGCTGTATTAGTCTATGGGCGCTCTCGACTAACCCGTGCTATAGCCAGGTGTGCCTCTTTGCCCTGCAGCACACAGCTAAGTCTGACCTTGTCAGTGAGCAGGGCAGTGTGGGTTTGCCAGATACTGCGAGAAGTGTGGATGTAGGCGAGTACTTCCTCCCTTTCAGGACTCTCGGAGATGTCGATTTCTGCAGAGTTCATGAGTTTGGAGGGGAGGCTTTTGGACGCGGGGAATTTGACAGTGAGGGAAAAGGCCCTGGCTATGCTTGTTTCTAGCTTGGATAGAGAACTGCGCAATTCCTCCACTATCACCGAATCCATCTCCTTCCTATTGGGCAGATGCCGACAATTCCTGCGAAACACCCTAAACGCCGGCCTAATCAGCTCCTTTATCAAAGGAATCGCTAACGCATCCGCCTTCGAAGCATTCAAAAAGGCCACCTGCTGCCTAAACACCTTCGCAATCACCGCAGAAACGCACAATCCCGGCAAAAACACACTCACTTCCTCTAGATTTATCTCCTCCAAGGCCTGAATCGACATTTCCACCTCTTTCAGCAGCTCGTTTTGCAGGAAAGAGTGGGTTTCTGAGAAGGACTTGGAGGTGATTCGCTGCCAAGAGGACATCATTTGGCCGTCGTCAGTGTCCTTGCTTAGGAAGTTGTAGAAAGGGAACTCCTTTTGACAGGCTTTGTGCCAGACGATGAAGTCCGAAATGGAGGGAATTTGTCCGTTTTCAGCGAATTTGTCCACTAAATAAGCCTTTAGGACCCTTGAAATTAGCTGTTCCTTGTATATCGCGAGTCCGGAAGGGTCCATAAGCTGCTGCTCCAGCACTCTCTGTGGACTAAGCTGCAGAAACACACATCTGCTGTTGACATCTCCCAAAGCCGCCGACTTCAGCATACCAATGCACTGCATTCCCGCTAAAATTATCATTAAATGTTGATGCAGTGCCGAACTTCTCCCAAAATGCCTGAAATCGACCCTCATTTCGACCTGCAGTTTCCGCGATTCGGCCACTGAGCGGATATTTTCGATCAAGGCCTTCACCATGTGGACGGAGAAAATGCCCACTTCCAGCAGGTCGGTGGAGAGTTTGGTCCAGAGGGAGTTGATGGGGAACATGGGGAAGAGCTCGTCGAGCATCATCAGAAATTCGTCGAAAAAGACGGCTTCCAATAGGTCTTCGGCAACAGGCTCCCGGGACCTGCTTTCTTGCTCAGAAGCGTCGATTTGGCTCTGCAGTTGCAACACAAAGTCGCTAACTGGCTGCTTGCGCACCTCCTCTATCACCTCAATCCTGAAAGCCTGGCAAAGCGCAGGCAGCAGTTCATTCCCACTCAAACAGCTCAGCAGCAGCTCCGCAGGACGCATCGCCCACTTGCAAAACACATTCAACTCACACACAATATCATGACACAGGGGGACTTTCTCATGACTACGCTTGACATAGTGGTAGGCTGTATAGGCACAGGCCTTAACACCCTTAGAAAAGCCTCCCAACCGCGTACTAAAGAAATCCAATAAAGTCCCATAACCACCCACAAATCGGAACTTTTGGTCTCGTTCCCACTCAGTCCCTAAGTTCCACACTTCGAAATTAGCCGCATATCCAGGGAAGTTGAGGACTCCCTGGATGACTAGGGAGGCCCCGTCTCGCCCTTCGTGCCTGGTGATGAATATTGGCAGGGCGCACTTGGCGGTGTGGGCGCCCACTGCGAATGCACTTAGGACGGTTTTTTCCTGGTCGCGAGGGATCTTGCCGCGGATTACGAGGAATTCCTGCAGGGAAAATAGCTTGGTGAGGGGATGGCCTGAAAAGGGGAAAAACGTAGGTAAGTCCGCCCACATATCCATCACACAGGGCGGATCCACTCCTTCCTTACTCCTCTCCTTCCCTTCCTTGCTAGTGATAGGATGACACGAAAACTCATACCCATGGAAGGCGAACTTCTGAGTCTGTGGCAGAGCCGCCCCTTGCCGCACATCCACAGAAAGCCCGCTCTGGCGGAGGTACAGCTCTATTGCACTTGTGAGTTCTTCGAAGTCGGTGGAATTGGTGTAGTCGTTGATTTGGAAGATCTCTTCCTCTTCTTCCTCCATATACTTATGGCGGAGAGGGGAAAGGGGTTTCGAGCTTTTTGGGTGTTTGGGGAGTTTGATAGGACTGGGGTATTGACGCTACAAGGGAGGATTTGTATTATATCTGCGTAAATTTAGCAGAAATAGAGAGTTTTGGATGCTTCAAGTCAAGTGTTTCGCGTATAAATTTAAGCGTTCCGCTATTTCCTCGTGTCATATAAGGTCTTTCTCAGTTGTTGCTAGTGGACTTTGCCTCCCTCCTCCATTCCGCAAGTCTATCTGGCAATAAGCAGACATGGAGGTACGGGACCTGCTGTTTCTCGGACCTTTGGACCGCTATCGCAAGAACCAAGTCTTCCCCTGGTCCTTAGTCCTGGACTTGACACTTGCAGTGTTGACCAGTCTGAACGTACTAGTGATCGTAGCCGGGCTTACCAACTACAGCTACTCCCAATTCACAGTCTTCAACAAGCTGTTTCTCAACCCTGACGTGAGAAATAGATAGGCGCTGGGGAGTGATGAGGGCTTGGCAACTGAATACAATATCTTTGATATCGGCACATTGACGAATTACCTGCAAAACACTATAGCGACCTATCACTCCATCAATTCCCTCACATTTGAGCATTACTCCTACCCGGAATCCAACTTCACGCTCACTTTGTATGCAAGTTACCTGCAAAATGTAGGCGGTAGGTAGGATGACGGATTCACATATCAGTACCAAGTCTCTGAAAGCGACTTAGGTCCGCTTTCATTATCCACTCTGAGGGACTTCCTAGACAATCTGGACTACTTCTACCTAGAACTGCCGCTGGAGCATCAAATGCCCCAGGGAGTGGGCCCCACAGGGGACTGCTTCCGCTGGGACTTGCAGCAGGTCTACAGCTACGCAATGCACGGAACTATGACTGTCTTCCTAGTGCCGACAGTCAAGTTATGTCCTGCGGCTTTGGGTGGGTTCCTATCTGCCTATGCTTGGTTCACGCTTATTACTCTTGTCTGTGCGGTTGCGTCGTTTGCCACTTCGCTCAGTTCGATTCGCGGGCGAATTCTCCTACTTGCTCAACTGCGAGGGATAGAAAACAGTAGTTTGAGCCAGCTTTGGCTGCAGCTTACTCTAGAAGACAAAGCCCGCTTCTTTGGTCTCTGGCCTGTGCTGTCCCTACTCAGCAGCATATTGCAGATTTTAGGCTGTGTGGCCTTTTTCTTCGTCTCACTAGTCTCGCTGGACGTTTACTTCCGCACTGCAGGCTTCGGATGCTTCTTCGCTTGGGTGGAGCTGATACAGTACTTGAGCTGGAGTCCCAATTCCTACGCGGTCATTAACACCCTCAAGCGGTCCTTTGGTACTCTGTGGAAGTACGCCCTCGGCATCCTGCCAGTCTTCATGGGCTTCGTGTTCCTCGGCATGGCTCTCTTCTGGAAGTCCGGCAACTACAGCAGCGCCTCCCAAGCCATGGTCAAAAGCTTCGCAATGGTCAACGGAGACAACCTCTACGGTATCTTCGAACCCAACTTCGAGGCTAACTACTTGGCGGGGTACCTGTATATGTTCGTTTTCTTCGTGCTGTTCATCAGTGCAATACACAATATCTTCATTTCCATCATCAGTGAAGGGTTTTCGTCGCTGCGGAGTAACCCGATAAAGAGGGGGGATGAGGCGGAGTTGCCGCTCACACCTTCGAAACAGATGTCTAAAAAGCAGTTTGCAAGTACTATTTCCATAGAAAAGAAGTCCAAAGTGCGTTTTCGCCGTCTTATCAACAAAAGGACTGTAATTGCAGACAGCAGCACCAACTTGGCAGTGTCCGAAATGAACGATTTCCTCAGAATGATACAGGAAAGGGTGGACGAACTTAGACGCATCGGCCTAAATCAAGACCAAAACCTGGTCAATGAAGAGAGGCTGAGGGAGAAACTGAGGGATATTATGAGGAGATGTGCAGAGCAAGCGAATGAGATCGAACGACTCACCCAAGAGTGACATATATGATTAAACTCTAAGCAGCTGCCTTCGTCTCTGCAATTTGACTAAATTCCGCTCCTTTTCTGTCCGTTTCCCTGCGAAAAGTCCTATCGATTTCCTTGCAATTCAGAATTTCCTCCAGCAAAACAGCCTCACAGGCCTTCAAACTGTCCTGTAGGCCGGGAGCTAGGGGCAAGTCGAGCTTTTTAGTGAGGGTTTTGTGCTGTTTGAAGGCGTAACTGGGGTAGAGGAGGAAGGGATCACTGCGCTTACTGAATTCGTAGAGTTTGGCGAGACTGGAGTCTTTCAGGAAGCTGGAGTCGTGTCGGATTTTCAGGACGTAGTTTTCGCCTTCCCAGATGTAAGGCAGTTTGAGGATGCGGTGGTTGCTGGGGTTGAGGGAGTAGAGGTGCTGGCGCCAGGCCTGCACCGCTAGCAAAGTCTGCATCGTGAGATCCCTCAACTTGGTCAAAGTCTCCGTGAACTGGTCGAGAGTGGCCTTCGGAGCTGCGCCTTGCCGCTCAAAGGCCTGAATTAGCGCCTGCAAAGAGACCAAACAGTCTTCTCGGTTGAGCACCAAGCGGTCCACTTGCTGTGCAAGCGACTTGTCTCTAAGCACCAAAGCCACTTCTTCCGATATCACTTCCGCTTTGAAGTCCTCTGGCAATCCTTCAATCACTGCCAAAAAGGCGCTTTGCTGCTCCACAGGCAGTCCCTTCGTCCCCCACAACTTCACCAGTTCTTCCAACGTAGTCTGAGGTATGTCGAAGCCGGGACTGGACCCAGGCAGTCCTTCCCTGAGTTGGCGGTGTTTCGAGGCATGTCTGGACAGAGTGCCGGCTCGCAGGTACACGACCTTGTTTTTAGCGACTGAGAGACGGTAGTTCTGGCCTGGGTGGAGAGTACAGTGGATGTCTCGGAAGGGGTCGTAGGCGGGGATGGTGGAGAGGTGGAAACGAGTGTTCCAGGAGCCTTCGCGAATGATGAGCCGCTGTCTACGAGAGCTGCGAGTAATAGGCTGCAGATTGTAGGCCATTATATAACTGTCTACTGACCTTAGGTCTGCACTGCGCAGTACACCACTTGCGAAGTCTGCAGGACACATAAGAGAATGTGAGTCTGCTCTCGGAAGGTCATCTTGAAAGTCCGGTATTTGCCTCGTTCCGCACAGCTCTTGCAGAGGTTTCCGAGGCAGGTTTGCCACTGTTTTGGACATTAAGCTGCCTATTGGAACTCAGATTCACTATCTTTGGTGAATTAGGTCTATCATACTTCTAGCTCTCAGCAACCCTTCCATCGTACTACCAGGCTTTCTACCTGCCACAGCGCCTACGTGTCCTGGCCTACGAAGGCCGGACTAGCACTGAGTATACAGATTTAACTAGGGGAGTATTTAGAACTCCGCTGAGATATACGTCCAAATAGCAGGGAGCAAAAGGGGCTGTCAGCACGAGGGCTTCCCTGGCGGTCCCCCACCCAAGTACTAACCTCGCCTTATGCCGCTTAACTTCAGAGTTCGGATGGGATCTGGTGCGTTAGGCATAGTATGGCCGACAGCGAATGTCCTGGTCTGCGACCTTTATCAACTCTGCACGTTCCCTTCATATCCCTCCGTATACTGCCTCCGCTTCGCTACAGCGACTCCGTGCTTCTTCACACATAGTGGCCTCATTCCACACGTACACCTTTCTGTGACATGGGGCAGGAAAGCGCATCGTCGAAACCGCGACAGGGAGAGGGACTTAGCGACTAGACTAGGGTAAGGAGATCCGAGGATCTGCCTGAGGCCCGGTCACTGCAGAGTTCTGATGGGATCTGGTGGTCGGCTAGGGGTCATTTGGGTTCACTCCATTTTACAGTCCCCTGCCTAGGAGTCTCTTCCCTCTATAGGAATGAAGAGAGCGCTGCGTGCTTTCGCCTATGAATGGTTAGCGGACTGCAGTTGTGGATCCCGACTACCTTCAAAACTGACCTATGTGCACCCATATGCTAAGACAGGACTAATATTCCTGAAATGGGGCTACATTAGAGCTTCCAGATATATAGACAGGGTCAGTTCCGCAC
>Ga0247837_1009694_pt1 | contig 11397 bp, 12 predicted proteins | sample LaCtaG_2_FD_187115 | JGI IMG/M metagenome (GOLD analysis project Ga0247837, IMG submission 187115) | Freshwater microbial communities from meromictic Lake La Cruz, Castile-La Mancha, Spain - LaCruzMarch2015_14.5m | ecosystem: Environmental > Aquatic > Freshwater > Lake | place: Spain: Castile-La... | reverse complement strand
TGGCTTCGGGGGAGCGGGTGATGGTGTGTTGGTATGCTGTCGGAGTAGCGGGAAAAGGCACTTCCGAATTACTTAATCCATGCCTTATAAAGCACGGGTTCAGAAACAGTAAAGTTATTGATGTAGCCGCTCTGGATAAACATTTGTGACCTTTTCTCCAAGTCAAAAACGCGATATAAGGAGTATTGATTCGCGTATTGTTCGGAAAATCGAAGTTCATTTGAGGTGAAGAAGAAAGGAGCATAAATCCCTTGTGTTGTGGTCTTTACTTCAATAAAAAGGTCGTCACCATTGACCGTTTTTGAAGCAATATCATATCCAAAGCCATCACCTCTTTCTTTGGATACCCAAATTACTTTCTTGGCCAAATCAGTTCTTCCAGCTTTGCTAAGCCGCCATTGTTCGAAGTCCAAGACGAATTGTTCGCCTTGCTCTCCAATCCTACTATTTCTTTGTTCTTCACGAAGATAATCTCGCTTAATCCCTTGAGGGATTTCAACAACAGGTTTTTCTAGCGGTTTCATTTGCGGAGCATCGACAACACTATTCGCAAAATCTTTCTTGAACTTCTGTTTTAAACCGATGTTACTCATCCATTCTTCTAGAGCCGTACTCAGTTGAGTATGAGAGACCAACTGTTCAGATACAGCGCGTTCTAAAGATTCGCGTTGATAATGATCGTGTGGCTTATATCCTCTTACATAGGGAAGGCCAAACTTCAATAGAACAGCACTGACATTCATTCGCTTTTCCTCGATTGCACGTTTACCTCGGGAGCTTATCTCCTGAACCATTTTCTCTGTATGTCGAGTTTTAACGAATGGGATTCCACGGAGCTCCAAAGTGAGCATGTCAAGGTAATCTCTGACAAGTAAAGCATTTTCAGAGTCAGTCCAATCTGGATTTCGCATGCGTAAAGGTTGTTTAGTGAATAGTGAGTTGCTCACCTCCAAAGAAAGCACTTAAGATTCGATAAATTATAAACACTGGATTTTGGGCGCTTTTATTTCCGGTTAAATTTGAGTGCCGGATATTTTGGACATATAGACTTCTCACAAATGGCCTCCACTACCTTAAATGACTTTAAATATTTGACTACAGTCGAAAACTCTTTGAAGTTCATTCATCTAAATCGACTTGTCCTAGGTGAGTTTGGCATCACATACCATTTAAATGATGGGTTTATTATTAATGACCTCTCGCGGGTGTCGATGAAGGAACAATTGCTCTTTCAGAAGATGGTGAGTCGCAATCAGCAGTTGAATTTGATGATGCTGGACTCCATCTTTCCATTGATGATGGCCGAGATGGCCACGGTGATTTTGATAAAGGGACCAATGACTGGCGAGCAGTATGTGAAATCAGGGTATTCTATCTATGGTGAATTCCTGATGGAGCACAAGTTGCATCAGTTCATGCATCATCTACTGTATGCCGATGTGGCGGATGAAAAGCCTTTCAGTGGCAATTTGGACTATGAACGGGTATATTACAGGAAAGGACAAAAAGAAGAGATTGAGTATTTTCCAGTATTTGAACAACAGAAGTTGCAAACATTGCTCTACAACAATGCGGTCATAAAGATTGACCCTGCTAAAAGTAGACGAACAGAAAAGGAGGCGACACTAGTGTTGCTCGTAGGTATGGATGTCAAGACACCTATTGCCGAGGACGGCAACGCATAGAACGTACAAGCAAGATGCTTGCGCGGGCTTGGTGAGTCTGCTAAAATTGGGAGGGAGTGGTCTTCGATACGCCTCGCGAAAGGCGAGTCTACTCAGACTGACCGAGGAAAGTGGTGCTTGGGATTATTGCAAAGGCAATGAGCTCCCTTTGGTCGGCAGCTTTCGTTCGTCTGTGACATTCTGCGGAGGTGGGATAGGATGGCGGTTGCACCTGCCTTACCTCTCAATCAATATCCAATGGATTTGGCTCATCATCCTCGTCCGAGAATCCATCGTGGGTTAGGGTGTGCTGATCTGTGGCAAAGGAATAGATTTCGCTTAGGGTAGCTGCTCGGTCAAAATGATGGTCGATGCCCAGCCTTTGCGCTAAGAGGTTGGCGTCTAACGTGGAAAGCGCTTTGAATTCCTTTCGGGCCAAAAGCCTGCCCGGGCGCAATAGGGCGCTATCGAGCTTGCGAAGGCCTACGTTAAAGGTGCAGATGATTTGGAGTTTAAGAATATCATTGAGCAGCCCGTCTGACATGTTCAGCAAATTGGTGACGCCTTGAATACGGACGCCCTCCCTCCGCTTTTCGAGCAAGGGCTCGGCATCTTCGATTAGCAGCACACAGAAAATGCCTTTCTTACTCCAATCGGTTATGGTTTTGGTGACAAAGGTCATGAGTTCAGGCGAGGTCATTTGGTCTACCATGTTGGGTGGAATGTAGAGCACCTTCTTTTTAGAATCGGCCATTTGACGCAGCAGATGCCTTATGTAGTAAGTTTTGCCTGTGCCCGGATTGCCATGAAATAGAACTAGTCCTTTGGTGCCGTTGTTGAAGCGTTCCATTAGTTCATGGTGAAAACTAGTGAAGCCCATTCCATAGTTGACATCAAGGTTGTTGATAATGAAATGGTCGGATACCTTGTGTGTCCCTATTCTAAAGCCATGCATGTTGGCTTGGATTGTATGAATGGAAGGCTCCGCTTGAGGATTTGATACAGATTGGGCCACTAATGTATCGATTGACTTTTCAAATTGGGGGTTGTTCCGATTACTATCCTCCGAAGGCCTGAACAGTACTAACGTCTGCTCGGCATAATGAGCAAAAGGTGGAAGCGCTGATTCGTCTCTTTCTTCGAATTCGTTCATTAAGTTATAGCAGTAGAACATATAGCCGGGATACTCATTGAAGATTAGGAGTAAACTGAAGAGAGATTCGTTGCCGTTGATATTGTCGACCGTATTATTGGCGATGTAAGTAGTGTAGTTCTTTCGTAAGCATTGAACAAGTGTCACTGCGTTTATGTGTTTGCCATGGAAGCGCGTGTTACTGGGAAGCTCTTCGAACAATGCCATGTAGTACCTATGTGGGCTCACTGTCCCATCGCCATTATCATCTGTGGTCAGCATCCATTTCAGATTATGCTGCGATAGGTCGAACTGTTTCGCATCCACACTACTATTCTTAGAATTTTTCATCTTTATCAAGGTTTAAGTGAATTACCAGACATTGCAACAGGCGACAAATTCAAAGGGCTAATATCTGACAAATTTCACTCTCTTGGTATAATGAAGTGATTTGCGATGCTTTTTGTTGAGATAGATTGGTTGTTTTGGGGTGGTCTTCGATACGCCTCGCGAAAGGCGAGTCTACTCAGACTGCCCGAGGAAAGTGACGATTCGCGGGAGTGAATAGCGATTCCTGAAAAAATATTTGAAGAATTATTGATTTGCATGTTTGCGGCTGGAATGCCCGTGAATGCTGGGAAATTTGCGCAGTGGTGTGGTGATGGTGCGGTGTTGAAATGTTAAAGTTTGCCTTTTGGGGTGATTTCATCCAATAAAAGGAATGTGATTCCGTTTGAGGGATATAACCAAAAACAGGAAATCATGACAAACGGACAAGAAAACAAGTTGAGCATGTATAGTGTGGTGACCGAGGTGATGGACGCAAACTCGGCTATAGTAGGAACGGTGCCGGCCTTGGTGACGGCTAAGTCGGCTTGGGTGAACAAGACGTTGGAAATACGTCAGGCCAACTTAGAGCAGCTGAAAAGCACGAAGGGTAAAACGAAGGATAAGGCTGCACGCAAATCGTTGCTGGTAGAAACGGGCTATGCCATAGCGGCATCGGTGCAGGCGTATGCTGCGGAGAATGAAAACAATGATTTGTATGAATTGGTCGATTTTCCGAAAAGTACATTGCAGAGAGCAGAGGATGAGATTCTAGAGCAGAATTGCCAATTGATACACGACCAAGCCGATGCACTAGTATTGGATTTGTTGGATTATGGGGTGACGGCAGCTAAGTTGACCACCTTTCAGGGTTTGATAACTGCATGGGCCACGCAGAGCCAGACGCCTAGAGGAGCTATAGCTGGAAGGAAGGTGGCTACAGATAGCATTCCTGTATTGTTTAAGGCTAGCGATGCGATACTGAAAAAGCGGATGGATAAATTGATGGCAAACTTTAAGGTGAGTGAACCTACTTTTTATGCCACCTACTTTGCGGCTAGGAAGATTGTGGATGCTGGACATGGGCCAGGGCTTGGCAACAAGGCTAAGGTTAGTGGCCATGCGAAAGATGCAGTGACGAATATGGCCTTGGGAGGAGTGAAAATGATACTGAGCAATGCGGAAGGCAGTGTGGAAGTATTTACTGACGCGAATGGATTCTATGTGATGGAGGTGGAGTTGTCGCAGGTGACCTCTGCCAACTTGAGCACTGAATTGATGGGGTATATGCCTTCGATGCGGCCTGTGACGTTGACACCAGGAAAGAGCCAAGTGCAGGATTTTATGCTGAGCACGGGGATGGTTCCTTAGGGAAAGAGTGAAGAGTGACGTGTGATGTGTGAAGAGTGATGAGGGTTGCGTGGGGAGTGGCGAGTGGCCGCGGTCAGAGGGATTCTGAACTGCGGCCACTTTTGTTATTTAAAGTGATGTGTGACCAGTGATGTGTGACGAGTGACGTGTGACGAGTGACGAGTGGCGTGGATTGGAAAGAGGCAAGTTGTTTCGCATATTTGGCACACGAAATACATAACTATGAAATCTCTTTTGTTGGTGTTGCTTGCAAGTGTTGTGTTGCCTTTTGGTGCAGTAGCACAAATTAGTGTGGCGGATTCGAGTGCGCAGTGCGTTGCCTATTGGAGCAAGGGAGACACGATGACCTACAATGTGACAACTTCCAAATTGAAGGTGAAAGGAGCGGACACTACGTTGGCTGAGCAAGGCAGTTATACCGTAGATATTATTGTGCTTGACAGTACGGCCAAAAGCTACACCCTAGTGTGGGTTTACCGCAATTATGAATTCGGCTCAGATAACCCAATTGTTCAAAAACTGGCGGACATGTATAAAGACATGACCGTAAAAGTGAAAACAGATGAAATGGGGGCGATGACTGAAGTGGTGAACTGGAAGGAGCTTCGGGACAATTCGAATAAATTTTATAAGCAACTGTTGAAAGAAGTTAAGGAATTGAACGAATTGCCGGGCTTTAAAGCGATGATGGACCAAATGATGAAAAACTTTAGTAGCAAGGAAGCGATAGAGTCGCTGGCGGTGGCAGATGTGCAGCAGTTTCATAGTTTTCATGGGGCGGCTTATACTCTGAACGAAGAAATAGCGGGACGCCTAAAAGTGCCCAACTTTTTGGGTGGAGCGCCTTTTGATGCTGACGTAACGCTAATGATGGAAGAATTGAATGTGGAAGAAGGCAACTATGTGCTGCGAATGACCGAGGCAGTAGACAGTGAACAACTGACGCAAGCCACCTTTGATTATTTGCTCACCATGGCGAGTTCTATGGGAGTTGACCCGCCAAGACGGGAAGTCCTAAAATCCCTTGAAAATGTTGTAGAAACCGCTGCGCGGATTCATGAATCGGGATGGCCGCTGTATACGGTGCAAACCAAAACGGTTAGCGGAGAAGGAATTGTGCAGATAGAGGAACGGGTGATTGAGTTGATGGATTAGTGACGGGGGTCGTGTGAGGAGTGACGTGTGACGAGTGACGAGATAGGATTGGGGATTGTTGGAAATTCTACTTCATAAATCGATCCAACGAGAATTTTCCTGGGCCAAAGAAGAACAGCGCCACGTAGGGCACCAAATACAGGATGGCAAATTCCTTATCGGCAAAGGGGTCTTCGCCATGGATAATGAAAACCGCCACCGCCATGGTCACAATAAGCGGAATGAGGGCAGCGCGGGTAAACAAGCCTAAGGCAAGCAGCACACCACATACCAGTTCGGCAAAAACCGTGAGTACAAGCGATGGGCCTTCGCCAATGCCAATAGGGTCGGCAAAAGCCATATCGCCCCCAAGGAGTTTTTGTGCCTTGCCCCAACCATGCGAATAGGCCATGATGCCACCACTCGCCACGCGAAGGAGCAGCAGGGCAATGTCGGGCTGAAAGGAGCGGATGTTAAACAGGTACTTTTTCATGAGGAGAAGGTTTTGGTAGTAAGGATGCTAAGTTGGTCAATATCGAGCAGATTCATGCACTTAAAATGCTGCTTGGGGCAGGCATCAAAGCCAATTTTGCTGCATGGTCGGCAGTTCAGGTCGTTTTGTTCTACAATACTACTTCTTTCGGGCGCTTGGGGCACATAGGGTGTCATTCCAAACTTGGGCACGGTGCTGCCCCACACGGAAATAATAGTAGCGCCAAATGCAGCGGCAATGTGCATGAGGCCTGTGTCGGGCGTTAGCACCACTTTGGCATGTTGCAAGAGCCGTGCAGATTGGTGTAGCGACATTTTGCCGCAGGCGTTCATCACATCGGGTCGGGTGGCAAGTCGCGCTCCCTGTGCGGCATCGGTTGGCCCACCCAAAAGAACAATTGGTAACGGGGTTTTAGCGATAAACTCCACCAGTTTCGCCTCAGGAATTTGCTTGGTAGCGAATTTGGCACCTACCACCACGGCCACATACCCGTTTCCAAAACCTTCGGGCAGATTGGGCATAGCTACATGTTCGGGGATAAAGAAATCGATGCCTTTACCATCGTCTTTGGCGCCAAGGGGTTCGACAGTTTTGAGGTAGCGCTGCACCACATGGATGTTCGGAAGGGTATCGGCCTTAAAGTTTACATGCATCCATTTCTGCACGTTCAACTTCGGAAACGAAAAGGACTTCGCGCCCACAGCGGCTTTTATAATGGCTGTGCGCAGGTTATGATGCAAGTCGATAATCACATCGGGCTTGAAGGTGCGCACCTCTTCAATCACTTCTTTTAGGCTATCGCCAAGAAGAAACACGCCATTGAGGTTCGGATTGGGTTCAACAAGCTCTCGGTAGGCATTTTTGGTAAGAAACCGAATGTCTGCTTCGGGAAACGTGCTCCTCAACACCCGAATAACAGGCGAAGTGAGCACAATATCGCCAATGGAACTAAACCGAATAATAAGAATGCGCTGCACGATGAGCAAATATAGGGGAGTGCATGAGTTGCTGCGCACCCGCTAATTTTGCGCGATGCATTATTTGACCGATACCCACGCGCATCTTTACTCCAAACAGTTTGATAGCGACCGCGAAGCCATGGTGCAACGGGCCCGCGATGCCGGTGTGGGTTGCATTCTACTGCCCAATATTGATAAGGCAAGCACCGAACCGATGTGGAATACCGTTGCGCTAGACCCTGCGCTATTCCGACCCATGATGGGGGTGCATCCGTGCCATGTGAAAGAAGATTGGCAGGAAGAATTGGCGCATGTGGAAGCCGAATTGGCCACGGGGCGCTACATAGCAGTAGGCGAAATAGGTATCGACCTCTATTGGGAGAAGACTTTCCTAAACGAACAAATTGAAGCGTTTGAGCAACAGATGCGCTGGGCCAAAAAGCTAGGATTGCCCGTGGCTATTCATTGCAGAAATGCCTTTGATGAAATTTTCGAATCCCTAGAACGGGAGCAAGATGGCACGCTAACAGGAGTGTTGCATTGCTTTACGGGTACGGCAGAACAGGCCCAGCGGTGCATTGCCTTGGGCATGCACTTGGGCATTGGTGGGGTGGTTACGTTTAAAAATAGCGGCTTGGCTGAGGCTATAGAAGCTGTGCAGATGGAACATTTGGTATTGGAAACAGACGCGCCATACTTGGCTCCTAATCCGCATCGCGGCAAACGAAATGAGACCAGCTATGTAAAGTTGGTGGCGCAAAAGGTGGCGGAGGTTAAGGGAATTTCGGAAGAAGAAGTGAACCGCATCACCTCGTTGAATGCCGCGCGATTGTTTCATCTTTGAGCCATGAAACAGCCGCGCATCCTTATCATATATACAGGAGGTACCATTGGTATGATTCAAGAAGTGGCGGACGGCCCGTTGGTGCCATTTACGCTAGATGCCATGCTGCGCAAAATTCCTTCTATCCGTGACTTGGGGATTGAACTGCACTCTGCGGAACTGGATGAAGTGATTGACTCCTCGAATGTGACGCCCGAAGTATGGGTGCAATTGGCTGATATAATTGGAAAGAACTACGCGGCCTACGATGGTTTCGTGATATTGCATGGGTCGGACACGATGGCCTACACGGCATCAGCGCTTAGCTTTATGCTGGATGGATTGAGCAAGCCCGTGATACTTACGGGAAGTCAGTTGCCTATAGGATTGGTACGTACCGATGCGCGCGAAAATCTGATTACTACCCTTTCTATTGCCGCTATGCACGAGAATGGTGTTCCGTTGGTGAATGAGGTGTGCATCTTTTTTGAAGACCGTTTATTTCGTGGAAACCGCACGCACAAGTTCAATTCGGAGAATTTTGATGCGTTCCTCTCGGTAAATTATCCAGTGTTGGCCGATGCGGGTGTACATATTAAGGTGCATACCGAACATTTGCTTGCTAAACCCAAAGGAGCATTTCGCACTCAAACTGCATTAAACACGAACATTGCAACGCTTCGGTTGTTTCCCGGAATTGCATTGACGGATTATGCCGAATTTTTCATTGCCAAGAAATTGGAAGGGTTGATTTTGGAAACATACGGTTCGGGAAATGGCTCGACAGACGAGACGTTTTTGGCAAGCTTGCGCAAAATGACAGCTGCAGGAATTGTGGTGCTTAACGTCACCCAATGTCAGGGTGGCGGAGTTGAAATGGAGAAATACGCTACCGGAAGAGCATTGGCCGAAGCAGGTGTGTTGAGCGGAAAAGACATCACTGTAGAGGCAGCGTTAGTAAAAATGATGCACGTGCTGGGCATTTCCACCCAATTGGGCGAACGTAAACGGCTCTTAGAATGTGATTTAAAAGGAGAAATGACATAATGCTTCAAGATATTTTGTCGTATCACATTTTTTGTAATTTGCGCCCCACTTTTGGGGGTGTGCCCAATATGGAGAGATGGCCGAGTGGTCGAAGGCGCACGCCTGGAAAGTGTGTAAACCTCACAAGGGTTTCGAGGGTTCGAATCCCTCTCTCTCCGCATGAATGAATGTTAACAGAATTGAAAATAAATACGAGTAAACCTTAAAAAACCAGTTGAACACTAATTAAAACCTGATCATGAAAAAGTTGTTTGCCCTCATTACCATTGGAGTAGCTCTTAACCTTGGCTACCAGTTTTCTGCATTCGCTCAGGCGGATTCTGCTGCCGCTGCTGCTGCACCACAAGAAGCGCCTGCTGCTGTAGAACCAGAAACATCTGCGCTCACAGAAGCAGAAGTTCCAAAATTGACGTTTCATCAAACGATGAAGACAAAATTTATTGAAGGAGGTGTGATTTGGATGGCACCAATCCTTTTGGTTATGATTTTAGGATTGGCGTTGTGTATTGAGCGTGTAATCTATTTGAGCATGGCTACTACCAACTCTGAGAAATTGCTTAAGGCTATTGAAGACAACCTTTCTAAAGGCAACATGGAAGGTGCTAAAGAAGTATGCCGTAACACCCGTGGCCCTATTGCTAGCATTTTCTTCCAAGGTCTTTCACGTAAAGACGAAGGTTTGGACATGGTAGAAAAGTCAATCGTATCCTACGGTTCTGTGCAAATGGGTTTATTGGAGAAAGGTCTTTCTTGGATTTCTCTTTGTATTGCAATGGCACCTATGTTGGGTTTCTTGGGAACTGTTGTTGGTATGATTGAGGCATTTGATGCTATCGAAGCTGCTGGTGACATTTCTCCATCGTTGGTTGCGGGAGGTATTAAAGTGGCTCTTTTGACTACCGTATTTGGTCTTATCGTAGCGATGATACTTCAAGTGTTTTACAACTACTTCCTTGCAAAAGTGGACGGAATTGTGAACAACATGGAAGATTCTTCTATATCGTTTATGGATATTCTGATTAAGAATAGCAAGTAATTCTATTGAAATTTACCGTAAACTAGAGCATCATGTCTGATTTTTTAACGAACTACGGGATATTAGCATCCTACCTGCTGTTGTTGATAGCGACTGTTGGAGCTATTGGGTTTCCTATACTTGAATTGATAAAAAACCCTAAGGGAGCAAAAGGTGCAATGATTGGATTGGGCCTAGTGGTGGTGATATTTGGTATCTCCTTCGCCCTGAGTGACGAGGTAAACTTATCTAAGATTGTAATATCGCCTATGACAGCTAAGCTAGTTGATACAGGGCTTTACTCGTTCTATATTTTAGCGTTGTTGGCCGTAGCTGCCACTATCTATTCTGAGGTTACTAAAGCATTTAAGTAATGGGAAGGCGCGCAAGAGAATCGCAGGAGATTAATGCTGGCTCGATGGCCGATATTGCCTTCTTGTTACTCATTTTCTTCTTGGTAACTACTACAATGGATACGGACACGGGTCTAACTCGTGTACTTCCTCCATATATAGATGAGCAAACACAAGAGCCGCCACCACCTGTTAATGCACGCAACGTGTTTGTTGTATTGGCAAACGCTAACGACAATATGCTTGTGGAGGATGAGTATATGCAGATTGAAGACTTGAAAGATGCTGCAAAAGACTTCATCATTGGTAGACCGAATGATTTGAGCAATGAGAAGTATCCTGACTTCAAGAAGGTAGAAGACCCTGATTTGATAAAATACTTTGGTGCAAACCAGATGATTTCGAAGCAGATTATTTCACTTCAGAATGATAGAGGCACTTCGTATGACTTGTACGTTCAGATTCAGGACCAATTGGCTATTGCTTATCGTGAGGCACGAGATGAAATGTCCGTAGAGAAGTTTGGTGTGAGCTACACTGAACTTTCAAAAAGCGACAAAGAGGAAGATAAGGACAAGGCTGCTGCTATTAAGGCACTAATACCACAGCGTATATCTGAGGCTGAACCGAAGGATATTGATCAAGCACGAATTGCCGCAGGACGGAGCAATTAATCCTTACACTGAGGTTAACGACACTAGTAAAAGATTGAGGCAATGAAAATTAGAAAGGATAAGAAAAAAACGGTTCCGCCAATGTCAACGGCTTCGTTGCCAGATATTGTGTTCATGTTGCTGTTCTTCTTCATGGTGACCACAGTAATGCGCGAAACATCACTAAAAGTGGTTCACGTGTTGCCGAAAGCACAAGACGTTGCAAAGTTGGAGCGCAAATCGTTAGTGGCGTATATCCATATTGGCCCACCGATAAAAGCGTTGCAAAGCATTTATGGAACAGAACCACGTGTGCAATTGGATGATGCCTTTGCAAGCACTAAGGACATTCCTACATTTGTAGAGAAGGTTAAATCTGAAACTAACGAGCAAGAAGTTCCGATGCTTACTTATTCACTAAAAGTG
>Ga0247837_1009691_pt1 | contig 11401 bp, 13 predicted proteins | sample LaCtaG_2_FD_187115 | JGI IMG/M metagenome (GOLD analysis project Ga0247837, IMG submission 187115) | Freshwater microbial communities from meromictic Lake La Cruz, Castile-La Mancha, Spain - LaCruzMarch2015_14.5m | ecosystem: Environmental > Aquatic > Freshwater > Lake | place: Spain: Castile-La... | reverse complement strand
GGAAATCATTTTGAACCTGATATTTAATTTTTAAATTATTTTGAATTTAAAAATTTATCTTTCTAAAAAGAGATGTCAATATATTCTAAAGATGAATTAAATTTCCTTTTAGGAATAAAGAATGATAAATATGATATATTTGAAAAAATAAATGAAAAGATGAAGGAAGAAGTTAAATGGATATTTGGAACTATCATTGGAAATTTAGATTATTCTCCAATTCAAAGAATAATTCTTATATCTTTTAAAGGAGATATAATATTTTTTGTAGAAATCAACAACAGAAAGTCTTTACAAAAAACAATTTCGGAATTAGAAGCTATAAATTTTATTTATGAAGAGATTATGGATGAAATTTTAGATGATATATTTTACGAAAGAAGATTCGATTTAGAAAATATTGAATTAAATAAAGATGATATAATCATTAAAAATTTACAAAAGTTCATAGAAAAAAAAATAAACAAGAATGAACAATTAGAAATTAAAGAATTTATTGAAAAAAAGGTATTTTTGGAATTAATAGATTCTTAGAAAATATTGATAAAAAGTTAAAATCCAAAATAGAATCTTATGATAAAGATTCTAACATCTTTTCAAAATCACTTCCATCCATGTCTTCGTCAAATAATTCATCTCCTTCTTCTTCCTCTTCCTCTTCCTCCTCTTCAAATTCATCATCTTCTTCGTCTTTAAATTCTTCTTCTGAATTAGATTGTTGATTATCATCTTCGTGTTCGTCTTCATCTTCGTCAAAATCAAATTCGTCTTCCTCTGTTACATCACTTAAAACTATGTTTTGTTTCATCACTTTTTCAGGTTCTGAATTATTTCTAATTATTTGAGTAATAAAATGACCTTTTTCCAAATTATGTAATTTGTTCACATCATCAACGTATAACTCAGGAACGTTAAAAATTTTAGAAGTTTCATTTACAGTATCCCAAACATAAATTTTTGTATCTTTGTTGATAGTAAAATTAGTTGGAATATTTACTTCTAATGCTTCATACATTTCGGATGAATAATGTATTTTCATCTTTCCGTATTCTTTATTTTTAACTTTCATTCTTTCGGTCATTACTTCGTATAGAATTCCTTCCATTTTTTTGGAAAAAATAAATAAAGAACAAAGAAGCTTTTCAAAATCAAGTTTGGGATTACAAAATTTAGCCACTTCATTGATTAAATTTAGTAAATTATTTTTAAAGTTTTTAACAGCTTCATTTCTAGTATTTTCATTATGGTATGTTCCTTTAACTTTGTCTGCAAAATCAATCATATTTTTGAAAATATAAAGATTATAAAAATCATTTCCAATTTCTTTTTCAATCTTTTTAAATTCTTCAATAATTAAACTATAAATATCTTCAATATGTTTGTATTTATTTGGTTTTAAAGGAAGAGTGATTAATTTTTGTGCAATATCTACGCAATAATGACCACAATGTTTAAAAAATTTGGATTTACATTTTTTCTCAGTATCTTCTAACATATTTAAAATATAGTCTGAAGCTCCAATATCATTACTTTCATCCCAACCACTTTCCCAATCAATTTTTAATGGACTAAAAATATTTCTAACTAATTTTCTAAATTTTTTGGAAGTACTTGTTTCTCTATATTTTTTTAATTCGTCTGATACTGTAACTAAGAATAACTTTGGGTCAGCAATAGGATCAAATCTATCACTCATAAAACCAACATCTGTATGAGGTAAAGCGGAATATAGTGGATTATTTTGCATATCTTGAACATATGAAAATCCATAATCAATAATTACAGGATAATTTCCAAATGTAGGAATTAGAACTGAAGTGTTATTATCAAGAATATATAACATACAAGAGTTTTTTTCACATTTCTTAACAAGAATATTATTAGAGTGTAAATCATAGTGAGTAAATTTATTTTTATTTTGAGCAATTTGAACTGCAATTAAAGATTGTTTAATTAATGAAAAAATAATGTCTTCACTAACATCTTTATTTTTAAGATATTTATATAATTTTTTGGCAGGGTCAATATGCTCCATCATTAAAACATTACTTTGAATTTTATATCTATTCTCAATTTCAAAAGGATTCTCAACTTTTCTAAAAGCAGGAGTAATAGGAACATTAAGCATTCCATATCCTTTACAAAAATTAGGGCAAAAATTTCTAATTCTATTTAGACTTTGCATAACTATATTCTCTTGATCTATTAAGTAATTCATATATTGAGATATTTTATATACGATCTTTGTTTTAGTTTCATTTTTTTTATATTTTAAGATACCTAAAAGACCTTGTTTGCCAGATTTTTGAAAATTGATAGAAAATTTTAAAAATTCTGGAAATTTTTGATATGATACATTTAATAATTTATTTAAATCCTTATAAACAAGTTCAAATTCTTGGTTCATAAATTCATTTACCATATTTAATTTAAATATTTGTGAAAATGTTTAAATAATAATAAAAAATCGTTGTATATCATTAATAACACTTTTTATTAATATTTTAACACAATTTGAACCAAATTTTAAATTTTTAAATTAATTTAAGTCTTTTTTTTCTATCATAAAAATAAATGCCTAAAAAAACTATTTCTAAGAAAAATGTTACTAAAAGGGTTGTTAAAAGAGTAGTTTCTAAGACTAGAAAAACTACTCAAAAACCTTCTTCCAAAGTCAAAAATTATGAAAAAGCTTACGCTTTATGTGTTGAAAAAGCTTTATCAGCATGCGCCAAGAGAAAAGGAATGTTAAGTAAGCCTTCTAGAAAGCCTAAAAACACTAAAAGTGTTACTAAACAAAAAATGGATAAAGTTGTAAAAACTACCAGTAAATCAGGATATACTGAGTTTGTTAAAAAACATATGAAAGATAAAGATTTAATCGATTTACCAGTTACTGAAAGAATGAAGAAAATTGGAGAAATGTGGAGAAAGAGTAAATAAGAGATTTATTTTTAATCAAAAATAAATCTTAAATTAAGAGAAAACTTGATCTTGAAATAGCAATTAGAACTGATTATGAATTTAATTCTTTTTTAATAAAAATCATATTCAATTTATTGAGGAAGAATCAAATTAATTCTAAGTGATATCTTCCAAGTTTTTTTAAAATAAATTCATATTCAGATTCATCTTTACTAAAAAGCCAACTCATTTTTTAATAGATATTGTATTTATTAAAAATCATTTTTAATTATTTTTTCTAAAATATCTTTATCTTTTATTTCAAATTTTTTCATTAGATTATAACAATACTCATCATGATGTCCTTTAATTTCATTAAAAATTTCAGTGGCATCTTTTAAATGATATTTCATTAAAATAGATAAACCTCCAGGATGATCCTTAAAATTAGTTAAATCGAACCAATAATTATCTATACATACATAAATTATCATTTATAATATATTTTTTTAGAATAATTAAAAAAATCAATTTTAGTTATATAAAAAAACTTAATCGCACACACACAAAATAAATTAATAAAAAATTAATTATTTTCATTAGAAATTTAAACTATTTTAGAGAATCTGATTAATCGTTAAATTATTATATAAAATTAAATTGTTTTATAGATTAAAAATATTTTGTAAATTAAGAAAAATTAAGAAAAATTAAGAAAAATTAAGAAAAATTAAGAAATTATTAATTAAGAAAAAAATTAATTTTTCTTAATTATAATAAATGAATAGTTTTATTTGTAATAATTGTAATAAATCATTTTCTTCAAAATCTAATCTTACAGCACATATTAAAAAAGCAAAATATTGTGCTAATTTAACTAAAGATATTAGTGAAAGAGATACTATTATTAATTATGAATGTAATAAGTGTCTTAAAACTTTCACTTCAAACCAAACAAGAAATAAACATCAAGACAAATGTAAATATATTAATGATAGTGTAGTTGAAATTTTAAAAAATCAATTAAATGAAATAAATCAACAGAATAGAGACCTTCAGAATAATTTAAATAAATTAGCTGATAAAGCTGTATCAAAACCAACTTCCATAGTAAATAATAATAATAAAGATAACAAAATTGTAAATCAGTATAATCATGTGCAATCATTAGATTTATCAAAAGAACATTTGGAAAAAGTAATTAATGAAAATATGAGATTCAAACATGTATGTAAAGGTAGAAAAGGATTTGTAGATTTAGTTTCAAATAATATATTAAAAGATGAAAATGGAAAATCTTTAGCATGGTGTCCCGACTATACCAGAAAGATGGTTAAATATAAAGATACAGATGGTGATATTGTCACCGATCCTAAAGCATACAATATAATAACTTCAGTTGCTCCATTAGTAGAGAAAAAAATTAGAGAAGTGAAACAACTTTTTGAAAAAACATATTACACAACAGATGAAAAAGGAAATAGGAGAAATAAAAAAGATGAAGAATTAAGTGAAGATGAAGAAGAATTTGTTGAAGAATATACAGAGACTGAATCTGAATATAGTGACGGAGGAAGAAGATGGGTTTCATTAAAAAAAGTTAGAAGAAGAATATTTTCAAATATAAATAAGATATGGAATGATATAAAAGATTATAAAAGTAAATATAACATAGATAAAGTAAATTTTTATTTTGATAAGATAATTCACTCTATAGACAATATTATAGAAGTTTGCGAAAATTTTGATAAAGTCAGTCATGAATTAACAACTACTTTACCAAATAAACCACCTAAGAGAGGAATTTCAATAGAAGAGTGATTTACTTTCCTTTATTTTTAGTAATAATTTCATTTTGCATTCTGATAAGACTAAGTAAATTGATTTATTTTTAATTAAAATAAATCATAATTAAATTATTAAGAAAGGTCAATTCGAAAAGTTTTATTTGTTGAATCATAATTAATCTTATAATACCATGTATTACTTCCGTACATATAAATCATAATTTTTGCATCTTTAGTACCATTAATCAATTTACTAAATAACGATGAATGAATATCTGTAATTAATTCATTTCTAAATAAATTATTTAATAAATGCTGACTAAATGACTCTTCAATAAAATTATAACTATTAAAAAGTATTTCGTCATCTACTTTGACACACCAACAATCACCACTTATAATATGTTGAATAAAATAAGTGAAAGATGAATATTGTAATTTATTATCATTCAGAACTTTAATTAATTTATCTTTGAAATAATACTCTTTGTTATGAAAAGACCAAAGTAGTAATGTAGATTCTTCTTCTTTCATTGAAACAAATTTAGTAGGTAAATTACTCATCTTGTTTTAAGATGTAAAAAATTATAAAATTCAATTTTATAATTTAATATTTACTTTCCTTTATTTTTAGTAATAAATTGATTTTGAACTCGAATAAGACTAATTAAATCTTCAGTATTCAAATTAGACAATAAATCAATTTGTTCTTCAGGAATAGAATTAGTAGCTAAGAATGTTAAACATTTCTTTTTTAAATTTTTAAGTTTGAAATTAGATGAGACTTTTAAGGTTTCAACTAGATAATTACAATTTTCAATAAGGTATTTTTCAACTTCATTTAAAAATTTCGTAAATCCAAATTTATTACAAGCATAAACAATCTGCCAAATAATATTAAAATGTTCTTTATTGATATTAAATGTGCACCAAGAAGGAGTATAATAAAACATCATGACTACACTAAAAGCTTCTTCAGTTAAGGAGTAATCATCTGAAAAATCTAACATTCTTTGGTCATCTCTTAATGCCATAATAGTATTACTTAATTCTTCTGAATTTCGAGTTAAAAGTTTTTTATCTAAACCAAAAGTAGTTTCACCTACTTTTAAAAAAAAAGTCGGATCGATTGCAAAGTTAATGATATTATCTTTATTCATTTACATATACTCAAAAGTTTTTAAATAATTAATTCAAGAAATAGTATTTTAAGTTTGCGTCTTCTATAACACATAATTTATGAAATTTTTTATCTAAACGAATATAAGATAATTTATCTTTATCTTCGGAATAAGTAATTTTACAAAAATATTCTTCTTCTTCTCCATTAAAATAATATTTTTTATTATTAACATTAATGAATAAATCACAATCTTCAAGTTTTAAAGTAAAGTCTTTTTTGTTAATATTTTTATAATCATAATTGATACCAAGAAAATGATTTAAACTATTTTCAAAATACCAATTACCTTGTGAAAGCATTTTTGAAAAGATATTATATTTGGAATTTAATAAAGACTTTCTATCAATATAAGAAATTTTAATCTTGTTTCTTAAGGAAAACATTCTATAATTTAAATATCTTTTATTTAAATTATAATCAATCTTTTCAGTTTCTTTACAATAATTTAAAATATTTTATTTTCGAGAAATAAAATTTAAATACATAATCTGTTTATTTTCTGTTCTTAATAAATTTGCTACCATATTATTTTCATTGTAATATGTAACGTTTATACCTGGAAAATGTTTGAAATGATCTCTTGTTAATTTTATGTACTTTACTTTGGTTATGTAAGGAAATGTTATACTAGAAGAATTATTATCATTTAATATAGTATAGTCAGAATTCTCTTTCAATAAATTGTCATTTTCTCCGTATATTTCTATAGATTTAGTATCTATATTTTTAAAATTTTTAGAAAAATTTATACGTGTTATTTCTAATATTTTTGATGCGTAACTCATTTATTTATAAATATAAAAATTATATTTATCTAACATCATTATATTCAATATTTTTAATTATAAGTTATATTAAATTATAATTATTAATCTTGTTATTGAGTTTTCTCTTGAACTTGTTCTTGAACTTGTTCTTGAACTTGTTCTTGTTCTACCACTTGTTCTTGAACTTGCTCTTGGACTTGTTCTTGTTCTACCACTTGTTCTTGAACTTGCTCTTGGACTTGTTCTTGAACTTGCTCTTGAACTTGCTCTTGAACTTGCTCAATAGGTTGTTCTACAACTTGCTCTTGAACTTGCTCAATAGGTTGTTCTACAACTTGCTCTTGGACTTGTTCAACAGGTTGTTCTACAACTTGCTCTTGAACTTGCTCAATAGGTTGTTCTACAACTTGCTCTTGGACTTGCTCTTGGACTTGCTCTTGGACTTGCTCTTGCTCTTGAACTTGCTCTACCACTTGCTCTTGGACTTGCTCTTGGACTTGCTCTACAGGTTGTTCTACAACTTGCTCTTGAACTTGCTCTACCACTTGCTCTTGGACTTGTTCTACCACTTGCTCTTGGACTTGTTCTACAACTTGCTCTTGGACTTGTTCTACAACTTGCTCTTGGACTTGTTCTACAACTTGCTCTTGAACTTGCTCTTGGACTTGTTCTACAACTTGCTCTTGAACTTGCTCTACAACTTGTTCTTGGACTTGCTCTACAACTTCTTCATGATATTGAGAATATACTTGAACTTGGACTTCATATTGAGATTGAATAACTGGTTGAACTTGAATTTGAAGTTGAGATTTTTCTAAATGTGATTCATTTTCTTGACGACGATATTTATTATACATATTTCTTGCAAAATTAAGCATTTTATTTAAATGACATATATTTAAATCTTTTAATTATAAATCTTCTTTATCTTGTTCAAAAATAATATTATCATCATCATTATTCTGTATCTGGGACTCACTTTGTAAAAAGTTTGGAAGTCTATTTTCTTGTATGGAAAGAATCATTTCTAAATCACTAGAAATTAATTTAATTCTACCAGCATAAATAGAAAGATTGTATGCCTTTTGAATTAAATTTAACATTTCATTCTCTATATAATATTGCAAAATTAAAAATACATTTTTACTAATTTTGACATCTTTTTTATATTGACTTACAATATATCTAATAACTTGTTCAAAAGGGTGTTTAGCAAATATCAAACAATCTCCTTCTTTTTGTAATTTATTAATTTCTTTAATTATTGTTTTTTCACTCTTCTTTTTATTTTTATTTTTAATTATCGGATTTATGAAAGGAATTATACCACCTCCAATAAAATAAATATTATTTTTATTAAAGAAAGAATTAAATTCATAATCTGTCCTAATAGCTATTTCTAGATCTCTAACTGTAATTCTGATCCTATTATGAGCACTAGCTATAGATGATGACAAATCTAAAATTTCAGCGGATATATATTCTAAAACTGATGCTAGATATATAGGACTTTCTACAGTTATCATAATATTAGAATTTCCAAATTTTCTTAAAAATTTTTCACACATACTTGGAGGGAAAATTATTCCAATTTTATTTTGAACACTAAATCCTTTCTTTTCTTCATCAATATTTTCTCTAAATTTTATGACAGACTTTTTACCTTCTTCAATGATAACATTTTTTAATTCTCCTGAAAATAATATTCCAACCGAATTTTCAAGTTCTTTTACTGATATAGTTTTCTTTTTACTAACTTCTACTAAATAAAGTGTTTTCTCAGTTATTAATTTTGCAATAATAATTAAAAGATTATTTAATTGTTGTTTGGCATTACTTGTAATTTCATTTTTTGATACTTGTTTTAAAGCTTTTTGAATATAAATATCAAAAAATTTAGTTTTCTTTCTTTTTCTCTTTTCATTTTTCTCCTCATTTTTTTCTTCATTTAAGCTCTCAGATTCCATAATTTATCAATAAACTTAATAATTTTAAATCTAATAATATAATATTTACAAAATAAAATGGAAGAATTTAGTAAACCATCTATCCTACGATTAGCCAGAAAAGCAGGTGTAAAAAGTATGTCTGAAGACTGTTATTCAACTATAAGAAATTTAATGGGTATCAAGTTAAATAATATTATTGATATTTTATTAACAGTTAATTCTCAAAAACAGACTAAAACTATTATGGTTGATGACTTAATTGAAACTCTTCAAACGATGAATATACATATAACAAAATCTAATGATTTAAATATTACTACTTATAAATAAATGGTTAATGTAGATGATATTACTTATGAATATAAAAGACAATTCTGTGGATAATATAAACAATCAAATTAATCCTCCTCCAAGTGTCATATCACTACTACCTCCTTTTCCACAATAAATTCTTTAATTAATTTAAATTAAAGAATTAAATATATATTTAATGACAACTACAGATGAATTTCAAATAAATCCTAATTATTTTCTGAATATAAATGATTGTAAAAACAAAATAAGTTACAATACAAATTCACGATATTCAAATTTTAAACAAACTCATTTTACTGTTGGAGATGAAGAACAATTTGAAATTTTTAGAAATTATGAAAATATTTCTTTTACTGAAAAAGATATGTGCCTCAAGGATAATGTTTATAAAAAATTTACTTATGAAAATATATCCTGGAATAAATATCAAAATTTATCATTAGATGATATGTTTAATACTTTCAAATATATTTTTAATAAATTTAAAAAGGGAATTTACATTAAAATTTTAAATAATGAATTAAAATGTTTTTTACCTTTTAGTAAAGTTAATTTTGTAAACGAATGGGATCATTTTATTAAATATGATAAAAGTAGATGGAATAGTATGATTGAATTTATTAAATATTGTGCTTCACTTCAAGGAATAAAAATAGATGATAAAAAAATAAATAAATTTGTGAATACTTGGTATGCCAATAATTTTTTATTAAGACCAGAGTATCCAACAGGAGAAGGTGATTCAGGAGTATCTAATATCAAAGATATGTTATTAGAACTTTGTAAAAAGAGAAAAATTCCAGACATCGAATTATTCATAAATAGAAGAGATACACCTATCTTGAAGAAAGATGGAACAGAACCATATGAATCCTTGTTTAATTCAACAAATTATCCTTTAATATCACATAATTACGATAAATATTTTCCAATATTATCTATGGTCACAGCAGATAATTACGCTGACATCCCTATTCCTACCATCGAAGATTGGGCTAGAGCCTCTTCGATTGAAGATAAAAAATATTTTCATCCTCCTAGAGATTTTAATTATAAATTTGACACATCTTTTAAAGATAAAATTCCAAAAGCAGTTTTTAGAGGAACATCTACAGGAGAAGGAACTACACCAGAAACAAATCCTAGATTACAATTGACACTCTTGTCAAAAAAATTTCCTGAACTTATAGATGCAGGAATTACTAAATGGAACACAAGACCAAGAAAAGAATTTGGAAAAGAGTTTTTAACAACAATAGAGTATAACAAATATAATTTATCTTTATCTAATTTTTTAACTCCAGAAGAACAATCAAAATATAAATATATTATTAATGTAGATGGTCATGTATCTGCTTATAGATTATCTTTAGAATTGGATTATGGTTCAGTTATTTTATTGTCTGATAGTAAATATCGTTTATGGTTTAGAAATTTAATGAAACCATTTAAACATTATGTCCCTATCAAAAAAGATTTATCTGATCTAATAGAAAAAATAGAGTGGTGTAATCAAAATCAAAAAGAATGTGAAGAAATAATTAAAAATTGTAAAAAATTTTATAAAAAATATCTATCCAAAAGCAGTATGTTAGATTATTTACAAAATTTATTTATTAAAATAAGTAAATCTACAGGATTATATTTTGATAGAATATTATCAGTTAATTCTATATGTCTTAGAGAACAATTAAAATTCTTGAATACATTAGAACATAAAAATGAATATGATAGTATTATATATACTTCAGAAATAAAATCTGATAAAACAATTATTAAAGAGTTTAATATTCATAATATAAAATACTTAGAAAAAAAGTCTTTGAATAAGAATGAGATTATAAACGAGGCTTTTATAGGTTTGAATATGGTTAATGAAATGCTTAAATATATACCGAATTTTAAAAAAATTACATACTATAAAAATGATTCATTATATTCAGAAAAAATTGATGGTATTTTATTCTCTGAATGGATTAAAAAGTCTTTTAACATTTACGAATATTTATGGATTATTTTACAATTGTCTTTAATCCTTCAATTTAGTCAAAATTTTTGTTTATTTGGCCATAAGGATCTTTATCCTTGGAATATAATAATTAAAAAAACTCAAACACCAATAGAAATAAATTATCCTATTTTTAATACAGGTGTGTATAAAATTAAAACAAATATTTATCCTATATTAATAGATTTTGGTAAAAGTAGAATTATGAAAGATGATATTTATTATGGTCTTAATAATATTTTTAATTTTAATACCTTTCAAGATTGTTTAATTATATTATTATCATCTATTTATAATATATTTAGTCTTGATTTAGAAAATAATCAAATAAATACAATTTTTAAACTTTCAAAAATATTTATAGAAACTAATTCATTGACTACTTTAAAAACTTTTGTTAGAACCAAGAAAAAGTATAATGAAATTATATACAACAATGACTTATTATATAAAGATAAGAGGCCTATAGATTTGTATAATCATATTTT
>Ga0247837_1009690_pt1 | contig 11401 bp, 10 predicted proteins | sample LaCtaG_2_FD_187115 | JGI IMG/M metagenome (GOLD analysis project Ga0247837, IMG submission 187115) | Freshwater microbial communities from meromictic Lake La Cruz, Castile-La Mancha, Spain - LaCruzMarch2015_14.5m | ecosystem: Environmental > Aquatic > Freshwater > Lake | place: Spain: Castile-La... | reverse complement strand
CAGAGCAGCGGAGAAGCTCTTGCACAGGTACTGCTACCTATGTGCCCCCTGCATTCAACTGCTGCACAGCAGCTGCCAGCAAGGACAGCCAACTAATTGCCCGATCTGCTGCAAGTCCATGTCTATCAGCGATTTCCCTGAATATAGCGCACCTGCTAGCGCATCTGCTCCCTGTCCGAACCAGTGTGGGAGAGTCGGAGAAGTGGAGTTTGTGCAGTGCAAACACAAGCTCTGCAGTGAGTGCGCCTCTCAGATGTACCGCACTCAAGCCACTGCCTGTCCCTGTGGCACTCCACTTGATGCCAATGACTTCAGCTTGCTTTGGGCCTATGAAGGAACGACCAAAAGTTTAACTGTTCCAACGTATCAGCCGCCAACGTGTAGAAATCACGGAGAAAGGCTTGATGTCCCAGGACTGTGCATCACAGAGTCTCCGAACCATAATTACTGCTACCCCTGCGATGATTGTCTTCTCAGAGCTGCTCAAACCACGAAGAATTGTCCAATTTGCTACGGGCCTTATTCATCTGGGGACAAAACGATCATCAATCAGCGCATCGGCGAGAATAGGAAACATCGTTAGTTATGAAATCTCAGCATAGTAGTTGTAGAGGTACTTGTCAATATGTATTCGCATCCTCCACTCAGTGAGACATTTAAACCGATTAGTTTCCTACTTTCACCTTCCTGGACAGCTGTCATTATGCACCCGGATTCTCATTAGCAGTGTATTTCCCTGCGCCCGGTCCCCAACGCTATTTGTCTAATAATGGGTGCTTGCAACTGTAAGGAAAGCCGCCCTGAGCAAAGCTCTGCTACCTTAGACCCTGCGATCAAGCGCTCAGTGGTGCAGAAGGAGGAAGAGCAACCTGCCTTGAGACACGAGGCCGTGGTAGATTTCGAAAACAGCCAAGCCGACCCTTCCAAACCCCCAGCCTCCGAAAGCCAAGACTTCTACCCCTCCAAGCCCTCTCTCCAGTCCGCCCCGGGCGAGTTCCACACCGACCGCAGTCTGGACGCCCAAGAAAACCCCGTGAACGAGCCCGAAGCCAGCGAACAGCCCTCCAACCTGAACTACAAAGACAACACTGTCCTGCATCTCCCCTGTGGAAGTCTACCAGTCTGTAGGCAACTTCAGGTTCATGGACCAGGCGAAGAGTGTGGCTCGGACGATCATAGGGAGGATATATACTTTGGGGATGTGAATGCGGCCCATAGTCCTGATGGCTTTGGTTTGCTGTTGAAGGCGGATGGGTCGGATATTGAGGGTGCATGGACTGCTGTATCGATTCATGGACAGGGACTGCAGGTGTATCCCAATGGAGACTCGTATTAGGGCAGCTTTGAGCATGGGGAAGTGGCGGGCATGGGAAGTTTGAGAACTACAGGGGAGCGACGTATGATGGGGAAGGCACGGAGACTTGGGCAGACGGTGCAGTGTACCAAGGCCACTTCAAGGACGGGAAGAAGGAGGGCTTCGGGAAGTTCCTATGGGCAGATAAGGCGAAGTATGAAGGGGACTTCCACAACAACAACTTAGAAGGCAAGGGACGCTTTGTGTGGAATGATGGTGTATGAGGGCGGCTGGCGCAATAACCGCATGCATGGCTTTGAACGCTTCGTTTGGCCTGATGGGAAGACGTATGAAGGCTGCTACGAGGACGACCAGAAGCACGGCAAAGGCATTTTCAATTGGCCCAATGGCAAGCAGTACAACGGCATGTGGCGCAGTAACAAGATGCAAAGGCACCATTCTGCACCCCAATGGCGCCAAGACGGAGAGTCTGTGGGAGGACGGGAAGCAGTTGAACCCGCGTAACTAGCCGTAGCCTTCCTAGTTGCCTTGGAATTCCCCTTATCTGCTCGGTTTTGCCTGTATAATTGGCTGGGAATTGGTGCAGATTAGTGGGTAAATGGGGAAAACCACTACAGAAACGGAAAAGCCATATGCCTTACATATCTGTATGCAGTGGTCGATATCAGTAGATCCCCACCCACTCCATACTCCTCAACATGGCTTTTCAGCTTCACCCGCATTTCCCAAGTGAAACTCCGCAAGGACAACTCCCTGAGGACCAGCTGTCGGCCTCCTGGACTGGTTCGAAAGAATGGACGAAGGAGTCACAGGGCCTGGCTGCAGGACTTGCTGCTAGTGCAGCCAATGCGTTTCATGAGGAAATCGCTGTGAAAGCCTTCATTTCGGTCGTTAGTAAGGCTCCTGGAAAAGCACTACCAAGAGCAGGAACTCTAACCTGCAGAATTCGCTTCAAACTGCCAAATTGGCAGCAAGAGCCAGTCGTGCAGAGGGCGGAGGACGACACCTACCTGCAGCTGTACAGGCAAATGGCACGCAAGGAGCAGGACAACTTGACAAAGATGCGGAAATACCCTGCCAGTGCCCGACTACAAGCCAGGAAATCAGCACTGGACTCCACGCTTAGTCGCTTTCTTAGGGTACAAATGTATATACGTCACAGGCTACTGCTAGCTAAGACCTGGCTGGAAGACATAGCAAGTGGCAGGACTCTGAACTGCAAGGATATCTCCTAATAGGCGTAAGAGAGCTGAAACAATGACATTCAACAAGGCCTACATCCGCTGCATTCCTGCAAGTCCGCGTATTTAACCTAAGGATTTAGACTAGTGAGGGCAATCCCCTCCATCCCAGTTGTTCTTTTCGAAATTACATAAGTTATCGCACGTACCGTCTCCCATCCATTCCGACTTGCAACAATCTCCGCCGTCGAAACCGCCCTCTCGATAATAGCAATCCACATTGCATATGCCGTTTCCAATCATCTCGGGTACGCAAAAACGACTTCGAAACTCTGCGGCTTCTTTGAGAGCCTCGCCGTTCTCCACATTATCTCCGCAATCCCCTCCATCTAAATTGTACTCTCCTAAGTTGCATTGGGTATCGCAATCGCCGTCTCCAATCCAGATCCACGGGCATCCACAATCTCCACCGTCGAAATTGTATCTCGTGACATTGCATTTGAGATCGCACTCGCCGTCTCCAATCCAAAGTGAAAGGCAAGCCACTTGCAAATTTTCCTCGCTTTCATTCAGAGCCTCGCTTTTCTCGAGCCTTTCCTGCCCCCTCATACTCATCCCTAGACACACACACAGAGCCAATACAAGCAGCTTCGTCATTATAGTGACAGGCTCACTGGATCGCTTGAATAGGCACTAACGACTAGCTATATACGTTACGGGGGAAATGATGAGGCTTCAAATTCTCGCTTCCAATGCTGCAGGACACAACGGGGAGAGCTACCTACTGCAGATATCCAGTCTTTTTCGCCTTCAGACACCCACAGCTGCAGACCCAACGATCTCCACTTCCTAGGTACTCCCACAGCTTCCACCCTCTAGAAGCGCTCACTGTACTTGTCCAAACAGGAGTCTGAAGCAATCGCGCAGAGCTTAGAATAGTCGATGCTGCAATCCATATGCAACTGTGGGCTCGGCTTCAAGTTGTTCAGGCTTGGAAGACAGCGATGGCCTGCTAGTTGTCCAGGCTTTATGAGTAGGGAAGTTTACTTGTGGTATATTCGTGGGAATTGACAAACTTCCAGTCCTTATGAGGGAGCATGCAGTATCTTACCACTTTTCCATTTGTCTTGGCAGAAGCTTCATTTCAATGCATGAATTTAGACGCTTACTACCCATTTTACCTCTGCTGCTCATCATCTTCGTCCGCACTTGGTATCCTCTGTTCATAATGAGTCGACTTCCGCAAGTACTCCATGAAGTTGCTGCGCAGCGGCTCAGGTATCATCATAGTGTGTTCCCTGCTCAGGGTCACTATGCGCACATTTCCGCTCCAAGCAGCAAAGCGAGTAGCAGAGGGATTTGGGGTGTCGATAAGGCTTAATTCGCCGAAAAACTGCCCGGCTACCATAGGCGCCGCTGCCTCTTTGTCCCGAATTCTAGGCTGGAAGCCCTTTTTGTAGTCGCGGAGGTAGACGCGAGTGCGGATTTTCCCTGTCGCTAGCACTCTTCCTAGCATTATAATGTACAGTTTGGAGGCGATTTCCCCTTTGTCCAGTATGACTTCCTCGAGTCGGTAGTCCTTGCTTTCTAGGTGGTCTGCCATGATGCACAGTTCCAAGTTCTGAGCCCCTGCGAACATCGGCAGTCGGCACAAGAACTTCAACTGGTCTTCCAAGTGAGCCATTTGGTAGCTGTTGATGATCTGCAAGTAGGCCTCCATTTCCACCTTCATGAGCCAGCAGTGCTCCGCAGCTCTGCAGTCCGCAGACCTGTTGTGCGGGACCATTTGCAGCAGTCCCGCCTTCACAATACTGTAGTCTCCAAACACCTCCCCGTCATATATGGAAGCCACGACCAGGGGATATCTCCCGAACTCATTTGCAAGTTTGACAACCTCCACAGACCCTCTTATAATCATATACAGGTGAAGGCCGGGGTCGTTCTGGCGGAAGACTACCTCTCCTTGTTGTATTTCATCGAGAATACCCTTCGCTAGGATGCTTTTCCCCATTTCCGGGTAAAAGCGGGAGATGAACTTCGTGTCTTTGAGGTAGGTGTAGAGCAGGTCGAGGTCTCGCTCCTGCTTTTTGAACTCCTCTATGACTTTCAGCGTCGTATAGTAACTCAGTCGCTTAAAGCCTTCCGCTGAAAAGGTCCTGTAGGGATTCGAAGACGGGAATAGCGCCCTCGCCTGCTGGGAAGTCACGAAAGCATCCGTCTGTTTGATTTCCTGGAAGACTGACGGATCCAGCACGAAGGAGTTCCTGTGAGTGTCCATATCCTTCATCTTCAGACCTGGAGGAGTGGGCGGGTCCTTGTTTTTTCCCTTTTCACGAGCAACTGCGGAAAATACGAACTTTTTCGCCCACATCATTTTCTTTTCCTTCGATTTTTTCCGGTCGTCTAGTTGCAGGCAAAAAGATTTGGAGATTTTCCGAGCGACTTGGATATTTTCCCTTTCCTGCGCCGACGATTTGCCACTGGACGGAGTTTCCGCCCGTAGAAAGGCGGAGGTTTGCGCTGGGATGGCCACAGATATGTGTTTCCGATGCTGAAGCACCACTTCCGAAGAGGACTTATTGAGAAAGCTGGAAGTGGGGCGTTTGTGGGCGGAAGGCAGACGAGTGGCGGGTCGAGAGCGGACTTGGAGAGTGAGGTTGAGGCTGGAAAAGTGGGTGAGGGACAGTTCGGCTTGAGGGTTTCTGCCCAGTTTAAGCAGTAAGCAGGCCCGCAACTTGTGAGTGTCTGAGTCTTGCAGTGCACACGCATCCAGCAGACTCAGACTTTCCTCACACTTCATAACTGCATACAGACAAAGCGCTCTATTGTACTGGACTTCCGCTCGGTCCTCTAGTCCCTGCAGCGTCTTTAAAGCAGTCCAATAGTCCTTCAATCGAATGTAACACGCAGCTTTTAAGTTGGCATGTTCCACTGCTGCTGCCTGGGTCTTTTCCAAGTACTGCAGACAAGCGCGGTACTGCCCTGCGTCGTACATCAACTTCCCGCGCTGCACTCGCTGAGTGGTCGGCTCGAGGTCTGTCTTGGGCACTAGGGCGATTCGGCCATGGCCTGGGCAGACAAGTACGAGAGAGTTGTTCATTTCTATTGAGGAAATGAACTGCATGTTAATTTAAACGTTCTGCTGAAATCTACCAGTAGAGCTGGACATTTCAGAGGAATTAACGGGATTTACTGAGATACAGTCCTAACAGCATCTGATACGACTCTCCGGTGCAAGTGGTAGCCCTTGAGTCGAAAGTCTCGCTTACCCTGCTGCAGGTCGAAGCGGCGGACATACTGCATAGCCTCTGTTTGCAGGAACTTGCTGGCATTGTGGCTGTGTCTGGGCTTCTGAGAGCTGAACGGTACTAGTGTGTGTATCTGCACTAAGCAGCTTCGGTCTTTCCCCACCCCCGCTAGACTCAGCAGTCTCGGCAGAGAGGCGACTCTGGGCGAGGCTATTTCCTTGGAAAAGGAACTGTGAGGGGACTGTACTGCTGAGAGGGGCTTATTTCGCCTTGTTTCCTGCAGCTTTGCATCCTCGTTCGAAGGGTGTGCCGTAGCCACTGTCCCGCCTTCCACTAGCGATTGATCCACTATCGGCTTCCTAATCGTGTTTATATACTTTTGCGTTTCCTTCAAGAAATCCAGCGTGCCTCGCTTAAATTTCTTTTCGCCCTGAACTCTGCGGAAGGGCCTGGGACTAATAGCCCTCCAAGTGCTAGAAACCGACGTTGCCCACATATAGTAGTACTACGTGACAAGTACCGGCAGATCAGACTGGTCCCAGGGCCGTGTCCGTGTGGAGGCAAAGGGGTCAGATTGGCGGCTGTGAGGGACATAGTTGCTCTTCGCTTTCATTGCAAGACTAGGTATGATGGCTAGTGGACTGCAGAGACAATTATTCCTTGCGCTTACTGGCACTTTGGAAGCTCGCTTCTAGGGTTTGCTGTCCCTTGGCTTTGGCTTGCGGCTTCGGAGCGGCAGTGGTGAAGATTTCGAACTTGGGGGAGAAGAGGGTTGCTTTGGGCTGAGCTTTGAAGGGGTTGGCAATGTGGAGGACGGGAGTCTGAGGGTCTGGAGGCGGGGACGAGGAAACGCTCAGAACCTCATTCGGATCATCATAAAGTTGCATTATCTTCAGTCGGATTTCCTCATATATTTCCGCAGGAGTCTTCGAGACTACTTCCTTCGGCTTCTTGGCAGGCGAGGGCAGGCTTTCCTGTGCAGGCGCTGGCAAGTCTGCAGTCTGGGTGTCCTCCGACTCCCTTTTCCTCTTCTGTGTCGGCGTCTTGAACTCGAACGAGACCAGTTCTTGATGCCGCTTCGGGACTTTGAACCGTTTGAACATCTTCTTCAGCAGGTCTTCGTCTGCGAACTCAGTCCTGTCCTGGCAGGTAAAGACGTCCACGTCCCCGGCTATGTACTTCCTCAAGTCTCGCACAGGGAGGACTAGCGCTGGGGGAGGCTCTAGCTCGGTGGGCTCGGTTGTCAGAGGCACGATTTGGTTGGAGTGTGGGTCGTAAACTGGGTAATATAGGAAAAAGCGGAGGGCGTCGGAGACCTTTTGCTGGTAATTCACTGTCACTTGAGGGGCTAATTTGGGAATGAAGGACACAGCTCGCCACAACTTGGACAAGTTGTCGCTTTTCCAGACCAATTCCATGGCCTTTTTGGGCCCCACTCCTTTCAAGCTGTCCACGTAGTCGCAGCCTGCAAGGACACACATGAGACTCAGTTTGAACCGGTTGAATCTGCCGACTAGGGTGTAGTCCGCACAAATTCCTGATACTAGGCGAGTGTGGTCGAAATAGTGACATTTCCCGTCCGTCTTTAGCTTATATATCACCTTCGTGGCTCCAAACGCTATCACGTCGCTATCCTCCGATATGACAAAGTCCACTTCCCCCATTTGCAGCAAAAACGCCAACTGCGGGTCCGCCTCTCCCGGCGCCACAATAACCTTCAACCCACACGATTTGACCAAGTCAATAAAGGCACACACCATTTCCCTGGTCACCGCCTGCGCCCTTACGAAGTACCTCTGTGCTGCTTCGTACAGTCCGTCCTTTATCAACTTCTCTGCAATTTGCTGGTGATTGTCCCTCGCCTGCTGTCTCCTTTCCGCAGTGTCGTTCTTGTTGCTGAGGTGTCTGCCGTCGAAGACGAACACTGGGGTGATGTGGTAGAAGAGCAGGAGTTTGATCATGCGGACTGCGTAGACTAGGTAGCTGTAGGCGCCAAATTCGGACTGCTGGACTTCGGGGTGCTGAGTGAACAGGCCGATGTGCAGCCAGGTCATGGCGTCCACTGCCACTCGCTTGTTTGCGAAGCTGTGCAGGTGTTCCTTCTGAATTGCACCTTTGAGGAACTGCAAGAGCCCACTGATTCCCATTAAAAGCCCGGCAATAGACGAAGATTACTTCTTTTCCTTGCTACTAGGCACTACGTACTTCGCAGCCCCATCTAATGAGGACCCCGCCAGCACCAGTGCGACGCAGGCCCACTGTCCGGGTGACAGCACATGCTTGAACATGAGAATAGAAAGGAACACTGTGAAAAACTTCCGAGTGGTAGTGATCACTGAAAGTGTCAAAGTGCCGAAAGTGATCATTGCTCGGAAGATGAAGATCTGCCCAATCGCGCTGGCAAAGCCATATTCGAGGATATGTGTGAATTTGGAGGGGTTGGCGAGGAGATAGACGTAGACAGGCTCAGGCCGATAGAACACCGAAGCCCCGCACGTGAGTAGAAGCAGCGGCAATATGCTGAAACCATTCAAGTAATGCATCATTTCGAAGCTCGTAGGCTTGTGGTCATGTCTCACGACTTCCTACATAGGCCTCACCGAGAGATATCCACTCCCTCCATCGCACGCCAGCGAGCCAAACAGCAGCACTAAGCCCAGGACCGAGTCCGAACCTCCAGTTTTCCCCCCAATCAGCTGGAACTCCAGCACTCCAATAGTGATCATTAGCACACTCAGGTACTGCAGCCAATGGTACTTTATATGCTTCACAAAGAGTCCACTGAGCATCACAGGCAGAATCTTGCAGGACTTCGCAAGCGCTTGAGTCGGGTAGCTGACATACATGAGGGAAAGGTTGGTACAGCCCATAGCAGCAGCGTAGAGGACTGTGTGGGTCAATTTGCGTCTCAGGAAGGGACTGTCTTGGGGAGAGTCGACTTTGAGGGGGTTGGGCAAGAAATGAATTCCCACCCAAGCCACGAAGGCGCCGACTGCACTTTGCACGAAGAGCATGAACTCTGCGTATGTGAATTCAGCCACGCCCGGCTCTTTGGTGTAACTGAGTGCGACTTACACACTCTCCTGTGCATATCCGAGGAAGAGGTAGGACGTGTAGATGCCCAGGACCACTAGTAGGAACTCCAACTCGCGGCCCAAACCTGCGGTAAGCGCCATATTACGTGGACGAATTCGGCCATATGTAGGAGACTTCAGCAAGTCTCATATATCTAAATAGTGAATTAGACTAAGTAGCGATTTTCCGCTGGGACTGAGACTTGCCAAGGAAAGGAGTGAAAGTGCACTCCTGCAAAGCCTGGGTCTGCACCTCTTTCCGCCTTTCCTCCAGCTTCTGATGAGCGAGCTAAGTGCTATTTACCTGCTTTTCACTGGTCTGCCGGGCGTACATGTCCTCAGGCAGACTCTGCCTTCGCTTGCCAGCCAAAAGCTCCGATTTCACACTTAGCGACTTCTGAATTGCACTTACCTTCACAGAAAGGACGGCAGCAGCCTCCTCCTTCCCTGCTTTCCTCATCAAATGCGCCCTGGCTTCCCCACTCAATGTCCTCAATAGCTCCTCAACCCACCCTTCGAACACCATCAAACTCACCATGTCTTCGGTCAGTTGGGCTAGCACTGGGGTTAGTATTTGGGCTGATTTTGGGTCTAGAGCCTCTACAGTGCATGCAGAGACTGAGATGTACCCGTCACTGTCAGCATCTAGTAAGGCGAAAAGGCGCTCAGCGGTTCGCTTGAGGGACATTTCCAGCAGTTTGGCGCTATTTTCCGATACTTTGGGGCGGTTTTGCCCCGCTTTGAAGTGCTCATCCAGCTCTCCCGCCATTTTCTCGACTGTTTGCTTCTTCTGGTCTCGAAGCAAGTACAAGTGTTCATGCACAGACCCGCCCTCCAGTGTCCTTTGAACCCTCTGTTCCTGTTGAAGCACAGGTCGAAACAGCTTCTGACCTGTCACTTCATCAGTATCCGTCACCAGTCCTTGTCTGACTTTCTCCATTTCCTCCTCGAATTTCCTCTTCGAATTGACGATTCTGTCCAGGAAGCTGGCTTGGTCAGTCTCTATTTTGGGTCCGTTTGTGGCGGGTTTGAAGGGACATTCAGTCTTCGTGGACTCTGTGGACCTCTCGACCTGTCGCTCTTTGCGCTTCACAGCTTCGTGGAAAAGGTCCATATAGCGAGGCTGCTGGGAGCTGTGGGTGAGACTCAGGTGCTGACTGCGGGGGTCGATTTTAGGGGTAAAGGAGCATTCCTTGAGCCTGTCCGTTTCTATCTCCGCCTTTAAAAGGTCGATTTTCTGCTTCTTCTGCGCCTCTTTCTGCATAAGAAGCTCTTCAGTCCGGGCATGAATCCTAGGCGCGAGCATGGTGGAGTTCCGGTCAATAGTGGGTTTGAAGGGCATTTGGCGGGCTTGCGCCTTCTGGTCAGCCTGCAGTTTGGCCTGCGCTTGGCGCTGCAAGGCCTCTTTCGCCTGCATTCCCCTGAAATACAGCCACTCTCCATAGTTCCTAGAAGCCTCATTCGGCTTCCTGGCAGTAGCTGATACAGGCCTCGGCTCAGGCGGCTTTTTCTTGCGCTGGTATAATCGGTCGAACACACTCCCATTTCGCTCTCCTTCCGGCCTCACGCCATTATGTAGTCCTGGGTGCGCAGACGCAGACTTGCGCATCATTTTCCTCGCAGCGGCTTTATTCTGTGCAATCAGTCTTTCGAGATGCAGCGTGGTTTTCGCATCTAGTGCATGTCGAGAGGCGAAATCTTGGGCAAGGGCTGCAGGGTCGTCGCCTTCTCGGACGTAAATGACGTCTTGCCGGCCGTCGGTCACTTCGATGGTCATCACCAGGATTTCGGAGTCCTGCTGGAAGAGGGAGGAGGTGGTGAGGAGCTGACTGGCGGGGGCGTCCATTATAGCAGGCTAAGAGGGGCGGACTAGTGGTGAGCACATAGAAGGAAGACTCGTTCTTCTTGCTAAGTAAGCGAAATGTATCAGTGCGCTTTAGTCACATCTCTGAATTGCGGAACTAAAGACAGCAGGCCGAACGCCGCTCAGAAGTCTTTACCCAGCAGAAATACCGGGCGAATAGGCACTTTCAAGGCTTCTAGACCCGGCTGAGCAACAAAGTCATCGTATAAGGAAGTAAATATAATAGATAATGGTGTCGGTAAGCTTGGGATGATGCCTGCTCCTCCCATCACTAGCCAGTGTTGGGGATGCATCCTTTCCCACCAAGCGTGCCTGTTCCTATGCCCCTCACATACCAGCACCAAGTTTCAGCCCTGCAGTTATTGTAGTTGTTACTCCCCCAGCTATGGCTCCGGGTATGCCTTTTCCTATGTCCTTCTAATGGGACTCCCAATGACACCAGCTTGGGTCTAAAAAGCAGTCCTACAACACTATCAATAAAGTGCGTATTTCTCAATATACTCAGCGAGGGAAAGAATTACTCCTTAGAGACTATGTGAGTTGTAATTACTTTACTAAGCCTTAGTATTCGCATTTGGTCCATCCACAATGTACACTTCTTTTCCTTTGCTTTAGGCAGGCGTCCATAATTGAACTGATAAGCGCACTATGAACATTTCCTACGTCTGGGGAAGTGCAGCACTATAGGAAAGTATCTTGCATTGAAAGCCGCATTGACC
>Ga0247837_1009689_pt1 | contig 11402 bp, 10 predicted proteins | sample LaCtaG_2_FD_187115 | JGI IMG/M metagenome (GOLD analysis project Ga0247837, IMG submission 187115) | Freshwater microbial communities from meromictic Lake La Cruz, Castile-La Mancha, Spain - LaCruzMarch2015_14.5m | ecosystem: Environmental > Aquatic > Freshwater > Lake | place: Spain: Castile-La... | reverse complement strand
ACTAATGATATAGCTATGGCACTTCGTACGCCTACAAAATCAGCAGAAATGATAAAAATCAATTATGGTTGTGCTATGTCTGAACTTGCAAATGTTAGTCAAATGATTGATGTTTTATCTGTTAATGAGCGACCAGGTAGGAAAATTTCTGCCAGAGCTCTGTCTGATGTAGTCTCAGCAAGATATGAGGAGCTTTTTTCATTAGTAAGTAATGAACTCAGACGAAGTGGATTCGAAGATTTGATAGCTGCAGGAATTGTATTGACTGGCGGTGCTTCTAATGTAAATGGTGCTATTGAGCTCGCTGAAATATGTTTTGAAATGCCTGTGCGACATGGGTTTCCAAGCCAGGTTTCAGGTATGGGCGAAATTATTGAAAATCCATCATTTGCAACCGGAGTCGGATTATTATTGCATGGCCTTCAACAACAATATGATGGCGGTTATAATACTCCAGCATTAAATGACAGTGCGAACGGTGTTTGGACGCGAATGAAAAAATGGTTTAATGGCAACTTTTAAGTCTTCTAGTTTGTTAATTTATTTATTAACAAATTTATAGGCAAAACTTGGACCGTGAGAGGTAATAAAATGCATGAATTAATAGAAACCCAACATGAAAATGCGGTAATTAAAGTCGTAGGTGTTGGTGGCGGTGGTGGTAATGCTGTTGAGCATATGGTTGCTGAAAATATAGATGGCGTTGATTTTATATGCGCAAATACAGATGCACAGGCACTTAAAAATTCTAAAGCGAAAATACATATTCAATTAGGTGAGGCTTTGACCAAAGGGCTTGGTGCTGGTGCTAACCCTGATGTAGGGCGTGGAGCTGCAGAAGAGGACCGTGATCGCATTAAAGAAGTATTGCAGGGCGCTGACATGGTATTTATTACTGCCGGCATGGGTGGAGGCACAGGCACAGGAGCCGCTCCCATTTTTGCTGAGGTAGCAAAAGAATTAGGGATCCTTACTGTAGCTGTAGTAACAAAGCCATTTGCCTTTGAAGGTAAACAAAGAGCATTAGCTGCTGAAGATGGGATCCGTCGCTTAGCTGAGCACGTAGATTCCTTAATCACTATTCCTAATAATAAATTATTATCTGTTTTAGGTAAAAATATTAGTTTACTTAATGCATTTAAAGCAGCCAATAATGTTTTATTGGGGGCGGTTAAAGGTATTTCTGATTTAATTACACGTCCAGGCCTTATCAATGTGGATTTTGCTGATGTACGCACAGTTATGTCTGAAATGGGTATGGCTATGATGGGTACCGGAAGTGCTAAAGGCGAGGAAAGGGCTCGGCAAGCAGCTGAGTCTGCAATTGCTTCACCATTATTAGAAGATGTTAATTTCTCTGGTGCTAGAGGTATTTTAGTTAATATCACTGCTGGTATGGATATGTCTATTGGTGAGTTTGAGGAGGTAGGTGACGTTGTTAAGGAATTTATTTCTGATGATGCTACTGTAGTTGTTGGTACGGTTATAGATCCTGAAATGAAAGATGAAATGAGAGTAACTGTAATCGTAACTGGTCTTGGTGATGTAAGGCAGCGCCACCAACAACAGCATGAGGTTAGTAAATCACGCTTAATGGAATCTCGAAGATTGGATGGTTCACTTGATTATCAACAGCTTGAAAGACCTGCGGTAATTAGAAAACAAGCAGCATCAGTTGCTCCAAAACAAAGTTCTGAGGCTATTCCTGATATAGATTATTTAGATATTCCGGCATTTTTGCGTAGGCAAGAAGAAGCTTAAAATTTAGGCTTCATAACTATCCGAGCCGACATCCGAGCCGTGACCGTAAGGGAGTGGAGTCTTTAGCGTGTGTCATTAAACTCTTCCGTTCCCTTGCGGTCACGGCTCGGATAGACATATTAATAAATTATTGTTAAAATATAGAAAAACTTTGTGTGTTAAACAAGAGGTGGGTAAAGGTGATTGCTGAATGATAAAACAAAGGACACCTAAAAAGGTGATTCAAGCAACAGGAGTTGGCTTGCATTCTGGTGACAAAGTACTGCTTACCTTACGCCCTGCGCCTATAAATACCGGTATAATTTTCAGACGTATCGATCTTGATCCGGTTGTTGAAATACCTGCGTCTTATGATAATGTATGTGACACTATGTTATGTACGTCTTTGCAATATAAAGGTGCTAAAGTGGCGACAGTTGAGCACCTTTTATCAGCTCTAGCAGGTTTAGGAATTGATAATGCCTATATAGATATTAATGCTCCTGAAATTCCAATTATGGATGGAAGTGCCGCTCCTTTTGTATTTTTAATTCAGTCGGCTGGCATTCAAGAGCAATCTGCTTTAAAGCGTTATATTCGTATATTAAAACCAATACGTGTTGAAGAAAATGGCAAATATGTTCAGTTTCTTCCATATAACGGTTATAAAATCTCTTTTACAATTGGTTTTAATCATCCAGTTTTTGATGATAGGCCTCAGGCTGCTAATTTTGATTTTTCTTCAACTTCATATGTTAAAGAAGTATGTCGGGCTAGAACATTTGGCTTTCTTTCTGATTATGAAAAGCTACGTGAGAATGATTTAGCAAAGGGCGGCAGCCTTAATAATGCAGTTGTTGTTGATAGTTATCGTATTATCAATGAAGAAGGCTTACGATTTGAAGATGAATTTGTAAAGCATAAAATTCTAGATGCAATCGGAGATTTATATCTATTAGGTTCAGGTTTAATCGGGGCCTTTGAAGGTTACAAGTCTGGACATGAGCTTAATAATAAGTTATTGCGGGCGCTAGTAGCAAAGCAGGATGCATGGGAATATGCTTATTTTGATAAGAAGGATTATCAACCATCATTGCAACCAGGTTTATTTCCTATCGAAGCTTAAATTATTAATATTAATTTATTAGACATAAATTCATTATTGAGCATGAGTAGCCTTGATGCAGCGAAGCGTAATCAAGGTTTTAAGTTATACAAATTAAAGAAAACCTTGATTACGCTTGGCTACATCAAGGCTAAGTTAGCTAAGCTGGCTTTACTCACCGGATCAATTGTTTTTATTAAGATTAATATCAATTGAGGCGAGTTTAAGAAGGGCCTCTTTTAAAGGCAAATAATTACAATTTTCTAGGCTGCTTATAATACCAGCGCGGGCTCTACTTGATAGTGATGGTGAAATTTTAGATTTATTTAACTCTTCTGATTTTATCGTAGCTATAGTAATTTTAATTGAGGTCAATTGGTATATTTTTGCGTCTTTTCGAAGTTTGTCACGTAATTCTGGTACAACATAGCGCAACTGCGAGGCCCATTCTGCATTAGAAACTACAATTAAAAGACATCCTTTATTAAAGCTACCAACATGGCAGTGAGCTTTTAGATCTAATGGTAGAAATGTCTGAAGGTGTGTGTTTAACTCTTCTAAAAAAGCAGTATTTTTACAGATTTCGATTATGCGAGTATTTAAACAACGATTTATTCTTCGCATTTTAAGTTCCTAAAATTACTAAACGATTTATCTTATCTATATTATATTGTATTATTCTAATACTTATACAGATACAAACCAACAAGGATCTTAAGATGGCTGATAATAACATCGTATACCAAGCACGTCTTCATTTCATTATATTTTTTTGGCCTCTTGCTCTTCTTTGTGTTGGTGTTTTTCTTGGGTTAGAGTTCCGTGCTTTGCGAGATGTTGCAACTTTTTTCATTGTTTTTGCATTAATTTGGGTTTTTATGGTTTGGATAACTTATCATTTTTCTTATCTGACAATAAAAGCCAATCAAGTGATATTATGCTCAGGTATATTAGTACGTAAAACTCTTGATATTCCTTTATCTAAAGTTGAAAGTATTGATATACGTCAATCAATTCTTGGTAGTTTACTACAATATGGCTCATTAGTTATAACCGGAACTGGTGGTAGTAGGCAATATATCAATAATATTTCAAAGCCACTAACGTGTAGAAGATATATAGAGCAATTAATGCACGGATAGATTAATATCGTCAATCATTAATGGCCAAAAATACTCTTCTTGCATATTATTTATGCGCTGCAAAATTTTTTCTTCATTAATTTTCATGATATTAATTTGGTGATCGTCAAAAATAATTGCAGCTAGTGGAAGGATCTTGTTAATAGATCTATCTAAAATAGCAGCGATTAGTGCCTTTGATGATCTTGTCGTACCATAATTTGCATGAAATAAATAGTTTACACGATAACTAGCTGTTATTTTTGTTAGTTCTAATACTATATTTTTTATCCATGGTTCGGAGTAATTATGTTTTTTTTCAATTTTGGTTAATATTTCTCTTAATAATAATCCTTTTCGTCCTTTTTTGCTCATGTAGGACATTTCATTGTAGCAATGTTTTACTATGTGTTTTAGAGCTTCAATTTTAGATGCCATTATAATTTCAGTTGGTTCATCTTTCTTTTTAGAAGATAATTTAATCTTAGGTATAATGTAACTTAGATTGGTAATACCACTATCATCTGTAAAAAAGGTTGAAAATTCATCAGATACGGCTTTAATTTTTTCAGCCATTAATTCTCGTTGATCTTGAGAAAATGATTTTGAAGTAACAAGTTGTTCAATATTTTCTGAAGATTTTAAAAATTTGTCTAAACTAACATTTAGTTCTCTTATCATGGGGCTTAAAATATCCCTGAAATTACGACTAATTATTTCATCATGAGCAAGATATAAATCTATAGTGCTAATATAATCTATTTTTTCATATTCTTCTTTGATCTTATATAAACATTTTAATATAAATTTTTGAAATTCTTTATGTTGAATAAAATGATTATATTTTTGCATTAATTCATGAAGATTATTTAGTAATTCTGCAATTCGTGACATACGGTATTGTTTTTTGTTGAGCTCACAAATTGACTCTTCAACACCGTCAGATATTATAATTAAAGAACTTAATGACCAATGGTAATAACTAATACCTTTTTCTGCAGCTTGATTTATCAATTGTACTTGTCGTTTGCCACTTATTATTTTTTGCATAGATAAATTTAGATTTCTGTTATCTATTTCTATATGAAAATCTTTAATTATTAATGTAATTAAAGGGATAACTCTACTTGTGGTAAGACTACATACTTCATGATGTTTTGGATCAAAAATAGAAGTTTTAAGGTCTTTTTTACTTAAGTCTTTTATTGGTTTAATAAATTTTTTATGAAGTTTTTTTAAAGTACTTGCAAGTTCTAAAGCATACAACATCTCAGATTTCTCAATTTTTTCAATTAATTGTTCTCGTTCCTGCCAAGATAAATGGCAATATATAATTAAAAGATCAATCAATGTACTAGGTGGGTTATTAAGATTTGCATTATGAGAGATCCAGTTAGGATATTGTTGAATATTTTCAATTAGGTGAGGATTTAATGTAATTAACTGATTTAAATAGCTAATGTTATAAGCCATGTTTTCACTGGCATTGTCATCAGGGTAGGCTTTTTTGGGAATTGGGTAATATTTTTTATAAATTAATTTAAAAAGACAATTATCCATTATACTTAGAGCTTTATTTGCGTTATGAGTTAGATCTGTAATATTTAATTCATTAATATTATCTTCTAGATAAGCGGCATGTAATGACTGAGTGTGTATTTTAATTTTTCTGATGAAACTCATTAGCTCATCTTCATAGTTGTTAATATTTTTCACATGGTTTTCAGAGCTTTTATTTAGTAAATGGTTTAAAAAGATTTCTGCTGCTTTACAAAGTTCAATACATTTATTTGAAGTTAATGGTAAACCTGTTTTTGGATCTATTGGATATAAAAGATTCCATAATAAATTTGATAAGCAAATCATAATAAATCTTGGCGCGCGTCGATTATTTAAATAATTTTTTCTTCTATACGCTGATTGCCAAAATGATATAAGCGGCCAGTCAGATTGAAAACCATTATCAATATCAGCTATTGCTTTAGGAATTTCTGATTTAAAAAATAAATTTAATATTATGCGTTGGTGCTCTATTAGTTTTTTGCTTGTTTCTGGCTGAGTTATGCTGTTACTCATGCGATAAAATGGTAATGTAGCATAAAATTTACCATCATCAATTTTTAAAGCCATTGTATTTTGAATGCCAAAATAGAACGCTAATTCTTTTGATTTAGAAGATAATTCAATAAAAGATTTGATTGATTTTTCTTCAATAGAAAATTGATTTTCTTCTTTACTATTAGGTAAAATAAAAGTTGCAATGCCAGTTTGTCTTTCTTTATCAAATGAGAATCGTTGGTCTTTTAGTTGTCTTATTTGATCACTTAATGTTTTATAGGCCGATTTTAAGCCATCAATAGCAATATTAATAATCGTTCTTTGTTCATCAATTTCATTAAATAAAGAGATAACAATCCCATTGCCTTGAAGCCTTTGCACCTGTTTTAGAGCATAAGCCTTTATATCTTCTGTTTGATCGCCATTTAAAGTTAAGTCATTATTGGCATTAATAACTGCTGCTCGTAAAGATAATTCAGTTAAATATGGAGAGAACATATAAAATTCCTTAATAAATCTTAAATTTTTTGGTATAGAGCTAATTAGCAGCGAATTAGGCATGGTTCATGAAAAAATAAGGCGAATGAACAAAGCAGCAAAATTTAAAACACATACTATGAAATTAAATATAGACTAAATAAATTAAAATATAGCAAATAATATAATTTTTTTTTAACTTATATAAAAACAATACAATTTATTGGGCCAGGAATGATTGTTGCGTGATTATAGAATTTTTAAATTAGGATGAGACTTCTCTTTTATGATTAAATGCATAGCAATTTTTGCCATATTTTTTTGCTTCATACATGGTAAGAACTGAATTTTTAAGTAGAATTTCCGATTGTTTTTTCAATTTAAAAAAGTCCATCAGCAAGTTGATTTTTTTAAATATATAGGCAATTGATGCCTTGGCTGATAATATAAATAAAGACTTATGCTTAATTTTAATATGAGACATATCTATGGATTATAAAGATTACTACAAAGTTATGGGTGTCAGTAAAGATGCTAATGAAAAAGATATAAAAACGGCATATCGCCGTTTGGCAAGAAAATATCATCCTGATATCAGTAAAGAGCCTAATGCTGAGGAAAAATTTAAGGAAGTTGGTGAGGCTTATGAAGTTTTAAAAGATCCTGAAAAGCGTAGAGTTTATGATCAATACGGATCTGATTGGGAAGCTCGTCAAAATTCTCAATCATCTTCACATAGTAGATCTTGGGATAATAGCTCACATGAGAGCTATCATTACTCTAATGATTTTTTTGAGTCGCTTTTTGGCGGTTCACCACATTTTAGGCAACAATCTATGGCTGGAGCTGATTATCGCGGGAAAGTTAATATTAGTTTAGAAGAGGCTTTTAATGGCGCGGTTAAAGAGTTGCAAGTACCATCAGAGAAACATGGTCAAGGGCCTCATATTTTAAAAGTAAAAATTCCAGCAGGGGTTAAATCGGGCCAGCAAATTCGTTTAGCAGGACAAGGCGGTAAATCACCAATGGGAGGAGCTGCGGGCGATCTTTATTTAACAGTTCAAATTGATAAGCATCGAATATTTGATATAAAAGATAATGATATTTATGTGAATTTACCCATAGCTCCATGGGAGGCTGCTTTAGGTTGTAAAGTGGTAGTCCCAACACTTCTGGGTAATGTTGATTTAAAAATTCCTCCTGGTTCGCAAGGAGGTCAAACGTTACGATTAAAACATAGAGGTATGCCTGGTAAGAATCCTGGGGATCAATTCGTGCTTTTGAAAATAGTAATTCCGCCGCCATTGACCGATTCAGCTAAAGAACTTTATAAAAAAATGGCTGAAGAAATGCCCTTTAATCCACGTGAATCTATGAGGATATAAATATGGACAGTAAAACAATCGTCTCTGGTACATTTTTGGATGAGAATGGCACAATTTCATTTGTTGAAATTTGCGAGCGATTTAATATATCGGAAGATTTTTTGCAAGAATTGATAGAGCAGGGTTTTTGTACCAACAAAATAACTAATTTAAAAAAAATTAGCTTTAATGAAAAAGAAATTAGTCGAATTCAATCAGCATCTCGCCTGCAAGATGATTTAGGTATTAATACGCCAGGAGTCGTTTTAGTTTTAGAGTTATTAGATGAATTAGAAGCTTTGCGTAATGAGTTAAATATTTTGGAACGACATGTTAAAGGGTGAAAAGATCTCTCTACTAATATTTGTAGGTAGGTCCAAGGCCTAATGGCACTAGCTTAAGATGCCCACAAAATATCCAGCTCATGTAACACAATGATTTATAATTATATGTAGGTTTGGCCCTGAGGTATCGTCACCTTTAGTCTGTCATCCCCGCGCAGGCGGGGAACCATCCAAAAATCAAGCACTCTGCCTAAAAGATAAATGGATTCCCGCCTGCGCGGGAAAGACACACATAAAAATCATATGCAATATTGATAAAATATATGCATTTAAAAAAGGTGTCGATACCTAAGGGTTGGGTGAAGGACCTACCTACATTATTAATTTGTACTTGATATTTTAATTAATACCGTTTATTAGTCATTATTAATCCCAATTTTATCTAAAATCCCTGAAAGTGTATCATTATCAAAAAACTTTATTTTTAGCCATCCGCCTTGATTATTATCACTAATAATTTCAACAGGTGTTCCCATACGTTCAGTAATGCGATTTTGTAAGTCGAGAATATTATTATCATTTAATGGCGGGTTTATTTTAGCTGGTATTGATTTTAATTTTCTTACCTCTTCTTCTACTTGCCTTACAGACCATGATTTATCATATGCTTTTTTAGCAATCATTTCTTGCTCACTAACATTTAGACCCACTAATGCACGAGCATGACCTAGGGATAATTGTTTTGTTGTTAGTCTTTCTTGGACTGATTTACATAAGGTCAAAAGACGTAAAATATTGGTGATATGACTCCGTGATTTACCAACTAAAATGGCAACTTCATCTTGACTAAAATGAAATTCAGTTTGCAGACGTTGATAAGCTGCGGCTTCCTCTAAGAGATTTAAATTTTGTCTTTGAATATTCTCTATTATTGTAACTGCAGCCGCTTGCTCATCAGTATATTCACTAATTAAACAGGGAACTTCGGTAAGCTTAGCTTGCATTGACGCCCGCCATCGCCGTTCTCCAGCAATTATTTCATAGCGATTTGGTGAAATTTCACGTACTACTAATGGCTCAATTAAGCCAAGAGATTTTATCGAATCGGCAAGCTCAGATAGTGCATCTTTATCAAAGATCTGCCGAGGTTGATAGCGCCCGCGTTGTAGACATTCTATAGGTATGTTTTTGTATATTGTATTCATTTATATTGAAGATAACATGTTTTAGTAAGATTCTCTAAAAAATTGCAAAATTTGATATGAGTTTATTTGTCTTAGGCAGAAGCATATGGTTACTTGTAACGATGATTATTTTATGTAAATACTATTTGCAAACAACCAGACTACTTTTGGTGCGTAATTAAATATTAGTTTTAATCAATCTACTATAGAAAAAACCATCCATATTATTTTCACCTGGGAAAATTTGCCAGCCGTGGTTTGTATGGTTTCCCCATGTAATATTTGTGGTTAAAAATTTGGCATCTGAATGCCTATTTAGGAAATTAGAAATTTGTAGCTCATTTTCTTCTGGCATAATCGAACAAGTGGCATATACCATTATACCGTTAACTGCTAATAGTGGCCATAATGATTCTAGTAAGTCATGTTGGAGTAAGCTTGCAGCTTTAATATCTTCTTCTGTGCGTAAAATTTTTATGTCTGGGTGACGCCTTATAACCCCTAGGGCTGAGCATGGTGCGTCAAGTAAGATCCTATCGAATAAAACTCCATCCCACCAATCTTTTGGCTCTAAACCATCGCCTTTTAATAATGTAGCTTGAAGCTTTAAGCGCGTTAAATTTTCTCTTGTGCGGTTTAGTCTTCTGTCATCAATATCTAAGGCGATACATTCTACCAATTGATTTTCAGTTTCTAAAATATGGCAAGTCTTGCCACCGGGGGCGGCGCAAGCATCAAGTAAACGTAGCCCTGGCTTTAAATCAAGAAGTCTAACAGCTAATTGCGCGGCTTCATCTTGTACTGAAATATTGCCTAAGCTAAATCCTGGTAATTCATTTACATCACAAGGTTTATTTAAGCTAATGCCAGAAGGAGAATTTTGCATTTTAGTTGCATTAATTTGCGTTTTTTCTAGGAGTTCTAAATATTCATCTACTGAGTTATTTTTGGTATTTACACGAAGACTCATTGGCGGATGAATATCATTTGCCTTAAGGATGTCTTGCCAATGATGTGGCCATGATTTTTGTATTTTTTTTATGAGCCATTTTGGATGACCATAAATGAAATCTTCATTATTTTCTAAATTTTTAATTAGTGTTGCTTCTTCACGACAATAGGTGCGTAATATTGCATTTACCAGCGCTTTTGCCCAAGGTTTTTTTATATTCTCAACTAAGGCCACTGTTTCTTTAACAACAGCATAATCAGGGATCCTTAAATAATGCAGTTGATAAAGCCCCATTAGTAATATTATCCAGAGATCTATTTCTTTAGGGCGTTTTTTTAGTAATTTATCCGCCAAGATAGAAAGGCGAAAATACTGACGGCATACACCAAAACATAGTTCTTTGGATAACGGGGATAAATCTTTATTGGCAGCTAAAAGATGAGATAGTTCAGTTTTATTTTTTATTACATTGGTTAATATTTGCAGCGCTTCAAATCGCTCGTTTTTTTTCATTGTAAAATTAGACCAACATATAATTGGTTGCGTGCAGCTAATAACCAATCAGCAACTGATAAGGCTTTAGCCCCTGGAAATTGAATTTGTTCAATTAATAATGCATCTTTTCCGGTTGCGACTAATATACCCTTTTTATCAAGAGATAAAATAGTACCTGGCTTTTTATTATGTTCTTCTGGAATAATTGTTGCCTTATAAATGCGGATGACAGTATCGTCTACTTCCGTATAAGTTATTGGCCAAGGATTAAACGCACGAATTTGGCAATCAATTTCAATTGCGGGTTTATTCCAGTTAATTTTTGCATCTATTTTAGATATTTTTGGCGCATACGTCGCCAAATTTTCATCTTGTGGTGTTGATATTATGTTTGAATTTGCAATATTATCTATAGTTTCTAATAGTGGAGACGCTGCAATTTCTGATAAACGAAGATTTAGCGAGCTTGAAGTGTCGTTATTTATTGGGCAAGAGATTTCTTTTAACATAGCTCCAGTATCCATGCCCTTATCCATTTGCATTATGGTAACCCCAGTTTCTTTATCACCATATAATATCGCATGCTGAATGGGGGATGCTCCACGCCAGCGTGGAAGTAATG
>Ga0247837_1009688_pt1 | contig 11402 bp, 10 predicted proteins | sample LaCtaG_2_FD_187115 | JGI IMG/M metagenome (GOLD analysis project Ga0247837, IMG submission 187115) | Freshwater microbial communities from meromictic Lake La Cruz, Castile-La Mancha, Spain - LaCruzMarch2015_14.5m | ecosystem: Environmental > Aquatic > Freshwater > Lake | place: Spain: Castile-La... | reverse complement strand
AAGGAAGATAGAGATAATAAAGTCGCAATTATAAGTAGGGCTCACTGACTGGCAGTATCATGCTTGCTCCATTCCTTTTGGAAACTCGCCTATATTGCCGGGTGTCCTAGTCCCTGACAGTTATATCCACTCCACATAGATCTCCTCAAAGCATGCTTTCATATCTCACACATCCCCTCTCATGCAGGAAAGGCCTGCTTGGCTACAGTCTTTCCTGGACAGTCCAAAGCCTCGCCCTTATTGGTCTCAGTTCCTGCCGGGCTTGGAAATCCTGCAGTTTCCTGCTCTAGACAAGTGGGAACTACTGCGCTTCTTGGAAGTCACTAGATATAGTCGGATTACAGTTTGAGGAGTAGGCCGAATTCACCCAACGATAGTCTTTGGGAGTAAGACATAGGCAGCTGATCAAAGCCCTTTCCCTTTATGGTCCTTTTAGAGTCCCCAGGGAAGTGGCTGTGTCTGGGACTGGTCTTCCCCTCCCTGTGGATTACTGCCTTTGTAATTGCCTTCAGACCTGACGACTCCACAGTGCAGCGGTTTCTCCACATTGTGACAGAGGTGCAGACGCTGCTACTGTTTCTGTCCATCTTCCTTATAAAGGTGGTAGCAGACGGCAGTGTGGAGTTGGGTTGGACCATTGTGATTTTGTCTCTGGCCTGCGGAGTGGTCAGTTTCCTGCTGGATATGCGAGGGAAAATCGCCACTTTCTGTCGCAGAATTTGCTGCAAGAAGCAAAATACAGTTATAAAAACAGAGGCATATGAAGTGAATACAACCACGAATGAGGACCAAAACAGCTCTATTCTAAACACTGACAGTCTCTATCCCCTCACAGCAGGAGGACAGCTAGGAAATTCAGCTTAGATGTAGATTTTCATATTCTAATAGAGCGAAATTCAGCTGATTAGTCTACTTTCTGCATACAAAAGGCGACTTGTAGTTGATTTATCGACGAAAGTGAAAGTCTTCACTCTTTCCCCTACCCCAGCCATTCTACAAAAATGTGGCTTTGCCTGGGACTGCTCAGCACAGCGCTAAGCTGCAATTTGACCTGTGTTTTATGCAATGGACCCACTGCCTCTGAGTGCACTTATTGTGTGGTCAATGCTAGTGAGGCTCCCCCTGAAACTTGTGTCTGCAACCCGGCTTTTTATCCGAATCCTGATACTTCGGTATGCAGTCCGTGTCACATCTCTTGCTCGACCTGCAACGGACCAGCAGACATCAACTGCCAGAGCTGTGCGTCTGCCTCGCACTACCCCAATCCCAATACTGCCCCATGTGCTCCTTGCGACTCTACTTGCCTTTCTTGTACTGCGGGAGGGCCTAGTGACTGTACTGGATGTTATGCAAATGCTCATAGCGCTAGTGGGGTTTGTGTCTGCGACTCGGCTTTCTACCCGGATACTGATGCTTCAAAATGTAGTTCGTGTCACATCTCTTGCTCGACCTGCAACGGACCAGCAGACATCAACTGCCAGAGCTGTGCGTCTGCCTCGCACTACCCCAATCCCAATACTGCCCCATGTGCTCCTTGTGATCCTACCTGCCTTTCTTGTACTGCTGGAGGACCTAATTACTGTAAAGAGTGTTACACTAATGCTTACCTATCAACAGGCCAAGAGATATCGCTATGCCGGCCTTGCCATAGGTCGTGCCAGACTTGCACAGGTCCCAATCCGAATCAATGCACTAGCTGCCAAGCAGGAGAAGAACGAATAAAGCAGGCCGGTGTGGATTCTCAAGGCTTTTGTGTCTGCTTAGATGGCAGCGTGCCGAATCCAGTGCCAGGCAAATGCATTATCTGTGATTCCTCGTGTCTTACCTGCGCTGGGCCAGCAGCCAACCAATGCACAAACTGTTCACCAGGAAGGAAGGCGCAGGGAAGTGCTGCTTCTCAAGGCTTTTGTGTGTGTCCAGATGGTAGTTTGCCAAACCCGATACCTGGACAATGCCTTCAATGTCATTTCAGCTGCTTGACATGTTCTGATTCTGTGAAATGCGCATCTTGTATTTCAGGTCTGTACCTGACCTTGAAGGGAGAGTGCGTAGTTTGTCCGTCCTGTGCTCAGCCCTTCACAGCCTCAGTAACTAGTCCTTACGACCACACATACCTGATATCCTTCAACCACAACTGCATCTACCCTTTCACGGCTGAGGATTTCGCCTTTTCCACAGAGCCTGTGTCTAACCTCACCTGGGCAGTAGAGGCGGCTAGTCCCTTAGTAGTCTCAGTGCATGGAGGACCCTGGTACATTCACACTACTTTCCGCCTGTCATTTCCTCACCCCGATTACATTTTGGATATATTCGGCTCCGTACTTACAGTGTCTTCGTTGGAAATACCCTCGCCGTCTGGTGCAATCTTCCTTACTCCCAACTCCACAGCACCAAATAGCAATACCACTCTTTCAACATCAAGTGATTCAACCTCTGACAGCACCCTGACCGCCCAAGAACAAAGCGTAGCCACCGCCTCTCAGAAGTCTTGGAATGCAGTGGCTGCTGGAGCTCTAGCTGCCAGGGCTCTGGTAGACAGCTCCGCAGCCATGACGCTAGTCATTCAGATTCAGTACTTCTCCTTCATTGGGAGTGCAGGAGTGAGTTTGCCCGGAGGTATGGGAGGTATGTATGCAGGGATGAACCAGAAGTCACTGCTGCCCAACTTCTTTTCCAGGACAAGGACAGGGAGTGGCAGGCGACTAGATACCTCTGATGTGTTTGACTTTCTGGAAGAAGCGGGTAGCTTTCTCTCCCTCTTTGTGCTTCTTTTCGGCCTCCATTTGCTGATTCGACTGATATCACTACCCTGCAAGGGAAAGTTACCGAGGGTTCTGACCTGGGCTTTACAGAATTGTGAGTGGTCTTTGTATCTAGACTTCCTAGGCTTCACCTACTTAGACCTGACACTGAATGCCCTGTCCCAGATCCACAAGGCAGACCGTTCCTCTGACCTCCGCACTGTCCTGAACCTTTCCCTGTCCGCCGCTGTCTTGGGACTAATGGTCGTCTTTCCGCCCTACACTTTTTACCTACTTCGTAAGCACAGACAACGACTCTTTGTTGCGGAAACTTTGCCTGCTGCACAAGTGAGTGGAGTGATGAAAAGGTGGGCAAAGCTGGTGAGTGGCATCAGAGAGGACGTAGTGTGGGCGCAGTACTTCCAGCCTGCCAGCTACATTCAACGCTTTGCATACGCCTCCATTCTAGTCCTCCTGCCCCCAGGGAAGTGGCTGTGTCTGGGACTCGTCTTCCCCTCCCTGTGGATTACTGCTTTTGTAGTTGCCTTCAGACCTGACGACTCCGCAGTGCAGCGGTTCCTTCACATTGGGACAGAGGTGCAGACACTACTATTGTTTGCGTCAATATTTCTCATCAAGGTGATAGCAGATGGTAGCCTGGCACTGGGCTGGGCCATTGTGACTTTATCTTTGGGCGCACTGGCCTGCGGAGTGGTTAGTTTCCTGCTGGACATACGAGAAAAAATAGCCACTTTCAGTCACAAGGTTTGCTGCAAGAAGCAAAATGCAGCTATAAAGGCAGAGGCATATGACGTGAATACATCTGCTTTTGAGAACCAAAACAGCTCCATTCTGAGTACTGGCAGTCTCTACCCCTCACAGCAGGAGGGCAGACTGCGGGGAACTCTCGCTGCACTGGCCTGGGCGCCTGTGGGAAAGCCGAAGAGGCAATTGAGTGACCAAAACCAAAAATTCCCAGTCAAATAGACCTTATAAAGCCCTAAAATACTCAATTAGTGGCTGTCACCTGCGTATATCGAGCTTTATTCCATTTGATTATTCAGTTGTTGGCTAATCTGGCGTATTCGAGGCATAAGCACTGTTTCCTTAGTAAATATCGTACAATGGGGTGCGCTTCTGGCAAAAAGCCCTCCGCCCACTGCCAATCTCTCGACCCCACCGGTTCCCAAGCCGTCCTTCACATACAAGTCCCTGCTTCTCTGGTGCTTTCAGACGCACCGGCCGCAGGGGCGCCCGCTCCTGTCTCCCAGCTGCTATCAGGGGAGGTTGAAGACCGACCAAAGGCCACTAAGCCTGCCTTACCCCCTAAAAAGCCACTCCTCCAAGCCCAAGCTTCCATCCAAGCACTTGCTTCCCTCCCTTCCAAGTCCAAACTAGTCCTGAAAACTGCTCCAAAGACCATTGCTATCTGCCCAGTCCCCGCAGAGCCTGCCCTGGCCAGTGCCAGGGACATCACAGGCTCCAAGGCCGCCTTCGACAAGGGCAAGTTTCGACTAGTGAATACAGGTCCGCTAGTGCAAAGGAGTGAGGAAATTGGGGAAAAGTCGCTTAGTTCCATATGTCCGCAAGCCCCCCTCCTTGTAGGGTCTGGCAGTGGAGTGCGCCCAGCACAGGCGAGTCTGGAAGGCACTCGTGCCAGCGCCTCTCACTAACATGCTAGCCTAATAGTCAACTACTTCTTCTCGCCGAGAGCCAAAGTGACAGCGGTGAAGAGGGCTGCGACGCCTTGGTTTGTTTTGGCGGAGGTCTCCGCCCACTCCATCTTCCGGCCGCGGGCGTACTCGGCCGCAAAGGCTGCGTCCACTCTTTTCACAGGTATATCTGTCTTATTGCCCACTAGGAACATCCTGCAGTCCGGCTCACACTTCTTGAGCTCCCGGTACCAGTACTCACAGGCTTCAAAGGTAGGGTAGGAAGTCACGTCGTAGCAGATCAGCGCTACCGTGGCTTCCCTGTAGTAAAGCGGCAACAGTGCACGGTACCGCTCCTGTCCCCCCGTATCCCAAATGTCCAGCTCCAAAGTGCGGCCCTCCGGAGTCTTCACTCGCTGGTGGTAGTAGCCCACGCCCACTGTAGCTTCGCATTGATCGGAAAAGCGCTTGTTGATGTATTGATCCACGATGGACGTCTTGCCCACCCCAGAGTTGCCCAGCAGCACCAATTTGATGTGCTTGGACGCGGCCGGCGTATTGACCTTCAGCGGAGCGGAGTCCGAGGAAGACTTGAGTATGCACCCCATAGTACTGCTATGGAGGAAGAAAAGACACTCAGACTGTGGTGGGAGGAGGAGTATGTCCAGTGCACTTTGACAGACCTGGGAAGGAGGGAGATTTTCAGCAAACTGTGGGAATCCCACGGTCCTTATCGACATGTCTCTGCTGCTTCGACCCAGCACCTGTGGTACATCGACAACTGCAAGATCCTCGAGATCTACACTCCTTCAGCAGGGGAAAAGGCAGGCCACGACCGCAACAGCAACACCCTGTTCTACGAGTCCTGGTCCTCCGCACTGCTCATCAAGACCTGGCTGCGTGGGGAGTTGGAGTGGGGGGAGGCCGTGTATCGTCTCCAACACGTGAAGGTGAGGTGGAGGAAGGGGAAGGACTCGTGGATATGGAGGGAAGACGAGGGGAAAGTGATAGAGACGATGAGAGTCGAAGGAGAAGCCTATTGGCTGGATGTAGTCAGGGAAAGCCCTGAGGAAAGGGTCACTCAGCACTGCTGGAGTGACAAGGGAGCAGTGGGGAAGAGCAGGCTGACAGAGGCAAAGGACACTACTAGTTACGAAGAAACTGTCACTAGCTCCCGCCAGAGGTGTAAAAAGGACTGGCGGAAGGGACCTGAGGACTTGTCGAAGGGACAAATAGAGACTATTGAGGGTGATTTGCGCTTCATTAGCCGCTGGGAGTTGGACAGTGATGGAGGGGTGGAGATGTGGGAAAAGTGGGAAAGGGGGAAGTTGGTATGGAGCAAAGAAAAGCGGAAACACGGGGAAGGGTGGGAAGTGGTCGAAAGGCAGAACTGGGCCGAAGCAGACCTGCAAGGCCTCACAGACCTGCTGAAGACTCTACTATCCGAAGGAAGTATGGACAAAGACGCAGACCGAGTCCTACAAGAAGGCGCTCCCGCCCTTTCAACGTGCTCCCAGCTGACCACTCTCATTCACATGGAACTGAACACACTGCGTAGGAACCAAAGCACTACTCAGGCAGTGCTCTCGAAGCTGTCTTCCCTGGCGGTGTTGCTTTCGCCGGGAGGCAGTGGCATCAGTGCAGGGGAGGACCTAGGGGAGCAGCTGGCCAATACGCTGGAAAGACTGCTGGACATGGAGAAAACTGTCCAGTTGCGCAAACCCGACTTGAGATTGGGAGAAGAAATGGAAGAATTCCCTTCTACGCTGCAACAGTGCTTTTTCCTGGGCCTGGACCTGCTCTCCCAAGCAGTCTCTCACTCCCCTACTGAGTCTGAGAGTGCCGCTGCAGAGCTGCTTAGGAGCACTAAGTGGATGAGGCAAAATCCGCCTCCGGACTCCAATACGAATAGACTAATGCTGGTGAACTTCTTGAAAAAGGCACTGGGGCTGACTATGAAGCTGATGAGGGAATAGGTAGCAGACCTAATTAGAGGAAGTAGTGGTTAACTTAGGAGGTATTGACTAATCAAATCAGTGTATTCAGTATCCAAGACGCAGTTTCTCAAGTCCCAAACTTGTTAGATAGAGCCCAAACATGCACTAATAAGCAGGCTTATTTAGTTATTATTCCAGCCGAGCGATGGTTGGAATTGAGGAGGATTGGACTAGCTGGCCAGGAGCGGGCAGCACTGAGCCCAGCTTCCCTCCTAGTCCCTTTCCCTGTAGGCGGGCTAGTAAATTTTAAATGGACTCCATGAACATGACCATGGAAGCGAACATGACCCTGGACGCAGTGCCAGGCCTGGGCGAAGTGTGGAATTTGAACTGTATTGGGTTCATCCTGCTGGGACTGGTGAGGGCTAGGTAGGCGGGACTGTCCCTGATTGAAGTGGGCATGGCAAGGAAGGAGTTCGCGCAGGCGGTGATGATCAAGAATGCGGGGCAGTTTGGATTGGGGATGTTCGCTTGGTGGGTAGTCGGCTACGCCTTCGCAACAGGCAATCCCGATGGTGGGTTTCTAGGGCACAAGTACTGGGCGGGAGACGAATGGCGCTCTGCCGGCCTGGGCTGCTCCGCAACTCTCTTCGGACTGGTAGGGATTTCCGTGCTGTATATCATCAACGGCGCAGTGGCAGAGCGCACCCAGGTGCTGCCCTACCTGCTCTACAGCTTTTTTGTGATGGTGTTTGCGTGGCCTGTGGTGGTGGCGTGGGGCTGGGGAGGCGGCTGGCTGAAGGATATGGACGTGGCTTTCGAGGACATGGGCGGAGTGTCCACTGTCCATGTGTTTTCAGGCTCATTTGCTCTGGTGAGCTGCATTCTTCTCGGCAGTCGGTCAGGCCGCTGGACCCGCGACCCTAACATCCCTGAGTTCAAGTACAGCAGTCCGCCTTTCCTAGCAGCTGGATCCTTGCTGTACTTCATTCACCTCTGCTTCCTCAACTCCCTCATGGCTCCCACCCTAGTGGCGAAGGGACGCGCAGTGTTCAACACCTGGCTCTGTGCTGGGAGTTGCGCTCTGACCACTACCTTGCTAGGCACACTGACCACTAAAAGTGTGGAAAGACACTTTGTGACAGTGATGAGAGGGTTTATCGCAGGTGCGGTGCTTATAGCCGGAGTGGGGTGGAATGTGGACGGCTGGGCCGCCTTCACTTTCGGAGTGTTTGGAGGCTTTTTCCTGCTTATCAGTGTGTTTCTAGTGGAAATGCTGCGTCTGGACGATGTCACTCACAGCATATCTGTGCACTTCACGATGGGGCTTGTTGGCACCTTCGGAGTGGGCCTATGGGACAATGACCGAGGCGGCTTTCATAACAATGACGGAGAGTTGATTGGCTCGCAACTGGCCGGGGAACTGGCAATGACCGCCTGGGCCGCTGTATGGGCCGCTGCCATTTTCGGCCTCTGCAGAGTTGTTGGCATTTTGAGAGTCCCGGAATCTGTGCAAACCCAAGGCTTCGCCCACTCCTCTGTCTCACTCAAAGGCTTCGAGTCAGAAGCCATGCAAGTCGTCCCCAACCACGACCCTGGTGACCTGTCCCGAGCCCGGCCAGACGAAGCCAGCCAACTCCACGACGTGAGTCAGGGAGTGGGCAATACCGCAGGACAGTAACCCCACTTATTGATTTTCTAGTATATGGAAGGGCCGTCGCCGGGCAGCCAGGCGTGCCTGTGTTTCTACTTCGTGGGTAAGGGACTGAGTAGGGATCACTGCAGCACTGGGGTACATTGACTACGAGACGTTCACTAGGCTGAAAGCGCAGCCAAGCCTCACTTCCGACCTCGGGAATCTGTGGAGCTTTGGAATGGCGATGACTCTGACTCTGACTTGGCTGTGCTTCCTGCCGCTCAGCTACGCCATTTCCCACAACAGAGTGCGTCTAGCGGAGGCGCTGGGCCTCGTCGTGCTGCTGACTCTGGGTCCGAATTTACTAGGGTGGGTGATATTTGGGACTGTGATTGGCATGCGACTGATAGATTGGGAGAGCTATGGAGAGCTGACAGCGCCCTTAGTGAAGGCTGCGGACCTGCTCACTTGGTGCTTTCTGTACCTTATCGCCCTGGTGTTCACCTATGGCTGCATCCAAATGGTCCTCGACATGTGTCTCTCTCGCTACGAATCCAACCGTCTCCTGGTGCGTCGGCAAGCAGTAGCGGCCCAGCTGCCCCGCGAAGTACTCAGTGCTTCCTGCACCAGTCTCTGCGCCATCTGCCTCGAGCGCTACAAAGCCGGCGAAACCGTTAGCAGGCTGGAAACCTGCAGCCACCGATTCCACACTCAGTGCATCGAGGAGTGGCTGGGGTATGGAGACCAGTGTCCGACCTGTCGACAGGAACTGGGTTAGTACTATAATATGAGGAGAGCACATGTAGGAGTGGCGGTCGTGGCTGCGCTTCTCGCCACTCTGGCAGGCAGACTGCTAGTCGTCACCGAAGTCTTGAAGGAGGTGAAGACCTACGGCCCAGTGATGTGTCTCAAAATGCCCTCCTCCCAAGCGCCAGAAGACGCCTTGCCAATCCCCGGCACTCGCCACGTCCTAATGGGCGTAGACGACCGCATGACCCTCTGGCACACGCCCGGCAAAGGCCCCAACGACACCTACCCAGGCGGCATCACCACAATGAAGCTGCCCAAGGACATGAATGACTACCCGCTCATCCACCCCATTGACATCAAGAACTGGCCGAAGGAAGTGGCCTTCCACCCGCTTGGCCTACACCTTCGAAATGACACTTTGTATGCCATCAACAATGCCTACTTACAGGGCGGAGAACGAATAGAAGTCTTCCAAGTCGAGGGAATCAAGTCTCAACCCGGCCTCAAGTGGCAACGATCTATCCAGCTGCCAGAGTATATGTACGGAATTGCTAATGACCTGGTCTTCACCTCCAATCACGAGTTCTTTATCACCACCTGGCACTCCCAGCCCGACTCCCCCGCAGGCCGCTCCCAGTGTCTCTGCTCCAAGCTGCGCATCACTCTGGAAATGCTTTTAGGTCTGGAATGGACCTATTTGCACCGCTGCAAGGACAGCAACGGACAGGCTACATGCGAAGCAGTAGCTTCGGGAATGCTGATGAACGGGGTGACGCTGAGAGGGGAGGAGCTGTGGGTCGCAGACACAGTGGGCAGGACTGTGCGAAGATTGAAGATAGAGCCGGACAGAGTAGTAGAAGTGCAAAGAATTGACACAGAGTACGGAGTGGACAACATGGAATACGATGAAGTGTCAGACAAGATCTATATGGGCGTGCAGGCCAGGGCTTGGGACTATGTCGACTTCATCAACAAGGCGCACTCAGGGGGGAAGCCGGAGGGCGGAATAGTGGGCGGATGTGACGAACTGGACCCGACAACAGGCGCAGTGCGGCACATATTAATGCAGGAGAAGCAGAACGCAGTCAGCAGCTGTTCCCGCAGTGGGCAGTTCCTAGTGATGGGCAGCTGGCAAGAGCCCCACGCCCTCGTCTGTCCCCTAGAAGACCCTAAGAAAAGTAGTTAGTGAGGTAGCTGCTATAGTGTGTGGGTGATTTGTGAGTCTCTAGGCCTGGGAATGCCAGTGGTTCCAGCGGGAAAGACCTGCAAGTCCTTCCGCGAGGCTGACTTCGTGACGATTTGGCATAGCGAGAAAGACGCTCCTTTGGGAGGCCTCAAAACACTGCAAGTCCGGAGAGTCTGACTGCGCTCCCTTCAGTTTCCCTGTCGACCTACAGAATTGAGAAAGTGGCCTTCCACCCTCGTAGTCTGGCACTAGGGCAGGAGTAACACTCTTGTGTAGAAATTTCTCCTAGTCTCTCAAACCGCTAGGCCAGCGAATCGAAGTGCTTTACAGCCAGCCCACTTTTCCCAAGTACCACAGGTCCCTTCATATCCCCACTAGTTCTTCATCCCGGTCTCCATGGTCCTCAGGGCGAGTGGGAAATGATCCTGGGACTAGAATGTATGCATATGAATGCAAGGAGAGTGGCTAATGGGCGAATGAAGCCTGGACTGCTGTACAGAACTGGGCAGCAGACATCATCTGAAAGGCACTGCAGCGATACCTGATAGAGCTAGTGGAAATGAACCCCATACAGACAGCTTATATGGCTGAAAATACAGCCTACGACCTTGCTGCCGGCCTCATCTCTAAGGAGTGCTGGAGGAAGGCTGGGATTTTGTCTCCTTCGTTCAAAAGACGCATACAGGTGAGAAGTCCTCACACCCAAATTTCAGACTTTGGCAGGTCCAAGACACACAGATGAAGCGATACCCCGCCGCTGTATCGAGCAGAGTACCCTGCTTAGCAGATCAGGGGCTAAAGCTGTAATTCCATCTCTTCGTCTACGCCATATGTCCATATAGATGTCTTAGAGTTCCCTCAGAGTTTGGACGAAAGGAGGGCGCAGGGGCATCCAACAGCCTCGGTATTGAGCCAAAACGTCGGCCCGAGCTTCCTCTCCCTGGAAAGCGCTTCTATTAATTTTTCCCATGCATAAAAAGGCGAATTTCGTCTTTCCAAAATATGCTAATCTTATCAGCCACATACAAATTTCCCCACAAAAACCGTTCTAATGCCTGGCGTTTGTACGGCTTATAATGAAAATGGTCTGGCTGACCTGGCTTCTCCTGCTGCCCTGTGGGCTGGCCTACAAGGAATACTCCACATCCAGGTCGACGCCCTGGGAGTTGAATGCTCAGGCCTCTGCGCCTGTGAGCAAGACCCTGTCTTCCCTGGGAGTCGCTACGCCCTACGTGGACTGGTCGATCTCGTCCTGGATCAACCTCTCAGGCGGCTCAGTTGCAAACTTGCTGACCACTAGCCCAGCCTATAAAGCTGAGGTAACTGGTGGAAACTTGGTCTTGAGTGGGGACAGCATTACGACGCAGTCGAAGGCAGTGACATTCGTGCAGAATCAGTGGTTTATGCTGATTCTGGGAAGCAACGCAGGAGAGAGCTACGCAGTCTTCGCAACCCGGACTGGTTCCACAGTAACTGCGACCGCTGCGGGAGCTATAGTAC
>Ga0247837_1009681_pt1 | contig 11405 bp, 9 predicted proteins | sample LaCtaG_2_FD_187115 | JGI IMG/M metagenome (GOLD analysis project Ga0247837, IMG submission 187115) | Freshwater microbial communities from meromictic Lake La Cruz, Castile-La Mancha, Spain - LaCruzMarch2015_14.5m | ecosystem: Environmental > Aquatic > Freshwater > Lake | place: Spain: Castile-La... | reverse complement strand
TGCTCTAACATCCTTATCTATTTGGTGGATAAAATTAGGTATTATGCCTGAACGTATCGAGCCAGGTCATCCTGAGCAAAATGGTCGGCACGAGCGAATGCATCGTACATTGAAGGAAGCTGTCGCATCTCCCCCTAAAACAAATTTTGTGGACCAACAAAGAAGTTTTGATAAGTTTAGACATGAATATAATCATGAGCGACCTCATCAATCTTTAGGAGGAAAAAGGCCGGCTGATATATACAAATCCTCTCAGCGAACTTATTTTGATAATGTACCTGAAATTACTTATCCTGCAGATTTTGAAATAAGAAAAATCAGGTCAAATGGTGAAATCCAATGGTTTAGTAAAAAATATTATGTTTCTGAGTTATTGTATGGAGAACCTATTGGGTTAAAAATGATTGATGATAGAAGAGCAATTCTTCATTTTTCTAAATTAAAATTAGGTCTAATCGATGCTAGAGAAGATAAAATTAATAGACCCTAGCATTCTAAATCTGTTACCTATCATCCCGGTTTGAAGTGTTACCTATCAAACCGGTTGCACAATATTTTTAATTGATGACAGTCCCTAGCCTCTAGAAAAATATTATGCATAACGCAAAAGAGTGAAAAATGAAGTTACCTAACGGGTGGGGTATTTAAAGAGAGAAAGCGCATTTTGACTTGCTGAGTTGAAAGGGGGCATTGCTGCAAGTAACATAACAACATCGCCCTTCTCTGTATTTACCTAATTCTTAACAATCTTAGCTTTGCTCATTAAATCACTAACATACAAATCGTAATCCATACGACCATAGTTAGTTTCAATTTGTTGAGTAATGCTTGCGAGTTGTTCTTTGTCTAAGGTGTTTAAATCACCATCATTGATTTTCGTTAAATGAACAATAACATAATCACCATTGTTCAAGCTTCTTCCTACTTTAGCGCCAATACGTGGCAAACTAAATGCCATTTCATTGATTGACGTGGAAGGCGTTTCCATGTCACGGGAAGCATTCGATACTAACTTCCATTCCAATTTACGCTTGACTTGCTCTTCTTTATTTGGATTTGCCGCTAGCAGTTGTTTACCCCACTCACGCGCTGCAGCTTTCGCCTTTTTCATTGCTAATTTTTGCTCAACAATCATTTTCACTTCAGCGAATGCGCGCTCAGTAGCAGGGAAATGTTTGTAGACACGCAACACAACCACGGATTCATTATCCAGCTGAAATGGCTCGCTATTGTTTCCAAGGCCCAACACATCATGGCTAAATGCAGCCTGAATCACTTGTTTATTTTTAGAAAACTCATCCTCACCACCAACACGAGCAATAGGTGTCGAGCGTTGAACCTTTAATTTAAGCGCATCTGCGACAGAGGCTAAAGAATCAGGCGTCTGATAACTCAAATCAGAGAGTTGCTCTAAAAGTTGCGCGTATTTAGTTTGAGCAAGGTCTGCTAACAACTGCTCCTGAATGGCCCCCTTAACATCGGCTAAAGGCTTTAAAGTTGCAGGCTTATAGGCTATTAACTTAAACAACTCATAACCATGTTGAGATGCTACAGGAGGCAGTAATTTACCTGGCGTGGTTAATTTAATAAGCGCTTTATCAAACTCTGATTGCCCTGCAACTATCCAAGGTAAAACACCCCCATTGACTGCTGATATTTTGTCTGAAGATAATGTTTTAACATCCTCTTCAAAACGGGAGGGGTCTTTCTGTAATGCACTGTAAGTCTCATCTGCCAATTGCCTAATTTGCTGCTTTTCACTTTCTGAAGAGCTCGGTGAAACAGCAAATAAGATGTGAGCCACTTGCCATTGCGTTGGCGTGTAATAATTGCTTTGATTATCTTCATAGTAGCGCAATACTTGTTCATCAGTGACATTAAGGTTTTGTTTTATGTCACCCATGGATAAACGTATATAATCGACTGTTACTTTTTCAGGCGTAAGAAACTCTTTTTGGTGATCTTTATAGTAGGCATTCATTTCATCATCCGTCACTTTCACATCTTTAGTGAAGGTTGATGCAGGTATTTGCATATAATCGTAATCGCGGCTTTGCATGTACAATTTTACAAATTGCTGAATTTCGCTCGGTAATGCAAACGCTGTTCCTATAAAAGCAAAGCGCTGTTGATTTAAAAGCATGCCTTGACGCACTTCTTTTTGAAATGACTCAGGCGTAAACAAGGCGTTGGTCAACGCTTGCTGATACCTGTCTGCGGAAAAATGACCATCTTGCTGAAATTGAGGAATACTTAATATAGCACCGTTTGCCTGCGCTGTTGCCACCTCAAAACCACTGGTTCTTGCCGATTGTAAGCTGACGCTATTAACAATCATTTCATCAATCACCTGCTGCTTAAGCTGATTTTCATTGGCTGCGGTCATTAAAGAAGGATCCCGCAACTGACGCGACCGTCGATAATTTAAATCAAAATCCAGCTTTGATATTGCGTGCCCATTCACCTCGACTTCTGCACGGGCTTCATGGCGTGATTGCATATAATAATCAAGACCAAACAACGCAAACGTTGCGGTAATCAATATAATAATAATCCAAGCTACAACACCTTGAATTCGTTCATTTAGCTTTTGCAACATTTGGAAATTCCATATTTTCTAGGCTGTGAATCTAGTGTGTATTTAAACAGAAGAAAGGTACTGTAAATTTAGTCCAATCCACAAAACTGAAGCGTTCAATCACACGGCGAATGTAGCATAAAATACCACATCAAAATCTATTAAAATAGACTGCACGAATTCAAAAAAACTAAAAAAAAACGCGCCTTTCGGCGCGTTATGCTGGCGGAGTGGACGGGGTTCGAACCCGCGACCCCCGGCGTGACAGGCCGGTATTCTAACCAACTGAACTACCACTCCATTTCTTGGTGGGTGCTGCAGGGATCGAACCTGCGACCCTCGCCTTGTAAGGGCGATGCTCTCCCAGCTGAGCTAAGCACCCAGAAATCTATGCTTCTTGTACAGCTTCTTTCAGTGACTTGCCAGCTTTAAACTTAGCAACGCGTGAAGCCTTAATTTGTATTGCTTGACCTGTTTGTGGATTACGACCAGTTCGTGCAGAACGATTTCCAGTCGAAAAAGAACCGAATCCCGGTAAAACTACTTGATCACCGCTTTTAAGTGCATCAGTAACAGTAAGCATAAAAGTATCGAGTACTCTGTTTGCATCTGCTTTAGTTACACCTGAACCACTAGCGATTGCTTCAACCAATTCACTTTTATTCATCTTTTCCCCTTTCAGTTATTCATCCTTTACCCGGAGTTGATTACATCAGTTAAACCAACTCTAGTCAAGCTGTTACATCCCTGAAGACCCGCCAGTAGCGGGCAACGACGAGAATATACGCGTTATTGAGGTGCATGTAAATCATTATTTACATTTTTTTGCGTACTTTTAGAAAGTTCCTCTGTATCTGAAATATTTGGTGTAATTATAACCAAAGGACTTCTTTGTAGTGCAATTTCCAGAACCTGTTCTATTGTTTTCACCGGGTGAATGGTGAGTTTTCTAAGTACATTATCAGGAATTTCCGTTAAATCTTTTTTATTGTCCAAAGGAATAATAACGTGCTTGATTCCCCCTCGGTGAGCTGCCAATAATTTTTCCTTTAAACCTCCAATGGGAAGCACCTGGCCACGAAGCGTAATTTCACCCGTCATTGCCACGTCTGCACGAACAGGAATTTGTGTAATGACCGAAACAAGCGCCGTACACATACCAACTCCCGCACTAGGACCATCTTTTGGGGTTGCACCTTCTGGAACATGGATATGAAAATCATTTTTCTCATAAAAATCGTCAGGAATACCAAATGATTTTACACGGCCCCTTACGACAGTCATTGCAGCATGGATAGATTCCTGCATGACCTCACCAAGTTGCCCTGTATGCAGGGTTTTGCCCTTACCTGGCATCATTGAGGCTTCAATGGTTAATAATTCCCCACCTACGCTGGTCCATGCCAAACCTGTTACTTGTCCCACTTGATCGTAACTTTCAGCAGAACCGTAACGGAATTTTTTAACGCCCAAGTACTTCTCGATGTTATTTCGAGTCACATTCACTTTTTTAACGCGTTTACTGGTCAAAATATCTTTGACGACTTTACGGCAAATATGGGCAATATCTCGTTCAAGATTACGCACGCCAGCTTCCCGCGTGTAATGACGCACAATTTCATGAATTGCGCCATCATTGATATCTATTTCATCCGTCTTTAGACCATTAAGTGTCAATTGCTTCGGAACCAAGTAATTTTCAGCAATATTTACTTTTTCATCTTCGGTATAACCTGCAAGACGAATCACTTCCATTCTATCGAGCAAAGGCGCTGGAATCTCCAGTGAATTTGCAGTCGCAATAAACATAACATCACTTAAATCATAATTAACTTCTAAATAATGATCATTAAATGTATGATTTTGCTCAGGATCTAACACTTCAAGCAACGCCGAAGCAGGATCACCACGAAAATCCATGGCCATTTTGTCGACTTCATCTAACATAATGAGTGGGTTTTTAACGCCAGCTTTGCAAAGTTTTTGTATAATTTTACCCGGCATAGAGCCAATATAAGTCCGACGATGCCCACGAATTTCCGCTTCATCTCTTACTCCACCTAGTGCGATGCGAATAAATGTCCGACCGGTGGCATTAGCGATAGATTGACCTAGCGAGGTTTTTCCTACGCCAGGAGGTCCCACTAAACAAAGAATGGGGCCCTTCAAGCGTTTAACGCGTTGTTGAACTGCGAGGTATTCAATAATACGCTCTTTAACTTTTTCTAAACCATAATGATCTTTATCAAGTAGTTTTTCTGCTTTTGCTAAATCAAACTGTATTTTATTTCTTTTTTTCCAAGGCACGGACAGCATCCAATCCAAATAGTTTCGGATCACAGTAGCCTCTGCTGACATAGGCGACATCATTTTTAATTTGTGCAATTCAGCCAACGCTTTTTCTTTGGCTTCCTTAGGCATACCTGCTTTAATAATTGATTTTTCTAATTGATCAAGCTCATTACCTTCTTCACCCATCTCCCCCAATTCTTTTTGAATGGCTTTAATTTGTTCATTAAGGTAATACTCGCGCTGGCTTTTTTCCATTTGACGCTTCACACGGCCACGCACTCGTTTTTCTACTTGAAGTAAGTCGATTTCATTTTCAATAAAAGCCATCAACCGCTCAAGTCGTGTGCCTTCATCGAGGGTCTCAAGCAAGGCCTCTTTATCTTCTATCTTAAGGCTTAAATGGACTGCAATAGTGTCTGCGAGGCGACCTGGCTCTTCAATACTTGCAAGTGAACCTAGCACTTCTGGAGGGATTTTTTTATTGAGTTTAATGTACTGTTCAAATTGCGACATTAAAGAGCGCATCATGATAGTGATTTCTTGCGCTTCATAAGCTTCACAGACGTCATCTATGTTTTCTACTGTCGCCGTCGTAAAACCGTTGTCTTGGGAGTATGAAATGGCTTTAGCCCGCTTCTCACCTTCCACTAATACCTTTACCGTTCCATCGGGTAATTTTAAGAGCTGCAAAACACTCGAAATGGTTCCAACATTAAATAAATCATCTGGTGTTGGATCATCGTTCGAAGATTTTCGTTGGGCAACCAGGAAAATTTTCTTATTGTCTACCATGGCTGCTTCTAGCGCCTTGATAGACTTTTCGCGACCAACAAACAAAGGAATAACCATGTGTGGGTATACCACTACGTCCCTTAAGGGAAGTACTGGTATTGATGATTGCAACTCAGTTTCAGCGATTACCAATTCATTTTCATTTGACATAATGAGTCCCTATATCCTTATTCAACCCCACCTGCAGTAGACTGCTTTTTTTCTTCCTCACTTGAATACACCAATAAAGGTTTTTCAGTGTTATTGACGACGTTTTCATCAACCACCACTTTACTGACACCTTTTATAGAAGGTAGTTCGTACATAGTGTCTAACAGAATACTTTCAAGGATTGATCGTAAACCACGTGCACCAATTTTTCGCGTCAATGCCTTTTTAGCGATTTGTTTTAATGCTTCCTCTCTAAACTCTAACTCTGTGCCTTCCATTTTAAAAAGGGCATAAAACTGTTTTGTTAGCGCATTTTTAGGTTTGGTTAGAATATCGATCAATGCAGCCTCATCTAACTCTTGCAGTGTTGCTACAACAGGAAGTCGACCAACAAATTCAGGTATCAGTCCATATTTAACGAGATCTTCTGACTCAAGCGTACTAAACGTTTTGCTAAGATCATTGTTTTCTTTTTTATTTTTAAGTTGTGCGGAGAAACCGATTCCGGCTTTATCACTTCTGTCTCGAATCACCTTTTCAAGGCCTGCAAAAGCGCCTCCACATATAAACAAGATATTAGAGGTATCTACTTGTAAAAATTCTTGTTGTGGATGTTTACGACCACCTTGTGGGGGAACAGAAGCAACAGTGCCCTCAATCAATTTTAACAACGCTTGCTGAACACCCTCGCCAGACACGTCTCGTGTGATAGAAGGATTGTCCGATTTACGAGAGATTTTATCGATTTCATCAATGTAAACAATACCTTGCTGGGCTTTATCAACGTCATAATCACATTTTTGTAGTAGTTTTTGAATGATATTTTCAACGTCTTCCCCCACGTACCCTGCTTCGGTCAATGTGGTTGCATCAGCCATTGCAAAAGGGACATTGAGTAAACGTGCCAATGTTTCTGCCAGTAATGTTTTACCACTACCCGTTGGTCCTATTAATAAAATATTGCTTTTACCAAGCTCAACACCATCTTCTGTTTTATGGTGCATACGTTTGTAATGATTATAAACAGCAACAGATAAAACTTTCTTGGCATGAGGTTGCCCTATGACGTACTCATCAAGAAAAGCTGAAATTTCTTTTGGTGTGGGTAAATGAGTTTCAGGCTCTGCAGTGGTGTCCTGAACTTCTTCTCGAATAATGTCGTTACATAAATCAACACACTCGTCACAAACAAAAACAGAGGGTCCTGCAATTAGTTTTTTTACTTCATTCTGGCTTTTACCACAAAAAGAGCAATACAAAACTTTGTCCCCAGTCCCATCGCTGGCTTTACTCATCTACAAACCCCTTTATTTGCTAGCTAATGCAATAGCCGAAACTTTTTATATATGGGCTATTTTAGTATTTGCAAGGCTAGCTTTAGCATTTTTTTTAAATTATTAAAGCGAGATTTGGTTTTTCTGCTATCTTATATTTGTACATCATCTCTAATGCAAAAATAAGTTGCAGAAAAACCTGCGCTCAACTCGCTAGAAAAGAGAATTACTCACTCTCAACCAGAGCATCTCTATCATGCAGCACTTTATCGATCAAGCCATAATCTGCCGCTTGCGTGGCACTCATGAAGTTATCTCGTTCAGTATCGAGCATGATTTGCTCTGGTGTTTTATGAGTATGATGGGCCATGATGTTGTTCAAACGCTCACGCACAGCCAGTGTTTCGCGTGCATGAATTTCAATGTCAGTGGCTTGACCACGGTACCCACCCAAAGGTTGATGAATCATGACCCTTGAATTAGGCAAGCAGTAACGTTTTCCGCTTGCCCCTGCACAAAGAAGTAATGCTGCGGCACTTGCTGCCTGCCCAATACACAATGTGCTGACATCAGGTTTAATGAATTGCATGGTATCGTAAATAGCAAGTCCTGCCGTAACCACACCACCAGGAGAGTTAATGTAAAGAGATATATCTTTCTCAGGGTTTTCTGATTCCAGAAATAACAATTGTGCAACAACAAGATTAGCCATGTGATCTTCTACTTCACCCAAAAGAAATATAATTCTCTCTTTCAAAAGTCTTGAGTAGATGTCATACGAACGCTCTCCTCTTGAAGTTTGTTCGATAACCATTGGCACAAGGCCACTGGCATTTCGTATCACATTGTCTGAATATCCTGTCATTGTTACTCTCCTTTTTCCCCATTATCTTTTTTAGGGTTCATCACTGCATCATAACCCAGAGTTTTCTTAACTGCTTTTCCATCGGCAAGGATTTTTTCAGAAACCATTTCCTCCATAACCAATGCTTCAATCTCAGCTAAGCGCTCTTTATCTTGCTTATACCAAGCTCGTAATTCATCTGGGCTTTCATAAGCATTAGCAAATTTTTCGATCATAGCATCAACACGCGAGTTATCAACAATCATCTCATGTTTTTTAACGTATTCAGAAAACAACAATCCTAAATGAACACGACGTGTGGCTTGCTCTTCAAACAATGCCCTTGGAAAATCAGGGATTTTTTCATTGTCAGAGTGCTCATGACCAAACACCCGGTGATACATTTCATGCTTCAAATGCTCAATCTCTTGATCAATTAAAGAAGCAGGAAGATCAAACGTGTTTAGCTCCATTAATTTATCAAATATCTTTTCACGGTTTCCTGAGCTTACTCGGCGCTCTAGTTCACGTTCCATGTTTTGTTTGATATCGAGTTTCAGTGCTTCAATACCACCTTCGTTGATATTGAACTTTTCAGCAAAAGCATCGTTTAATTCAGGGAGTTGTCCTTCCATCACTTTTTTTACAGTAACATTAAATCTGGCTTCTTTCCCAGCCAATTCTTTGTGACCATAATCTTCTGGAAAATTAACAGTAATATCGAATGGCTTGTTCATTTTAGAACCGACCAAACCGTCTTCAAAGCCAGGAATCATTGAGCCTGAGCCTAAGGTCAGTTCGTAATCGTTAGCGCTTCCACCTTCAAAAGGTTTTTCACCAAGAAAGCCTTCAAAGTCAATAACCACTTTGTCGCCATTTGCCACTGCGCGGGTAACCTCTTTCCAGTCTTTATTCTGCTCACGAAGCTTTTCTAACATTTCTTTAACATCAGCATCTTTGACTGCAGAATGAACAATTTCCACTTCAGCTTGATTTAATTCGTTGACACTGATCTCTGGGAATACTTCAAACACGGCAGTATATTTAAAGTCTTTACCGCGTTCTACTTGTTCTGGTTCAATATAAGGAGAACCAGCGGGAATTAATTCGTTGCTCTTCAATGCTTCATAAAGGGTCGATTGAACCATGTCTCTCGCCACTTCCTGACGCACGCTGTCTGAAAAACGTTTTTCAACAACGTTCATTGGAACTTTTCCAGGACGAAAACCATCTACTTTGACTTTCCGAGCAAGATTTCTGAGGCGCAAGCCCACTTCTTCCTCTACTTTTTCGGCAGGTACCGAAATTGTCACTTTGCGTTCCAAACCTTTCAAGGTCTCAACAGAAACTTGCATCTAGTCACCTCTTGAAATTATTTATATAAGAAATGGTGCGAAAGGAGAGACTCGAACTCTCACGGGTTACCCCACTGGAACCTAAATCCAGCGCGTCTACCAGTTCCGCCACTTTCGCTATCCGGGTGGAAATATTAAACTGTCTTGTATCGTAAAGACCCAGAAAGGGCCTGGAAATAAGACGGCTTATTTTATTTGATATTTTGGGGTGAACGATGGGGCTCGAACCCACGACCACCGGGATCACAACCCGGGGCTCTACCAACTGAGCTACGCCCACCATATTTTTTTACCTAACTCACACTCTAGAACACTGCTTGACGTTTGGCACGCCCGGCAGGATTCGAACCTGCTACCCTCGGCTTAGAAGGCCGATGCTCTATCCAAATGAGCTACGGGCGCATTAAATTGGTCGGGGTGGAGAGATTCGAACTCCCGACATCCTGCTCCCAAAGCAGGCGCGCTACCAGACTGCGCTACACCCCGTGAACCCGTCCCAAGGACAGAGCCGAAATGATACTCGCAGCTTCTATATAGGTCAACTAGTAAACGCGATAAAATGCAAAAATCTCCCATTGCTGCACTTCTAAACATACGTTACGATTAAAATTCACCGGTCCTTCGCGAAATCATCATGAAATTCTCACTTTTACCTTTGTTCGACAGTATGGGCCATCTGCATAAAAATGCAGAACATGTCGTGCTCCCAGCGTCTCGATTTCTACAAGACTTCACCCATGTTTTAAATTTTCTTAAAAGCTACAATGGCAGTTTAGGAACGTTTAACAGTTACCGTCGAGAAGCCGAGCGTTTGCTGCAATGGTGCTGGGGCGTTAAAAATAAAGTTTTAACAGAACTTAAGCGAGATGACATCGAGCATTTTGTAAGGTTTTGTCAAAACCCACCCCTGACGTGGATTTCTTTAAAAAAGGTACCGCGTTTTGTAGAAAAAGAAGGTCGACGTCAACCTAACCCCAATTGGAGGCCGTTTGTTGTAACCGTCAGTAAATTATCACGAAAACAAGGAGAAACCGCCGACCTCTCACACTTTAGTTTATCTCAAGGCGCTGTACAGGAAATTTTTGCTATTTTAAGCACGTTGTTTAATTTTTTAATTGCAGAAGAATATTTGGTGTCGAACCCTGTTGCACTTATTCGCCAAAAAAGTAAATTCGTACGAAAACGCCAGCAAAATACTCCCATCCGTCGCTTAAGCTTAATACAATGGAACGCCGTGCTAAAGGCGGCCGAAGCCTTAGCTTTCCAAAACCCTGAAAAGCATGAACGCACTCGATTCATGTTAAGCATGTTATATGGTATGTATTTACGAATTTCCGAGCTAGCCGCAAGCGACCGATGGATTCCTACGATGAATGATTTCGCCAAAGACAGCAATGGCCACTGGTGGTTTACAACGGTGGGCAAAGGCAATAAAGAGCGGCAAATTGCGGTGAGCGATGCCATGCTTCATAGCCTTTCTCGATGGCGACAATCTTTAGGATTAACAGCGTTGCCATCCCAAGCTGACAATACACCCTTGATTCCTAAATTAAGGGGTTCGGGCCCCATGAGTGATACCGCCCCTATTCGCCGTTTAATACAACTTTGCTTCGATGAAGCCGCCGCAGAATTGCGCCGCACTCATCAAGTAGAAGAAGCTGATAATTTAAATTCCGCAACCGTGCATTGGCTTAGGCACACAGGTATTTCAGAGGATGTCAAAATACGCCCACGAGAACATGTGAGAGATGATGCCGGTCATAGCTCAAGTGCCACCACGGATAGATATATAGATGTTGAATTACAAGCCCGACATGCATCCGCTCAAAAGAAAACCATTGAGCCTTGTAAAACAAATTAAGGTCTGTTGACATTATTTATTAAAGAAACCACGTACCGCGGCCATATTACCCCGCAAGTCTTACAACCCCTCTCAGCAAGGGGTTGTAAGATTTGCGGTCTAGAATACGTACGGTTTATGTCTTTCCCGCGCAGGCCATATCGTTATACACAAATTATTTTCCACGAAAACACTCCCAGGCTTGAGTGTAATCATGCATTCGCTGAAGCCCTTTCCACATGGTTTGAATCCCAGGAGATCCATCTCTTTTTCGAGCAAG
>Ga0247837_1009680_pt1 | contig 11407 bp, 10 predicted proteins | sample LaCtaG_2_FD_187115 | JGI IMG/M metagenome (GOLD analysis project Ga0247837, IMG submission 187115) | Freshwater microbial communities from meromictic Lake La Cruz, Castile-La Mancha, Spain - LaCruzMarch2015_14.5m | ecosystem: Environmental > Aquatic > Freshwater > Lake | place: Spain: Castile-La... | reverse complement strand
GATGAACCTGCGGTTGGTGGAAACGAGCTCCAGCGACTTTCTGGAGGTGTTCACCCACCCCAAGGCGGGGGTGTCCACGAATGTGCAACTCCGCATCCTCCACAATCGCGCACTGGATCTGGAGTGGATCTTGCGGCCCATTCTTTCTAGGAAGGCTTGGCCGAAAATCCGCTACGGGCACCGCCATGGGATCACGCTCGAACAGCACCAGGCGGTTTTGAAGATGACCCCGAACGAGGAATATCGGGTTTTCTTTGAACTCCTGTGGCATACGGGAGGAAGTCAGACCGATATCGCGAATCTTCGGGCCGAGGATATCGACTGGAATACCCGTCGCCTGTTTTATGACCGGCAAAAACTGAAATCATCCGGACAAGGAAATGCCTGTTTGGTCATCGGTGAGGCTCTGGAATCGGTTCTGAAACAACTTCCTTCCGAAGGTCCACTCTTCCCGCACCTCCGAGCGCTGAAGGAGAGCAAGCGGAGCAACTACTTTTGGACGAAACGGGTGAAAGCGCGCTTGCCCGACGGGATCGTCCTCCACTCCTACCGGTATGCCTGGGCGGAACGCGCACAACGCGCCGGCATGCCGGAACGCGAGGCCATGGCCCATTTGGGTCACGGTTCTAAAGCCGTCCACCGTGCTTATGCGAGGGCGGCGGACCGCGTTACTATGCCTCTGGAGTGGTACGAAAATCAGGGTGTGATGAAGTTGATCACATTTCATGCTGAGCAGATAGCTGCAGAAAACCGTACAGATTGATTCACCAACACGTTCTGAGGTGTCGAATCGAACTATTCCTCGGAGGATCGCCAAGCGTCTGCAGGAAATTCTCGAAACACTGTCCCATTTCGAGCCACGGACCCCGGCCATCAGGATCACAACAATTTTTGCTCGATTCACGGAGTTCCGCCACTGCTGCGGTATCGCAGCGTGTTGAGGCGTCTCATCAGCGGCACGCGAATTATTTCAAGCTCCACTTTCTTTCAATGGCAGGCGATAAAACGCAGCCATGCCTATTCAGGAAAAGCGACGATACGCTCTCGGTCCTGCGTGTTACACATTTCCTGTGATCGTAGAGACATTGGCGACCTGCGGTCCCCCCAACGAAATCTCGAAAGTTCTGAATTCGAATCAGAAGGGCCCTCTCCTTGTCACCCTTGCTTCCGAATTGGCAAGAATGACCGCGCAAGAGATTTGCCACAATCTGATGGGTCTGGACGAACGTCAGTGTAAATTCGATTTTGTAAGTATCGAAACCGGGGGCAGGCCAGCCGCAATCGCCAGGGAACTCGATCGGTTAGGAAATGAGATCCAGAAGACGCACGAAATTATCGAGGGACTGGAGGGGCGCGAACACTTTATCAATCTTATCATTCCCAGCCAGACGGGAAAGTCCGGTAAAGTAAAAATCAAGGAGCCACACTTCAGTGCCGATGAACTCCGCTGCGAGCGCAGCGCGCTTCGACGGAAGCGGACGACCCTATTGCAGCAGTGTGTGGAGAAAACCCAAAAGATCGCCGACCTCAATGAGCAACAAAAATCGCTAGATCCAGAAGTCTTTATTCAAGGGGAGCAAAAACAGAAGTGGCTGGGTTTCTTGGCAACCCATGTCAATCAAGCCAGGTGGTCCAAGTTGGTGGTAGATCTGATTCCACTAACCTCGAAAAGCCCGGGCACTGCCCTCGATTTACTTTTCAAACGAGATATCAACTGGTTGCAACAATTCGCCCTCCGCCTCAAAAAAGAATTTCAGGCCGTCTCAAAAATGGGAGGAACTCTTCGTTTCATGCTTCGTGATCCAAGATTTGATCAAGCGATACGGGACTACGCCCGAAAAGAAGGGTACTCAGAAGTGGGTGCGACAGTCAGCCTTCTGGATAATCCCGATACGCACGTCACAGGCGCAACGTTCTCCTACCCCGGTGGCATAAAATTTACCGAATACAAGAGCCATCGTGGTGAGTTGAAAGAAAACAGCATCCATAGATGGTGGAAAGTGCTGCGAGATCAGGACACCTTAATGGGGAGCTGGATTAAGGAAAATGCAGGCATGTGGCATCCGTGTAGCCCGTATGACTTTTCGCTTCCTGCACAAACGCACCGCAAGAAGTTCGAACGAGCCCGCAGCCAATACCCTTCTAGCAGAGCCGTCTCGGAATTATGTTTTTGCTTGAGCCGGGGTCACCTCAACGACTTCAAACCAACGCTCTCATTGAAATTCAATCAGTCAAAGTGGGATGAATGGGTAGAAAAAGCACGGCAGGAAGGCGCACAATATTGGTGCAGAAGTCAAGTTTAATAGCCTGATTTAAAACAGTCTTTCCAACGCATAGCGTTAAAATTGTGCCGATGCGGCCTGAAGCACAAGTTGGGTGCAGACACCAATCGCATCATGCACACAAACAACTCCACGGCTGGATCGCCCCGCAGCCCAGACCCACTCAGCCGCTACCGCTTACCCGGGCGGCTGACTGTCAGCGAAGTCGCAAGGATTCTCGGCTTCGGTGACCATGACATTCCCACCTTGGTTGCGAAAAAATTGCTCGAACCACTGGGGCGGCCATCCCCCAACGCACCCAAGTATTTTGCAGCCGTGGAAATCATTGCCCGAAGTGAAAATCCAGAATGGCTCTCCAAAGCCACCGCTGCAATTTCAACCCACTGGCGCATAAAAAACTTAAACAAAACCAAAAGACATGAAACCAAGAACTAAAATCCGGTTCGCAATACCCATACCAAAAGAAATGTCCGGCACGACCTCAAACGTTCAAAGCTCTGAATTCGGAAAATTCTTGGCCGATGAGGCAATAAAGACTTTACAGAAAGTCTGCACCCCGCAGTGGGTTGCCCAACAAGAGTTGCGCTACCTCCAACAGCAGGAGCGCGAACGTCGGAAAACATTCAAGGAGACACTGACCAAACAACGCCAACGACTAAATGCAATCTCGAAGGAGGAAAGCATTCAAACTTCCGAGATCGTTGGCAAGGAGGGGATCCCCATGGGAGAGGATGAACCCCTCAAGAACTCTCCAAATCGCTCTGATAGAAGCGACCACAGCAAGAAAGCGTATGTGGCCACAGTAAAGGATGCCCCGGCAGAGGGGATATAGACCTTACGAGCTATGGGAGAATACTTCAAAATGCGCCTCACCGAAGACGAGAAGCGTCAAATCTGGAAGATCTGGGGCCCCGACGGACGGGTTGGTCCGAACATTCGACAAGCCCTATTAAATCCATACGCACGAATGAATCCGGATCAACATCAGGCAATCATCAAAGCCCTCAATGCCATTGAGTCGCTTTTTGAAGACTGCCTTAAACGAATGCCCTTAAACGACCCAACAAGCATTTGCCTCTTCATAGAGGCATGTTGTAGCGCAAGGGCGATTATCAACGAGTTGCGAAAGTATGCAGCATAGTATCCTTTCATCACCCCAGGGCCAAAAAAACCGTCCTGATGCCGCTGCGGCATACGTACTGAAAAACGTTGACGCTTCGAAACAAAAAAGATTGGTGGCGCCAACAATCTTGGGAGGCAGCATTGATTCATTTGTCGGGATGGCCAATCTCGCTGCAGATGGCGTTCAGTATCTTTCCACAACTCTATCAAATGAGGGTGATGTTGATCTCCCCCATATCAGATACGCGACAGACATCATTATCACCCATTACCTCGCTGGCATCGACCGTAAAGACACGGGGATTCTACAGGTCCTGCATGAAAAACACGATTCATGGGATGTGCACAATCTTCTCTCATTGATGGTTCGATCAAGTCGGAAAAAAGTTCCGTTTATACGACCGACAGCCGACTATTTGAGGTTCGCGTGGATTACATCAATGCTGAATCGATTCTTTAAATGGAATGATCCTCTGGATCCGGAAAAGTACAATCCCGCTCATTTGAAAGAAACCTGGCGAGAAAAGGTTCATGGAATCGATGTGCTAACAAAAACGATCCAGAGAGCATTCCATGACCACACGATTCGTAATCGCGAAGATATTGCAGCCATAGTTTCGGCACATTGTGGAAACGTCATGCTCCGCGATCGATCAATTGAATTTCAATATGAGTTCCAAAACTGGCACATGATTGGGTACGCAGCCACGGCTCTTGCGAATGATCCGAAAAAGCTCCTGGCTCATTTCAGAAGAACCATAAAGCCGTTTATTGACGTGCGCGACCGACAAGAATGGGTGGTCAAAAACGTGCTTTATAAATTTCGAGAGCGGATTGCATTTAACGTTAAGTACCTAGGTATTGAGCCCGTGGATATTCCAGAAGGGTTAGTCATACCAGACACAAGCTTTTTCAAAAAACACTATGAAATCGATAACCACACAATTGCTGACTCCACCTTCCCCAACATCCTGGATCGAGCAATCATTACAAGACAGTTTGAAAGAGATGGAGAGTTATCTCCAACAGTTCAAGATGGCGTTGCAGCATATGCAGATTTCGAGTGGAAGCATGGCCATGCCAAATCACACGATCACCGATTTAATGACAGGTTTCGAACGGATCTCCCAACACCTTCAATCGCTGGAGGAACGGCACGAAAAGGAAGTGGTCGAGATGCGGCACATGCTGAAGAAACTGGAGACAGAATTGGAAACTCAATGGAAGGAAAAGACCGTGATGCAGAACCGAATGAAGAGGATCGAAGAATCCAATCAAATGATCAACGAAACCTTTCAAGCTCTGCAGCCGAGGCTCCAACAAATTGCGGAATTATTGGAGAGTGGATCGATTTAATCCTTCGGCTTTTAAAAGTTCCTAAATGGTTCCGGCGCCTTAAATCAGATCGCAGAAAAAGCGCAACGCGCATCCTGCAACAATATCCTGAAATCAACCGGACAAGGCCTCCAAAATACATTCGAAGAATTCTGCGTAACCGCTCAATGATTTTCACGGAAGACGTTGCGAATAATCAAAAAACACAAGATGAGCAATACACAAATATCGAAATCCCCAGAGATTAACCATCTAAAAAAAGCGGACATAACTGTCCAGATGGTTAAGATAAAGGCCAGTAACGGGACCACTGTTTTGTTACCGATGCACCACTTCTTGGGTGCTGAATATAAGGTTAATCCGGAAACGAATGAAGCATGCCTGATCCTCGACTTTGCAATGCACAGCGTTCGAGTCCTTGGCCAAAAGTTAATGCCAATAATTGACGCACTTCAATTCTGGAAAGCGGAGATGATCCAACCTTCAAATGTCGATACCCAAGCTTTAAGCCGCATTTCTAGCATAGAAGTTGCTCATAGGACTGAGCATTAGGAGCAGCAACATGCAATAAATGTAAAACCATGACTCAATCCGCGAGCATCCAGAAGCATACGGTCTACCCAACTTGGGTTCACCTCGAAGGCAGGCATCTGCGAGCCGAAATCTAACCCGACTTCGCGGACTGGGGGCATTTGCGGAGGGTGAAGGCGCATGGATGCGAGATTGGTGGCAAAATGTCGGCACTACGGCCGGGGCTATTTGTGGATGTTTGTCTGGGAGTAGATTTTGGGAGGGGCCTGCTCGGGGAGTTGGATTTTTAGTTCTGAGAGCAGGAGCAGGAGGTCCTTTTCCGGGTGGGTGTAGCGAGTGAGAACGATTTCCCGACCGTCTGTGGTTGGTAAGTGGACGTCAAGAAGCTGTACGGCGGCGAACTTTTCGAGCACGGCTCTGGGGGTCAGGCCGCTGGCAGAGCGTTTAAGCCGGGCTTTGAGGGTGACTTGCAGGCAGTAGGCCAGGAAGGAGACGAAGATATGGGCTTCAATGCGATCGAGTCTTTGATGATAAATTGGGCGGATCGAGAGGTCTCCCTTGAGCTCTTTGAACGCCTGCTCGATCTCCGTGAGTTGGAGATAATATTCCCACATTTGCGCCGGGTCGGAGGTGGGCAAATTGGTGCGCAGCAGATAACGTCCTTCGCGGCGTCGGGCCACTCGTAAGCGGGCACGATCAATGCGGTAGGTGAGCGTTGCATTTTGGTTGCTGCCTTTGCCGTGCAGGGTCACTTCGATTGTCACATGTCGCGCGTCGCGTCCCGCTTCCTTTTTTGCGGCCCCGATTGCCTGATGCAGGGCGTCGCGTTTGAGGGGCGTCTTGCGCTGACTTAGATCCGAGAGGGTGTTGAGGTATTTGCGCAGTCGGCGACGGCGCATGGCCCGCTCCTTTGCGATGCGATCCTCGCTTTGTGCGAGGACGTAAGTTTCGCCATCACGTTCCAGGAGTTTAACCCCGATTCCCGGTCTGGCCATTTGCCATTGTTGCTCAAGCAAAGCGCTCTCCAGGGCGCTAAGTCGTCCTTTGGGTGTGCCCACAAGATAGGAGATCGGCGGATCGCTTTGACGCATCTCTTCAAGGACTTCCTCCGTTGGGATGCCTCGGTCCATAATCCAAATCCGCTCTGCTTTGCCATATTGGGCTTCGATCTTTTTCAAAAACATCCGCAGCGTGGTCTTGTCCGCGGTGTTGCCCGCCAAAACTTCGTAAGCTATGGGAAAGCCGTCGGTCGTCATCACGAGGGCGATGACCACCTGAACGCAATCGCTTCGCTTATCCCGGGAGTAGCCAAACTTGCGTTTGTCCTCTTGGGCAAAGGGCGGATCGCTTTCAAAATAAGTACTCGTGAGATCATAAAGGAGCACTTCGAACTTTGCTCCAAAGAGCGCGTGCCAGCGCTCGCTCAGATGGTTAAAGAGAGCGGTTTTGTGTTCGAGTAGTCGGTCATGGCATTGGTAAAGCCGATGGGTGTCCGCCAGTGCGAAGTCGCCTCCCAAGAGGTCTCCCATCGCGCTGTGATCAAACCAGTGGCGATGCAAATGCCACTCACTGCCGGGGGCTACCAACCGATAGACGCTCAGGAGCTGCAGCACCGCATCCCAGCGCGTTCCCTGTCGCCCTTCGGGCAGTCTTTGTTCCCAGAAGCGATCGAGCCCGAGTTGACGCCAAAGTTCACAGGCAAGCCAGCACGCTCCCCACTGGCGGGGCCGTTGCAAGCGCATTTGCGAAAGCCGGATCCCAATGACGGCAATCCCCGACTCCGCCCCGCACTCCACCGGCAGATGGTCTTCGGCGAAAAGCGCGGCCTGGCGTGCAGGTGCGTGTCCCTCGTTGGCAAAGAGCGTTACCGTTTTGCGCCACGATGCCTGCTGGGAGCCGTTGAGTTCGCCCAAATAAAGTACGTGGCGCTGCACGATCCGATCGCCAGACACCCGGCGGTTCTCCACCACGCTCCAGTAATAGTGCGTCTTGCCATCCTTCTTGCGTTCTTTGCATCGCAGGAACATCCACCCATTGAACCAGCCCAACCTTCCCCTCGACAAGGGGGTGGGTCGGCACTACAGCCCGTTTCACGATCGCGATCTAGTAAACAAGCGGCTCCGAGGGCCAAAGAGACCAGAAATTACCTCTTTTTCGACGCCAGTCCGCGAAGTCGGGCTAGTAAACAAGCACCTCCGAGGGCCAAAGAGACCAGAAATTAGCTCTTTTTCAACGCCAGTCCGCGAAGTCGGGCTGATACGACAGCAGCGAGTTGCGCAAAAAGCGTCGCCTGCCTCGGGTGAGCGACATTTCCTGGAGATCCTCCATTGTCGCAATTCACTCAAGGGAATGGGCCAATGGTGGCTCCAACAAGGGGGGCAATCAGAGCGCAGTTTTCGCCAAACTGCGTATTTGTTCCAAAAACAATTGGCAGGACACTTTAAACCGATCGTGGAAGTTCCGCCCTTCGACGGGAACTCGTATAAACAGAACGTAAAACTGCACCGATCTCCCGCCTAAACGAAACAAACTAGAAATAGAACCGTTTGTGGATTCCAGGCCTTCCTCGTCCCATCGTTTCTCCGAGACCGGATAGATCAGCCCGCAAGCGGTAACCTCGGACAAATTGGAACACTGCCCGACGTAGGTGTGGAGTTGAAAAAGATCCTCTCTGTTTACACCCTCGCGGAAGTCGAAGGATTTGTATTTCACGTCGAACACACACGTCCTGCCATTGATCGTAAATAAAAGGTCGGGCTCTAATTTCCTCAGGCGCTGGCCGGACTTGGCCGCCGGAATTTCCAAAAGTCGCTCCGTCTTTGTGCGCAGTTGCGCGCCACTCTTTCTGATGAGCTTACGAACGAAGTATTCGAACAGCATCGATACGTCGAAAAAGAACGCGCTCGTCTGTGAACTGTCGCCAAAATCTGCGGATTCGCTTCTCAGGACGCGCTTGGAAAGGTCGAGCACACCGTTGTAGTCTGAGTAAAACGGGTTCGTGAAATTCTGAGTTGCGAGGAGTTCACGCCTGCTTGGCCGCCTCCCTCCAGCGGCCACTGTGAAATTCGACGCCACCGTATGCACACCCCTCACGAGCGAATGCGGCTTTAACTTCCGATAAGCCTCGGAGATCAGAACGGCCTGCGGATTGGAGTAGCTGTGCTCGCGGTAGCTACACCGATACTTTGCCCGATCGCCATCCATGAAATACGCCACAGGATCGAGTTGGCCCCGGACTTGAGATGTGACCTCGGTTTTGCCGACGTAGGCCTTCGGCAGGCCCAGTCGGAAAGCACGCTTCAGTTTGATCATCCAGAGGTAGGCAATAAGCCAATCGTAATCGCCGCTCGGCTCTTCGCCTCCGAAATCCTCAAGTTCAAGAAATCCGTCCGCATCCGCGATGATATACCGAAGGAATGCATCTCCAAACCGTGCGGAGATTTTCAAGGAGTAAGGCCCCCGCTTTACACACCCAACAAGGTTGCCAGTTATGAGACGGAAGTTCCGCGAATCGGTTCCGTGAAGCTCAATGAGTGCGTCATCGGTGTTATGCTCGTAGTCCCCTTCATTGAAAAGCACCAGCGAGTCTGCGGGTTGACGTCGAAGAGATTCGGCAACATCTCGCGACGTCTGAACTAGAAACCGCCAGACTTCGTCTTCATAGTGCCGGGGTTGAGTTCGCCGGCCCGCCTGATTCAGTTGAAGTGGCTCCTCCCACCTACGATTCACGAGTTGTCCGTCAATCGCCTCGTAGGTCTGATTGTCCTTCAGACTTCCGTCCCTCAGAACATCGGAAAGCCATGCATTCACCGGATGCCAAAAGCTTTCTCAAACACCTCCAATAGCTCACCGGTTTTTCCGGTGCCCCGGAGATACTCCTCGATCAGCGGCGCAATGTTGTCCTCCCAAACGGCGGAGCGCACCTGTGGGTGCGTAAACTCGGCCGGGTAAGCGAGGTTCATCAAGTATGCGTGACCGATTTGATAATCGGGCCCAAGTAGGGGCTCATCTTTGATTGCCTCATTCAGCCGGTCGAGGTCATCCGCAATTTTCAACCAGCTATCGCGATTCTGCTCTTCGAGGTTGTATCGCAGCACATTTGTGTCGGGCTTCACCTCTTCCCATCGGAATCGCCGCCTCAACGCGAAATCGAAGCTCTCAACACTACGATCAATCGTGTTCATCGTTCCGATGACATACACATTGTGTGGAACGAAAAACCGATAACCGCCGGCGATTGCGAGCATAGCGGTTTCAGCATCATTCATTTTTGCATACTGCGTTTCGACAGCCCCGGTGATGCCGCGGTATTCCAGGCACAACATGAGTTCGCCAAGCACCCGAGAGAGTTCCGCGCGATTCATCTCGTCGATGATGAAAAAATATGGCGGCACCGCTTCGGAAACTCGCTTTTTCGGATCGTGCTGAAGAAGGGTCTTCCATTCGGGCTCGCGTAGCTTTTCCTTGTATGGAGCAAGGTCGGAGATAGTCAGTGCAGTCCACTTTTTTTCCACGAGGTCGGACGAAGCATTCCGCCAAACGTCAAGTTCCCAACGTGCGGCTCTTTTACAAAGGTCTTTGAAGATCCCATTTTGCAGGCGCAGAAACGACTTTCCGTCCACTAGTGCCGGGCGCAGTCCCTCCATAAAATCCTCGTAACCGTAAGACGGGTGGAACTGCACCTTTTCGATGTGTTCTTCGGGTAGCTGCGAGCCTTGCGGGGCGAACTCAGTCTTCCACATTGCGAAGCGCAGCTTTGCGTTCTCTATCGCGACGTGGGTCTTGCCCGTGCCAGGCGGTCCGTAGCGAACCACCTGCTTCTTTAGCGAGAACGGATTCGTCATGTGAACGAACAGTTCCCATACAAAGATACTGAGCAGGTGAATGCTGACCTTCTTCGCTTCAAGCTCATCTTTGAAATGCTCGCGAAGCGCAGACATGAGGTGGACGTTCTTTGCATGCCAATCGTCTGCTGCGTTCCCCGCCTGCGGTATGAGTTCTTCCTCAAGCAGCCACGAATACACACCCTGAAACTTGCCCTCATCGACCGTTGTCGACACATCGAGCGTGCATGCCGCTAAAACCCGGTTCAGGAGCAATGGCCGACGTCCTTTGCCGAAACTCCACCACCGATCGCGGAACGCATCAAAGTTGGTGCGGCTTGGCTCGTGAATGAGTGCTGCGAGCGCATCCATAAAGCCAGGATCACCAATAAAAAGTCGAAAGTCATCCCACGCCAGAATCGAAAGCCCGCTGGATGCAATGCCGTTGTCCTTGCGATAAATGAGCTGCTCTGCAAATGCATCAAATGGGCTGTCTTCCCTCTCAAAACTTGTGCCGGCGTATGTCTCTACGTCCTTGAGACTCCGGCCCTGCTCAAGCGCCGCCTTGATCGTTTTCACCTCAGAAGTGAAACCCTCATAGTGTTTCCTCCAAACGCGGACGGCCTGCAGCCGGTTTTGAATGAGGTGGGTGTAGAGATTCTTGAGTCGAGTCATAGTATTAATGGTGGAGGGGGCAGCTTTGGCGCTATTCCGTGAGCGCCTTGAAGAATGCGTCCGATGGTTCGCTGTAAAACTCGATGTTGATTTTCGTCCACATCTCGTCTGGCAGTTCGTTGAGTTGGCGGCGTGCAGCGACGGGCATAAGGAGCACGCTGGCCTGTTTCTCGACAGCAATTTCCACCATGGCCATGGCGTTGGGTAGGAGGTCAATCGAACCGCCAAGATTGAGCGAACCGACGATGATCAGACCGCCCCTTGCGCTGCGTTCGAGCAGACATCCTGCCAGTGCGATCAGGGCAGGCAGGCCGATACCTGCGCCAGACTTGTCGTTGTCCATGGCTCGCATTTGAATCGAGAATTCGTGTGTTCGAGGATCTCGGTCGCCGACCAGCTTTTTGGCCAAGGTATAGAGATTCTGTTCGCCGACTTTGACGCTTTCTTTGAATCCCGGAGGTGCGGGAGTATTGAGAATCCGAACGCCGCTCCCGGGACCGGCGGTGACCTCGATGCGGTAAAGGCCCGGCCCAGCTTCTGAACTACCGGGACTGATGCACCAGACTTGTCCAGGCGGAAGCGGGTCGCTCTCGATGGCCTCATCGCTGTGGAGTTCCGGCGTCGCAACAAATTGTTCCA
>Ga0247837_1009677_pt1 | contig 11408 bp, 15 predicted proteins | sample LaCtaG_2_FD_187115 | JGI IMG/M metagenome (GOLD analysis project Ga0247837, IMG submission 187115) | Freshwater microbial communities from meromictic Lake La Cruz, Castile-La Mancha, Spain - LaCruzMarch2015_14.5m | ecosystem: Environmental > Aquatic > Freshwater > Lake | place: Spain: Castile-La... | reverse complement strand
TCTGAATGAGCACTCTTTAACGATCTCTCCTTTTTTAGAGGGCTTTATAGTGTTAGAAGGGACACAAATACCGCATCTTTCACTATATTTCTCAGTGGCAATAGCATGACTTGATAAAGCTAACAAAAAACCCGTCGCACAGAATGTAAAAATAAAATTTTTCATATTTCACTATTTTTATATTTTATTAAAATATAAGCAACTACTTTTAGATATAAAAGTCCATTAAATATAAAAAACAATCCAAAAGTTCTTGGTAGAGCATTTAAATGAAGCTGTCAAGTATTGCATGAAAGATAAAAAAAGATGATTCATGCCGACAAAAACGCAGCATAGCACTATTGCGACATCAAATTGATGTGCCACGGAGCCGTATTAGCGATTTGGCGCGCTGTATGCGTGTTAAACCACAGGAAATACAGCGTCTGATGAATCTTTCTCACCACACTAAGATTGATACGATTCATGCGGCATTGTTTGCTTTGGGTAAGCATTTAGAGGTTCATGTCGTGTGATAATGGGGGTGAGTATCCCCATTCGCTCGATGCAATCAGTTGCTTTTTTTCAATGGCACGGCCGACTTTATTCGAAGCATACCGAATCATCTCGCCGCCTATTTGGCTGATGGCACCCCGAACTCGATAGGCTTGGGTTTTAGAAAGCCGTGCTTTTTAGTCCAAATAAAATAAAAATCATAAAAAATAAATGATTTAGCGCCCACATTTTATTTTTTCTTATATTCCAAAGCCTAAAAAATGCCAACCTATTAATGCGGGTTGGCGCAGCGGATATTCCAAAGGAATACAACAAAAACACGTATTATGATCTTGCGTGCACCATACGCAATCAGGGCATCAGTGTATTCTATAACTTTTTCTTTTGGTACATGTGCGAATTGATTTAGTTGGTCACCCACAAAACAGTGAAGACAGAGCTGATTACACTTAGACGTTAATTTTATCCATGCAAACTCCAGTGACTGTTTTATGCAAAGCACCTCCTGTAAAGAAGTTTGTTGCTTGATACCTTTTACAGAGGCGTAGCTTACTATATTTTTTCTAACCACTTCTTTTACAAAGGCTTGTTCTTCTACATGAAGATCTGAAAATTCCAAAGTGCCATTAGGGGCACGCAAAAAGACACCAGCTTCGCAGGTAACTCTATAAAACAACCCATCATTCAAGTCATATATGCCAGTGGCGTTGGAACCATCCACTAGTACGACCTTCTTTTTCAGGAAGGGAAATTTTTTTATTCTAATCGCCTACTTAATTACTAGCAACGGACAAAAGGGATTTATCTGCATCGTCGGTATCTTGCGTTACTCCACGCAAAGCTGGACGAAAAGCAACTGAGATGAATGAATCACAGTCCATGGCACCGTGTGTTTCAAGAAATTTTAGATCCATGATGATGACCCTCAATAAAAATTAAAACTCAAAAAAATCTAATTCCAAATCAAAACTATTTGGATTGGGTCTTTATTCCATCAGTAAAGGTATTAAGATGTCAATTTTATTTCTTGAACAATCTTGTCTCCTCAATCCTACTTATCGCCTCACCTCATTTAATCTTCCAATAAATTACCTCAATTTCTTAATTGGGAATAATATAATTCATTCCAACGCATCATTGCTTTTCTTTGTTCGCGATATTCGGCTTTCTTTTTATTGTTAAGTCATCATAGCGCGATCAACAAAATATCTCCATAATTATCTTGACAAGGTAGATAATTATCTATATCATTCAATGCATGAACTCAATACTGACATGGCATGAATCAAAGAGGCAAGCAACGTTAGCTGACCGGGGTCTTGACTTTGCTGATGCTAACCAGATTTTTGCCAGCGCGACATTTGAGTTTGAGGATACTCGAGAAAACTATGGCGAACAACGCATGATTTGTTTCGGCTACCTATATGGGCATTTGATGGTGGTTGGTTATGTTCAACGTGGCGAGAGTCGCCATATTTTTTCAATGAGGAAAGCCAATGAACGCGAACAATCAAAATTTTGGTAGTGATATGGCTAGCGTGGTGACACAAGAAATACAGCCACAGGAGTACGACGAGCTTCCTGAATTAACGGAAGTCGACTTAGAGCGGGGAGTTTGGAAGATTGCGGGCAAGGAGGTGACACCCGCAGAAGGTAAGGCAGCTTTTCATTCGGCACTGAAAAAGCAAAAAATTAACATCACTCTTGACCCTGATGTGTTAGGTTGGTATCGCTCTCAGGCTGGTGGGCGTGGCTATCAAACCCTTATCAATGCGACACTACGTGAGGCAATGACGACTCACACAATAGAGGATACTGTGCGCAGAGTGATCCGTGAGGAATTGCACCGCAGAGACTAAAAAAGCGAAAATAAGTTGGGCGGATTGGAAAAAAAGAGCACGATGACTAAAAAAATAAAGTGGTGCACTTTTCATAAAACTAAAACCCTCAGCTACTATTCTGAGGGTTTGGCTAATCAAAGTACTATTGCTGACTTGTACCATTAGGTTTAATCAGGGTTAGAATGACGAAATTGTACGGGATCATTTACAATATAATGCACCCGGGTATAGGACAGTCTATGCCGCCATCAGGAAACCAAGGCGAATCTGGATCAACCTGTATGCGACTTGGTGAATCTATGTCAGATTTTATGCAAACTTCTGAATTTACTACCTTGATAGCTACACCCGCCAAAGCTGATCCAGAGACCAAGAAAGAGCCCCATAAAACTAAAAGTGCTAAGGTCAGTTTTTTGGTATTCATGACAGACTCTCCAGTAGTATTTGAATTGTGTACTTCCCTGTCAAAACTATTAAGAGCGATGACTTTTCACTTGTATCAAAGTCTATTTTTATTGTCAATTGTTTTTTTTTAAAATATTTCGTCTAAGAAATTACTGCATTCATTAAAATTTTGATTTTGCTTATCAATCGAATAAAGAGGCAATTAAAATTACCATAGAAGAAAAATATCCAGTTTGAGGTACTCAACATGCAAAATGACGAATACACAATCATCATTGTTTTTTGATAGTGGGCGATACTCAATTGATGCAGAGACTTGGCTAAAAAAATAAAGCAGGGAACAATATGCTGAAGTATGTTTTTTCACTGGGTAAAATACTAAAGATTCGCTAGCAAAGGCAAACTTTAGGATCGTGAAGTATATAATTCCCTAAAATATTGACCTAAACAATTTTATGCATCATCCACCAAGCGAAAAGCATTTTCCATTTGGTTAATTTCATGCGTGGGCAACTTTAATCGCTTTGCTAAATCTTTCCAGCTACGCACAGCTTTAACAACCTCATTAATAATGATAGTTGCCCGGTCATCACTCACGCGAAACACGGGCGCTACACTGCTGACAAGATTAAGGCTCTGGCTGTTATCGTCTTTAGAGATATTGAGCGCCAGACCGCCACCAGTCGACACAGGATTGATATCATAGGCAGGACAAAGCACCCAACCACCGTCTTGTAACAGGAAACCATGATTACGCAAATGATCGTCGGTATTGGATACACATATATAAAAGACGATGCGCCGCCAAAGCTGTTCCAAGTCTTTGTCGACCTGTGCGCCATATCGCATCAAGAATTCAGCAAGATCGAGGTAGCTAACGCCGGTTTCGGCGCCATCGCCGTCTTGCTTGCCCAGCAACGTCATCGCTGAGGCAAGATGTACGCGCTCCCCATTTTCAGTCCGATCAAAACGTTTGCTGAGGAAGGTGTCGTATTCACCAGAGAAACGACATATATCTGACTGCGCTGTTTCAATGCCAGCCGATTTCGCCAATTGGTCAACTAGATATTCCCATCTACCGATATTGATTTCATCGTGGCGGCTGGGGAATTTGGCAATCCACGGATGGCTATACTCATCCAGCACGCTAGCTTTAGGGCGTGCACCGCCAAGCGATCCGCCAGGCGCGATCAGCATTTTCAGCCAGCTTGTGTAATCCTTGTTGCCTTGCGCGTCATCACGCTCCAACTGCAAGCTGGCGTATTCCAGATCACGCAGTTTTTTCCATGGCGGCACAGCCATATCCGCCTGATTGTCCAGAAACGGCTCATCTTCGGACAAGCGAAAGCGTAATGCGCCCATCCTGTGGTCATCATAAACACCAAGTAGATAATCGGATTCCATGAGCGTGCGTATGGCGCGGTCATCGGATTTTGCTTGCTGTACTTCACGCCGTTGCATCAAAACGCGCCCCCAGCGATCAGGCGAGGAATCCAAAAATAAGCCGAAGTTATCGTGCCCATCCCCTGCGTATTGCGGGCCAGAGAACAGGTCAAGTTTTGGGTCAAGCACGAGCGTATGGGAAGATTTCAGCCAGGCCGGATCGTACTCAAAGGAAAAGATTTCTTTCCCGCGTGAAAGCGTAGCGTACAACATGCCCATGACAACCGGCTCTGCCATACCCTGCCAATGGGCGCAGACCTGAATGGCTTTTTGTGTTTGGCGTTTGGTGCTCATTGCTTTTTCCGTTTTGCGACACGTTCTTTTGTGTGGGTCAGGTCAGCATCCTGAAGTTTGCGGCCAAGAGGATCGTCCTGGCCGATCAACAACAAGTCTTTTTCCAGACCTAAGCAAAAAAGGACACTGGCATACGCGCCCAGTGTGACGCCACTGTCGCCGTTTTCAACCTTGCGTAAGGTGACGCGCACCATACCCGCACGTTCAGATAACATGGTGGTCGTGATCTTGCGACGCAGGCGTGATAGCTTGATATTCTCTCCTAGTGTTTTGAGAATATCCTCCAGCGTCGGCGGTAAAGGGGCAGTTTTTCTTGGCATTTTTATACTATGATGGTTGTTATTATATACAAAATAAAGTAATAATATATATAATAATAACCATTGAGTCAATAGCATTCTTCTGTACTGGGTGTCTTAAAGCGCTCAATAAACTCACTTCACCGGCATGGCTTTTTTAATCATCCTTCTGTCGTAAACTTGTTGGATCATCTGATGGCTTGTGTGTCCGGTTGCGCTTTGGGTATCGGTTTGACCAAGCGACAATTTATCACTAACACCTTTAGGGCGACAGTCTTGAAGACTAAAAGGGGTAAAAGCAATACCCGCATCAATGGCTTCTTCCACACAACACTTCATCAGTCTGCCTAAAATGGTTTTCCACCCGCTTGTGGTGTAGCGCGCTCCTTGAGAATTACCAAAGATATAATGCGTTTTGTGGGGGATGCGTTGCAACTGAATGGCCAACACCTCATCAATGGTTGTGCGAAGCTCATGGGTCCACTGAATCAGTACGGCGGGTTTGGTTTTACTTTTACCGTCTTGCCATAAAATACCTTCCTCACCGAGCGCCTCAATCGTAATGCCTCGCACTTCGACTGAGCGGCGCAAACAAAGCCAAGCCGTTTTAAGCGCTAAGGCCACCACATAGCATGAGCCACCTAATTTTTTACCCACGCTAACGGCCAAAGCCATCTCGCTATCGCTAACATAGCGTTTAAAGTGAACCGTTTTATTTTTACGAATGCCTGAAAGTGGATTGTGGTTAATGCGACCAATGCGAACCCCATACTCTAAAATCACTTGCAATAAAGCAATTTCTTTATTGCCTTTGATGGGGCGAGCCGCTTGTGCGCATGCATCTAAATAGGCATAGCCATCCGTTTTGGTAATCATGGCCGGATCAATATGCCCAAAGGCTAATTTTAAGTTGATCGCTTCACGAGCATTCTCCTTTAAGGTCGATGCCGCTCGGCGTCTTAAATCGTTTAATGGTAACCCCGTTTGCCATCTAAACCAGGCATCAATGAGCATTTCGGTTCGACCAACCGCGCCTTGCTGAACCTTCAGCGATTCGGTGATGGCTTTGTGCCGTAACACCCGCATTTCATGGATGTCATTCACCAAGCAACTATAGCGAAATGCCCATTGATTATTCGATTGCTTATAGCCAATACTATAAAAGCGTTTACCAAAGCGCTCATAGACACGAAAAGGCAATCCATCGTGATGTAATCGTGCGCGACTCATACGCGTTTTAAAAAGTCCAGGTTGACCGAAGAGCGATTAAACGATTGAGGTAGTTGGGCAAATTCTCCCCGACACACCGCAAAATAGTGCTGTCGCTCTAATACAATCTGACCCGTCCTTGCGCGATAAGCGCGAACAAATCCACGTTTGTGCAACACATTGAGCTGCTTTAATGGGGTCGCATAGCCCGTGATTTGTTCGAGCTCTTTGGGGCTTAATGTCACCTGCTCACTATTGGTTAGCGCTTCCATTGAACTTTCCTAAGCTCACATTATCGTCATTATCGGTGGCCTCTTGAGCTATTTTAATGATGGAACGCTCTTTGAGTTGAGCTTTAATCGCCTCCACCCCTATTTTGTTCGCTGGGTTTTGATCCACCGCTTTAATAGCCACTTCATCCTGTTCGAACCAATCCGATGCCACACTCATCCCATCTCTTAGGGAAGCATAGATTTTTTTAAGGGATACCACTTGAACCGGTTGGATCGCATCGACTCGGCGCTGAATCCGCTTTTCAATTTGCTCTTTAGAAACGCCAAAGACTTCAAAAGCCTCCATCATCTTTTTCATGGCCTCGGGTGTAATATCCGCTTTAGCGTGCATGGTGACTTCACATTGCTTCACGGCCGCTTCGGTCACATCCCCGGGGATAATTGCTAAAATACAAGAAAAACAAACCATTGGAGAAGGGATTTGCTCCATGGAAAGAACTTTTTGAGTATGTGAGCGATATCAGGCACTGGAACGAACAAGATCGAGCGGAGGAGGATATCAAAAAATACTGGAAGGAGGAGCTGGAGAATAAGTCTGACGCTATTTTTTTTGAAATAGAAGCATGGTGCTTTCAATCAGATCAAAAAAATAATGACACTAAAAAGGAACTAGTTAAACTTATTGCTCAACATGAAGGAAAAATTATCCAAGATACTTTAATCAAGGAAATTGCTTACTATGGATTTTTAGTTGAAATGCCTGCATCGAGAGTAATAGAGCTATTGGACGGTGATTCAGTTCTGCTGAAAGCAGAACAAATTATGTATTTTAGGCCACGTGGTCAGTGTGCTGTTCCTGCAGATGATGGCACATCATTTGCAGGAATTAATATACTCAAACCTTCAAGTAACGGTCATCCTATCATTGCCTTGCTAGATGGCTTGCCACAACAAAACCATCCCTTACTATCTGATCGCCTGCAAATGAGCAAAGATACTCATGATTGGGAAGAAGAGTATCCCGCAAAAGAACGCCAACATGGTACAGCCACGGCATCCTTGATTTTGCATGGCGACTTAACTGATCCAGAAGTTCCTCTAAAGCATCGGCTGTATGTCCAACCTGTCATGCGTCCCAATCCACAATCTTTTAAACAACCAAAACCAGAAGAAATACCGCAAGATAGGTTGCTTTTGGATCTGATGCATCAATCCGTAAATTGCCTTTTTGAAGGTGAAAGACCTGAAGCACCAACCGTTAAAGTGATCAATTTATCTTTAGGTGATGCCAGGAGACTCTTTTGCGGTAAGCTATCGCCTTGAGCAAGACTTTTAGATTGGCTATCTAGTAAGTACAATGTACTTTTTATAGTAAGTGCTGGCAATATATCAGAGCCAACGTTAGAGCTTGATCCGAATGAAGATGCGTTCAAGCAATTATCTAGCGAGGAGCGTTGCAATTATGCCATACGTGACCAGGTGAGCCAAAAAATAAATAAAAGACTCATCAGTCCTGCCGAATCAATCAATGCTATCACCGTAGGCGCAACACATGATGATGCATCTATTTATTCACAAACTGAAAATATGTACGATGTATTTCCAAAGGGCGGCATATCTCCTTTTTCAAGAATTGGTCCGGGATTTCGTAACGCAATCAAACCTGATATTTTGATGCAAGGCGGGCGCATGCTTTACACGGAAGACCTTCGTGATAAGCGTATATTCAAGGGCGTCGACTATCGTAGAGAGCCAGGCCATTTGGTTGCGGCACCATTAGGAAATAATTTACGAGGCAATGGGCAAAGATACACGCGCGGAACAAGCAATGCTGCTGCTCTTACTACTAGGTTTGCCGGACAAATCTATGAAGTGATTGAATCCATAAGAACGCAAGATATTGATGCTGTTTCAGAGGATTTTGAAGCAGTCTTACTCAAAGCACTTCTTGTGCATAGCGTCAATCCGTCTTATTTAAAAGACTTAATAGTAAGCGCTTTAGATAATCAGGACGATAAGGGCGTTGATAAAAAATTATCGCCCTTCATTGGTTGTGGAGTTGCTGATCCTGAACGCGTCATGGGATGTACAGCAAAACGCGTTACATTGCTAGGGTACGGCTCTTTAAACCACGATGAAGCATGCGATTTTAAAATGCCCATTCCCGTCTCTCTTAATGCGAAAAAAATTGAGAGGAAATTAACGGTAACGCTGGCTTGGATTTCTCCTATTAACGCAAGTAGTGCGAAATATCGGATAGCAAAACTATGGTTTGACAAACCAAAGGGTGATTTCGATGAGAAAGATACTATAGGTAAACAAGAGCATGAAAATCAACATGTGATAAAGAAAGGTACCGTACAGCACGCTGTTTTTAAAACGGACAAAGCAGAACCCTTTCGCAGTGATGCATATATCAATATTAAGGTAAATTGTACAGCAAGCCATCAGGAAAAATTAAAAAAACCTATACGTTTTGGATTGTGCGTAACTTTAGAAGTCAAAGAAAAAATTAACGTTCAGGCTGAGCTTTTTGAAAAAGAAATCAATATTTATGAAGAAATTAAAGCAAAAATTAAGACACCAATTCCTATTTCCTGATCATCTATAAATTTATAGTTATAGTCAAGTCGTAGCAACTTCAATCTTTTTGCGTTAAAACCAGCAAAATACAATATTCCGCATTTTGCTATCATGTCCCTTAAAAGCAATCTAACGTTAGATCAAGTAGTTCAAAAACAGTTACCCTTTATGTTTCTCAAACCTACTAATCTTCTGAAGATTTATATTCATTAAACCTAAAATAAGGTTATGTTTCTCGTATTATTTTCTTTGGAATATCCACCTCGCCAACCCGCATTAATAGGTTGGCATTTTTTAGGCTTTGGAATATAAGAACAAATAAAATTTTGGCGCTAAATCATTGATTTTATTTATGATTTTTATTTTATTTGGATTAAAAATAAGGCTTGTCACGCCGAGGGTCGCGGGTTCGATTCCTGTCAAGTGCGCCATCTCGCCTCAATGCTTCATTGATTCGTCAAAAATTTGAAGTTTCGCATAGGCAGTATCAAGCCATTTGGTGCCACTGGCCGCAAAATTGACCGTCAATCTAAATGTCTCACCCATTTTTTCGGCATCAGTAATAACCCCTAAGCCAAATTTTTGATGCATCACTGTTTGGCCAATTTGATAAGGTAAATCGTTTGGCATGGTTTTTAAATGCTTTTTTGTCACCATTGTGTGGCGCAAAGTAGTGCCAAAATTAGCATAATCATCAGACAACACTTTCGTCAACTGACTCGGAATATCATCAATAAAACGTGAGCGCATCGGGTAATTAAATCGCCCATGAAGCACACGCTGTTTTGCACAAGTTAAATAAAGTTGTCGCTTAGCGCGTGTCATCGCCACATACATTAACCGTCTTTCTTCTTGTGTTTCTTTAGCGTTTGTTAAGCTATTTTCGTGTGGGAAGAGCCCCTCTTCTAATCCAGAAACAAATACCGTATCAAACTCTAATCCTTTGGCAGCATGAACCGTCATTAACTGCAAAGCCCTTTGTCCATGTTGTGCCTGATATTCACCCGACTCTAAAGCCGCATTATTTAAAAAGCTGATCAGCGGTATTTGATCACCATCAGACTCGAAGTTAACCGCCGCATTCATGAGCTCTTCTAAATTTTCTAAGCGTTCTGTATGGTCTTTTAGATTTTGTTCATACATTGCTTTAAGACCCGAACGAGCAACAACCAAACGAATCATTTCGGACAAAGCCATTGGCTCAGTTAGGGCACGCATATTTTCAATTAATGCCACAAAATTGGCTAATTTAACAGGCAACTCATGATTTAATTTTAATGCACCCCATAAGGAGGTATTGAATTGCTTCGCATGGTCAATAAGCCCTTCAATTGTTCGCAAACCAATGCCTCTTGTGGGCACATTGATCACACGAAGTAACGCATCGTTGTCTTCTGGGTTGACAATTAAGCGTAAATAAGCAATAGCATGCTTAATTTCTTGGCGCTCAAAAAAACGCAATCCGCCATAAATTCGATAGGCAATTCCTCGATCAAAAAGCGCCTGTTCAAATAAGCGAGATTGGGCGTTGCTCCGATACAACACCGCAATATTGTCAAGCAATATACCAGCTTTATCAAGACGACTCACTTCTTTGACAATAAACGCCACTTCGGTTTTATCGGTCGCCGCTTCCAATAAATTTAAGGGTTCACCATCAATGTCTTGCGTCCAAAGTGCTTTATCAAGGCGATCAGTATTTTTTTTAATCACTGCATTAGCGGCTTTTAGCACATTGCCCACCGAGCGATAGTTTTGCTCCAGTCGAATCGGCTCAGTAATATCATAGTCTTTAAGTAGCAAAGCCATGTTACTCGGCTCAGCTCCCCGAAAACCGTAAATACTTTGGTCATCATCACCCACCGCAAATAGTGCCGATTCTTTACCGACAAAATGTTTGAGCCATTGATATTGCAAGCGATTCGTATCTTGAAATTCATCCACCAAGATATGCAAAAACCGTTGTTGATAATGTGCCACCAACAATGGGTTGGACTGCATCATCTCATGACTACGCAGCAAAAGTTCTGCAAAATCTACCAGGCCTTGTTGCTGGCAATATTCATCATATAATTGAAATAATGGAATGAGTTGCTGATCTTGGGGTTTATCTGCACTTAAAAAAGTAGAACGCTTGCCCGCTTCTTTATGTCGATTAATAAAGTACTGTACCTGACGTGGTGCTAATAATTCTTCAGACAATTGTTGGGTTTTTAGTAAGCGCCTTATCACCGATAATTGATCGGTACTGTCAAGAATCTGGAAGCTCTTCGGTAAATTCGCCTCTTTAAAATGAATGCGCAGTAAACGATGGCATAAGCCATGAAAAGTGCCTGCCCACATTGCTTGGGTGCCCACTTCAACCATCGCAGAAATTCTTGCATCAATTTCTTTGGCAGCCTTATTGGTAAAGGTCACGGTAAGTATGTTGTGGGGTCTTGCTTGATTGGTGGCTAGTAACCAAGCAATTCTTGTGGTTAACACCCGTGTTTTGCCACTTCCTGCACCGGCTAGAATAAGCATGTTGCCTGACGCTAAGCAAACCGCTTGCATTTGTTGGGGATTTAACCCATCGAGCAGGGAATGAGTATTCCCCATCATTCAAT